>Ga0082212_10012679_pt1 | contig 10606 bp, 9 predicted proteins | sample TergutNt197P3_FD_71548 | JGI IMG/M metagenome (GOLD analysis project Ga0082212, IMG submission 71548) | Neocapritermes taracua P3 segment gut microbial communities from Petit-Saut dam, French Guiana - Nt197 P3 | ecosystem: Host-associated > Arthropoda: Insects > Digestive system > Gut ...
GGTGTTTGGCTTTGCCCCTCTGTCCCTTTCGTCCCCTATGTCCCCTCCGTCCCCCCATTATGAATTATGAATTATGAATTATGCATTATGCATTATGAATTATGCATTATGAATTAAAAACCCTCCGCGAGCGGTTCACCGTCTCCTACGCCTATCCCGTGCATTTCACGCGCCGCGTGTTCGCGCAGGACAACGCGTTGCTCGCGTCCGTCCTCGGGGGGCGCGCGGGCGCGTCGCCGCTCCGCGTGCTGATGGTCGTGGACGCGGGCGTGTCCGGCGCGACGCCCGGCCTGATGCGGCAGATCGACGCTTACTTTAACGCCCGCGCCCAGCGCATCACCCTCGCCGACAAGCCGCTCATCGTGCCGGGCGGCGAGAACGCCAAGAACGGGTGGGGCAACGTGCGCGAGATCATGACCCGCGCCGGACGCGCCCGCCTCGACCGCCACAGCGTCATCGCCGCCGTCGGCGGCGGGAGCGTGCTGGACATGGCGGGGTTCGCCGCGTCGCTCATCCACCGGGGCGTGCGCTTCGTGCGCCTGCCCACCACCGCGCTCGCGCAGAACGACGCGGGCGTCGGCGTGAAGAACGGCATGAACGAGGGCGGCGCGAAAAACTTCATCGGCACCTTCGCCCCGCCCTTCGCCGTCATCAACGATTTCGCGTTCCTGAAAACGCTCCCGCAGGGCGACTGGATCAGCGGCGTGGCGGAGGCGTTCAAGGTCGCCATCATCGCGGACAAGCCGTTTTTCAACACCCTCTGCGCGCTCGCGCCCAAGCTGAAGAAACGCAATCAGGCGGCCATGGAGCAGGTGGTTTACCGCACCGCCCAGCTGCACCTGCGGCACATCGCCACATCGGGCGACCCCTTCGAGTCCGGCAGCGCGAGGCCCCTCGACTTCGGCCATTGGGCCGCGCACCGCCTCGAGGTCATGTCCGGCTTCACGCTCACCCACGGGCAGGCCGTCGCCATCGGCATCGCGCTCGACAGCACCTACGCGCTGTTCAAGCGCATGATCCCCGAGGACGAGCACGCCGCCATCCTGAGTGGCCTCGCCGACTGCGGCCTGCCCATCTACTCCCCCCTGCTGGAGCGCCCCGAGCTCCTCGACGGCCTCGAGCAGTTCCGCGAGCATCTTGGCGGCCGCCTCTGCGTCACCCTCCCCGCCCCCCTCGGCGCGAAGCGCGAGGTGCATACCATGGACACGCGCCTTATCCGGCAGGCCATCGCCCGGTTACGTTAACCGCAGATACTTTACACTGGCGTCTCTCTTCCGGCTTGTGTTATACTTTGTCTTTTTATGCAAGGAGGACACATGAGCAAAGGGTGGTTGATGGCGCTGGCGTGCGCGGGCGTGATGATCGCGGGGTGCGGGCGGGAGGATGCCGCCGCGCCGAAGGATGCGGTGTGGTTGTATCCAAAGGATAGTGTGCGGCCTGCGCCGTTCACGCTCACGGATTGGCACATCCACATCCGTGGCGGCATGACACCGCAGAAGGCGGCGGAGCGTGAGAAACACAGCGGCATCCGCAGCACTGCGCTGGAGAACCTCGGGCGCGAGTGGCCGCTCTCCAACAACGTCGCGCTGGCGGCGTTCATCGCGGACTGCAAGAAGGTCAAGGGACTGCCCGTCGGCTTGCAGGTGAACGACCGCGACTGGTTCGAGCAGATTGACCCGAAACTGTACGGGCAACTCGACTTCATCTTGGCGGACACCATGATCATGGGCGTGACGGCGGAAGGTAAGCCGCGCCGCCTGTGGCTGCCCGATGTGAAAATCGACGACGCGGACGCATGGATGGAAGAGTACACGGCGCACAACCTGCGCATTCTCGGCGAGCCGGTCTCCATCCTCGCCAACCCCACGTACCTGCCGCCGTGCATCGCCGACCAGTACGATCGGCTCTGGACGGAGGAGCGTATGCGCGCGATCATCGCGAAGGCGATCGAGCGCGGCGTCGCGCTGGAGATACAGGCCGAGTCCGCCTTCCCCAAGCCCGCCTTCATCCGCCTCGCGAAACAGATGGGCGCGAAATTCAGCTTCGGCACCAACAACTTCGACGACAAAGTCAAGAATCTGTCCTCATGGTTCAGCGTGATTGAGCAGTGCGGCCTCCAAGCCTCGGACATCGCCACGATACGGCGGCAGGAACTGTAATAGGTCTAGCCGTGCTGACGTATGACGAGATGGATGACGCCCTGCTGATGGAGCGGATCTGTAAGCAGGACGATTCCCGCGCGTTCTCGGTGCTGGTCAGGCGGCACGAAAAAAAACTGCTGAACTTTTTCCTCCGCTCCGGCGTTCAATATGATGCAGAGGATTTGGTTCAGCAGACGTTCCTGCGGCTGTACCGCTACCGCAACCGTTATTCGCCGAGTGCGAAGGTCACGACGTTCCTGTTCCTGCTGGCGCGGCAGGTGTGGATTGACGAGTTGCGGAAGCGCAAGCGGCGCGAGCGGCTGGCGGAGGGGCTGGCGGAGGAGATGGGCCAGCAGACGGCGGTCTCGGCGGCGGATGAGGTCGCCGCGGCCGGGACGGCCGACATTGCGGGCGCGCTCGCGAAGCTTCCGGAAGGCATGAGGCTGGTCGTCGAGCTGGGCGTGTATCAGGATTTGCCGTATGCGGAAATCGCGGAGATTCTGGGCATCCCGCAAGGCACGGTCAAGTCGCGGATGTTCAATGCGCTGGCGCAGTTGCGCCGTATGCTGGTAAGTGATTGACGGACGGATGAATAAATGTTACACAGAGAACCACAGAAAATACACAGAGGCTCACAGAGGAATCTAAAAATCTCTGTGTCCCTCTGTGACTCCTCTGTGAAACTCTGTGTAATAAAAAACGGAGAATTTATGTTAACCACAGATTACACAGATTACGCAGATTGTTTTTTAATCTGTGAAATCTGCGTCATCTGCGGTTAAAAAAATCAGGAACGAAAACCATGGACATCACGACACATCTCGAAACACTGACGGACGACGACGCGCGCGCGTTCCGCAAGGTCATCCGCCTGCTCAAAGCCCAGCCCGAGGCCGAGCCGTCGCCCGACCTGCATAATCGGATTGCCGCGCAGTTGCCCGCACAACGCAAGATGCCGCCATTCTGGAAATGGACGATTGGTGTCGCCGCGTCGCTGACGGTGCTACTCGGGGTAGCCCGTGTTCTCCAACATCGCTCGCCTACCGAGAACGGCGACATCCGATGGCTGGCGGAAAACCAAGAGACCGACGGGACATGGAACCCAGCCCGCCACGGCGGTGCTGAACCTTTCCGCCCTGCGCTGACCGCGCTCTCCCTGCTGGCACTGCGCGAGGCAAATGGGGTAGGGGGGCACACAGGGCAGATTGCGAAAGGTCTATCCGCGCTGGAGCGGTTGCAGACGGTCGAAGGCGCGTTCGGCGGCGACGGCGGGCAATCGCAACTCTATAACCTCGCGATAACAACGTATGCGCTTGCGACCTGCGAAGCCGACAACGCCACGCTGTCACGCGCCGTCACGCACATCGGGACGAGCCAGCAACCGGACGGGAGCTGGACCTACACGCAAGAGGGCAACGCCGCCGTCACCGCATGGATGACACGCGCACTGGTGTGCGCCGAGGCGCAAGGGGTCGTGGAAGCGCGCGTCCCGTTGCGGAAAGGGTTGCGCTGGCTCCGCGACAACGTCCGCGACGACGGGCGCATGGCCTACCACCCGGCATCCGCGCCCTCCGACACGCTCACCGCGCTGAGTGCGCACTCCCTGATTGTGGCGGGCAAAACCTTTCCCGACCTGCAGGCCCTCGGCATCCGCATGGCAGACGCGCTCAACACCCAGCCTTCCGCCGCCGCACCCTCCGACTGCTACCGCGACTACGCCAAAATCATCGCTTTCGAGTCCGCCGGCAACACCGCATCCGCCGACGCCATCCGCAACCAAATCCGCCAGCGCCCCCCAGCCGCCCACGACCAATGGGGCGTCGCCGGTGGGCAGGTTTACACCGTCGCCCTGACGACGCTCAGCCGCGCACACTAGTGTCCTGTAAAACACAGATGACGGGATATGGATGACGTGATATGGAGGGCGAGCGTCCCCGCGAGCCGTTAGACACATTGCGGCTTCCTGCCCCATTGGTCGCACACCGCGCCAATGGGGACCCCTGTCTCGCCCTCCATCGTGAAATCTGTATTTTACAGGACACGCGTGTTCCGCCAAATACAGATTCCACAATGGAAGAGATGGCGGTCTGGCTGTTATCGTCGTTTAACGCCATATATGACAACCCCAAGTTAATCTACTACAGCGCTTCCACAAAGTCCGCCTCTATCTCGACGGCGATGGCCTGGCCGATCATGTCAACGTTGAGGACGACTTTCATCTTCGGGGTGATGCGCGTGACGCGGCCTTCGATGCCCATGAACGGGCCGGCCATGATGCGCACGAGGCGGCCTTTGGTGAGGGGGCGGGTCGTGAGGACGTGCGGGTTCACGCGCAGCGCGCGGCGCACCATCACGAGGTCGCGCAGCAGCCTGCGCGGCTTCAGGGGCTCGAGGATGCGCACGATCAGGTTGCTCTGGAGCAGCGCGAGGCGCTGGGACGGGTGCAGGCGCACGAAGACGTAGCCGGGGAAGAGCGGCAGATCGACCGTCACCTTGCGCCGCTGGACGATGCGCGTTTTCTTCCGCAGCGGCAGGTAGTAGCGGATGCCGTAAAGCCCGCAGTATTCGGAGAGTTTCTTCTCCGTGCGCGGCTTGACGAAAATGACCTTCCAGTGCAGCATCAGTTCATCAGGCTGTGGATGGGCGCGGGGATCTGGCCGCCGCGCCGCATGAAGGTTTCCGCGCCGCAGGGGCTTGCCGGGCGCGTGACCACGCCGGCCCCGAACAGGCCGCCGAAGTCAACGTAGTCGCCGCATCTCGCGTCCGGCACGGGGATGACGCGCACGCCGGTGGTCTTGCGGCTGCTGATGCCGATGGCGGCCTCGTCGAGGATGATGCCGGCGACGGTCTCGGCGGTGGTGTCGCCGGGCAGCAGGATCATGTCCAGGCCGACGGAGCAGACGGCGGTCATGGCCTCGAGTTTCTCCAGCGTCAGCGTGCCGTCCGCGACGGCCTTGGAGAGCGCGTGGTCCTCCATGACGGGGATGAACGCGCCGGACATCCCGCCGACGGCGCTCGAGGCGAACGCGCCGCCTTTCTTCACCGCGTCGTTCAGGAGCATGACGGCGGCGGTCGTCCCGGGCGCGCCGATGCTGCTGACGCCCATGGCCTGGTAAATCTCGCCGACGGAGTCGCCCACGCGCGGGGTCGGCGCGAGCGAGAGGTCCACCACGCCGAACGGGACGCTGAGGCGGTTGGCCACCTCGCGGCCGATGAGCTCGCCCGTGCGCGTGACGCGGAAGACGGTGTGCTTGATCTCCTCCGCGATCTCGTTGAGCGTCGCCTTCGGGTCGTGCTGCACGAGGCGGTCGATCGCGCGCTTGACGACGCCCGGCCCGCTGACCCCGACGTTGATGACGCACTCGGGCTCGCCCGGCCCGAGCACCGCGCCGGCCATGAACGGGTTGTCCTCGGGCATGTTCGCGAAGACGACGATCTTCGCGCAGCCGAAGCCCTTCGATTCGCGCGACGCGCGGGCGGTGTCGATAATCTTGCTGGCAATCATGTTCGCCGCGTCCGCGTTGATGCCGGCCTTCGTCGTGCCGACGTTGAACGAGGCGCACACGCGCTTGGTGGCGGACAGGGCCTGCGGGAGGGAGTCGATCAGCGTGCGCTCGCCGGGGGTCACGCCCTTCTGCACGAGCGCGGAGTAGCCGCCCAGGAGGTCAATCTTCACCATCTCCGCCGCAGAGTCCAGCGCGCGGCAGACGTTCACCGCCGTGCCGACGCTGTGCCCCTCCAGCAGCATGCTCACGGGCGAGACGGCGATGCGCTTGTTCACGATCGGCAGGCCGTACTTCGCGCTCACCTCGTCGCAGAAGCGGACGAGGTGGTGCGCCTTCTCGACGATGCGCTTGTGCACGGCGCGCGCGAGCTTGTCGGGGTCCGGGTTCGCGCAGACATTCAGGTTGATGCCCAGCGTCACGGCGCGCACGTCGAGGTTTTCCTCGCGCACCATGCGGATTGTCGAGAGAACGTTTTGTCGTGCAATCATGGGTGCCCCTCCTTCACAGCAAGGCCTTGATCGGGCCGATTTCGTTTGTGGCGCGGAAGATGTTCTCGTGGCAGAGCAGCGCCGCCAGGCTGCGCTCCGCCATGGCCGCGCGGAAACGCTCCTGTATCAGCGTGAAGTCGGCCGACTCGGGGATGACGATCTGCGCGATATAGACGACCTGCCCGCCGTCCTCCTCCACGACCCAGTCCTCGATGTTCACGCCGTGCCCGACCAGGAACGAGGTGATGGCGAAGATCGTCCCGGGCCTGTCCTCGCCGCGCGTGGTGACCACGCAGCGCAGGCCCTCCTGCGCCGCGGCCCGCGGCGCGTCCGGGCACTCCATCACCGTCACCACCGACCCCGCGTCCAGCGACGCCGCGATCAGCGACCGCACCGCGTCGGGCGCGACCTGCCCCGGATGGTCCGACGTGAACACGAGCGTGAAGAATCCGTCCACCACCGACTGGCGGATGCTCCCGATGTTGCCGTCCAGCGAGAAGACCGCCTGCGTGACGTCGCGCAGGAGGCCCACGCGGTCAACGGTGAACACGGAAGTGATGAAACGCTGAACAACAGGTTGCTCTGAATGTGTCATGACCTCGCACCCTAAAACAAAACCCCGAAACGCGCCGCGCTGGTTTCGAGGTCTTAAAAATGGAGCCAACTAAGGGATTCGAACCCCCGACCTGATCATTACGAATGATCTGCTCTACCAGCTGAGCTAAGTTGGCCTGCCGCAAAAAAGAAAACATAAGATACACTATTTCCGCCGATGTTTCAACCAGATTTTTAGGGGGAGCGTTTTTTTTCGCGGGCAGGGGGCACAGGGGATGAACCCAGATCGCGTTGCGGCATCATTCATGGCGCCGCCGCCAGCCACCCTTCCAGCGGCGGGGGACCGCACACCCCCTGCGGGCAGGAATGCCCGCGCCACCTGATGCTCCGCATTTGACATTTCAACCCAAATCCGGCATTCGGGAAAAACCGATTGCTTTCGTTAACCACAATGGACACAACAGGATTCGCGATGGACACTATTCTCGTGCCCATTGTGGTACAAAATCCCCCGTTTTTCTCTAATGCGTGACCTGGGGTGAACGAAACGCAACCGGTTGCCGTTTTCAGGAAAACACCTGCGCCCCCTATGTCCCCTGCGTCCCCCGCAGGATCGCCTCCGCCAAGGAACGGTCGATGCCGGGGAGGGCGTCGAGCTCTTCGGGCGCCGCCTTGGCGATGCGGGCGACGGAACCGAAATGCTTGAGCAGCGCAGCCTTGCGGGTGGGGCCGATGCCGGGGATGTCGTCCAGCACGGATTCGCGGATGACGCGGTTGCGGAGGCGGCGGTGGTAGTCGAGCGCGAAACGGTGCGCCTCGTCGCGCAGGCGCGTCAGCACTTTGAGGGCCTTGGACTCGGGCGGGAGGCGCAGGGGCTCGCGGCCGTCGTCGAGGACGAGCTCCTCGAAGCGTTCGGCCAGCCCGGCGCTCGGCATGTGCGCGAGGCCGAGGGCGGCGAGCTCGCTGCGCGCGGCGCGGAGCTGGGTGACGCCGCCGTCAATCAGCAGCAGCCCAGGCAGGGGGCGGCCCTCGACCTGCACGCGGGCGTAGCGGCGGCGGACGGCCTCGGCGATGGAGCGGGGGTCGTCCGCGCCCTCCACCGTCTGGATGCGGAAGCGGCGGTAGAGGCGGCGGTCGGGCAGGCCGTTGACGGCGGCGACCATGCCGGCGACGGAGTGGGCGCCGAAGAGGTTGGAGACGTCGAAGCATTCGATGAGCGCGGGCGGGGCGGGCAGGGCGATGGCCTGCTGGAGCCCGCGCAGGCCTTCACGCGCGTCGGCGGCGAGCATGTCGGGGGCGGTGAGGGTGGCGCGTCGGCGGCGCCTGACCATCTCGTGGAGGGCGATCCAGGTGTCGCGCAGGGTGGCGGCCTTCTCGTAATCGCGCGCATGGGCGGCGGCCTGCATCTGGGCCTTGACCTCCTCGATGATGCCGAGGCGCTCGCCGCGCAGGAAGGCGCAGGCCTCGTCGAAGCGCGCGTGATATCCCTCGGGGGTGACGCGGCCGACGCAGGGGGCGGAGCAGAAGCGCATGATGTCGTTGATGCAGTGGCGGTAGGTTTCGGCGTCGGGGTGGATGGGCTTGCACTTGCGCAGGCCGAAGCGTTTCTCGGTGAAGTCCAGGACGGTGCGCACGACGGAATCGGAGGGGAATGGGCCGAGGTAGAGGGCGCCGTCGTCGCGCACGATGCGGCAGGTGGTGACGCGGGGGACCGGCTCGCGGGGGTCGGCGCGGAGGGCGGGGTAACGCTTGTCGTCGCGCAGGAGGATGTTGAAGCGGGGGCGGTACTGCTTGATGAGGTTGCTCTCCATGAGCAGGGCCTCGGCATCGCTGCGCACGGTGAGGGTCTCGAGGTCGGCGACGCTGTGGATGAGGCTGCGCAGCTTGGGGGGGGCGGCGCGCTCGGTGGAGTCGCGGAAATAGCTCTGCACGCGCCGCCGCAGGGAGACGGCCTTGCCGACGTAGATGATCGTGCCCTTGCGGTCGCGCATCAGGTAGCAGCCCGGCTTGTCGGGCAGGGCGTTGAGTTTTTCACGCACAAGGGGGGGGACGTTCATGGGAGTTGGGCGTTCGGGACTCGTGTCTAAAACCACATTGCATTCGGGGGGGAAACCGTTCTTCGTTAACCACGATGGACACGATTGTCGTGCCTCTTGCGAAAACCATTGTGTCCATTGTGGTGAAAAACCCTCCTGCCCGCCATGCAGAGATCCACTCGCGGCCTCGCTTCACGCGAGCATGACCTGGCCGCCCGTGACAGGGATGGCCTGCCCCGTCTCATAAGCCTGTTCCATGAGGTAGTAGATCGCCTTCATCACGTCCGGCGTGGTGCAGCCGCGGCGCATGGGGACCTTGGCCTCGTAGAAGCGCTTCACGTCCTCGAACGTCTTCGCGCCCGGCACCTTGCCGCTGTCGAGGTACTGGCGGAAGAGCCCCTTCTCGGGGTCGGACCACAGCGGGCCGTCGTAGAAGTTGCCGGGGCAGACGGCGTTGACCTTGATGCCGTCCTCGACGAGCTCCATCGCGAAGCTCTGCGTCAGGCCGATGCCCCCGAACTTCGACCCCGCATACGCGCCGTTCTTGTTCGAGCCGACCAGCCCGGACTTGCTGTTGATCTGGATGATGTCGAACCACAGTCCGGGCGCGGCGGCGTGTTGCAGCGCCATGATCGGCGCGACCGCCTGGACGCACAGGAAGTACCCTTTGTAGTTGACGCTCGTCACGAAGTCGAGGTCTTTCACAGGCAGATCCTTCACGCTCCCCGCGCGCAGCACGCCCGCGTTGGCGACGAACACATCCACGCCGCCGAACATCGCCACCACCTGCCCCAGCGCGGCGCGGACGGAATCCGCGTCCGCCACATTCATGGCGACACCGCAGGCCGCGCCGCGGCCGCACAACGCATTGATCTTATCGACAGCCACACCCACGCCCTGCGCGTTGATGTCCGCCAGCGCGACATACGCGCCCTCCCGCGCGAGGTCGGCGGCAATCTCGAAACCGAACCCCTGCGCACCGCCTGTCACGACTGCGACCTTTCCGGACGCGCGCCCAAGCGGCGCGTCATAGGCCGCATGATAGGTCCCGACGCCCGCGATCGTCACACGCGCCGCGCCCTGCGGCAGCTGTCGGCGCAGTTCCGCCACGACATCCGGGCAATCCTCCGCAAGCACAACCGTCTGCTCGCCGCCTTCCGTCCCCACGCATTCCAGGCGCGGCAACGCCCCGTCCCTCATCATCAGCCCCCGCAGCGCGGGCAACACATCCGCAACATTCATGGCACATCCTTTCCAAGGGGAACCCCTTTGAGAAAACAGTATAACCCATCCCGCTGCGGCACCGCAAGCGTATAGCGCATGACATCGCAATTAATGGCGCCGGATTAATCGCCGTGTTCACTTTTTTGCGGCGGCCCTCATTCCGGGCTTGCGCGGGGCGGGAATGAAAACGAAGTTGTGGTTGCGCGCGGGGGCGTTCCCTGCTACAATGGTCTCAATGCGTAAGAACGTATATCAGCGGGTCGGGAGCCCTTCCGGGAGCGCAGGGCTTCCGCCCTGCAATATTAACGATGCAGGGCAGAAGCCCTGCGCTCCCGGCGATGCAAGGCGGAAGCCTTGCGCCCCCGGCAAATGCGTCATCGCTGCGTGCCTGGTTGCGGCGGGGACCGCGCTGCTGCCGCAGGGGGCCGAGGCGCAGCAGCAGCAGCAGGGCGGGGCGGAGGCGCAGACCAACGCCTTCACGCTGATCGGCGGCAACCTCATCGCGGACATGAACCTGACCGGGGCCCACGGCAGCACCGGCAACGTCTTCCGCAGCCTCTGCCAGCTGCCCGGCGGCTGGCTCGTGCCCATCGTGCCCGACACGGGGCGGCTGCTGACGCTCGACCCCTTCGTCAACATGCCGGGGGACTTCACGC
>Ga0082212_10012680_pt1 | contig 10604 bp, 6 predicted proteins | sample TergutNt197P3_FD_71548 | JGI IMG/M metagenome (GOLD analysis project Ga0082212, IMG submission 71548) | Neocapritermes taracua P3 segment gut microbial communities from Petit-Saut dam, French Guiana - Nt197 P3 | ecosystem: Host-associated > Arthropoda: Insects > Digestive system > Gut ...
TCTTCGTGGGACCCTGACGACGCGATCACGCTCGAAAACCAATGGGGCGACGCGCCCGTGCTTTGCGAAGGCATCCCGCTGGAATTGACGCTGCCAAGCACGACGTTAGCGCGGGGGCTTGCCCCCGGTTCAGTCTCCGTTTGGCTGGTTTACCCGCTCGACGAAGCCGGCAACCGCCGTTCGGACCCGCCGCTACGTTTTGAAAACGAACCGCTACGCCTCGGCCCGGAATACAAGACGCTGTGGTATGAAATCCGCCCGGGGAAGTGACCATCAGAGCCGCGACGGTGACGGAGCGGACAATCAGAGCCGCGCACGCAGTAAGCGGAAAATCAGAGCCGCAATTGTAAAATTGCGCAATGATTCGCGCAATCTTACGATTGCGGCTCTGATTTGTCTGCCCGCCAGGGGAGACGCTGTTCGATGCTATCCCGCCATCCGGTTTCCGGCGATGGAAGGTTGGTGAAATGATTCAACACGGCGGGAATCATTGCAAGCAAATCGCGTTGCGTGGTAAGCACGGCGGTAGCGCCCGCTTCACGAAAAAGTGAATCGAAAGCGTTATATTCGTCAAGAGGCAGTCCCGGTAACTCGAAACAAACAACGGCGATGTGCAACCGGGGCATCGTTCGGCGCAGTTGCGGAATCCGACCGAGCAGTTCACGATAATGTGTCTCGGTTGTCTCTGCAAAAACAAACGATGCCGGATGGTTTTCGACGGTTGTGTGAAGGTCATCGGGTGACGCAACAAAGAGAGCTTGATTGGCAAGCGAAACGGAGTCGATTTTTACGTGTGATTCGGCTTGACGGATTCGGTTTCGGAACCATTGTGTCCACGACCGCCCCCAAGAGGGAAGATCGCGTTCCCAAAACACAAGCCTTCCCGAAGCTGCGGGTAATTGCGGAATGCGATGCGGTAAAGGAATGTCTTGCATAACGCATCCCGTCAATGCTTTTTCCTTTTCTGCCGCTTCAACTCGCGCATCATGCTGTTGACGGCCAGCGAGTAATGATACACTGCCTGGGCAAAATCCTCGGCATTTCCGGCGGCCACAGCTAGGTGTTCGTGATGGTCGATGTCGGTCCAGTGAATGTCCCATTGTTCGTCCTGCGCGGCGTCGCGCAACTGTTGCATTGTCGTTGCCAGCTTGCCGGCGAACACCGGTTCCGGCGTCGCATCAACGCGAACATACGGGCCTTTGCCGAAATGTCGCAGTGAGTTGTCTTCGTCCTCCCGATCATAACCGGTCACGGTTCGACCGGCAAGGAAAAAGAATCCGCCGCCGAAAAACAGCGTGATGATCGCCGAAACCATGGTCGGCCACGAACCGGACTGGTCGGTGACGAGCGCGTAACCGCTCAACAACAATCCGAGAATCGCGAATCCGAGGCACACCCAGGCAAGCAGCGAAAAAGTGGAACCGGAAATGGCCTTTTCCGCGTGCAAATGTCCCGTCATGCCGGTTGTGTCGAGTGGGGCGGTAACCTGAGCCGTCACAACGGTGATGTTATCCGGTCCGCCTCGCAGATTGGCCAGATTCACCAGCGTTTCGGTGGCGTAATCCGGCGGCAGAACGAACAAGATTTGGCCGATTTCGTCGTCTTCCACCTGACCGCTCAAACCGTCGCTGCAAAGCAGGAAGTAATCACCCGGCCGAATGGGAAAGGGGCCTTCGAGATCGACATGCAGGTTTTCGCTCGGCCCCAGCGACCGGGTGATGACGTTTTTCGGAATGTAACTGGGGATTTTGTCACGGGGAATTTTCCCCGATGAACGAATTTCCCACACGAGGCTGTGGTCGAACGTCAGTTGCTCGAACACGCGGTCGCGCAAACGATAAATCCGACTGTCACCGACATGAGCCGCAACCGCTCCACTTGGAGAAAGCACCAAGGCGTCGGCGGTTGTTCCCATATCGTGAAAAGCTTCGTTCCGTTCCGACTGGCTTCGAATTTGCTTGTGGGCATCGTAAACGGAGTTGCGCAACGCATCGGCAATGTCTTCGTTCGTCCGTTTGGCGTAACAAATGGCAATCGTATCAACGGCGATTTTGCTGGCCAGTTCGCCGGCAGCATGCGCCCCCATGCCATCGGCTACAATCAAAAGATGTCCGCGTTTGGCAAGTTGCGGCAAGGTTGTGGCCATGACCGTGACGTGGGAATCCTGATTGTTCGCGCGACGCAGACCGACGTCACTGCGTGACGATACGCGAACACTCGTTTTCCAACTGTTACCGTCGTGACTCATATTCACTAGCTTTGATTATTGTGACGTATTTAGCCGTTTAGACAATCCCACAATCCTTATTATACCAAAAAGTCTCACGAAAAACACCAACGATTTTCGAGTATCTGCAAAATCATTTTTGGTGAGAACATCGTTGCCGGTAAGATTGTTTCGCTGAAATGCCACGAGAAAAGTATTGGGGTGTTGTTGATCTTTCCCGTCCGATTTCGTAAAATGAGAATACAGAGCTTAACCACACACAATTCCCAAACAATAGCAGGTCACAACACGATGAAGCCGCACATGAACTTATTGGGGTTGTTTATCTTATGTTTCACCGTAACGTTTGTTTTCGCGGAGCAGGATATTTGCATCCGTGAGAACAGCTTCCAGACCGATTGTCCGATCATTCGGGCAGAGCGTCCGTTCCAACTCTCCGCGATCATTGACACCGACGGTGATGTCAACTACGAGTGTCGCCTGACGGTGCCTGAAAATTGCACTCTCTTCGGACATAAAACGATTTCGTCGAAAGATGGTTTCGTCGAAAACTGGGTCATGGAAAGCCATGAACCGGGTCAAATCGTTTTTACGTTGGAATTGCTTGTTGACGGCAAAGTGATTCAGGAATCGACGATTTTTCAAGAGGTTTTGCCCGCACGAGAAATCAAGAAACTCGAATACATCCCGGAACCCAAACCGGTAAAAACGAGCTTGCTGATCGGCGTGCATAACTGTCCGCTTTGGGAGTTGGAACGGGCCGATCTTTGGAATCAGGTGGTTAAAAAACATCAGGAACGCACGCCGGCACTGGGGATTTATTCGCAGGATAACCCCGAACTTGCCGACTGGGAAACCAAATGGGCCGTCGAACACGGGGTTTCCTTTTTCATTTATTGCTGGTACCGCACCAGTCAGGGCGGGCCGATCACAACGATGTTTGAGCAGAGTGCCTTCGACGACGCTTTGTTCAAGTCGCGTTTCCAAAATCAACTCAAGTTTACGATCATGTGGGAAAACCAGCGTCGCGGATTCGCGGGAATCGACAACGTGGATGATCTTTTCGAAAACCTCATGCCCTACTGGATCGAAAAGTTTTTCAAACGCGACAATTACCTGAAAATCGACAACAAGCCGGTGCTTTTCGTTTATCAGCCGAACGATGTCGTAACGGATTTGGGAGGTGTCGAACAGGCGCGTGCCGCGTTTGATCTCATGCGTGAAGCCTGTAAAAACGCGGGGTTCGACGGTCTTTGGCTTCTCGGCGAATATCGAGGAACAGACCCGAACTTTTTGCAGGGGTACAAGAACCTGGGACTCGATTATGTTTTCCAATATTGCTGGCATGTCGGCGGTTCACCGGAACCTGATCAGGCCATCGACACGCAAATGCGCTACATCAACGAAGTACAAAAACACCGCGACATCATCCCGCAGATTGTGACGCTGACTCAGGGGTGGAGCGGTTGGCGCGACGAGGGTTCCATCTGGAAACTGCCGCCTGCGGATTATGAAACCCTGCTCCGCAAAGGCAAGGAGTTCATCGAACAGAATATGTCGAAAGACGAGCTTGGCGGCCAAATGCTGATTCTCGACAACTGGAACGAATGGAGCGAGGGACATTACATCGCGCCGTACCGCGAATACGGCTTCGGATATCTGGATGCCGTCAGGCGTGTCTTTTCCGACGCACCGGAAGAGCATGACGATTTGATTCCGAGCGACATCGGGTTCGGGCCTTATGATGTGCCAAAGACGTTGTTTGAGAATCGGACATCGTGGACGTTTTGCGGAAGCGATTACGAAAACTGGAAACGGCAGTTCAGCCCCGCTCAGGAATGGCGTGCCATGATGAACGTCAAGAATTACCGGAACGAGGGCAATTGCCTGACGTTTGAATCGACAACGTTTGACCCGGCGATCTGGGTTGCGCAAGACCGCACCCGTGCTTCCAAATTTGAAAAACTGATCGTTCGCATGAAAACGTCGGTGACGGAAAACGATATGCTCCAGTTTTTCTGGAAAACGGAATTGGTGTCGGAATATTCCGAAAACCACTGCGTGAAAGCCAGTGTTCGCCCGTCACCGGATTTCGTAGAATACGTGCTACCGTTGAAAAACGCGACCGGCTGGCAAGGCCACGTCACCGAATTGCGACTTGACCCGGTCATGACACCGGGAATTCAAGTCGAGATTGAAAGTATTCGGTTGGAATAGAATTTTTACCGGAAAGCCAAGCGAAAGGCAGAGCGGTCGCGCCGGTGACCGTCGCAATGTTTGGGGGATATTACTTTCTGACGAAGATCAATTCGATAACTGTTTATCAGCCGCTCACCACAAGCCTCCAGCCACTCATCAAATCATGGCATCACCAAATATTCTCAATCTGACCCAATCGCAGGAACAGGCGATTTTTCATTTTGCCGGCAAGCTGGTCATTGTTTCGGCGACGAAACGCAAAGCAAGTCAGCTTGCGGAACGGCTCGACGGTGATCTCGCAGGCAAAATGGTGTTGGGGGCTTTCGTTTCGCTGAAACGGCAGGGACAATTGCGTTCGTGCATGGGCTGTCTGACGCAGAAATTGATGCCGCTTGGTGTGGCCGTTGAAACGGCGGCAAAACGTTCGGCGACGGATGATCCGCGTTTCCCGCCGATTTCGCCGATGGAACTGGAAAACCTTGACATGGAAGTCTGGCTCCTATGGGGGATGCGTCAGCTTGAAGAGCAAGGCCGCGACCGCCTCAACGTCATTGAAATCGGTAAACACGGGCTGCAAATTTCGCAAAGTGGCAAACGCGGTTTGCTCTTGCCCGGCGTGGCGGTCGATCATCAGATGAACGCACTGGAGTTTCTCGAAGCGGTTTGTAACAAAGCCGGGCTGCACTGTGACGCTTGGTTCGACGACCGCTCGGATATCTCCGTTTTCGAAGGTATGGTCATTTCGGGCACGCTGGCACCGCTTTTGCAAGACCGCATGAAACCGTCATTTTACGTGGCCGCCAAAGGGCCAAGCCATCGGGATGTCATTGGGCTTTGTGATGCGGCGAGGGAAAATTTTTTCCGCAATCTCGATGGTATGACGCCGAATTTTTACCAGCCGCAATTCTTCGACGGCAGTATGGCGGGGGTTGCCTTGACGATTACGCTGCCCGATGCTTCGCCGCTGACTTGCACGAAAAACGGCATCAAAGCCGACATCCCGTTGCAAAGTACGTTGACCGAATTTGCCGCCGTGTTGGCCGAACAAATCCGACGTATCGGTCCTGAAACGGTCGATCTGCTACAGACGCGTTTCAACCTGCTCGTACAGTGGGACGTTGCGATCCATGGGAGCCTCGACTCGTATGATTTGAGCGGCCTCGACACAAATCATCGCAGCCTCATGTTGAACGTTGCCGACCGTTGGGCCATTGCTTTTGATGTGACGAAAACGCCGGAACAATTGCTCGATTCACTGCTCGAAAAACTCGACATTGACAGCGACACGCAAGAATCGAACCGCATTTACAGTTTTGAAACGCAATCGACTTCGACCAATTTTGCGATGGAAAGCGTGCCGCGCGAGCCGATTTTCCCGAAATTGCGTCCGGCGATGTTGCCGGGAGCGTTTTACCCGAAATTGGCCAAAGAGATTGAAGCGGAATTGACCCGCATGTTTGCGCCGGGCGATATTGTGCCGCATACAAACGCCCCCGAACCGCTGCCAACGGCGTCATTCGATCAACCGATTCCCGTCCTTGCAGCACTTGTGCCACATGCCGGCTGGGTTTATTCCGGTCGTTTGGCCGCGCAAACCCTCATGCGAACCAAAATCCCGGAAACGGTCGTGATTTTCTCGCCGCGACATCGCGCAGGCGGTGCCAATTGGGCTGTTGCACCCTACGAAACCTGGGGGATTCCCTTCGGCAATGTTACCGCCGATCTCGATTGGGCAACGCGACTTGTCGAAAACGTGACGCACTTTCAATTCGATGAAACGCCGCACAAACATGAACACGCCATTGAAGTGCAACTGCCGCTCATCGCGCGGCTCAACCCGGCGGCAAAAGTCGTCGGCGTAACGATGGTTGGCGGCGATTGGAACGAAATCGAAGATGCAGCGGAACAGTTTGCGGCGTTCCTAAAAGAATGCAATACGATGCCACTACTGGTCATCTCGTCGGACATGAACCACTTTGCATCGGAAGAAACGACACGACATGTTGATAAAATGGCACTTGATGCGATTCGTTCGCTCAACCCGGAACGGTTTTTTGACACCGTGATGACCAGGCAAATTTCGATGTGTGGCGTGTATGCCGCAGCGTTTGTACTCAAAACTTTGCAAGAACTCGGCCACTTGAATGCAACCATCCCAATCGGTTACACAACCAGCGGCGCAGTTTCCGGCGACATGCACCGCGTTGTCGGTTACGCAGGAATGTTGTTCAAAAAATAACATCACGGAACGTGAGTGACGGAGTTGTTCGCACGAAAATTTGACAGACATGCCAGATACTCAAAACGAAGAGAACTATCATACCTTTCCGCTTGAACCGGACGATGAGGAAGCAATTTTGTCGTTCGACAAGTTACGGGCGGCGTTCGCCAATCTCAAAGCGGATGATGCCGACCTTCAGCCAACCTTCACCGAAAACACGGACGGGCAATCAAAGGTCGAGCCATTTGCGGAAAGTGATCTTAACGAAGACGGCGAGCCTTACGAATCGATTGCCGCATCGGAGGAGGAACATTGCGAAATCAGCCCACGCACGATTTTCGAAGCCATGCTCTTTGTCGGTAACCGTGAGAACAAACCGCTTGAGCCGGAACGAGCGGCGGAACTCATGCGGAACGTTTCGCCGGAAGAACTCGTCGAAATAGTGCAGGAATTGAACGAAAAATATGCCCGCGTGAATGCTCCTTACCATATCGTCCGCGAAGACGACGGGTATCGCATGATTTTGCGACCGGAATTTGAGCCGGTGCGTGCCCGCTTTTCCAACAAATCACGCGAAACCAAACTATCACAGGCGGCCATCGATGTGCTGGCAATCGTCGCCTATCGGCAACCCATCACCGCTGATGAAGTGCAGCAAATTCGTAAATCGCCCAGTCAGCCCATTCTACAGCAGCTCGTTAAACGAGAATTGATTGACTCGCAAAAAATCCTCAGTAAAAAGAAAACCATAACGCTCTATCGTACCACAGACCGCTTTTTGCAACTCTTTCAACTTGAATCGCTTGATGACTTGCCCACAGCGGAAGAAATTGATTTCCGTTGATTCCTCTTATTTTTCAAATGTCACAGTCAAATGGCCATCTCTGGCAAGTTTTATACCCAAGGCAGGGTGGTCACGCTGTGGCCGCCGAATCAGAGATGCAAGTATCAACGAACGGTCGAAGCGGGATGAAACTCTGTACAACTGCGACCGCCACGTGACCATCGCGGCTCTGATTTGACTTATCACTTTTCGGCGAAGCCTACCGGCATAAGTATTGTTTTTGTTGTCAAGGTTATTCTATTACCGTTCCTTAGAAACAGTACCAAAATAATTACGTCAAACTGTCAAGTGAATGAGTCATTCACTCACCACGAAGATCACGAAGAACCACGAAGAGTATTTTTAAAAAACCTTCGTGTCCCTTCGTGCTCTTCGTGGTGAAAAGAGGTAGTTGTTTTGATACTATTTCTTAGCATATGCGAAAGGTCGTTGCAAGGAAGAAAAATGAGGTTGGAGAAAAGGAGAAAAATCGTGCGACCTGTACCGGAACAGGCCGAAGTGTGCTAAAATATATCCGATGTCGGGAAGTTCGCAGCCACGAATCGGCATCGCATGACACCATGCCGGAATGTGGCATGAAAACGACATCACGGAACCATCAACGTACCACCGACGAATCCAAGTGATGTTGTTTTTGCGTCACTGTTTTTATTGCGATTGTTTAAGTCGTTTAATAATGGTTTATGAAATCGCCACACCTTTGTGGGAAAATGATGTAAAAATAAGTTCCTGTGATTGCTTGTTTTCTACCGAGAGATGTAATCGTAACAGATGACATGTTGCTACCGCATGTTTTTTAAAATCGCCTTTACGCACGTCATATCAGAGCTACACCATTAACACAGAATCCCATTTAGCAACCCATGAGCACCCAATACATCATCGGAATCGACTTGGGGACGACCAACAGCGTGTTGGCTTACGTGAAAGCACCTGCCGAAACGGAACGGGACAATGCAGACACGCCGGCGGTTGAAATACTGCCGATACCGCAATACGTCGCTGCGGGGACGGTTGAGTCGCGCAAGAGTTTGCCGTCGTTCGTTTATTTACCGACCGGACAGGAAGCCGCCCAGTATGAAACGGCACTGCCGTGGGGGAAAGACCAGACAGGTGGCGGCCACACCATTGTCGTGGGCGAAGCGGCACGGCGGCGGAGTTCGGAAGTGCCCGACCGGTCGATCAGTGCGGCCAAATCGTGGCTCTGTCACAGCAAGGTGGATCGTCGCGCCCCGATTTTGCCGTGGGGAGCCGCCGGCAACATTGGCAAGCTCTCGCCGCTCGAAGTCTCACGGGCGGTATTACGGCATCTCATCGACGCTTGGGAATCGGCCTTTCCCGATGTGCCGGTGGCCGAACAGCAAGTTGTGCTGACCGTGCCGGCTTCGTTTGACGCGAGTGCCCGTGAGTTGACACGTGAGGCGGCTATTGCGTCGGGATTGCCGAAAGATCGGTTGCTGTTTCTCGAAGAACCGCAGGCGGCGGTGTATTCGTGGTTGTGCGAAACCGGTGACCGTTGGCGGAAAATGCTGCATGTCGGTGACAAGCTGCTCGTGTGCGATGTCGGCGGTGGGACGACTGACCTGACGCTCATCACCGTCGAAGAGGACGAGGGCGAGTTGACGCTCAAGCGGTTGGCTGTCGGTGACCACCTGCTCGTCGGTGGCGACAACATGGACTTGGCCTTGGCGCATCTGGTTGCCGAATTGCTCGCGGAAAAAGGCACGAAACTCGACGCGTGGCAGTCGGTTGCGCTGTGGCACAGTGCACGTGAGGCGAAGGAATCGTTACTTGCGGAAGGCGCGAAGAAGTCGCACAAAATTTCGGTGCTTGGACGCGGCAGCAAGTTGATCGGCGGCACTGTTTCGGTCGATGTACCGCGAGATCAAGTCGTGACGTTGTTGGCGGACGGGTTTTTCCCAAAGGTTGCGCTGTCCGACCGGCCCAAGCGTCGCGCGATGAGCGGATTTCGCGAAATCGGCTTACCGTTTGAACAGGACTCGGCCATGACGCGCCATTTGGCCGCGTTTCTTTCGGCGCAGGGTGATGACGGAACGGCCGTAAGGCCAACGCATGTTTTGCTCAACGGCGGCGTATTCCGCGCAACAACACTTGAAAAGCGGCTGTTCAATGTATTGGCCGATTGGTTCCCTGACGCACCGCCGCAACGTTTGTGTCCGACATTTGAGTTGGACCATGCGGTTGCACGCGGTGCTACATTTTACGGTCTCTCAAAATTTTCCGGCGGCATTCGCATTCGCGGCGGCACGGCTCGGGCGTATTACGTCGGCATCGAAACAAGCGGCTTGGCCATTCCCGGTGTAGCGCGACCGCTCAAGGCTCTTTGTGTCGCAACGATCGGAATGGAAGAAGGCACAGAATGCGACGTGCCGTCGGAGGATTTCGCTCTCATCACGGGCGAACCGGTTCCGTTCCGCTTTTTCAGTTCGACCACCCGACGCACTGATCGTCCCGGCATGTTGCTTGACTCGTCGTACATCGTTGCATCTCAGTCAGGTGGAGGGCCGGAACTCGCCGAAACCGATTCGATGGAAGCCCTGCTGCCGCGTGAGGATTCCGACGATGAGGAAATACCTGTGCGTTTTCAAACCCGTGTCACCGAATTGGGAATGCTCGAACTCTGGTCACTCGCAACCAACAGCGACAAACGCTGGAAACTCGAATTCTCTGTGCGCGAGGAATGATATACTGTCGAACGCCACTGAGCTGGCATTGTCATAACGATTCAGCCAAATTTTCGAATACTGCCTTCAGTGCTGCCAATTTTTTTGTTGTTAGAAACGTTGGGAGTGCATTGACGATGGTGGCGTGGATGTTTCGGCACCATCAGCACGGCGGTTGTAGCATCTGTTTTTACGCATCACCACCGGGCCGACACGACTGCGATCCACCACAAAATACGTCGCATGTCACGCCGTGATTGCCCTGCCTTTTTCGCAATCTTACGATTGCGTCTCTGATTTTTCCGCTTAGAAACAGTACCAAAATAATTACGTCAAACTGTCAAGTGAATGAGTCATTCACTCACCACGAAGATCACGAAGAACCACGAAGAATATTTTTAAAAAACCTTCGTGTCCCTTCGTGCTCTT
>Ga0082212_10012681_pt1 | contig 10604 bp, 8 predicted proteins | sample TergutNt197P3_FD_71548 | JGI IMG/M metagenome (GOLD analysis project Ga0082212, IMG submission 71548) | Neocapritermes taracua P3 segment gut microbial communities from Petit-Saut dam, French Guiana - Nt197 P3 | ecosystem: Host-associated > Arthropoda: Insects > Digestive system > Gut ...
CGAACGGGAAGCCATAGTCTATGTATTGTTCGGCAGTGTAGTGGGAGTACTCGATGAGCCGGGAATACATTTTTTGTGGAAAAAACTCGGGATAAGAGCGTTGTTTGTTAATTGGCTTGGAAAACGATACAAGGTAAATATGCGGCTGGATCAGCAGTACCTCAGGAGCCAGCCTGTGAATTCCGAAGAAGGGGCTCCGATGGGCGTGGGCCTCTGGTACGAGATGTATATTACCGATCCTGTTGCCTATATTTTCCGCAACACCGATCCCAGGGGTTCTCTGGCAGCCAATGTGGGTAATTCTACGGTTCGTTGTTTGTCCAACTTGCCTCTGGACAGCATGATGGCAGACCGTCATACCATGAGCAGAACTGTACGTCAGGAAGTTTCAGAAAAATCGCAGGAATGGGGGTACAAACTGGGATCATGTTATATCAGGAAAGTGCATTTTCGCGATAAAAACATGATTCAGCAAATCCAAAACAAGGTAGTTAATCGCCTTAGGCAGGTTACTGCCGCAATTATACAGGAAGGCGCCAATCAGGTTAGTATCATTACCAATACGGCAGAAAGGGAAGCGGCAATAGATTTTGGCAAAGCGTCAGCCATCCGCCCCAATATTGTAGGAAAGATGCTTAATGCTGTTTCAAAAGATTCTGGCTTGTGCGAAGTCCTTTTTGAAATTTTGGAAACCAACCGTATGGTGTCAAACAAAATACCTTTATATGTACTTCCCGACAAGATCCAGCTTACAATGCCATACAAAGATGAGGCTGACACGATTTGAACGTGCGACCTGCAGATCCGCAATCTGCTGCTCTATCCAGCTGAGCTACAACCTCATTACAGAAAATTTACTGTAGCACCGGGGCTTTATGATGTCAAGGTCAAGGCAGCACGGCATCCATTCTGGCCTTGTCTATTTTACTGCCTTTTTTAGTTCCTCGGCTTTGTCTGTCTTTTCCCAGGGGAATTCGCTGCGGCCAAAATGACCGTAGGAAGCGGTTTTCCGGTAGATGGGCCTGCGTAAATCCAAATTTTTGATAATCCCTGCAGGGCTCAGATCGAATGTTTTTCCTATTGCCGTTTCGATCTTTTTTTCCGGTACTGTTGAAGTGCCGAAAGTATCTACCATTACTGATATGGGGAAAGGAACGCCGATTGCATAGGCTAATTCTACCTCGCAGCGTTCTGCAAGTTTTGCGGCAACCACATTCTTTGCAACATAACGGGCGGCATATGCGGCAGAACGGTCTACTTTTGTAGGATCCTTGCCGGAAAAAGCGCCCCCGCCATGACGTCCCATGCCGCCGTATGTGTCTACGATTATTTTCCGGCCTGTCAGCCCTGTATCGCCGAATGGGCCCCCCACGACAAAACGGCCGGTTGGATTAATGTAGTACTTTGTTTTGGAATCAAGCAGCCCTGTCGGCTCAAGTACCGGTTTAATAATTTTTTCTATTATTTCTTTTTCTATATTCTTGTAGGAAATATCGGGATCATGCTGGTGGGAGACAACAACGGCATCTATGCGCATAGGTTTATACCCTTCGTATTCTACCGTTACCTGGCTTTTTGCATCGGGCCGGAGCCATTTAAGCGTTTTGTTCTTTCGCAGTTTTGTTGCAGCAATAAGTATTTTGTGGGCAAGGGTAATCGGCAGGGGCATTAGTTCCTTTGTTTCATTGCATGCAAAACCAAACATCATCCCCTGATCCCCTGCGCCCTGCTGGCCGGAATATTTCTTTAAGCCCGTACCGGAAACGCCCTGGCTAATATCCGGCGATTGGCTGTGGATCATGTCCAATACAGCCATGGAATTGCAATCCAGACCGTATTCGGGATTGGTATAGCCGACTTCTTCCGCCACTTTTCTGACTATTTCCTGAAAATCAACAAATGTTTTAGTGGTGATTTCTCCGCCAATAAGCACCAATGAGGTAGATGCAAAGGTTTCACATGCAACCCGGCTGTTTGGATCATCCTTAAGGCAGGTATCAAGGATAGCATCCGATATCTGATCGCAAAGTTTATCGGGATGTCCTTCTCCAACTGATTCAGAAGTAAAAAAATAGCGGCGGTTTTCCATATAGACTCCTCCCGATAATAATAAAAAAAAAACCAGGTATATACAATACCTGGTTTTTGCATTAACAAGCTGCGTTACATGGTGGCTGCCAGATCCCTCAGGTGATTCGCCGCCTGGGCACGATCACGCCTGTCATATATTTTGGCAATTTCGCCGTAGTACTCTTTGAGCCTGCTCTTGGTATTAGCGTTATTCATATTCCTTTGCAGATCGGGAATTGTTAACCTCATACCCGGCATAATCTGATCCGGATCCTTTACCGTTTCGTTGGAAGCCAGCATAATCAGGGGGAAGTGGTACTCGTTCTGGTAATTGGTCTGGGAAATGTGCGACAAGGTATCTCCGCTGACAACAGTATAATTTCTGGCGCCATCAAGGATAAGATCGCCCTGGTATTTAGCATAAACCTTGTGAAAAGCGCTGTCGATCTGTTCCTGGGTTTTTAGGGATGAGCAGGATAAAACCATCATTACGCTCAACACCAGTGCCAGGCCAAAACACATTTTTTTCATTTTTTTTACTCCTATTTAAATAATTTTTGGGTTAATCCCCATTAATATTTTAATATATTTATTGCAAATATGCAATAAATAACGAGCCTATGTATGGCTCTAATCCAGGTCTAAACCGGTAATATTTTCTGCCGGGAGGCTGAACACAATGCTCCGGGCATTGGACGCCAGGCCGAAATTTTCGCTTACCGCCTGCATAATAGCCACCTGTTTGTTCCGGTTTGTAAGGATCAAAATAATCTCTTTCTCTTCCTGGACGGTAATTCCAAAAACCTTAACCGGCCCCTGGTGAATCATTCCCCTGGCGTTAATAACCGTGCCGCCGGAAGCGCCGGCTTCTTTGGCACAGGCCATTAATTCATCGCTGTATCCCTGATTTGTTACGACTACGATAAGATCATGTTTTTTCTGATTCATACTGGTATCCTTTCCATTTCTGGTTTCTTTCTTTTCTTCTTCGCTGATATTTTTGTGGATACTGTCTTTAAACACCTGTAGTATGGGTTTGTTGATCCCGGAAAGTGGTACGGTAAAGGCAATCCCCGCCCCGGGATTGTTAAGCCCCAGCGTTTTGCTTACCCGCTTAATGAGTATTGGAACCATAAGGTTTTGTTCCAGACAAATTACCACGGCTTTTTCGCTAAAACCAATTCCCAAAAGGTCCAGTACATCCGAACTGGCTGTACCCCTGCCCTGGCAGACAAAATGAAAACGGACATGGGAATCGTCCATAATATCTGAGATATTTTTGGATTTCGACTTGTCCAGAATAAAAAAAATGCAGTCAAGAACCGGCATATTCGGAGTGGCGGGCATTCCGTTGGTTTTATCATCCTTTTTTTGCCCGGGATCCTCTGCCTTTTTTTTCTTTAGCGCCATCAGGATTTTTTTGTAGGTGCTGGTTTTTTCCTTTTTTGGCGGGGGAATATCTTTTTTTTTCACATTCTTCCCTCATAATCATATACAACAATTACCTTGGTATCCCTGTGAACCATGGCCAACAGTTCATCCCTGGTTTGTTCTTCAGAACTCTTTTGTTTTCTCTGGTATATCAACCCCATTGTCTGAATAACAATAAGGGGCGTCATTGCAACCATGGCAATAATGCCGAAGGCATCTATCATCATGTCCTTGCCCGCCCCTTCGGAAGTTCCCATTGCCAGGGGCAGAAGGAATGTGGTGCTCATGGGGCCCGAGCATACACCGCCGGAGTCAAAGGCAATGCCGGTAAAAATCCGGGGTACAAAAAAAGTCAGGGCTATGGCGATAATGTAGCCGGGAATTAAAATATACATGATGGGAATACTTAACAATATCCGTACCATGGTTATTGTAAGCGCTGCAGCCATTCCGATTGCAAGCCCCCGGTTCATAACTTTTTGGGTAATTGTACCGGAAGAAATTTCTTCTACCTGCTTGTTAAGTACGTGAACCGCCGGTTCTGCAGCCACGATAAAATAGCCAACCAGTGTCCCCAGGGGAACTAAAATCCACTTAAATTCCGAAGACGCCAATTGCAAACCCAAAAGGTGGCCTACGGGAATAAAACCAACGTTAACCCCGGTTAAAAAAATAACCAGCCCTATCAGTGTGTAAAAAAAACCAACAGCAATACGGCCAAGCTGGTGTTTTTTAAAACGGCGGGAAATTAACTGCAGAACAATAAAGAAAAAGACAATAACTGCCAAAGCAATGGATACTTCTTTCAGAAAAACCGGTATTTCAACGGCAAAATGCGTAAATACATCACGGGAAGTAGCTGCTTCTATAATGGAATGTGTTTTTACTTCTGCCGAGTGCTGCCCGTAAAAAACACCCAGGAGGAGTACAGCCATAATGGGGCCAACGCTGCCAAGTGCAACCATGCCAAAACTATCGTCTTTGGAATCTTTATCACTCCTTATCGATGCAATACCCGCACCCATTGCCAGAATAAAAGGGACTGCAATTGGCCCGGTTGTAACCCCGCCCGAATCAAAAGCAACAGGAATAAAAGTATCGGGAGCAAAAAAAGCCAGCCCAAACGTTATGATATAAAAAAATACCAGCAAATAAGACAGCCGGATTTTCAACAGCGGCCGCAAAACAGATACAGCAAGGAAGAACCCTACTCCAATTGCTACAGTAATAATCAAAGTTTTTGTGGGAATAGAAGGAACCTGCAAAGCCAGCACCTGCAAATCCGGCTCAGCAATAGTAACTGCAATACCCATCACAAAACTGACAATAATGATTAACAGAATTTTTGTACTTTTAGTAAGTTGTATGCCAATGCCTTCCCCCATGGGCATCATTGCCATATCCGCCCCCAGGGTAAAAAAACCCATGCCAAGGATAAGAAGAAATGCACCAAACAGGAACATCAGGATTGTTCCCGACGGCATGGGCGTTAGAACTACGCTGGCGATCAGGACAATTACAGTTATAGGAAGAACAGAAGAGAAAGCCTCCATTATTTTTTCATAGAGAATTTTATTCACAATTAAACTATAGTGCAGTGTTGTAATTAAATCAACAATCTATATCTGATTATAACAGAGCGTCAGTTGTGTTTGCAATGCGGATCGGGGATCTTTCCTGGCTTCGCGCGATTTATTAAGGGCAGCCGCTGCAGTTATCAATACTTTTAGTTTTTGCAAATTGTCCTCGATGGGAATGTTTTTATACAGATCAGAAAAAAAGTTATCTTCTTCGTGATAAAGGCGGTACAAATCAAGATACGCATTATTAATGTGCATTTTGGCAAAGCCCCGGAACCGGTCGCTTTGAAAACGGCTTTCATATTCTGCTTCGAATCGTTCCTGTGCCCCTTTAATGATCGTTTCTTTTTGAATAAGCTTTTCTTCTCTTTTGATATCATTCCTTGAATAAAGGTTTTGCAGTTCTGCGCCCAATTCCACAAGGAACTCACGATAGGCCCGGTAATCATCTGCGCCGTCGCCAATGGACAGGTATTCCGGTGAATCAGTTCCATAGCGGCTTTCGATGTAAAGCCGGGCGCCATGAGTGCCGACAAATTCTGCCAGCTGTTCGTTAAACTCAACCCTGCCTTTTATAAATGCTGTTGCATGAAACAGTTCATGGATAATAAGGTCGGCAAGCTGATAAACGGAATAATTTTTCATGTACGAATAAAGCGGGTCTTTAAACCAGCCCAGAGTACTGAATGCGTCCACCGGCCTTATCCATACATCAAGCCCCGCAGACTTTAGTTTTGCAGCTTCTTTCTGAGCATCTTTTGGATTAAAAAAACCCTTGTAGGGCACGGCACCGACTACGGGAAATGTCCATTCATGGCGGGTAAACGAATCTGCAGCACAGGCGGAAACAACCGCTGCAAGGTAATCACGATCCAGCTCCACATAGCGGGTATAATTTTTACTTGCCTTTAACCCAAGTTCTTCCATTGCAAAACGCCGTATATCCAGGATTAGATTTACAAATGCCGCTTCTTCACTTTCCTTACCTTTGGTTTTTTCCAGTTCTTCCAGGGGTACGGCTTTGCCCAAATATCCAATCATCGTTGTTCCCTGTTTAAGGGTATAACAGCCGGAAAAGAGCAGAAGCAGTATTATTATAATTCCTGCCGAAAACAGGGAAGGAAAAAAAGAAATCAAAAGTGAATTTATTCTAATCATTATTAATACTATACAACTTATTTTTCTTGTGGTAAATTCACAGTATGAGTACTACTCGTTTTTCCGGTAGATTTTGCCGAAAATGCCTGCAAAGTTCACTTTCGGTTATTGATATGATTCGTTTTACAGAAATGGTAAATCCTGATTATGACATTTATAAAAGAACAGGGTATCCAAAAGGGCATCCCATAGCCAGTAATGATGCGGCCAGCCGAATCGTTGTAGATATAATTCAGGACGGATATTATGTTGACTTTGTGGAAATGCTTATTAAGCTGGATTCCCAGGGTTATATGGGTCACCGTTATGCCATGCGGGGTCTGGATGACGTATTAAGTGATGTAATTCAGGCGGGGTACAGTTACGATAAAACCACAGCGCAATTTTTTGAAAACCAAAAGGAAAGGATTACCCGGAATTGGGGTCGTCTATATGAAGGTGATGAAAGGCATATGGCAGTACTAAGGCTGGATATTGCCGGCAATTCGATCCTCGTAAAAGAAAACCAAAAGCAGCTGATTGAAAAAGCCTACGGCGATATGCGGAAAATTGTAACAAAAGCTGTTGTTTCCCGGCTTGGCCGGCTTTGGACCTGGGAAGGAGACGGAGCTTTGGGTGTCTTTATGCTGGGAAATTACAGCCGTATGGCGATATGTGCAGGAATGGAAATTCTGAACGAGATGATTTTGTACAACAAAATAGGCAATCCCCTGAATTCAGAAATTAAGCTCCGGCTTTCGGTTCATTCAGGAGATATTGTTTATTCTGATAGTGAAACAGAATGTTTAAAAGCGGATATAGTACGGAAAGCAATATCACTGGAATCCAGGGCAGCGGTTCCCAATTCCCTGGTTATTTCTGAAACCCTGGCAGTGTCGCAGGATCAGGCTTTGCTTGATATTTTCAGTAATTCTAAAACAATCTCTACAGACAAGTACCGGGTTTACCAGGTTAAACAGGAGAATGGATAACGCATGAGTATTTATATTTTTACAAAAAATGAAAATGTTTTAAAAAAAGTTTTTTCCAAAAATACTGAATTTAATCCTGCGGAGCTGGCTAAGCATAAACCTGAAGACGGAAGCATATCGTATATAGATGTTTCAGGATTTTCGGATGCAAATATTAAAACTGCCCTGACACAGCTGAAAAAAGCGTGCAAGGGCGCAGGGCAAACGAATGCCTCCTCATCCTGGGGTGTAATTGATTCCAAAGGAAGCATTAAGGATCCTGCGGTTTTGTTTTTTGACGGTGCTTCCGATTATCTGGGTCCCGGTTTTTTTAAAACACCGAAAGCTCTTGATCCAAAACGCATTAAAACGGCCTCTCAATGGAGGTCTGCGATTTCCGGAAGCAGCGGTAAAGAAAAAGCAGAAATAATAAATGCAAAAACTGCAGAGGGGCTTCCAAAGACAGGAATCAAACTGCCACCGGCATCTTTATTCCCCGGCTGGAAAAATATGCAGACCGGTAAAAACATGCCCTTTTATCTTTTGTATTGTTCCCTCCAGGGAAAAACATCCCTTAGCAACAGGCTGGGAGATAAAGCGGTCTCACAGATGCATCAGCGTTTTCTTGTTCATCTGTTTTCGAATTTTCAGGAAGGGGATGGTCATATCTGGATGGATTCCGGTAAAGATTGTCTGTTTCTGCTGCCTCCCAGGGCAAAATCTGCAGAAGCGGCTGTTAAAGCCTGTATCAGGATGTTGATTTCCGCTCCGCTTATTGCGATAGAAACACTATCACTTGTAGTTCCGGCAAATTTTGTCTTTGCACTTCATTATGGTTCATTAAGTTACAGCCCGCCGGGGAAAACCGGTACGGTTGTTTCTGATGCAGTTAATTTTGTTTTTCACCTTGGGGCAAAAAAAGCTGAACCGGGACGGCTTACAATATCCGGTGAGATTCCCGACAATTCTGTTCCGCGCGATTTGGAAAACTGTTTTCTTTCTGCCGGTGAATACGAAGGCCGAAAAATCTGGCATACCAAAAAATTCAGCTATGTAAAACCCTGGGTATAAGGAGATTGTTATGGCAAAAGTAGCGATTATCGGTGCGGGCAGTATAATTTTCTGCAAGACACTGCTCAATGACCTGTTTGCAACACCAGCTTTAAAAGGTTCACATTATGTGCTTATGGGACCTACTCTTTGGAAACTGGAAAAGATGAAAACATATGCTGATCAGATTATTAAAAAAAATAATCTGGATGCAAAAATCACCTGTACCACAGACAGAAGAGAGGCGCTGAAAGATGCCAGGTATATTATTCTAATGTTCCAGGTAGGGGGTGTCGAAGCTTTTAAATTTGATTATGAAATCCCAATGAAATACGGTGTGGATCAGTGTATTGGTGATTCCATGGGGCCTGGCGGTGTTTTTCGCTGTCTGCGATCTGCGCCGGCGTTAATGGATATAGGCAGGGATGTGGCGGAATTATGCCCCGATGCTTATGTACTTAACTATGTTAATCCCATGGGGGCAGTGTGTACAACGGCAGCCCGTTCTGCCAATATGAAAATGGTTGGTTTATGCCATGGTGTGCAGACAACGCTTGATCTTATTGCCGGGTATACCAATGTTAATAAATCTGAAATTGATTACCTTTGCGCCGGCATAAACCACATGGCATGGTTTTTAAAGCTGGAAAAAGACGGCAGGGATCTGTATCCGCTTCTGAAAGAAAATATGGAAAAGCCGGAGTACTATAAAAACGAAAAAGTCCGGGGCGAAGTAATGCGGCATTGCGGTTATTTTATGACTGAGTCTACCGGTCATTTAAGTGAATACCTTCCCTGGTTCCGGAAAAACAAAGCGGCTCTGGATCGTTACTGTGATGAACCGGCCTTTGGCGGCGAGACAGGCGCGTACTATCATTACTGTGCTATGGTAGCAGAAAAATTCCGCGACACCGATGTACTGGCAATAGAAAGCGGAGAACTGGAAAGCCGCAGCAAGGAGTATTGTTCCTATATACTTGAGGCTCTGGAAACCGGTGTTCCTTTCCGTTTTAACGGGAATGTATCAAACAAGGGCGGTTATATCACCAACCTTCCTTCCGATGCAACAGTAGAAGTTCCGGTTTATGCTGACAGGGAAGGCCTGCATCCGTTTACCGTTGGGGAGCTGCCAATACAGTTAGCCGCACTTAACCAATGCAACCTTACCGTGCAAAGCCTGGCCGCCGAAGCAGCCATCAAAGGCGATCCGGATCTGGCTTTCTGGGCGATAGCTATGGACCCCTTAACTGCCTCAGTTCTGGATCTGAAACAGATACGGGATATGACTGCAGAAATGTTTAAAGCTGAAGCCCAATGGCTGCCCCAGTTTAAGAATAAGCCGCTGAAAAAAATTGAGCATATTACTGTTCCTCCGGGAACGGCGGGCGCTCCGGTTCCGGTTGATCCGGCCCTTGCGATTAACAGTCGTTTTGGAAAACTTGGAAGTTAAAACAAAGTCTTTTTGCTGTTTAAAAGATGTAGTTTTAATATTAATGCTGTGAACCTGATCCTCTTTAACAATTCTGAACTCAACGTTAAAGAATACCCTGCAAAAGCTGAATGCGCAGAAGTATCTGCTTTTCTGCCCCGCAATGATAAACGGGCAGTGCATCTGCTTAAAGTGCTGCGAAAAAGTACCGGCAGCAGTTTTGATGCCGGACTCCTTGGCGGGAAAACCGGGAATGGAATAATAACCGAAATTACCGCTGATGGATTGCTTGCTGCCCTAAATCTGGATAACGATCCTCCTCCCCGGACACCGCTGCGTCTCGGCGTTGGCTTTCCCAGGCCAATCCAGCTCCGGCGTCTGCTGCGGGACAGCGCCAGCCTGGGCTTAGCAGCTGTAGACTTAATAACAACGGAACTGGGAGAAAAAAGTTACCGGGACACAAAATTGCTGGATGACGGCGGTGCCCGCTCTGCCCTTATCGAAGGAGCGATCCAGGCCCGGGATACCCGGCTTCCCGAATTGGCAGTATATCCAAGTCTTGTAAATTGGTTACAGAAGGGTGTGCCGGACATCACGCATGTTGACCTAATCTCAAATCTCATCTCACGGGGGCACAGAGACACAGAGAGAAACGCTGAATTTGCAAATTACGCGCAACCCTCCGTGCCTCCGTGCCTCCGTGAGAGATATATAGAGAATAAATTGCCACATATAACGCCAAATATGGTTTTGCTTGCTGCGGATAATGTAAGACCTCAGGGAAGTTTTTCGGAACTGGAACCGTTTCAAAAAGACGTAACGGTTGTTCTGGCTGTTGGTGCGGAGCGAGGCTGGAGTGACAGGGAACGGGAACAACTGGAAAGAGCAGGCTTTACCCGCTTATGCCTTGGTAAGAGGGCCCTGCGTACGGAAACA
>Ga0082212_10012682_pt1 | contig 10603 bp, 9 predicted proteins | sample TergutNt197P3_FD_71548 | JGI IMG/M metagenome (GOLD analysis project Ga0082212, IMG submission 71548) | Neocapritermes taracua P3 segment gut microbial communities from Petit-Saut dam, French Guiana - Nt197 P3 | ecosystem: Host-associated > Arthropoda: Insects > Digestive system > Gut ...
TTCAAAGAGTTCCCTTTGTATTGGATGCCGACAGATTTGCCGCTCTCGACGACGCCACTGTCCCAGACGATAGCGCCTTTGTCGTCAGCCACGGTGATCTGGTAGGTTTTTTGGGCTTGCCCGATAATTTTGGACGCCATCTTCCAGCCAAACACAATGCCCTCTGCCTTGTTGAGGACAGGGTCAGCCTTATGCTCAACGCCAAGCGGGGTCTTCTTATAGTTGACTGTCAGGTCATAGACAACCGGACCGGCTGCTGCCAGGTAGCCGTCGGCAATCGTGGCGGAGAGTTTCCCATCTATGACCTTGAAGTCATAGCCGCCCGAGAGGAGGTCGAACTTGGCGCAATTAAGGCCGTTGTGGGTCGCCATGCCGAGATAGCTGACGCCCGGGATATCGGCAAAGCCGTTCAGGGTGGCCGCGTCGATCGGCAGATACAGGGTCGCGGTTGTGTTTGCCGGGACGGCGCAGCTGTATGTCGAAAGCGCCCCGTCGCCGGTCGTCCAGGAGGACTTGATAGCGCCGTAGTAGGATTCGTAGCTGCCCTTGGCGTAATCCAAGGAAGCGTCGGGGGTGGGCTGCAGGACGGTGTGCTTGAAGCCGGGGGCCGATTCGTCTTTTTCGATGCCGAGCACATACTTGTAGAGCCATGCCGAGGAGGCGCCGTAGGAATAGTGGTTCTGTGAGCCTTTGCCCCAGCCTTCCGTGTCTTTGTCGCCCCAGATGACCCACTCTTCCCAGATGGTGGTGGCGGGCACGAAGCCTTCCTTAGGAGTGACGGCATAGAGGAATGAGTTGCGCTCGGTGTTGTTCATCAGGGCGTAAGCGGTTTTGCTCTGGCCGTTTTTGCTCATCTCGGGCAGCAGCACGTGCACGCCCAGGAAGCCTGCCGCGATGGAGTTTTCGCCCAGCCTCGGGTTGAGCACGCTGTCTGCGTTGGCAACGGCCTTGGCCAGATTGGCAGCCATGACATCCCTCTGCTGCTCGTTGCCCAGCCCCAGCTTGAGGAACCAGGCCAGGGCGGTCTGCGCGTTGTCCACCTTGAAGTAGGGGGCCCAGGCGTATCCGGAGCTGCCCTGCGCGTCGTCCGCGCGGCCGGATTTCACGTTGCCGTCGGCTGTCAGGTAACGGGCTACCATATAGTCCGCAATAACCTTTTCGGCGGCGATGTACTTGGCCGCATCGGCGGCCTTGCCCAGCGCTTCGGCCATTTTCACCATCAACTGGTTGTTGTTGAGGTGGTACATGGTGGTGGTAAACTGCCCGGTGGGCATATACACGCCAAGGTGGTCGCCCCAGGCCGTCCCGTTGTTGCTGGTGGTGTTGTATGCGCTGATCCATCCGCCGGGCTGCCCGAATCTCGCTTCGGGGTCGGTGTAGACCGCTTTGGCGTTCTGCGCGTCCACATATTTGCTCATTTCTTCCCAACACTCGGCCACCAGGCTGATGTCGCCTGTCTGCTGGTAGAATTCCCATGGGATGATAACCCCGGCGTCGGTCCAGCCTGGAGACTCGGTGGTGCCGCTGCCGTTGGGCATGGTCGAGTGGTAGCGGCCCAGCCTCTTGTGGCCCTCGTTCATGATCTGGATGTAGTTGCCGATCGGGATGACGGCGTCAAAGTGGTAAAGCCCGGTCTCGGCGAACACCTCGGCGTCGCCTGTCCAGCCGTTGAACTCGCGGGTGGGGCAGTCGGTGGGCACCGAGACGAAGTTGCCGATTTGGCTCCACTTGGAGTTTTTGACAAATTGGTCGATGAGCGGGTTGGAGCTTTCAAAGGTCGTGGCCTCATACATCTCCGAGGTCACGGCCACGGTTTTTGCGCTGTGGATGGTGATGGGCCCGCCTGACGGGATCAGCTCCAGATAGCGGTGGCCGATGAACAGGTAGGGGGCGTAGTAGCTCTCCTGCCCGTCGCCCGAGAGCACGTAGGTGAAGTACTTGTTGTTGGCCGCGCCGCCCTGGTAGTTGACGACATCCTTGGGGATGGCGTTGCCGCTGGCTTCCCATCCGGCTGTTATGGTTGTGATGGTGGAGTTGCCGTCGCTGACGTTTTCGCCGGTCCGGATGGTCAATACGGCGCCCGCCGGCCCGGACAGGACCAGGTTGGGCACTGCCGCCGCGTTTTGCCCGAAGTCAAGCACCAAGGTCTCGCCTGGGTTGACAGTCATGGCCTCGCCGGGCTGATAGGCGACTTTCTTGGCCGGGTCGATCTCGCCGGTCCTGTAAAGGCTCGGGCCTTTCGGCTGGAGGGGGATGGTGGCGGTGCCAGTCCGGCTGTAGTTGTAGTATGGGTTGTCGCCCCAGATGATGTCGCCGTTGTCCGAACAGACAAATGGGGAGGAGGTGGTGTAGACAGCGTGTTTGTATTTCCACGCGCCCACCAGATCCAGGGTCGCGTATTCGTAGGGTACGCTGGTGGAGCTGGCAAACAGCTTGCCCGTGTAGCGCATGGCGACCGGGGCTGCCCAGCCCGCCGCGTCATAGCCGTTGTTGTTCCAGCCCGCCATGGCTTTGGCTGCGGCGCCGCTGTATCTGCTGTTGCCGAGGAGGGCCACGTCGGTGCCTTGCGATCCGTTGGCGCCCACCAGCGGCGTTTCGCTGCTGACCTGCCAGTTGCCGCCCGGGGTGGTGAAGATCTTCTGCGAAGTGCCGTCGGCGTAGTCAATGACCAGTTTGGCGATCAGGCAGCGTTCCCTCAGGTTGGTCGAAGCGTTTTCGGCGGTCCTGAACGCGGCTGAGTAGCTGCTGCTCCCGCCGATGCTTCCGCCGTACCAGCCTGTGCTGAGCAGGGCGGCCAGGGTGATGTCCCCACTTGCCGGGATGAGTTTGGTCACGTCATAGGTCTGATAGTTGATATAGGCGTTGACGTCTGTCCAGCCCGGCGCCATGACGGCTCTTTTCTCGCCTTTTACAAGTTCACCATTGATATACGCTTCATAAGCGCCTACTGCGGTGATATACAACCGTGCTGAGACCACGCCGGTATTGTTATCTTTCGGACGCTCAGTACGGAAAGCCAAAGATTCCATGGAACTGGAATAATAGGGGATGGTAATCCATTGGATATCGGTCCAACTGGCGCCGGTTTCAAAGTAGGCTGTCGCCTTGTATGTACCGCCAAATACATCGGTCACTGTCACTGTCCAATAGTAGCGAGTTTCAAGTTTGAAGTTAGCTTGATTCCCGCCAAATGGCACAGCCACAGAGACGCCACTGTTTACGATCGGGCTGCTCCACAAGGTCTGACCGTCCGGCGAGCCTTCGTTGATGACGATCTGATAGGACTCTTGTCTTTGTCCGACAATATCAGACTTTATTTTCCATGAAAACCGAATGTTGTCCGTTTCAATCCCCAAGGGGTTTTCTATGTAATTGACCGTCAAGCCAATTATCTCAGTCTGGCCTTCTGGCGGCAAGGATGACGCCATGGGCATAGCAGATGCCATCAAGGCAACCATAAGAACCATTGCCAGCGCAAACGCCGTACGTTTTTTGCAAAAATAAGGTTTCTTGCTGTATTCTCCTTCACTCATCTGGCTTTTCAAATCCCCCCCATATTTTGAAATGGTATTTGCTTCCATTGTTCCACTACTATGTGCAACTTCTGTTGTTTTGTTTTTTGTTATCATAGTTCACTTAATCAAATTGGTTTTTATTTAAAATAGGAAATTTCTTGAATACAAAAGTAAAAAAAAATATCATTTCCAAAGTAATAGGGAAGAAAAAAATAAAAATCGGCATAAAAAAATGATTCCAAAGTAATAATTATGTTTCGAACGCCATAAGGTAAGCCGATAAAATTGTAGTCTTGATTTTCATTCATTCGCTTGGCAATCTTGAAATTTTAATATACTTTTGCGAAATAAAAAAAACTGAAAACTTTATTATGCTCACTAAAATTTTTGAAGACAAAGACATTCATAAACTTGAAACTTATATAAATAAAGGCGCACGTTTTGTTATTATTACGCACATTACCCCTGATGGAGATGCCATAGGTTCTTCTTTAGGTTTATATCATTTTTTGTCTGTTATAGGAAAAGAGTCGGTAAATATCATTATCCCTAATGATTTTCCTTCGTTTCTGAAATGGATGCCTGGAGCAAAAGACATTATTAATTACGAACATTCAAAGGAATATGCCGAGCGGCTCTTGCGCGAAGCAGATGTGATTTTTTGCCTCGACTTCAACGAATTGAAACGTATCGGAAAATTAGAACCATTTGTTGAAGCAGCCGATGGCAGAAAAGTATTGATTGATCATCATCCTGAAGCAGCCGATTTTTGTCGTCTTACCCTTTCCTGTCCGGACATGTCGTCAACCGGCGAAATGATCTTTCGTCTGCTTTGCGCCCTCAAATCATTCAGTGATATCAATAAGGATGCAGCCGAGTGTATTTACGCCGGAATGATGACCGACACAGGTTCGTTTACGTTTGGTTCAAACAATCCTGAACTTTATTACATTATTACGGAGTTACTAAAGAAAGGCGTAGATAAAGATATGATATACAGAAATGTATATCAGGTTTATACTGAATCCAGGATGCGGTTGACGGGTTATTCCCTGTCTGAAAAAATGAAAATGTATCCGGAGAAAAAAACAGCGGTTATCGTATTATCTTTAAAAGAATTAAATCGTTTCAATTATAAAACAGGCGATACGGAAGGCTTTGTGAATTTGCCGCTAAGCATTGAAGGTATTCAGTTTTCCGTCTTGATACGTGAAGATACCGACAATATAAAAATGTCGTTTCGTTCTGTAGGTGATTTTCCTGCCAATCGGTTTTCATCTACGTATTTTCACGGGGGAGGGCATAAGAATGCTGCAGGGGGCGAATTTCACGGATCTCTATCTGATGCCGTTGCCACTTTTGAAACAGCGCTACAGGAGATGAATCCGACAACAAAATAATGGTTAATCATTAATAATTTTCAAATACAAATTTAACCTTATCAAGATACATTGGGATTCTGAAATTATCTTGATAAGCGCTGCCGATACCGTAGGGGTATTTGCTTTCCTGTCCGTTATCAAAAGGTATAATCATACGTACAATAGCATTTTCGCCAACATATTTCAAAGCCGATTCAACTCCGGGACTTAAAAAGAAAAAACCATTGCTATATATATCTTGGGATGCTCTGTGTTTTGCTTCATTCATTCGTCCATAAGTAAATTCCACCGGCTCGTATTCATTGGAAAAAATAGAAAGTGTGTAAGGATCTGATGAGACTATGTCAATATAACTACATCGCATCAAAACAAAGGTTTTACTTGAATCAGCCCTGTTTCCATTACCTGAATCTATCACATTCAGGTAACACTCATTATCTAACTTTACAAATTGTTTTTCTCCAAAAACACCATTAGCCGGGTATTGATGTAATATTTCAAAACCCTCTCGAGCGATTAAAGCCTCAATAGCCTCTCGTTCTTCTTTCTTAATTTGCTTAAATGATTTTCCTCTTTTACCGCATGAACCAAAGATAACACCAAAGATAATCATCAAAACACCAATTTTCAATCTCATACTGTCTTATTTTTTATGAATGATGTGCAAATGTAGCTAATATCTATTATTTTGTTTTCGTTTATTCATTTTTTAACAAAATAATTTAGATGATTTTAGTTAAAGTTCCGGGAAAGAACATTATTTTTGCATAAAATAAGAAACTGTTTCTAAGCAAACAAGACAAAATGAATACATATAAACGTATCCTTCTGAAGTTAAGCGGCGAATCGCTTATGGGAAATAAACAGTACGGTATCGATGAGTTACGATTGAACGAATATGCCGGACAAATCAAAGAAATCTCAGTTTTGGGCGTTGAGGTGGGTATTGTCATTGGTGGGGGGAATATTTTTCGCGGACTAAGCGGAGCTACCAAAGGATTTGACCGCGTAAAGGGAGATCAGATGGGAATGTTGGCGACCGTAATCAACAGCCTTGCGCTCAATTCCGCTTTGGAAACAATGGGAGCGAAATCTGTGGTGTTGACCGCTATTCGTATGGAACCTGTAGGTCAGTATTATAATAAATGGCATGCTATTGAACTGATGAAGCAGGGATATGTAGTAATTATAGCCGGAGGTACGGGAAATCCTTTTTTTACGACCGATACGGCTTCGACCTTGCGTGGCATCGAAATAGAAGCTGAGGTATTGTTGAAAGGAACCCGCGTAGCCGGAGTCTATACAGCAAATCCGGAAAAAGATACGACTGCTGTCAAATTTGATTCAATAACATTCGATGAAGTCTATAAGCGAGGATTGCAAGTGATGGATCTGACGGCAATAACCTTATGCAAAGAAAATAATCTTCCGTTGGTTGTCTTTGATATGGATACGCCCGGCAACCTGAAAAAAGTGATTGCAGGCGAAAAAATCGGTACGATTGTGCATAACTGAAGAAAATCCTTTACTTTTGCAATCTGAATAGTTTTCAGTTTTCAGAAAATTTGTAAAAGAAATCCTAATTTCTAATTGATAATTCCTAAATTAAATATAAAGTCATGGTAGATATTCAAATTATTCAAAAGAAAGCCGAAGAAAAAATGGAAGATGCGATTGCTTTTTTGGATGAAGAGTTGGCGCGAATCCGAGCTGGAAAGGCCAATCCAAAAATTCTCGATGGCGTCAAAATTCCTTATTATGGAAGCGTCGTTCCTCTGTCGAATGTAGCCTCAATCAGTACGCCTGATGCGAAAACGATGCTAATCACACCTTGGGAAAAGCCTATGATAAAAGAAATTGAACGGGCGATTATAAATTCGAATATAGGTATTACACCAGAAAATAATGGAGAAATTATTCGATTAAACATTCCTCCTCTTACCGAAGAGCGTCGCAAACTCTTAGCCAAACAGGCTAAACAGGAAGCTGAAAATGCTAAAATTAGTGTTCGTAATGCACGTCGAGACGCGATTGAGTTATTGAAAAAGAGTATCAAAGATGGCGTGTCGGAAGATATAGAGAAAGATGCCGAAATAGATATGCAAAAAACGCACGACCGGTACATAAAAAAAGTGGATGAGTTATTTATAGCCAAAGAAAAAGAAATCATGACCGTGTGAAATTAATTGAGAATTGAGAGTTGAGAATTGATAGTTGAAACCTCCCCCTGCCCCCTCCAAAGGAGGATAAGAATTGAAAATTCCTTACTCTCAACTCTCAACTCTTAACTCTCAACTCTTAACTCTCAACTCCCCATGTCCGGTCTTGTTATCAAAAATACGGGAAGCTGGTATGCTGTCAGAACAGACGACAAGCAGTTGGTCAGCTGCAAAATCAAAGGTAATTTCAGACTGAAAGATATCAGGACTACGAATCCCGTAGTAATCGGCGACCGGGTAGATATCGAAATAAATTCTACAGGCACTGCTTTGATCAAGACGATCCACCCTCGCAGGAATTATATGATTCGCCGGTCGTCTAACTTGTCGAAACAATCTCACATACTGGCGGCTAACATTGATATGGCCTTGTTGGTAGTTACGATTAATTATCCCGTAACTACGACTATTTTTATTGATCGTTTTCTATCTACTGCCGAAGCATATCAAATTCCTGCCCAAATTGTTTTCAATAAAATCGACCGCTTGAATGAAGAAGACAGCAAGTACTTAGAAGCTTTGATACATCTTTATACAACGGTTGGTTATCCTTGCTCGAAGGTATGTGCGCTTACAGGTGAAGGGGTTGAGGCATTGGTTAAAAGTTTAGCAAATAAAGTCACCTTGTTTTCGGGACATTCGGGCGTAGGAAAATCAACCTTGATTAACAGAATAATACCGGGTATGAATCTGAAAACAGGCATTATATCCGAATATCATAAAAAAGGAATGCATACAACTACTTTTTCGGAAATGATACCCGTTCCCGATGGGGGATATATCATTGATACGCCCGGAATCAAAGGATTTGGTACGCTTGAGATGGAAGGAGTAGAGGTGTCGCATTATTTTCCTGAGATATTCAGGTTTTCGGTCGGATGCAAGTTTTATAATTGCAGCCACCGCCACGAACCTGATTGCGCCGTTTTGGAAGCGCTTGAGAAGAGTTTTATTAGCGAATCACGCTATAAAAGTTACCTTAATATTTTGGAAGACAAAGAAAGCGGAAAGTATCGAGAAGGGTACTAATATCAATTACGATTTACGATTTACGATTTTCAATTCTTACGCTCTTGCACGCTGAACCCCTAATTCAACTCCAAATAACACCACATCGGGTAATGATCAGATGCCGAAATACTGTCGACCGTAGCATTATAGGCCTGTATATTAGAAGAATGTAGTATGTGGTCAATCCGCAACCAATAATAGTTTTGATTGTAGGTAATTCCCGGTCCGGTTCCTGATTCTGCAAATGCGTCAACCATAGACCCTTTTACAATCCGGTAAGCGTAGGAAACAGGCGTGTCATTAAAATCACCACACACCAATAAATAATCCCCACTTAGTTTTTCAATTTCTTCGGCAACAATCTCAGCTTGTTCGGCACGAATCTGAAATGCAGTACTTATTTTTTTTTGTACCGCCTCTTTTAATTCATCAAATGATTCCAAATTCATATTTTTGAAAAACTCCTCATATTTAGTACGATCTTCCATAGTCAACTTAAACGATTCCAAATGATTATTTATTACATACAGTTTTTCCCCATTTACATCAAGTTCATGAATGGTTGAGCCATTGAAAGTACTATCATAAAGAATTCTCCGTGAACTTCGAATCGGATATTTTGAGTAAATTGCCAAACCTATTGAGTACCTGTTTTTCTTGACTAAAGGCATCGTAAAATGATACGGATACATATTCAAAGCACGCTCTACCTTTTCCTGGGTTAAAAAATTAGGCAGAGTCCCAACCATATACTCCTGTAAACATACAATATCTGCACCTGAATTGGCAATGTATTGAATAATTGGGTTGGGTTTTGCAGACGTATGGTCTTGGTAGCCAAATGCCATAACATTGTATGTTAGTATTTTAAAAACATTTTTTTCAGAAACATCAAAAGATAACGGATGAACCGGAAAATAATGGGTAATGGGTTGCCAGCTTATCAAAAAAGAGCAGAAGATGACAAAAAACATGGTCCATTTCCGAACAATCAACCAATAAATCAGGAAACAAAAGTTAAGGACGAAAAAAAATGGAAATGCTAAGCCTAAGTAAGAAAAAAACAGGAATTTATTCGGAGAAACAGAATCAGAAAAAGATGCAACAACAAATAACAGGGCGCATAGTATATTAAGCGTCAAAATGAAAGAATGTATAAATCTAACAGGTTTCATACCTTATTTTTTACTTGCGTCAAAAAGCGTTTTCTTCTCTTCGGAAGAGAGGCTTTGATAACCGGATTGTTTTAATTTGTCCAAAATTTCATCCAATGTATCCGTTTCTTTACGCTTACGCATATTAAATTCCGCATCAGATTCCTGTTTCCTGTAAACCACTTTCATGCGTGGAGGCTGTCTTTTCTTCCAATTAACCAATCGATCAATCAAACGATTGATGTAAACAGTCAAATCCTTTCCTTTTTGATACTGCCCGGCAAACAGAATGCCAAACAATGCTCCTCCGATATGGGCAATATGCCCTCCGGAATTGACCGATACAACAGACAATAAATCAATAGCTAACACAATAAGCGCCAAATAAATCAATTTGACACGCCCGATTAATAACAGATTGATTTCGTGGTTTTTTTGATAAAATGAAACTGCAAATACGATAGCCATAACCGAAGCGGAAGCGCCCATCAAAAAACCGGGACCAACTACATTCACAAAATAAGGAAACGCATTGTATGCAAGCAGAAAAAAGATAGCGCCAAAGATACCTCCGGAAACATACAGCCCTCCAAACTGGCGTACATTAAAATATAATAAAAATATTCGGCCAAACCAATACAACCAGAGCATGTTGAGCAAGATATGCAGTAAATCAACATGCAAAAACATATAGGTTACTATAGTCCATGGCCGATAAATCAGCAAACTTAGGGAAGAAGGCATTTGTAAATACCGGATGAAATTTGCATTTCCAACCTGAAACAATGTGCAGATAACAATGATTAAGCGAAGCAGAATGAAAACTCCCACATTGATATAAATAAGTTTTACGGGAATATTCGCCCTGTCATATATTTGTTTTATTTTAGTAAAATAATCCACGATCCTGATCTTTTTTTTTCCAATACCGAATCATAAAAAAACCAAACAACATTCCCCCCAAATGAGCAAAATGCGCCACATTATCACCATTGAAATTGGCAACACCCAAAAATAATTCGATGACTCCATAAATCGCCACAAAATATTTTGCCTTGATGGGAATCGGTATAAACATAAGGAATAACGGCGTATTTGGGAAAAGCATACCGAAAGCCAGCAGGATGCCAAACACAGCGCCCGAAGCGCCGATTGTAATAAGATTATTTATACCCGGATGCATAAGCAGTTCTTGCAACGGTATACCGGCGTTATTAGCGTCAGCATAAAGCATATAAAACCATACTAATTCCTGCATCAAAGCCGCTCCAACACCTGTTACCATGTAAAACAGCAAAAAACGCTGTTTTCCCCATACATTT
>Ga0082212_10012683_pt1 | contig 10603 bp, 11 predicted proteins | sample TergutNt197P3_FD_71548 | JGI IMG/M metagenome (GOLD analysis project Ga0082212, IMG submission 71548) | Neocapritermes taracua P3 segment gut microbial communities from Petit-Saut dam, French Guiana - Nt197 P3 | ecosystem: Host-associated > Arthropoda: Insects > Digestive system > Gut ...
CGTCCCTTTTTGTCTTACAAGACGCAGGAACCGTCCCCTTTTGTCTTACAAGACGCAGGAACCGTCCCCTTTTGTCTTACAAGACGCAGGAACCGTCCCCTTTTGTCTTGTCTATCTGTGTGCCCATTCGTCGTCATAGTATCTCGGCAGTTTCAGTTTTGGCTCGCCGGGGAAGAGGAACCCGGCCCCGCGCGTCGTTTTCGCGATGGCGCGGTCGAACAGCTTGAGCATCCCGGGCAGGAAGCATGCCACCATGGCGAACGAGAGCAGGGCGCCGCGGCAGAGCAGCAGGCCTATGTCGGCCACGACCGGGTTGATCGAGGTGGTATAGAGTATGAATCCTGACGTGGAAAGCGTGGCCGCGGATACCATTATCGAGCGGAAGGCTGTCCCGAGGGCCTGGTGCGCCGCCTCTTTTTGAGGCAGGGTTTTTCGGTATTTCATGTATTTCGTGGTCAGCAGGATGGCGTAGTCCACAGTCGCCCCAAGCTGGACCGTGCAAAGGACAAGGTAGCCGACGAAATTGATATGCGTGCCCGTGAAGTAGGGTATGGACAGGTTGATCCATATGGCCACTTCTATGGTCAGCACCAGGATGAATGGCAGGACGGCGGACCTGAACGTGAAGAGCAGCACGAGGAAGATGGCGATGATCGCGATAAGGTTCACCCTTACGTTGTCCTTCCGCACGATGTTCTTCATGTCGTAGAGGTTCGCGTTCCGCCCGGCGGACCAGACGCCTTCGCCGTAAAAGGCCTTGGCCGCGGCCGTTATTTCCTCGACCGTGCCAAAGGCGAGGTCGCCTTCCTCGGGGGTATTCGCGTAAATGACGAAGCGCGTATAGCCCTCGGAGTAGAAACGGCTCGTGATACCTTCGCCCAGGAATTCCGCGGGGATGGCCGCGCCCACCTGGTTCGCGTAAGTGACGACGCTCGTCACGGGGCCGATCCGCTCAAGGCTTTCGCACAGCATCTGCTCTTTGGCGACATCGCCGCGCGGCGTCAACAGGACCATCACGGCGGACTGGCCGAACTTCTCGTTGATGTCGGCCTTGTCGAAGCCGGCCTCGTCGTTCACGGACACGCTGCCTCCCCCGTACAGGAACCCGGTATGGCTTTGCCCCAGGAAGCAGGGGACCGCCACGAGGGCTACGAGGATGAGCGCCGGGGCGGCCAGCCTGGCGAGCGGGCGGCCCACGTTCCGGAAGCCGGGCAGGAACTGGCGGTGTTTCGTCTTGTCGACAAGCTTGTAGGCGAGGAGGGTCAGCGCGGGCAGGAATACCATTACGGAAACAAAGCTCAGGATGATTCCTTTCGCGAGCGCCAGGCCCAGGTTTGCCCCGATACCGAAATTCATGAACACGAGCGCCAGGAACCCGAAGAGCGTGGTGGCAGCGCTGGCCGCTATCGCGGAGAACGAGTCCTTGACGGCGCCCCTCATGGCCTCGGCGACGTCGCTTGTCCTTTGCCGGTGGTCCGCGAAGCTGTGCAGCAGGAAGATGGCGTAGTCCAGGGACACGGCAAGCTGCAGTATGGGGCTCACGGAATTCGTCAGGAAGGAGACCTCGCCGAAGACGATGTTCGTCCCCATGTTGAACACGATGGAAATGCCGATGGCGCCCATGTAGAGCAGCGGCTCGATCCACGCCGTGGTCGCCAGGACCAGTATGACGACTATCACGGGAAGCAGCACCACGAGCGCGCTTGATACCTCGTTGCTCGCGGCGTGCTGCACGGACGCCATGTCCGGGGCCTCGCCCGCGACCGCGTTGTCGTCGCCTACTATGGCCCGGATGGCTTCGCATGATTCTATTTCCGAGCCCTTTTCTATCGTGACGGAGAACAGGGCGGCGCCGTCACGGTAGAAATTGCCCACGGCGTCCGCGTCGGCCATCTCGAGCGGCATCTTGATGTCCACCACGTCGTCCAGCCACATCACGTCGGTGACGCCGACGGCTTCGGCCAGCCGCTGCTTGCAGGCCATGGCCTGCTGGATGGTGACATCCTTCACCATTACGCTCGTATTGGGCGTCCCGCTGCCGAACTCGCGCTTCATGATTTCCAGCGCGGTCGTGGACTGCGCGCCGGACGGCAGGTAATCCACCATGTTGTAATTGACGCCTACGGACGTGGAAAGCCAGGCGCAGAGGGCGGCGATGCCGATAAACAGCGCGAATACAAGCTTTTTTTGGCGCGTTACAAAACCTGCGAAGTTATTCATGGTCCCAAGGCCCTTATTTTGCCGATACAGATGGCGTCTTTGTCTTTGCCAATACAGGCTGTATCTTTGTTTTTGCCGGCACTGATGGCGCTTCCGTCTTTCCCGACACAGATGGCGCTTTTGTTCTTGCCAACGCATTGATATTTCATACTTTATGAAATATAATCAACATTGTGTTGCATTTCAACCAGCAATGCGGGGAAAAATGTCTTTTATCCAACATGAAGGGCGGAAAATGTCGGAAAATCCGAAAAAAAAGCGCGCCCTGGCGGTGGATTGGGGCGGAAAGGCCGGGGGCGGCGTGAAGCCGGGACGGCGAGAGGGCGCCGGGGGCGACGAAAGGGGAAGGCAGGGGCGATGGACGAGGCGAAGAAGGACAGGCGCGTAAAATACACTACGATGGCGCTGAAAGGGGCGCTGGTGCAATTGATGGCGGACGAGCACATCTCCAAGATTTCCGTGAAGTCCATTTGCGAGCTCGCGGATATAAACCGCAGCACGTTCTACGCGCATTTTGACGACCAGTACGCGCTGCTCCACTATATCGAGCGCGAGGTGATGGGCAATATCAAGCAATACCTGGAGAAGCAGGACTATAACGACAACCAGGCTATCTCTTTCCAGGTGCTCCACGGCATCCTGGAATACGTGCGCGAGAACGCGGACCTTTTCAGGGCGCTTCTCAGCGAAAACTGCGAGCCGGGGATCCAAAGGGAAATCATGAATTTCTCGCAGATCATATCTTTTCGCGTGAGCGAAAAATACGACGACAGGATACACGAATACCTTGCGGTATACGGCTCCACCGGATGTATCAGCCTGCTGCAGAAGTGGATGCGGGACGGCATGGTCGAATCCACGACGGAGATAGCGGAGTTTATATTGCAGATACTGTATTCGGGCATGTCCAGCTTCGAGTAGGGCGGGACGCCGAGGGCGGCGTCCCCTACGAGCCGCATGACGATTTTCGGATAATGTGATAAACTCTCCTGGCAGGGCGTTTTGAGGCGCCCAAGGCACGTTTTGGAGTTTTTGCACAGGAGTTTTCGATCCGGCGATATTCGGTCGCCGGGGCGACGCGATGGAGGGAAGCACAGATGGCACAGCGAAGGATACTCATCATTGGCGCGGCAGGGCGCGATTTTCACAATTTCAACACTTTTTACAGGGACGACCCCGCTTATGACGTGGTCGCCTTTACGGCCGCGCAGATCCCGGACATAGCGGGGCGGAGGTACCCCGCCGCGCTTGCCGGCGGCCTGTACCCGGACGGCATACCGATATTCGCGCAGGACGAGCTGGAATCCTTGATAAAAGGGCTGGATGTCGACGAATGCGTCTTTTCATACAGCGACGTCCCGTACCAGGCAGTGATGGGCGTCGGCGCGAAGGTGAACGCCGCGGGCGCGGACTTCACCCTCCTGGGGCACAAGAACACGATGATCGAGAGCGTGAAGCCACTGATCGCGGTCGGCGCGGTCCGTACGGGCTGCGGCAAGAGCCAGACTTCGCGGCGCATCGCGGAGATACTGATCGCGAACGGCCTGAAAACGATCGCTATACGCCACCCGATGCCGTACGGCGACCTCGAGGCGCAGAGGGTCCAGCGTTTCGCCTCGATCGAGGATCTCGCGAAGCACGATTGCACCATCGAGGAGATGGAGGAGTACGAGCCGCATATAGCGCGGGGCAACGTGATCTACGCTGGCGTGGATTACGAGGCGATACTGCGCGCGGCGGAGAGCGACCCGGACGGCTGCGACGTCGTCCTGTGGGACGGCGGGAACAACGACTTCCCGTTCTACCGCCCGGACCTGATGGTAACGGTGGCCGACCCGCACCGCCCCGGCCATGAACTGTCGTACTACCCGGGCGAGGTCACGCTGCGCCTGGCGGACGTAGTGGTGATCAACAAGATCGACAGCGCCGATTTCGAGGATATCCAGACAGTCAGGGACAATATCGCGGCGGTGAACCCCGGGGCCTCGGTCGTCGAGGCCGCTTCCACCATCAGCGTGGAGGATCCCGGGGCGATACGCGGCAAGCGCGTCCTTGTCGTCGAGGACGGGCCGACGCTGACGCACGGCGAGATGAAGATCGGGGCCGGCGTCGTCGCGGCGAAGCGGTTTGGCGCGGCCGAGATCGTAGACCCGAGGCCCTTCGTGGTGGGCAAGCTGGCGGAGACTTTCCGCATCTATCCGGGCATCGGCATGGTGCTGCCGGCCATGGGCTATGGCGAGGAGCAGATGAGGGACCTGAGCGGCACCATCGCGCGGGCGGACTGCGATTCGGTGGTCATAGCCACGCCAATCGACCTGAAGCGCGTAATAAATATCGACAAGCCGGCCACGCGGGTGGAGTACAGCCTGCAGGAAATCGGGCATCCCGACATGGAGGACGCGCTGGCGGGGTTCATCGCCGGGATCAAGGGGTAGCGGCGCGTGTCAATATCCGGTGTTGACAGGGTATGTGGCGTGTGCGATAATTGGGTGTTGGCAGGAGGCATTGGCGGGCTTGAAGGGCCCGGGGCATTGGATTGAAGAAGACGAACGAAGAATACTCATTGCTTTATGATTTTTATGGGGCGCTCCTGAGCGAGCGGCAGCGCGAGGCTTTCGAGCTGTACCACGAGGAGAACCTTTCGCTGTCGGAGATAGCGCAGGGGCTCGGCGTGAGCCGGCAGGCCGTGCATATCTCGCTGGGCAAGGCCAGGGGCGAGCTGGAGGCTTTCGAGGCGAAGCTGGGGCTTGTGGCGAAGCACGCGGCCTACGAGAAGAAGCTGAAAGAGGTCGAGGCGCGGGCCGACGGCATACTGAAGGACAAGTCGCGCGCGGCCGCGCTGGACCCGGAGGCGGCGAAGGCGCTGCGCCGGATAAAGAAGATTGTCAGGGAGCTTGACGTATAGTGGCTTCCCCGGGGCTTTCCGAAAAACAGAAGGGCGTGCACAAGGGGCTGAAGGGCAAGGGAAAATGGAGCTTGGCGTATAGTGGCGTTTGAGGGGCTTTCCGAAAAACTACAGGGCGTATTCAAGAAGCTGAAGGGCAAGGGGGTACTTTCCGAGCGCGACATCGACGAGGCGATGCGCGAGATAAGGCTCGCGCTGCTCGAGGCGGACGTCAACTTCAAGGTCGTCAAGGACTTCGTCGCGCGCGTCCGGGAAAAGGCGCTCGGGACGGAGATACACGCGAGCCTGAACCCTGGCCAGCAGGTCATCAAGATCGTGTCGGACGAGCTCGCGATGCTGATGGGCGGCACGAACAGCAAGCTGACTTACAGCCCGAGCGGGTTCACGGTCCTCATGATGGTCGGCCTGCAGGGCACGGGCAAGACGACGACGTGCGGCAAGCTGGCGATATTCCTGAAAAAGAACGGGAAAAACCCGATGCTCTGCGCCTGCGACATCTACCGGCCCGCGGCGATCGACCAGCTCGAGATCGTCGGGCAGGGCGCGCAGGTCCCGGTATTCTCCGACCGGGAGGGCAAGGATCCCGTCAGGATCGCGGAAGGCGCCATCAAGGAGGCCAGGAGGCTCGGCAAGGACGTGCTCATCGTCGACACGGCGGGCCGGCTGCAGATCGACGAGGCCCTCATGGAGGAGCTCAGGCGCCTGAAGAAGTCGATAAGGCCGCACGAGATACTGCTCGTCGTCGACTCGCTTATGGGCCAGGACGCCGTGAACAGCGCGGAGGGCTTCAACGAGGGCCTGGGCGTGGACGGCGTAGTCATGACGAAGCTCGACGGCGATTCGAGGGGCGGCGCCGCGCTGTCCACGAAGAGCGTCACCGGCAAGCCGATCAAGTTCATCGGCGTCGGAGAGAAGCTCGACGCGCTCGAGCCGTTCCATCCGGAGCGCATGGCTTCGCGCATACTGGGCATGGGCGACGTCATGTCGCTGATCGAAAGCCTCGAGGAGAACTACGAGGACAAGAAGGCGGAGGAGCTCGAGAAAAAGCTCAGGAAGATGGAGTTCACGCTGGATGACTTCCTCGAGCAGATGGGCCAGATAAAAAAGATGGGCGGCCTTAACAAGCTCGTCGGGATGATGCCGGGGCTCGGCGCGGGGAAGATGACGGACGACCAGATGGCCGAGAGCGAGCGCGAGTTCGTGCGCATGGAGGCCGTCATAAGGTCCATGACGAAGGAGGAGCGGAAGAACCCGCAGGTACTGAACGCGAGCCGGCGCAGGCGTATCGCGGCGGGGTCGGGGCAGCCCGTCTCGCAGGGCAACAGTCTTGTGAAGCGCTACGAGGAGGCGCGCAAGATGATGAAGTCGTTTATGAAGCCGGGGAGCCGCATGAGGCTTCCGGGCGGAATGTTTGGTTGATTTTTTGGAGGTAATGAGATGGCAGTTAAAATCAGGCTGAAACGTATGGGCGCGAAGAAGAAACCATACTACAGGATCATCGTGGCGGATTCGCGCAGCCCGCGGGACGGGCGGTTCATCGAGGAGCTGGGCTCCTATGACCCGCTGCAGGACCCGTCGGCGATAAAGGTGGACGGCGAGAAGGCCAAGGAGTGGATCGCGAAGGGGGCGCAGCCTACTGACACCGTCAAGACGCTGCTGAAAAAAGCCGGTGTGATCGAGTAGGAGTATCTAACACAGCACAATGCAAAGGAGCATAGATTATGGATGGACTCGTAAAGGCGATTGCGCTTGCGCTCGTTGACAATAAAGACGATGTAAGCGTGTCCTTGGCAGAGAAGGATGGGGAAACTGTCGTCGAGCTCAGGGTCGCGCCTTCCGACATGGGGAAGGTCATTGGCAAGCAGGGGCGCATAGCCAAGGCGATCAGGGTCGTGGTAAAGGCCGCGGCTGCCAAGGTGGGGAAAAACATCAGCGTAGAAATAATCCAGTAGATGAAGAAAATCAAGATAGGGAGCGTGTCCGGCGCGCAAGGGCTTCGCGGCGAGGTGAAGCTCTTCCACGATTCCGGCGACGAAGGCGCCCTGGACCGCCTCACTGCCCTTTTTTTGCGCGGCGAAGGCGAGGAAACGGCTTTCCGCGTCGAGTGGCATCGCATGCGGAAGCGCACGCCCATATTCAAGCTCGAGGGGATAGACAGCCGCGACGCGGCCGAGGCACTGGTCGGCCGCGAGGCATACACGCTGGAAGAGGAGTCGCGGCCCGACGCGGAAGGCGCTTGGTTCGTGACCGATCTCGTCGGGCTCGAGGCGCGGGCCTACGGCGAAGGCGGGGGCCTCGCCGCTGCCGGGAAGGTCACGGGGGTGATCGACAACCCGGCCCACGACATCCTGAAAATCGATATCGGGGGGGATATCCGCCTGCTGCCGTTCGTCGACGTTTTCGTGCCCGAGGCAAGGCCCGAAGACGGTTATATCGTCATCTCGCCGCCAAACGGCTGGCTTGACTGACTGTTTGTAAAAATCCTGTTACAGCGAGTTTACCTTTCCTGTACAAAGCGCCCGGCCATATTGTAAGGCGGGCCAGACTTCTTTAAACTCGTTCTATGGCCAGGAGTAGACGAGCAGGAATCGCAATCGGAGTCATCGTGTTTGCCATCGTAGTGACGGCGCTTTACGCGATTATTTACGCGGCGCCGCGCATTGAAGGCTTTGGGATAAAAACCGATGTGGTTCAATATGACGAATTGCCAATCGCCGATACGGTAACGGCGCTTTTTGTACGTGACGAAACGCTGTATACTGCCGAATACTCGGGCATCCCCAACTACCTGGTCGAGGAGGGCACGAAGGTGCGCGCCGGGACGCAGGTCGTATATATCGAGCCGGGGCAGCCGCCGCCGGAGTATACGCAGGATGGCCCTGTCATCACATCCGATGAAGGGATACCTTTGTCCGCGGAGCCGGCGCTGGCCGGGGACGCAGCGGACGGGGGCGCGGAAATGGCGATGAGGACGAACGCTTTTGACGCGCTGCTGCATACGGCAAGAGGGGGCACCGAGGTGAGCGAAGGAGGCGTATCGCCATGGACAGCCATCGTCAGCTACTGCGGCGACGGCTGGGAAAAGAGGATCACGCCGGACAATATCATGTCCCTGCCAAGGAATATGTTCGATGAGGCGCCGATGGAGGCAACGGACCTTAAGCGCGGATTTGCAAGGGCCGGCGAGCCCGTGTACCGCATCACGAACAACCTTCTCTGGCGCGTCGCGTTCTGGATAGACGACGCGGACAAGACAGTCCTTGACAAATACAAGGAGGGGCGCAATGTCACAATCGACCTTGGCACGACGAAGGTGAGGGCGAGCGTCGAGGCGGCGGAGCCGCGTGGGCGGGCGCTGTTCGTTGTGCTCAGCTCCGATATGTATTACAAGGACCTTGACAAGTACAGAAAGCGTGAGATCTCCGTCGTGTTCTCGGAGGTCAGCGGGGCCGTTATTGAAAAACAGGCCGTCAAGCTGAAAGGAGGCAAAGCTGGGGTCTATGTACGGCAGCAAAACGGGACGTTCAAGTGGGCGCCAATCCAGGTTCTCAAGGAGTCAGGCGGGCGTTATCTTGTGGCGGAAACAAGTTTCCTGGACGGGGAAGGCAAGAAGGTGCCGACGATACGTTACTATGACGAGATCATGAACAACCCGTCCCAGGAGGGGTACTGACGATGGGCAGCATCAGGGAGAATATAGCTGAGGTAAGGGACCGGATCGCGGCGGCAGCGGCGCGTTCGGGGCGGAAGGCCGATGATGTGACGCTGGTCTGCGTGACGAAAACGCGCACGCCCGATGAGATCAGGGAAGTGCTTGAGGCCGGCGAATACGCGCTCGGTGAGAACAGGGTGCAGGAGTTCGTGGAAAAATACGGTAAAATCCAAGATATAGCTGAAAGGCTGGGTGGAAAACGCAATATAATGTGGAATCTTATTGGACATTTACAAAGGAATAAGGTAAAATATGTCTTGGACAAAGTGGCGTTGATACACTCCGTGGACAGTTACAGGCTGGCTGAGGAAATTGACGCAAGGGCGGCGCAGACGGGCAAGGCGGCGCAGGTGTTGTTGCAACTCAACACTGCCGAAGAACCGCAAAAGTCCGGAGTGGCGCTTTCTGAGTGCAGAGCACTCGCAGGGGAGATCGCAGAACGGTTGAAATTTGTAAGTATAAAGGGGTTGATGGCGGTCGTGCCGGCCGCCGAGGATCCGGAGGACGTCAGAGGGTATTTCCGTGACGCAAAGCGGACGTTTGACGCGCTCTCTTTGGAGCGTGGCGGCTCGGCGGCCGGGTTTGTGCATCTATCTATGGGGATGACAAATGATTTTGAGGTCGCGATCGAAGAGGGGGCAACTATAGTACGAGTGGGGACGGCGATTTTCGGTCCCCGGAATTATTTAGGATAGCAGTAATGAAATGGAGGGTGTGAGATGACTTTATTCGAAAAATTTGCGGCATTGGTTCGGGCCGAGGACGACTTCGACGATTTCGAAGAAGATGAATTCGACGAGCCCGAACCCCGGTCATATGTGGCGCCCGCGCGCAAGACATATGGGCTTTCGGCAGGCACGGAGCCGCTGCCCAGGCGGGAACCGCTGAGGGAGCCGCTGGCGCGCGAACGCGAACGGGAGAGGGAGAACGTGATCCCGCTGCGCAGCAGCGAAGTGATCCAAAAGATCACGGCCAAATTCAAGATACTCGTCATCGAGCCGAAGGCATTCGACGAATGCCCCAAGCTTGTGGACAGCTTGAAAGGCCGCAAACCGGTCATCATCAATCTTGAGCATATCGAAAACGATACGGCCCGCAAGATCTTCGACTTCCTGTCAGGCGCTACTTACGCGCTTAACGGCAATGTGCAGAAGATCGCGCAGAACATCTTTGTATTCCTGCCTGAGAACGTCGACGTCCAGGCAAATACGGAGCCGGAGGGCTTCAAGTACGGGGATGACAAAAGAAACCAGAGCCATTGGAGATGAGCCCTTGTTTCTATAGAGCGCTATGATAACGCCTGCAGCAATACAAAAGAAGGACTTTACCCGGGGCGTACGCGGTTACAGGGAGGAGGAAGTCGACCAGTACCTCGACCTGATCGTCGAGGATCTCGGCGCGATCCTGCGTGAAAACGCGGCGCTCAAAGAAAGCAACAAGGCGCTTTCGCGTGAAATCGACCGCTTGAAGGACTCTGAGGCCTCTGTCCTTGGCACGCTTGAAGCGGCGAAGTCTTTGATGTCGGATATCAGCGCGAGCGCGGAAAAACGCGCCGATATTGTGGTGAAGAACGCCGAGATGGAGGCGGACAGGATCAGGCGGGAGGCCCGCGAGTCCGTTGAGCATATGACAGAGGAGGCCCAGGCCCTGTCAAAGCGCTGGGAGCTTTTCGGCGCGCGCTTCAAAAGCCTCCTTGAGACGGAACTTGACCGGTTTGACAGTTTTTCCGCCAGTGTGCTTTTTGATGAGGCCAGCCCCCAGAAACC
>Ga0082212_10012684_pt1 | contig 10602 bp, 14 predicted proteins | sample TergutNt197P3_FD_71548 | JGI IMG/M metagenome (GOLD analysis project Ga0082212, IMG submission 71548) | Neocapritermes taracua P3 segment gut microbial communities from Petit-Saut dam, French Guiana - Nt197 P3 | ecosystem: Host-associated > Arthropoda: Insects > Digestive system > Gut ...
CGTCAATAGGTAATACTGCACAAAGAATATATCATATCGGCAGTAGATGTTTGTGCACTATTTCTTGCGCAAAACGCTTGACAATCTACTGTCGATATGATATAATATAGACATGGAACGGGGGAACGGAAGCAAGCGGGTTGGACACTGGCATAAGTCGTAAGTACGCTGCGGAAACAAGCGCCCGCCCTTCCCTGACCACAGAGGCCCAGCACCTTGACAACCGAAAGCGCACCACCGGGAGCCGTCCTGCGGGCAGTATTGCGAACAGGCCACCGGCCCGGCGAGCGGGAGGGGAGAGCGAGGGAACGGCGGCGTCGAAAGCGCCGCGAAAGGTGAGGGCCATATCCCTGTGAGCAGGCTTGATGCTGGAGCAATAGTCAGGAAGATGCCCCACCCGTTCCCCGGAGGATCCACAGCAAGCACATTAGAGCAGAGGGAGGAACACGACATGAAAAAGACAACGCACAGCAAGGTTATGACTATCGCAAACCGCCTTGTGGCACAGGGGTACAACCGGGCCCACGCAATTGTGAAGGCCTGGGCGCTGGTGAAGCTGCCGAAGCTGGAGACCAAAGTCTCGGGCGTCACCTACGGCAACCGTCAGAAGGCCATCGAGCACCTCACCAGGTACGACCCGGAGGCCGTCAGCATCCGCCTGGAGCGGGAGCGGGACAACACCGCCGACCGCAACGCCGTGGCCGTGTGGGCCGCCGTGGAGGGCAAGGGAGCGTATCACATGGGCTACCTGCCCCGGGCGCTGGCCGCGTTCATCGCGCCGCTCATGGACGCGGGGAAGGCCGTGCAGGCGCTGTTCAAGGAAGTGCGCGGCGGCGGTGATCCGTGGATGAACCTGGGGCTGGGGATCGAGGTGATCGCATGATCGGCAGGCTACAGGCGGCGCTCGCCTCCTTCGCCGCCGTGCTCGGGGAGGACAACGCAACGATCCGCTTTGACGCGAGCCGCACGACCGGCACGCAAAAGTGCTGGACGCTGGTGCGCTTCGGCGCGGGCCGTGAATTCGTGCTCAGTCATAGGATGCTCACGCAGCACGACACCGCGGCCATGCTGGAAGGCCTCACCGTGAAGCTGGGCGAGATACAGCGGGCGGCCGTCAAGGCGCTGCTGCCTGAGATGTCCGCCGCCGCCGTCGACGCGCTGCATGATTCCGTTGCCCGCGGCCCGAAGACGGTTGACAAAACCGCAAGGCTGAACGCGATGCTGCGGAAAACGCTGAAAGGCTTTCTGCCGGGCGATGGAAAGGGGGTGCGCGCATGAACGATGCCATGATCTTCGGATTGACCCCGCGGGAGCTGCGGGACGCGGAGATCACCGTCACCGACGCCGGCACGGTTGCCTGGAAAGAGGAGGCCCCCAGCGTGGAAGCCGGGAAGCATGACACGCAGGGAGCTTGAAACACACCACGCCGGAGCGGGTGCAAATATATTTTACTTCGCCCGCTCTGAAAAGTCAAGGGGAACATTTAGGGGAGGAGAAAAAACATGACACGAAATGCAAGCGATGCGCTGTTGGATTTGGCCTCAGCGCAGGAACAGGCGAATGCGGTGGTTGAATGCATGATTTCGGAATTTTTCGAAGAATTTTGCCCTGGGATCATTACATTGCCGGAGGGAATGCCCGATGTGCACACTTACACCGAGAAAATCAGCGGATTAGTGCATCTGTTCCCGCGCATGAATACCCTGATATATCTCGTATCCAGTTTGCTTCACGATGCCGGCAAGGCGATTGAGATATTGGAGAAGGAGCCTATATGAACCCGCTGGCGGGGTGCACTTAATAAAGACCAGGAGCGGGCGCGTGGTTGTCCTCACGCCCGCTCCAATGTTTTGCCCGGTCTCCGCCACGGGCTGCACTGCAATCCCGCCAACCCATGTGCGGTCCCGTGGCGGGGTTGCTTCTTAATATAGCTAACAACCGTCCGCCCCGCCATGCCAAAAAAAATATGCACTGTTCGCGGGAAAATGCCGCGCCCATCCTGCCCCGCAGGGCGCGCAAGCGATGGTAGTACCTTTTCCACGCATCCGCTCATTTTTGCCCGATAATCCTGCAAACAGCACGCTTTCAGGGAAGCTATGCGCCCGCTCCATTGTCGCCTTGCTTTGCCAGGAACGGGAGTATTGCGCCGCCCGGCTCCTTACCTCTGGTAGCCTGAAGCATAGCCTGCGAACAGTGTTCACAGTGCCAGTCACCCTCAAACAGGTCCGGGCACTCGCCTGCGCCGTATGCAGGCGGAGATCAGGCCGTAAATCTCTTGGCTCATTGCGTCCTCCTACTTGATGTTGATATTTTTCCGGGTTTCGATATGGGCCTTGACCGGCTGGCCCTGTTTCAGCGCCGCCTTGATTGCCGTCAGGCTCGGTGTGCGTTTGATTGTCACAAGGCCGTCCGGGAGTTCATCCACGGGGCAATCCACAACGCCGCCCTCGCTCTTGCTGTGCCGGATTGCGCAGCGTGGACTTTCGTGCTTCTCCATCCCGCGGGCCAGCATGGTACGGCTGAGATATACTGATAGGCGGTCTGCGTGGGCCTCCAGCGCCCGGCGGCGAGCCGCGAGAGCGTCCTCCTCGTATTTCACCGCAGCGGCGTATGCGCGGCGCTCTTTGATGTAACAGGCCAGATTCTCCACCTTTTGCGAGAACTCCATTTGCACGCCCTCCAGCGTGTCTGCCGCAGCCTCCTCCGGGATTTCGCCGGATTCAATGGCGGCGAGGACGGTTTGCAGGCGCTGGCCGATGTCGTATAAGGTCATATGTGCGCTCCCCCTCTTCTAAAGGCTCGTTCTTTTCTGGTGCCATGCATGGCAATATATTAAATATGTGTCTACTGAGTAGTCAGTGCAGCATCAAAAGCGAATTCTGCCCATAAATGCACTCAATCCCTTTTGCATCAACGATTCTTGCGGTTTAGTCACTGTCTACTCAGTAGTCAGTTCGCACACTCAAAATTGGGTTACACTGTCTACTGAGTAGTCAAGGTAGTCTTTTGCACTGTCTACTGAGTAGTCAGCCAAGTAAGCATTACGGCGGAGGCCTGAAGGTTTTCCACGCCTCACTGAATCGGTATATGTTGGGTATGCGTCTATTTTTGTTGTGCTCTGCCACCTCAATGATTCCGTTATCGCATAGCTCTTTTACTGCCTTCTGAAAGCCCCCCTTTGAAAAGAATCCCTTGTAAACAGAGTAGGGCAAGGCAAATTCACGCTGCCCCTTTGCCTCGAACTTCGCCAGCATGAGTAGCCGGAAAGCGGCATGGTTCAAAGATGTGCAGGCCGGGTGTGTGAATTGGGTTTTCCCCATACGGAAATACATGGCCTCGTTGCCGCTGGCAATCGTTGTTTCCCATTGGCCGAAAGGCGTAACCTTCCGCTTTGCCACTCGCTACACCACCTCGCTAAACCTGATTTGTCCATCCTCTGCCGCCTGAGCTGCCGCGATGCTATTTCTCAGTGGCGCAAGGCGTCGATAAATCGCCCTGGACCTGTGGGATTCTTGGCGCAAAAAGCGCGCGGCTTCATGCTGGCCCTCTGGCGTTGACAGATCGGCCAGCCAGTAACCAGCGTCACCCGAGAGCACAGGCATCCCAGCGAGACGCAGCAGCTCAACAGATTTACGAAAGACCCGATTCTCCAGCCCCGTTTCAGCAATGAGCTCTGCGCTTTTCTTCGCGTTGTCCCGACCATGTGGCAGGCGGGCTTTGACGATCTGGCAGGTAATTGCAGAGGGCTTGCGTTGCGAGGCCTCTTGTGGTATGATAGCGTTGCTGGAATCCAAAGAGTGCCCGCTCTGGTTTTCCGCACCCGCTCCAGTTGCGCCAACAGCTGGGGCGGACTTTGCTTCGTCTGTCACAATTCAACCCTCCTTATCACACCAGTTGCTGACACCTCCATCGCCGCCGCGGGCGATGTCTGCCCGGCCAGAAACGCGAGCACCGCATCATAGTCGTAAAGAGTGTGAGTTCCAACGGAAATCCCCTCAATGTCGCCATGCTTTGCCCAGCGGCGCAGCGCGGTCATTGTTACGTCCGTTTCCGGGTCGTCCCGCAGCAGTGTCGCGTGAATCTTTGGAAGCGTTCGCCTGCGCGGTACGCTACTCATGATCCCACCTCCATCCTATCCGCTGCCAGCCTCTCAATAGCAGCGAGCACCCGCTCCCGATCTTCATCGGGGAGTTCTCGGCGCAACATGCGCGTAATAGTCGGTTCACTGATTGCGAGTGCATCCGCAATGGCCCAAAAAGGCACCGAGACCCGTTTTGCCTCCTGTCGGATTTCCTGATTCGCCATCGTTTTCATTGTTGCCCTCCTTAAATACTTTCAATTTTCTATTGACATCATCATCATTATATGTTATATTCAAGAGGATGTAAAGAACACGTTTGAACACATAATATTTACAGCGGAGGGATAAGTGTATATGAAATACTCAAAAGCAATTATCGGAGAGAGAATCAAGAAGGAGCGGAAGCTCAAAGGATGGAAGCAGCAGGACCTGCTGATAAGTCTAAGCAGGAGCGAGGACGCGAGAAAGACAGTCACAAATTGGGAAAACGGAAAAACACTACCTCCTCTTGACGACCTGCTTGCAATGTGCGGTATGTTTGAGTGTGAGCTTGGCTACCTGTTGGGCGAGTTCCCAGAGCACACACGGGAAGCCTCAGACCTTTGCGCTGCGACCGGCCTTTCTGAGCAGGCAGCACGCAGCATCATTGCAATTCGCGACGATTCAGAGAGAATACAGAGCAACAGGCAGAATAAATCCCCGGAGGATGCAACTCTTTGGACCGCAACCTCTCTGGACCTGCTCAACAGTCTACTTGAGAACGACCGATTCTTTAGGGCAAAGCATTATGATGAGCAAGGTAATGAACTTAGTACAGGGTTGTTAAATGCTATATTTACTGCCGCATTTCACAGCAGCGGTTTGGGTTGCCCGATTCGTCTCGGAATGACCTTTGATGAGTTGGTTGAAACTGATAGGCATATGCAAAAAGCCCTCGCAGCCGCTGGGCTTGTCTCAGTCTCCAGTAAAAATGCTGCACTTATTTATCTGCAAAAAGCGAATGATGAATTGTGGGCAATCATTGAAGAATTTGCAAAAGAGCAGCGAAAAAAGGAGCTACCAGTAAAAGCAACAATTACATTTACTTTTGATTCTTCGGATGCAAACCATAAAGCTTCCGCTTTGGAGGCGGACGAAAGTGCAGGTGATCCCTGATGGCAACCATCCAACGCCGCGGCGACACCTACCGCATCACGGTGTCTGAGGGCTACGACGGCCAGGGCAAGCAAATCCGCAAGAGCATGACCTGGAGGCCCGCTCCCGGCATGACTGCCAAGCAGGCAGAAAAGGAGCTCCAGCGGCAGGCCGCGCTTTTCGAGGAAACCGTGCGGGCCGGGCGCTATGTCGATCCAACCATAAAATTTCAGGCGTTCGCGGAACAGTGGTTTGAGGACTACGGCAAAGAGCACCTGCGTGACCGCACCTATTATCGTTACCGTCAGCTGACAGAGCGCACCTACGCGGCCATAGGGCACCTTCCTCTGTGCAAGATACAGCCTCGTCACCTCATTCAGTTTTATCAGCAGCTGGCCGAACCCGGCCAGAACCAGCGCACGGGCGGCTCGCTTGCCCCCAAGACCATCAAGCACTACCACACGTTCATATCATCTGTGCTGGAACGGGCGTATAAATGGGGCGTGATACTTGAGAACCCGGCGCACCGCACGGACAGCCCGAACGCCCCGAAAAAAGAATTGGATTTCTTCGATGAAGCGGAAATCGTGCAGCTGCTGGAGGCATTGGAGCGGGAACCGGTGGAGCATCAGGCCATGTTCCAGCTGCTAATTTACAGCGGTATGCGCCGCAGCGAACTGTTGGGCCTTGAATGGCCGGACGTCGATTTCGCCACCGGCGTTGTCTCCATCGTGCGCACCTCGCAATACTGCACCGAGATGGGCATTTACACCGACACGACCAAGACGCAGGAAAGCCAGCGCAGCTTCAAAGTGCCGCGCAACGTGATAGAGGTGCTGGAGCGTCACCGCTGGGCCCAGAGGCAACAGCGGCGCAAGCTGGGCGATCTGTGGCAGGACAGCGGACGGCTTTTCACCAAATGGGACGGCTCGCCCATGAGCCTGAACACACCCTATCAGATATTCCAGAAGATACTGAGCAAGAACGGCCTGCGCGCGGTGAGCCTGCACAGCCTGCGGCACTCCAACGCTACGCTGCTGATCAATCAAGGCATAAACATCAAGGCCGTATCCTCCCGGCTGGGACACAGCCAGACCAGCACCACCATGAACACCTACGCCCACCAGATCAAAAGCGCGGACGCCGCCGCCGCCGATGCGCTGGAGCTCACCCTCGACCGGCAGAAAAAGCAGGCATGACGAAAAACAAAACAGGAGCGGGAACGACCATCACAGGCACGCCCGCTCCATTGCTTTTTTGCACAATAAACACCAAATAAACACCAAATGTATTTTACGAGAAAAAACGAAATCAGCAACCACTTGTATATCAAGGCTTTGCGGGTTTGCTGTTTGGTGCGAGAGACGGGACTTGAAAGACGGACACCCCTGTGTTTTGGAAACGCGTGACGGATGTCGCCTCCGGTGATTATGCCGATTTCATTTTCAAGTCCATGTGGCGCAATCATTTTTACAGCGAGCTGCCACGCGGCGTCGTCATCAAAAAGTATCCGCACACGCCCGAGGGCCAGGCGGATTTCTACCGGGACATCTTCCCCCGGCTGGCGAAGCTGCCCTTCGTGCTCGGCGCGTTCATCTACAAATGGAAGGACGGCGAAAGGTGCTATCTCTGCGGGCAGAGCGACTGCCCCCAGGATGGCACCCGCTGGGGTATCCTGGATTTTGAGGGCAGGGAAAAGCCGGCGTACCGCGCCGTGCGGGACGCCCTGAAGGAGCTGTAATAGGAAATGAGGGAACGCGTCATGAAAAAGCAGAATTTGCTTCAGGCTCTGCCCTTCCTTCTGGCTCTGGCCCTTGCGGGAGTCATGGCCTGGTACTACGATGTCTATGTCAACTGGAACGAAAAAATCTTTCCCTTTGCCGTGGCGGCGTCCGTATTGATATTCCTGGCCCTGGCGGTTTCGTCCGTCTGGCCCGGCAAAACCAGGCCCGGTATCAAATGCCTATATATCCTGGGCTGGTTCGCGGTGTTCGCGGCGGCGGAGCAGGGCCTGTCGTATTGGATCAACAACGTCACCTATCAAGCCAAAAAACCCGGGGCTTCAGCCGCGATGGCGGCGGTGCTGCCGCTGGTGGCGCTGCTGGCAATCCTGCTGCTGATCAAGCCCTGGCTGGCGCTTGGCCGCAAGGGGAAGGCCGCGGCGGGCATTTCCGTGCTGGCGTTTGCCGTTGCGTTTGCCGGTTTTATCCGGCCGGACTTCGGCGGAATACACGGCTTTTATTCAGACCTGGCCTACACCTTTGCCTATTCCACCCAGAAAATCCAGCTGGAGGAACCCCTCGGCAGGATGAAGACCATCCGGGTCACCATGGGCCAAAACGAGCGGGAGGGCTTCCAGTTCGTCGTGCGCGGGCGCAGCACCGGCTCGCTGCAATACTGCATCGAGCTGAGCGATGTCTCCAACGAAGACGGCGCCGCCATCCCAGTCAGCATGTTCAAGGAGCACTATATCTATGCGGGCGCGGGGAAGGATGCGGGCATGTACCCGGACGCGCTGATTCCCTATCCGCTGAATCAGAACAGGCTTGAGATCACCGCCGCCCACAGGAACCAGGGCTTTTACATCGAGCTGCGCACCGCCGCGGATACGCCCCCCGGTATCTACACCGGCGAGATCGCTGTCTGCCAGCGCCGGGAGGTAAATTATGTGTGGGAAACCACCGCGACCCTGGCGCAGGCCGAATTCACCGTGGAGGTGCTTGACGTCGCCTTCCCCGATGCGGCCTACAGCGATACCGCCGTGGGCATCGACTTCAGCGGCCAGTTTTACGCCCTCAACGGCGTGGAGCAGGGAAGCCCCGAGGGCGACGCCCTGTACAAGCAATACTATGATTATCTATTGGACCACAAGATCAGCGCCTACCGCGTGCCCTACGACTTGCTGGACGACCGCGCGGACGCCTACATGAGTGACCCGAGGGTCAAATCCTTCCAGCTCCCGTATCCCGGCGACGACGCGCAGCTGCAGGAATATTATCAAAAGGTGCAAAGCAACCCCGCATGGGCACGCAAAGGGTATTTTTACCCCATCGACGAACCCGGCAGCGCCGCGGCCATCGATAGCTATTACAGCATCACCGGCCGGCTGGCGGCGCTGTGCCCGGGTTACCACATGGTCACGCCGTTTTCCTGGAAGTTCAGCGACGGCGGGCAGGAGTACGACAACCTGGCTATCCAGAACGGGCGCAGCGACATCATGTGCCCCATCAGCGACACATTTGGCCGGCAGGGCTTCCCCGAAGCGGTGCAGAAGCGTGTCACAGACAACGGCGACCGCGCCTGGTGGTATGTCTGCTGCGGGCCCACTGGGGACTACAACAACATGTTCGTCCACCTGCAGGGCACGCGGCACCGCCTGCTGTTCTGGCAGCAGTACCAGCAGAACCTTACTGGCCTGCTCTACTGGGACTCCGTCTACTGGGAAAAGGCGAACCCCTGGCTCAGCTCCGTCACCTGGAACAACCATAACGCCTGTGGGGACGGCAGCTGGTTCTACCCCGGGCCCGCCGTGGGCCTGGCTGAGCCCGTGCCCTCCCTGCGGCTGAAGAACATCGCCGACGGCCTGGAGGACTACGACCTGCTGCGCATGGCCGAGGCAAAATTCGGGCGCGATTATTGCCTGGAAAAGGCTGCGCAGCTCAGCAAAGGGCTGACCCAATATACCCGCGACTCAGCGAAAGTGGAACAGGTCCGGGTGTCTATACTAAACGATTTGGCGGCAGCATAAACTGGGCGGTATCGGATTCAAAGCGCTCAATCCCTTGATACGCAAGGGGTTTTTATTTTTCCCGCCTTCTCGGCGGCCTTTGAGCTTTAAGCGGCGCGGGCTCGAATACCCGCATGGGCCAGGGGTGCCCGTCTACCGTCTCGATCTCTTTCCCGATCAGCTTTTGGATGTCCTTCAGGTATGCCATTTCGTCGAAATCGCACAGGGAGAGCGCAAGGCCGGAGAGCCCGGCCCGGCCAGTGCGGCCAATGCGGTGAACGTAGGTCTCCGGCTCGTTGGGTAGGTCGTAGTTGATCACGCAGGAGAGCTCCTCGATGTCGATCCCCCGCGCCGCGATGTCCGTGGCAACCAATACGAGGGCCTGGCCGCTTTTGAAGTCCTCAAAGGCCTTCTGCCGGGCGCCCTGCGACTTGTCGCCATGAATCGCCCGGGCATTGATACCCGCGTGGGAAAGCTGCTTGCAAATTCTGTCCGCCCCGTGCTTGGTGCGCGAAAAGACCAGCGTGGATTCCGTATCGGGAGGCTCCAGCAGGCCGATGAGCAGGTTGATCTTGTTGGGCTTATCCACAAAATAGACCCACTGCTCGATGGTATCCACCGTGGAGGCCACCGGCGTGACCGCCACCTTCGCGGGGTTTTTCAGGATGCTCGCGGCCAAGGCCTCGATCTCCTTGGGCATGGTCGCGGAAAACAGCAGGGTCTGGCGCTTGGCGGGAATTTTGGCGATGACCTTTTTGACGTCGTGGATGAAGCCCATGTCCAGCATACGGTCCGCCTCGTCCAGCGTGAAAATGGAGACCGTGCTCAAATCGCACAGCCCCTGCCCGATCAGGTCGTTCAGCCGCCCCGGTGTCGCGACAAGAATATCGACGCCCGCCTGAAGAGCCTCCACCTGCGGGACCTGCGATACGCCGCCGTAGACGCAGGCCGCCTTCAGCCCCGTGTAGCGCCCATAGGCTCCAAAGCTCTCCGTGATTTGCAGGGCGAGCTCGCGGGTCGGCGTGAGGACCAGCGCCTTCAGGATGCGCTTGGGCGAGCGCTGCTTGTAAAGCGCCTGTAAAATCGGCAACGCGAACGCCGCTGTTTTGCCCGTCCCGGTTTGGGCGCAGCCCAGGATGTCGCGGCCCTCCAGCAGCAGCGGGATCGCTTGGGCTTGTATGGGCGACGGGGTTTCATAGCCCTCCCCACGCACCGCGCGAAGAAGGGGTTCGATTAATTTCAGGTCTTTGAAAGTCAACAATTTCTCCTTAACCAACAGGGTTTGTTTCATTTTCCGCACAGCCTGGCGAACGCCCCGCCGTGCGCGATCAGAGCGTCGTAGCTGCCCTGTTCGATGATTGCGCCCTTGTCCAGCACCAGGATCTGGTCGGCGCTGCGGATGGTGGATAGCCGGTGCGCGATCACGATCACGGTGCGGCTGCCCGCCAGGTTTTCGATGGCCCGCTGTATCTGCTGCTCCGTCTCCATATCGACGGAGGACGTGGCCTCGTCCAGGATGAGGATGGGGGTGTCCCGCAGCACCGCCCGGGCGATGGCCAGCCGCTGCTTCTGCCCGCCGGAGAGCCGCATGCCCCGCTCGCCGATCACCGTGCCGTAGCCATCCGGCGTCTGCCGGATGAAGTCATCGGCGCAGGCGGGT
>Ga0082212_10012685_pt1 | contig 10602 bp, 11 predicted proteins | sample TergutNt197P3_FD_71548 | JGI IMG/M metagenome (GOLD analysis project Ga0082212, IMG submission 71548) | Neocapritermes taracua P3 segment gut microbial communities from Petit-Saut dam, French Guiana - Nt197 P3 | ecosystem: Host-associated > Arthropoda: Insects > Digestive system > Gut ...
TGCATCCGGGACTGGGTGCTGGCCTACGAGGAATCCCGCGCGCTGCTGGCGAAGCTCACCGACCTGCTGCTGTTTTTGCTGCCGCTGTACCAGAGGGAGGGCAAGAGCGCCCTCACCATCGCCTTCGGCTGCACAGGGGGCAAGCACCGCTCGGTGCTGTTCGCGGAGGAGGCCGGGCGGGCGCTGAAGGAGGCGGGCTTCGCGGTGAGTGTGGGGCATAGGGATATATAACCTTGATATATGGGAGGTAATCAACATGGCAAAAAAACGCGAACTGGAAAAAAGCCCTTTCGTCCTGATAGGGGTGCCCATCATCGTTGCGGTGATAGGTGTGGTCGGAACGCTGTTGGCGGTCTTTTTGCCCAAATGGAGCGAGAGGGCGGTGCCTGTGGCGGGTACGACCGCTGAAACAACATCGGCTTTGACTGAACTGACGCCTGAGTTGCCGAATGCAAGCAACGAGGGTATCATCGTTCACGACAATTGGATTTATTGCGCTGTCAACGGCGGCATCTATTGCACCCGTCTTGACGCATCAGAGATTCAATTGCTTGCAAAGACAAACAGCGATAAAACTTCACCCAATATGCTATTCTTAATAGATGACTGGATTTACACCGATAGAGTGAAGGTCAAGCTCGATGGTTCTGAAGTGCTTGAGCTAGGAACTACGGGTGATCTAAAGGGCATGATCAATTCGTGGCTTATATATGACGAAGGTTATAATCATTTTTCAGAAGAGGATGTACCTCCTTTTAGAATGAAAACAGATGGATCTTCAAGGTCTAGCTTGTTTGAAAGCGATAAAAGCCATAGGTATTTTATCTCTCACGTAGAAGACGATTGGATATATTATCTTGATTGGGATGATGAGTATGAGGATCGGTTCCATAGAATGAAGATTGATGGAACACAAAAAGAAAAAGTCAAGGAAGACACTGACTACGATCCTAAATTACTAACAGACAACGCAAAATTTGTATGGAAATACGTCGAATCAGAGGATGAGGGCAAGAACAAATATGTATTGCAAAAAAGCAATCTCAATGGAACAAGCTCCAAAGAAATATTTACATTTGAGGTCAATGTGACCAATGCAGATGTAGGATTCATTTGTGAGCACAATGGATATTTGTACTATAAATTCGGAGATTGGTACGAACCAAAGGAAATCCGGAGGATAAAAATGGATGGCACTGGCGATATGTTGTTTACGAACACAAAAAGTCGCGCGGTATATGGATGGCTTATCGTGGACGACTGGATAATATGGACAGAAGGTGGCCGAGTTGACGCATATTGTGCCTACGCAAGTCGTACTGACGGCACTGATAAACGCACCTTGCTTGAGTATTAAGTGAACGCATCATAGAAAGTCAGACAGGACACAACCATGAGTTTCGCCACCGAAGTCAAACAGGAGCTCCTCCACGCCTCCGAGCAGCGCGAGCCCTGCTGCGCCGAATCGCAGCTCTACGGGATGCTGCTGTTCGGGCGGGAGTTCTCGGCCCGGGGGATGTGCCTGCGCACGGAGAACCGGGCCCTGGCCGAGTATGCCTGCGCGCAGCTGCACGAGGTCGCCCTGGCGGCGGCGCGCCTGGAGCCCCGCGGGCGCAAGTGGGAGGTCAGCGTGCCCCGGGCGGAGGAGCGCCTGCGCCTGCTCGAGCGCTTTGGCCACGGGGAAAACGAGCTGACGCTGCGCGTCGTGCGGGAAAACTTCACCTGCGAGGGCTGCCGCGCGGCGTTTCTGCGCGGGGCATTTCTGTCCTGCGCGGCGGTCAGCGCGCCCGAACGGCAGTACCACCTGGAATTCTACGTGGGCTACAAGAACCTGGCGCGGGAGCTGTGCGAGCTGTTGGCCGGGTGCGACTTGCCGCCCAAGCTCTGCCAGCGTGGCGGCATCTGGCTGGTGTATTACAAGGACAGCACGCAGATCGAGGACGTCCTCATGTTTATCGGCGCGCGTTTATCCATCCTGGATTTGATCAACGCCAAGATCGAGAAGGACGTGCGCAACAACGTCAACCGGGTCGTGAATTTCGAGATGGCCAACGTGGAACGCAGCGCGGGCGCGGCGGCGGCGCAGCTGCTCGCGATTGCGAAATTGCGCGCCGGCCCCGGGCTCGATACCCTGCCGGACGCCCTGCGCGAGGCCGCCCTGCTGCGCGAGGCCAACCCGGAGGCCTCCCTGCAGGAGCTGTGCGGGCTGGCGGCGGAGCCCGTCACGCGCTCGGGGATGAACCACCGGCTCAAGCGGCTGGAGGCCCTCGTGAAAAATAATTTGCAATGACTCTTTTTCTATGATATAATCTGCTGGGAAATAAGTTTTGTTGAAGGAAAAATTGCATGGTTTACATCATCATGGACCTGGAGTGGAACTCGGTCTATGGCGCGAAGATCCGCGGCTTCATCAACGAGATCATCGAGATCGGCGCGGTGATGCTGGACGAGCACTTCACGGAGGTCAGCTCGTTCTCGGTGCTGGTGAAGTCGCAGATTGGCAGGCGCCTGCAGGCGCACGTGAAGGAAATGACAAACCTGAGCAAGAAGGACCTCGAGGGCGGCTACCCCTACGCCGAGGCCATCGCCATGTTCCGGGACTGGATCGGCAAGCGCGAGCACGTGGCGCTCTCCTGGGGGGACGGCGACGTCCGCGTGCTGCTCTCCAACGCGCGCTACCACAGCGCCGCCCGGAGCCTGGGCTACATCCAGAATTACGTCGATTTGCAGGACTATTTCCGCCATCGGATGCACACCTCGCGCTCACAGCAGATCGGCCTGGCCGCCGCCGGGGAGTTGCTGGGCTTCAGCGTGGCCAACTACGCGCTCCACCGCGCCCTGGACGACAGCCGCTTCGCCGCACAGTGCCTCCAGGCCATCTTCGACCCGGAGGACTTTCCCTCCTTCGTGCGCCCCTGCGACGCCGCCTTCTATGCCCAGCTGGAGTTCAAGCCCCGGGTAATCAGCGACATCAACAACCCCCTGGTGGACAAGCGCCAGCTGTACCACATCTGCCGCAACTGCGGCCGCCCCGCCAAACAGACTACCGAATGGCGCTTCGCCAGCCGGGGCTTCCAGGCAGAATTCGAATGCCGATACTGCGGCGCGCGCGCCAAGGCCATGGTGACCTTCAAGAAGCTGTACAACTCCGTGGAGATCAAGCGCAGCGCGAAGGACCTTGGCCCGGAGACGAAGAAAACGACGGAGGAGCAAAAAACATGACCCACTCTGTCTGCGATTTGCACGTGCACACGAAGCATTCCGCCGATTCACGGGCCGAGCTCGAGGCCTACTGCATACAGGCGCTGCAAACCGGCGTCGATACGCTGTGCTTCACGGACCATATCGATTACAACCCCAACGACACCGGAAAGGGCCTCTACGAGCCCGACGTGTTCTTCAGCGAATTCCTGCCCTTGCAGGAGAAGTACAGCGGGCAGCTCACGCTCCTGTGCGGCGTCGAGTTCGCGGAGCCGCATCTGTACCGGGAGCAGCTTTCAATGTATTCCAGGCTGCCCTATGATTTCATCCTGGGCAGCCTCCATTTCTGGTACCGCGACATGTTCGTGAGCCTCATGGTCAAGGCCGGCATCCCTGCAGAGCTATGCTATGAGTACTACTGGGATGAAGTCCTTGCTGCGGTGAAGGCCGGCGGGTTCGACAGCCTGGCGCACATCGATTTCCCCAAGCGCTATTACGGCAGCCTGATCATCGACAGGGACAAGCTGCACGCAATCTGCACCGAGATAGTGCGGAATCAAATTTGCATGGAGATCAATACCTCGTCCCTGCGCAAAAACCTGGACGAAACCATGCCCGGCAGGGACATCCTCTCGATCTATAAATCCTGCGGAGGAAAATATGTGACCGTGGGCTCCGACGCGCACCACCCTGACGACCTTGCCGCAGGCAACGCGCAGGCCCGGGAACTGATTGACTATTTCGGCTTTGAGGAACTTATTTTTATACAGCGCAAAGCACAGGAGCCACTATGCAATTGACCCACAACTTTGTCGTCCCCTGCCTTCTCGGCCTGGAGGGCCTCATCGCCGAGGAACTGCGCGCCATGGACGCTCAAAATGTCCGCGCGGAAAACGGCCGCGTTTTCTTCGAGGGCGACCTCAAACTGCTGGCCCGCGCGAATATCCGCAGCCGCTTCGCCGAGCGCATACAGATCGTCGTCGGCCAATTCGAGGCCAAAACCTTCGAGGAGCTCTTTCAGGGCACAAAATCCCTCCCCTGGGAGGACTGGCTTGACGCCCGCGACGCCTTTCCCGTCAAGGGCTACAGCCTGAACTCCGCGCTGTTCAGCGTCAGCGACTGCCAGGCCATCATCAAGAAGGCCGTGGTCGAACGCCTCAAGCAAAAATATAAACTGGAATGGTTCGAGGAGACCGGCGCGATCCATCAAATCCAATTCAGCCTCATGAAGGACCAGGCCCTGCTTGTATTGGACACCTCGGGCGCGGGACTGCACAAGCGGGGCTATCGCCTGCAGGCGGGCGGCGCGCCGCTGAAGGAGACCCTCGCCACGGCGCTGTGCCAGATTTCACGCCTGCGCCCGTGGCACGCGCTCCACGACCCCCTTTGCGGCTCGGGCACAATCTTGATCGAGGGCGCGATGATGGCGCGCGGCATCGCCCCGGGGTTGAACAGGCCTTTCGCCGCCGAGCGCTGGGCACAAATCCCCCGAGATATCTGGCAGGAGGAACGCGAGCTCGCCCGGGCACTGGCCTCCCCCGCCCCGGAGTTTCACGCCTTTGGCTCAGACACCGACGCCGCATCCCTCGAAATCGCCCGGGAGAACGCGGCGCGTGCAGGCGTAGCCGACTGCATCGAGTTCCGGCAGGCCGACGTGAAGGACTTCGCCCATGCAACAGACCACGGCACGCTCGTCACCAACCCGCCCTATGGCGAGCGCCTGGGCGACCAGCAGCAGGCCGAAGCCCTCATCGCCCTGATGGGCCGCATATTCACGCCGCGCAAGGGTTGGAGTTACACCGTCATCTCCCCCGCCGAGGACTTCGAGCGCCAGTTCGGCAGGCGGGCCGACGCGCGCAGGAAGCTCTACAACGGCATGATGAAATGCCAGGCGTATATGTATTTTAAGCACTAAACTGTAGGGGCGGCAGTCTTGCCGCCCGAAAGGAACGAAAGGGTGCACCATGGAAGAACAGCCCGCAAACAAAGAGCGAACACTTGACCCTCGAATGCTCGTAGCGTGGAGCGTTGTCTTTACGCTGTTTTTGGCAAATGACTTTTACCAATGGCTGATACGCAAAGAGGTAATCACAGGGCCAGAGCTACGCACTAGCTTCGTGCTATTAGGGCTGATAATGGCTTCCAATCTCTCTTCATACGAAAGACTGAAGCACCGCTGGGTGAAGGGTACTTTTTACTTTTTCGCGATGGCAGCGGCAGCGTTGCTTGCTATCGGATTTGTGGATATGATCAGGCCATTTCCCGAGTCAACGCATTTATTTCTTGATTTTGAAATTCTGTCTGCTGCATTCACGATAATAATCTGTATTTTCTATATGATTGTTTTTGTGGTATACCCACCACCATCTGAGAAAAAAAGACTTACCCGTAAGGAGAAAATCAAGGTCGCCATTGTTATTATCTCGGTTATAGCAGGGACCGCGTTTTGGTTCGGCGGAAGAGAGCTGTTATACTGGCTTTTGACACGATAATAAAAAATTACTCATAGAGGAGAATCACCATGCGCCACATCTTCGTCATCAACCCTTACGCAGGCAAAGGCAACTGGCTCGACGGCCTGCTGGCCGACATCGGCCAGGCCACAAAGGAGGCAGGCATCACCCCGGAAATCTACAAGGAGCCCGACAGGGACGGCATGATGGCCTTCATGCGCCAGGCCGCCGAGAGCGGCGACCCCGTGCGCATCTACGCCTGCGGGGGCGACGGCACCATCTTCTGCGCGGTCAACGCCACCTACGGCCACAGGAACGTGCAGATCGCCGCGGTGCCCTGCGGCTCGGGCAACGACTTCATCAAGCTGTTCGGCGACAAGGAGCAGCTGCGGGACATCCGCAGGCACATCAACGGCACGCCCCACTGGATCGACGCCATCGAATGCGGGGAGGACGTGTCGGTCAACATCGTGTCCATGGGCTTCGACGCCGAGGTCAACGCCATGCAGGCCAAGACGAAAAAAATCCCCCTGGTGGGGGGCCCGGCGGGCTACAACATCGCGCTGCTGGTCTGCCTGCTGAAAAAATTCTTCAGCAGGTTCACCGTGCAGATCGGCGACGAGCCGCCTAAGACCAACGAATTCGCCTTCGCCATCGGCGGCAACTCCCGCTGGTACGGCGGCGGCTTCAAGGCCTGCCCGAAGGCCATACCCGACGACGGCCTGATGGACTGCGTCACCGTGGAAAAAAAGCTGAGCAAGCTGAAAATGATCACCCTGATCAGCGTCTTCCAGAAGGGCGAGCATCTGGACAATCCCAAGTGGCAGGAGTTTACCACCTTTAAGCGCGCCAAGGTGCTGCGTGTGCACGCCGACACCCCCGCCGCGGTGAACATCGACGGGGAGATCCGTTCGGCCACCGACGTCACCTTCGAGCTGAAGGAACAGGCCGTGTGCTACGTGGTGCCGGAGGGCTCCGACTATTTTGCGCGCAAGGAAAACGGGACGCTCTAAATTTCCACCACGCCCACGGCCTGCGCCCCCTCGCCGTATTCCATGACGAGGGCCGCGCCCCCGGGGGCCATGGCGATGGAATTCCCTATACACTTCCACCCCGCCCACACGCCCTCGCTCACATCGCCCACATTGCTCACGCCGATTACCCACACACCGCACTCCCGCGCCAGTTCCCCATAGGCGTCGAGCCACATCTCCCCATAGGGCTTTCGGGCGCGGGCATCCTTTGCCGTCACCGCCCAGGCGCAGGGCGAGAGGATCATCCCCGCCCCCATCGCGGCCAAACTGCGCCCGAGCGTCAGGTGGGACGAAAAATTGTCCGCGCAGATATCGATGCCCACCGTGCCGAAGGGCGTCTCAAAGACCCCGAGCCGATCGCCGCGGGCATAGACCATGTCCTCCACCCCCTGCAGCACGTTGATCTTCCGGTGCTTGCCCAGGAGCATGCCCTGCTCGGAGACGATCACCGCCGTGTTGTAGCAACGATCGCCCTCTTTTTCCGTCAACCCGGCCACGAGGTGCATCCCATATTCCCGCGCCAGTGCGCATAGCTTAACTGTCCTTCCGCCCGGGATGGTATCCGCGTATTTCAGCGCGTCAGGCAATCCCCAGCCCAGGTCGAAGCACTCCGGCAGCACCGCGCAGCGGCAACCCATCCCGGCGGCCTCGGCGATCTGCGCTTCAGCCCTGCGGAAATTCTCCTCCGGCTCTTTGAATGCCACCCGCATTTGAATCATCGCCAGCTTCATATCGGCTCCTCCCGTACACATATCAGTAATTTGGAAAGGACTGTCCCCTATGCCAGGCCACCTCACCCACAACAAGAGCTACCTAGATGTCTACAAGCTGCTTCCGGAGAAAATGAAACGGCAATACGCGTCAACCTGGGAGGCGTACAAGCTCTTCGCCCAGGGGCACGATTTCCTGCTCCTCTACATGTTCCTGCACCTTCCGCAATACCCGGAGCTCCATCGGAAGCTGACCGTCATCGAGGAGGACATCCAGGACTTCGCCATCCATTACATCAGCTCCCTGCAGAAGACCGGCAAATCCGCCGAAGCGGTGCTGTTCCTGTATGGCTACCTGACGCATCATTTTTTGGACGCCAAGCTCCACCCGCTGATTGTCTACGGGACGGGCGACTTGAAAACCGACAAAAACGCCTCGGCCCTCCATCTGCTGGTGGAGAACATGATCGACGCGTATTTGCTCAAAAAAGACGGCGTCGACCCCAAGGGGTTTCCGACCCACTCGCTGGTGACGTCCGACCGGCCGCTGACAGGCGAAACCCGGGCAATTCTTGACTACAGCTTTGAAAAGACCTATGGCTACCAGGGCTTATCCAAGCCCTTCGCTGACTACAACAGGACGGCCCGGACCTTCTTCAAGGCCCTGCGGTATGACCCCAAGGGCCGAAAGACGCGTTGGTTCAGGCCCCTTGACTTTCTGTTGAAAGGGGTGTTCAAGCCCTCGGTGCTGCCGTTTTATTTTGACGGCACGGAATGCCTGCCCTACCTGAACACAGATAAAAAGCCGTGGGCATACCCTGCGGACGCCTCGCGGATTTCCGAAAAGTCCTTCGACGAACTATACAGCGACGGCGTAATCGAAATCGCCCAAATGCTTTCGCTCCTCGACGAGGCGATTGCCGGGAACGCAACAGAGGCCGAACTCCGGGCGATCATCCCCAACATATCGTCCATCCATGGCTGCGAATCAGTTCACTGACACTACGTGGCTCTGCATCTCCGGGAACAGGATCGCAAACAGGTTGCGCAAATCGCTGTTCCGGAAACAATACATGGCGAATTCCCCGTCCATCTCCTCCGGCGAAACCCTGCCAAACAGCAGCCGGACGAACCTGCCGCGCTCGATATCCACCTCGCCGTGCTCCTGCGCGGCGGGGTGCACCTCTGCCAGCCTGCCGTCGTCGAACACCAGCCGGTACGCCTCGTCCCTGTTGTGCGTCGCCAGCGTGAACGCGCCCGTATAGTGCGCGTACGGCGACCCCGCCAGCCTGCCCGCCAGCACATCGGCAATTCCCATCAGGAACCCCGGGATGTCCCGCACCTTGGCGAAGCCCAGCGACGACTGCAATTTCTTGTGATAGAGCCCGTTGAAAACCATGTAGGCCGGGTGGTCCTTCCCCAGCTTGAGCTTCATCTCGTCCAGCCCATGCTTCCTATAGAACGCCAGCAGGTGCGGGCGCAACTGATGATACGAGACGCTGCCGTCCAGCTCCATCATATAGATGCGCCTGTCCTTCAGCTGCGTGTGGAAGAAGCCGCATATGTCCCCGTCGGGCCGCTTGACGACGTAAAAGTCGCCCTCCATGTAGACGTTCATACTGTAGTTGAGCTCTTCAGGGCCGATCATCGTGGTCAGCAGATTGCGCGCGTAGTTGGCCTCATACAGCTTCGCGATGGCCGAGATATCCTCGTCGCCCGCCTTGACGATGCGCAAATCCTTGCCCGCTTCCTCTTTCTCGACGATATAGCTGTAGCCCTCCTCCTCATTTGGCAGGCCGTGAGTAAACCCCAAGTGGCCGTATACGGCCCTTTTCCCGTACACGCATTCGAACAGATAGCCTTTCTCGTCGGAAAGTTCCTCGATGCGCCGCAAAATGCTTTTTGCGATCCCTCTGTTTTGATACTCCAGCTCGCAGAACACCTCCTCCAGCCGCACGCCCTTTATCCGCGCGCCGCCGTAGGAATAGGTCCAGGGCATGTAGGTGATCGAAGCCGCCAGCCTGCCATTGTCCGCGTCCTCCGCGATGATGAAGTTGGATGCGTCGATATGCGGGTGCCTGCCATCCATCATGATCATAAACCAGTTTTTCATACGCGCTTTATTGCGCGGGTTGTGCAGGCGCATGAGCAAATCCACAACCGCGGGGATGTCCTGCGCGGTCGCCTCGCGTATGACGATGTTGTCAGCCATATTTGTCTCCAATCGCTTATTTGCCTCATTCTACCACACAAATCCGCGGCTGTATATGGCAAACATCATTTACAAACAAGTCGGCCATACCGGAATTCGGCATGGCCGACAGCCTATTTCTTGGTGTACACGATCTTTTTGATCGTCTCCTCCGCTAGGCAGTAGGCATCCGCCAGCGCGGGAACCGTGCGGCCCGCCGCAAATGCCCGTACGATCTCCTCATTTCTCTGCGCGGTCATCAATTTGGTGTCCGTATCCGTACCCCATTTTTTGTGGCTGCCCGGGGATTTTGGGATATACACCAGGCCGCCCTGCACATATTTCTGTATTTCGCCCAGCAGGGCCTGTGGGAATACAACTTGCGCATTCACATATTTCATCGGCTCGGCTCCTTACTCATAAAATAAAATAAGGGGCAAAGCCGTGGGAAGAATGTCTCCCTACAGCTCCATGCAAAATCTTCCCTACGGCTTTGCATGGAGCGCGGCATGTACGAAGCCTTCACATTTTGAGTTCATGCGTTTCACCTCCCCGTCGACCCGAAGCCCCCCGCGCCCCGCGCGGTGTCCTCCAGGGCCCCGGCCCATTCGTAGTTCACCTGCAAAAACGGCGTGACCACCAGCTGGGCGATGCGCTCGCCCGGCTGTATCTCCTGCTCTGCGCCGGAGTGGTTGTGCAGGGCCACCATCACCTCGCCCCGGTAGTCGGCGTCCACCACCCCGACCTTGTTGGCCGGGGCCAGGCCGCGCTTGCTGGCCAGGCCGCTGCGGGCGTAGATCAGCCCGGCATAGCCCGCGGGGACCTCCACGGCAAGGCCCGTGGGCACCAGCCGCGTCTCGCCCGGCCGGAAGGCCCAGGCCTCCCCGATGCAGGCACAGAGGTCCCCCCCGGCGGCATAGTCCGAGCCATAGGCGGGCAGAATCGCGTTTTCACGCAGGGCTTGTACGCGCAGGGTGGGCCCTATAGCCTTTTGGCCCATGGTAGGTGTTGTC
>Ga0082212_10012686_pt1 | contig 10601 bp, 10 predicted proteins | sample TergutNt197P3_FD_71548 | JGI IMG/M metagenome (GOLD analysis project Ga0082212, IMG submission 71548) | Neocapritermes taracua P3 segment gut microbial communities from Petit-Saut dam, French Guiana - Nt197 P3 | ecosystem: Host-associated > Arthropoda: Insects > Digestive system > Gut ...
CCATCAGTATTTTCGGTTACGAGATTTTCCGGCCGGCGCATTTTTACTATCTCATATGGAGCATGGCCGCCCTGACCATTCTGCTCTTTTACATGCTGCAGAACTCCCGCTTCGGCCGGGCCCTCAACTATATAAAGCAGGATGACCTGGCCGCTGAAGGCAGCGGAATCAATACCGCCCACTATAAACTGGCGGCCTTTGTTCTGGGCGCGGTCTGGGCCGGGCTGATCGGCGCTGTTTTCGCCGCCAAAATCGAGACCGTTTCCCCCCAGTCCTTCTCCTTCAGCGAATCCGTGCTTTATTTCGCCATTGTCATCCTTGGAGGGGCCGGAAGCATCCCAGGTGTGCTCCTGGGCGCCTTTTTGATTACCGGGCTCCCGGAAATTTTCCGGGAATGGCAGAATTACCGCCTCTTCCTTTTCGGGGCGGCCATGGTGGCGATGATGATCTTCAGGCCGCAGGGGCTTATTCCTCCGGGCCGCCGCCGTTACAACGTCTGGCCATACCTGGGCCGCTTTCCCTGCGGCATCGCCTTCAGGAACCGGGAACCGCGCTGATGGACATTCTGCGCCTGAACGGGTTGAGCAAACGCTTCGGCGGGCTGGTGGCGGTGGATGATGTCAGCCTCCAGGTGGAAGAGGGCGGAATCGTCGGAATCATCGGCCCGAACGGGGCCGGAAAAACCACGGTATTCAACCTGATTACCGGTAACTACCGTCCGGACGAAGGCGAGATCATCCTCGCCGGACAAAACATCACCGGACTTTTGCCCCACCGCATCGTGGAACTGGGCGTAGCCCGAACCTTTCAAAACATCAGGCTCTTCCAGGAAATGAACGCCCTGGAAAACGTCCTGGCCGGCTGCCACTGCCGGCTGCGCGCCGGCATCCTTGCCTCCATGTTTCACCTGCCCTCCCAAAAACGCGAAGAACGCCTGGCCCTGGAACGGGCCATAAAAGAACTGGCTTTCGTGGGCCTGGAAACACAGTACGCCAACTACGCCAAAAACCTGGCCTACGGCAGCCAGCGCCTCCTGGAAATCGCCAGGGCCCTAGCTTCCAGCCCCCGCCTGCTCATTCTGGATGAACCGGCCGGAGGCATGAACGACCAGGAAACCCGTAATCTCCTGGAACTCATCCGGGCCATCCGCGACCTGGGCATCAGCATCCTGCTCATCGAACACGACATGAACCTGGTCATGAAACTCTGCGACCGCCTGGTGGTGCTGGAATACGGGGCGGTTATCGCCACCGGCGGCCCGGAGGAAATTAAAAAAAATCCGCGGGTAATCGAGGCCTACCTGGGGACCGAGGATCCTCTGTGAGCGGCGGGCGTCTCCCCTGAACCGCCTGGACGCATGCCCGGAAACCACGCCGCTTCCAATCTGCTCTTGCTTAAAGATCCGGGCTGGTTTAGCCTGAAGCGATGTTGTCTTATCCGCGGATCGATCCGGTTATCTTCACCTTGGGACCTTTGTCCGTACGCTGGTATGGCCTGGCCTATCTAGCGGCCTTTGCCGCGGCCTGGCTGCTTGGCTCCAGCCGGGCCGGACGCCGGGACAGCCCTTTCAGCCGCGAACAATTCCAGGAAGTTCTGGCCTTGGGTATGCTGGGGGCGGTCTTGGGCGCACGCCTGGGCTATGTTCTCTTCTACAAACCGGCGGAATACCTGGCTAATCCCGAAGAAATCCTCGCCCTCTGGCACGGGGGCATGTCTTTCCACGGCGGACTTCTTGGGGCGATCTGCACCGTCTGGTGGTTCTGCCGCAAATTCCGGGTGGATTTGCCGCGCGCCCTGGACTTTTTCGCCCCCCTGACCCCGCCCGGCCTTTTTTTCGGGAGACTGGGCAATTTCATCAATGCCGAACTCTGGGGACGGACCACGGATATGCCATGGGGCATGGTTTTTCCCGGAGGAGGGCCTTTGCCCCGCCATCCTTCGCAGCTTTACGAAGCCGGGCTGGAAGGGCTGGTCCTCTTCGTCGTCCTGTGGCGCTTTTCCAGCCGCGAGAGACCGCGCGGGGCCGCCTCCGGCCTCTTCGCCCTGCTCTACGGCTCCTTCCGCCTGCTGGTGGAGGCCTTCCGCGAACCTGACCGGCATCTGGGTTTTATCCTGGGCGACTTCGTCACCATGGGCATGCTGCTCAGCCTGCCCATGATCCTCGCGGGCCTGCTGCTCCTGCGGCTTGCCCGCAAGGCCGCCGCTCCAGACAAGCAAACTCGTCTCCCCGGCCGGCAGCCCGGCCGGAAGGCCGGGACGGCCCGTGGCAAACGCGGATAAAAGGCGGCTTGCCCTACTGCCGATCCTGCTGCTCTGCGCCGCCCTGGAAGGACAGGCCAGGGCGGAAAATTCCCTGCGCCTCTTCCGGGGAAATGCGCAACAGCAGGCCTGGACCCTCAGGGCGGATCGGGTATCCAGCCTGGCCGAAGGAACCGTGCTGGAGGCCGAAGGCCGGGTGGAGCTGCGTCTTGGCGAAGATCTGATTCAGGCGGAGTTTGCCCGTTATTTCACCCGGACCAACTGGGTCTATCTCTCCGGCCAGGTACGGCTTTTTCTGGGAGAAGACCGTCTGGAGGCGCGGGAAGCCGAGTTCGATTTGCGCGGACAAACCGGTTGGCTTACGGACGGCCGCATTTTCATTAACCAAAATCACAGCTATTTCCAAGGTGAGCATATCACCAAGCACCGTGGTAGCATTTACAGCTTCCACCGGCTCAAATACAGCGTCTGTGACGGTCCGGTTCCGGCATGGTCTTTTGAAGCCAACGACGGGGTGCTGGAGATGGACGGCTATGCACGGCTCCGGGGAGTAAACTTCCAGGTGGCGGATCTGCCGGTGCTTTATTCCCCCTACCTGCTGATTCCAGCCAAAACCGAACGCCAGACAGGTTTCCTGATGCCGGATTACCTGAACAGCAGCCGCAACGGCTTGACCCTTACCCTGCCTTTTTTCCTGGCCGTGGACTCCAGCCGGGACCTGACCGTTTACGAAAGCTACATGAGCCGCCGCGGACTGATGCATGGACTGGTTTACCGCTCCAAGGCTTCGGAAGACGAATACCTCTGGCTGGGTTTTGATTATCTGCATGACCGCGAAATCATCCTGACGGATTCGAATGACCGCCGTTACAGCGGCGACGGGATGATCCGCGCGAACCGCGAGCGTTGGTGGCTGCGCGGCATGTATGAAGAACGCCTGCCGGATCATCCCCAGTGGCATCTCAGGGCCGACTTGGATTATGTTTCAGATCAATACTTTTTGCGCGACTTCCATAATAACCCGACCAGTTTCCAGCGTAACAACAACGCGCTGTTCAGCGCTTTTTCCCGTGAGCTGAAAGAAGAAGACAAAGACCGGGTCAGCGGCCTGCTCCTTTTCCGGGATTGGGAACGGCTGGGCATGTACCTTTCCGGGGTCTATACCCAGGACCCCAGGCTGGGTAATAGCGACCCGGCTCTGAGCTGGTCTCCTGCGCCGGCCCGGAGCCAGGATCCCACCGTGCAGCAACTCCCGGCCCTGGATTTTTACCTGTACCAGGGAAGGCTCTGGCCAGGACTGCCCCTGGAGCTGCAAGCCCAGGGCCAAGGGGCATACTTCCACCGCCGGGCCGGAGAGAGCGGCGCGCGTATGGATTTGAGCCCCAGACTGCTCTTGCCCTTCTCTTCCCCTTATGGTTCCTTTTACATGGCCGGGCGTCTGCGGAGCACCTGGTATGAAACGGAAGGCCGCGCCAAGGACGCGGACCCCGGCGACAAGCTCCGCCTGCTGCCGGATTTTGAAGCCCAGGCTTCCACGGAATTAACCAGGGTTTACCAACTGTCCGTAGAAGACTCCCCCGGCGAAAACGCCTGGCTGGGGATGCGGCACAGCATCCTGCCCAGTCTGGCTTACCGCTACACGCCCTATCTGGATCAGAGCCGATACCCCTCCTACACGGACTATGACCGGCTGGACCCCATGAATGAAGTGGTTTTTTCCCTGGATAACCTCCTCACCCTCAAACGGGCAACGGCCAAAGGACGCTCTGCCTACCAGGATCTGCTCCGTCTGCGCCTGGAGCAGGGCTATGACCTGCGGGAGGCATCCCGCGACGAAGATCTGCGCGATTACCCGCGACGGCCTTGGAAAGACCTGCTGCTTGAACTCGTCCTTTACTCGCCCGGAGGACTATTAAGCCTGCACAGCGCCAATTATTACAACCCGGCGGAACGGGATTTCAGCAGGCAAACCCACGGACTGACCCTGAAAAATAGTGAACAATGGCAGTTTTCCGCCAACCTGAACCGTTATAAACCCGTAAAGGATCATAATCCGCTGCGCCGGCGCGATTACAGCCTCAGCACGGCCTCGCTCCACGGCAGTCTCCGCCTGGGGGAATCCTGGAGCGCCTCGGCTTACCACGACTGGCCCCTGGAAGGCACAGGCCAAACCCAGGCCCGCAAGGAAAGCGGGCTAAACATTACCTACATGCACCAATGTTTTCAACTGGGAGGCGATTTAATCCGCTCGGAAAACGAGACCTCTTTCAGGCTCATGTTCAGCCTATCCGGACTGGGAGGTCTTCCCTGAATACCAGTAACCTTAAAGGAACCAGCCATGCAGATTACCCTGCCTGACCCCCAAAGCCCCCCGGCCGTCCTCCAGGACTTCGAACTATCCCTGCGTTGCCCGGAACTGCGCCCCGGACAGAACCTCTTTCTTCTGCCTGAAAAAAACCCTTCGGCTCCACAACCCCAGGCGCTAATCCCCAGGCCGTTTTTTCTGCCCGGCCTGGCCGGCAACCCCCTGGCCGCGGGCATGCTCCTGCTGGATGGAGATCGCCCCCTGTTCAGCGTGGACCTGCGCCTGGAAATGCCGGTGGGCGGCCAAGATTCCGCCCTCCCCTGCATCCGTATCTCCGCCCTGGCCGCCCTGAAGCCCGGGGAATACCGTCTGGCCGCCCTGCGCACCGGGCCGGCCCTAGCCTGGATCACCGTCTCGGACAAGGGTTCTCTGGGCGAACGCCTGGATGAAAGCGGTCCGGCGATCCATGAAACCATCCGCAAGGCCCTGGCCCTGCGCTGCGCCAGCGGCTACCTGGTCCCGGACGAAATTTTCCGTCTGCGCGCCCTGGCCGCCGATCTGGCCCTGGTCCAGGGTTACGACCTGGTTATAGCCAGCGGCGGCACCGGCCTGGCCCTCCGCGACCAGACCCCGGAAGCCCTGCTCCCCCTGCTGGAAAAACGCCTTCCCGGTTTTGAGCAGGCCATGATCCAGGCCTCCATGCGGAAGACCCCGCACGGCGCCATCTCCCGCGCCATTTGCGGAACCGTTGGACAAAGCCTGCTCCTTACCCTGCCCGGCAGCCCCAAGGCCGTGCGCGAAAACCTGGAAGCCGTGCTGCCGGCCTTGGGACACGCCCTGGGCAAACTCCAGGGTAACCGTGAGGATTGCGGGTGAAAGCAAAATCGCCCTAAAGGAGATCTTTATGGAAAATCTGCGCCCGCCGATGGCGGCCGGCAAATTCTATCCCGCCAATCCCGTGGAACTGCGGAAAACAGCCCAAGCCTGCATGAAACCGGCGGAAAAACCCGCAGAGGCCTTGGCCTGCATGTTGCCCCATGCCGGATACGTTTTTTCCGGGGCCGTGGCCGGGCTGACCCTGGGGCAGATCCGCCTGCCCGCCACCGCGCTGCTCATCGGACCCAACCACAGCGGGCGGGGACCGGAACTCTCTCTCTGGCCCGGCGGCGCCTGGCGCACCCCCCTGGGCGACGTGCCGGTCGATGCGGACGGAACGCAAAGCCTGCTGCGAAAAGAACCCTTATTCCAGGCCGATTGCCAGGCCCACCGCCTGGAACATTCCCTGGAAGTGCTCCTTCCATTCTTGCAGCTGTTCCGCCCGGATCTGAAGATTCTGGCCCTGTGCGTGCGTTCCCATAACCTGGCGACCCTGGACCGGGCGGGGCAGGCCATCGCGAGCCTGGTAAGGGAACGCCGGGAAGAGGGAGAGGCTCCGCTCCTGATCACCAGCACGGACATGAGCCATTACCTGCCCCACGACCAAGGACGGAAACTGGACGCCCTGGCCTTAGAACAGGTGGAAAAACTGGACCCTCAGGGCCTTTTCCAGGTCTGCGTTTATAATAAAATCAGCATGTGCGGCTTTACGGCCATGACCCTGATGCTCTTCGCCTGCCGCGGCCTGGGCGCTTCCAGTTGCCGGATCACCGCCCACACCAATTCGGGAATCACCGGCCGCGCCTACGGCGCGGAGCTGGACAGCGTGGTGGGCTACGCCGGGGCGGTTATCAGCTAATTTTTCACGCGTAAAAACAGCGGCCTACGCGGCGGCCTTGCCCTTAAGTTCGCGCCCCCTTATCCGAAAAGAAGGGAGAAGGAACAACTCCCTCTTTTTACGCGGATAAAAACAATATGCCCAACTTCCTGGCGGATTACTCATTAAACCTCTTGCGCGGGCAGATGCTGGAACAACTGGCCTTGGGCGGAATTTCCGGCGGCATGAGCCTGCTGGGCTTCACCCTGGGGCAGCCGGCCAGGCGCAGCGGCCGGGAAATGATGAACGACGCCCTCACCGGCCTGATGCGTAGCGACGTGGCCATGTTACGCCAGGGGGCGAAAAACCTGGATCAAGGCAAGGCCTTGCTGGAAACGGGCATTTCCGCCCTGGAGAGTATGCAGGCCCAGGTGGAACGCATGCGCGAGATCGTGGGGCAATTCCGGGACGGCGCGGGCACCGCGGATCTGGGGGCAGAGTATGCGAACCTGAACCGGAACCTGAACGAAACCATCAGCGGAGCCTCTTTCAACGGTTTGAAGCTCTTTGACGGATCCGGCTGGAATGAGGATGAACGGGTACAAGCGGACGGAAACGTGGGACGGCTGGAACTGCAGGCCGGACAGACCCAAAACGGGCTGACCCTTTATGACTTGAGCGAACATAAAGACATAGGCTATAACAAAATCACGAACCCAGACAATCCCAGCCAGACTGAACTCGCGGCCCAGGACGCTGAACTCGCGGGCTTTGCCCAAAGGCTGGCCGGAATCCAGGAGAGTTACCAGGCCAGGTCCGGGCTGCTGGCCTCCGAGGGCGCGGCCCTGGAGCGCCAGGCCGATATCCTGCAAGAGGCCACCAGACGGGCCGGTTCCCAGGATCAGCAAGCCCTGCGCCAGATCCTCATGGAACTCCTCCTGCGGGAACAAGGAGGCCTGGCCGACGCCCAAGCCTGAAAAACGCATAAAATACCCCGGCGCGGACACATGCCCGTACCGATATGTCAGCGGACCCAGTCGCTGATCTTGTAAAGAAGCTCATGCCCGCCCTGGCGGACTGCAAGATCCGCTCCTTCAATACGAAGTTCCGCGCCCTCGGAAAGCATCCGCGTCAGCAGGTTCTCCAGTTCGTTGAGATCCGGGTCCGCGCAGAGCATCTTCGTAGAGGCCAATTGATCCACGGCCAGCACATTGCCGGCAAGGCGTCCCTGGCCCGTGAAGCGGTTGCAGACAACGCCGGACACACGCAGACCCTCGTTAAATTCGATGGCTGGAATACGCTCCTTGGCGCTGAAATTCTTGCCGTCGGACGAAACGAGCACAAACCGATGATGCAGGAGATCTTCCTGGGTAATCACATAGTCCCCGCCGGGATTTTTCCCGCAGGCCGCCGTCAAGGCCAGCAGCGCCACATAGAAAGCCGCAACTATATGTTTTTTCATGAGCATTGCCTCCGTAAGCCTATTACGAATATCTGATCCGGAGCGGCCAGTAAGCTTGCAGGCCGTGCTTTGCCGCGTAATAACCACCGGTTTGTGCCCATCGCCACTCCGGACATTGTTTGGGCGAAATTTCGCCGTGCCTGGGTATATGTTATAGCTTGCATGCCCGTCTCCTTGCCCATCGTAAAAATAGCACATGTGCCGATTTTTGTCCCTGACTGACGCCAGGGCCAGCAAGGCGGCGAGATTATTATAACCAGCCACGGCCCCGCATAACTCCCTGGACTGGATGAGCCATGAGGAGTACTGTAAACAACATCAACCCTGATAACCCGGCGGGAACCACTAACTAAACTTGGCATACCCAATGGGGCAGGGGCATATTTCATTGCCGTCTTAGTCTGAGCTAAACGAAAGGAGCGGGCATAATAATGGACATTATCAAGGCAATCAAAGAACGGAAAAGCATTCGCGGCTATCTGCCGAAACCGGTGCCTGTGGAAATCGTGCGAGAGATTTTGGACATCTCCTGTAGGACGCCGTCAGCTCTCAACACGCAGCCATGGGAAATCACCGCCGTAGCGGGGGAAGCGCTGGAAAAAATACGGCAGGAAAACGTCAAACTGCTCGGGGCGCAAGCGCCTGCGGAAGAGCACTCGGATTATCCGGCTTTTTACAAGCCGCGCTCCCGCGAGCTTGGCATCGAACTCTTCAGGCTGATGAGGATTCAGCGAGAGGATCAAGAGGCAAGAACTCAGTGGGTTCAACGGGGATTTCGCTTTTTCGACGCCCCTGTGGGAATTGTGATCTCCGTGGATAAATCGCTGCTTGAAGGCAGCGCGTGGGCGACCTGGGCGATTTACGACTGTGGAGCCCTGGCGCAGACAATTTGCCTTGCAGCAATGGAATACGGTCTTGGAACCTGTATTGAAGCGGCCGCCGTAGCTTATCGGGATGTAATAAGAAAGCACACGGGAATCTCTAATGACAAGGAAGTCGTCATCGGGATTTCCCTGGGGTATCCGGACCCTGATTTCCCGGCCAATGCCAACTACAGCAAAAGGGTTCCCTTTGACGAAGTTGTTTCCCTGCGGGGTTTTTAAAATGGATAAAATCAGCCCGATTCGGACAAGGGGTTACGGCCAGGGAAATAATCCAATCAGAGGCTAGTGTCCAAGTAATCGCCCCACCACTTCATCATCTCGCGGCGTAGCCATGATGCCCGGCGCACTCACCGCAATAGGCGTTGTTGCAACAGCACACCCACGTTCCGTCTGCCGTCCAGCACGGCTGCCACACCAACACGATCCCGGTTGATATAGTAGAATATGCGCCAGGGTGAACATTGTATTTCGTGGTAGTCGGTAATGCCCAAGGTCAGCATTTCCGATGAGCATTTTCCTCGGGCGGGAAACTTTTCCAAGGCGAAGATTTCATCCATCAGCTTGTCCTGAATGCGCGTAGCCTGTTCGCCGGTTCGGTTTTTGAGTATTGGCATTCATAGTATAATTATACGCGGAGGGCTTTGAAAAAATTCAATAAAACAACTCGGCGCGATTAGGCGCTCAAAAATGAAAAAAACAAATAATATAATTATACGATGGAACGGCTTTTTTCTGAAAATTTGAGAATTCAACCTGGGGCACTACCTGAAATTAACCCAAAAATTTTACTGTCTTGCCTAAAATTGACTCACATCAATCACGTTTATTTTTTTGCATTTTTTGTATTAGCTCCATTTGCTTTTCACGCCTTTCACGCTCTTTGTCCTGTTGTTCCTTTTGCCATTTATCACCTTGTAGACTTGTCTTAACTTGGTTGTTTTTTAAGGATTGGGTAGGTGCCGCTTTTTTTATGAGGCCTTCTTTTTTTATTTTGTGTACGTCTTTTGCTATCTCATCTATGTCCGCCGCCAAATCCAACAAGGAACAGCCTGCCAAACCCACAACCCAAGCTAAAACTAGAAAAATCCTGCGCATGGAGTTTCTCCCGTTTGTGAGCCGCCAATGAGGAAAGTTAGGGCATAGAGGGATAATTCCGAAAATTTTATATTCTAAAAATTACGTCATACTCCAGCATTTGACAAGGGAAACTTTCCCCACGCCCCAAGCCTCGTGCTTTGATTCTGGCTGGCTCGTTTAGGTTTGGATGGGAAAATCATAAGAGAAAAAACTTTCGCCTGTGACCATCTGTAGCCGTTTTTGCTAAGGAGATTTCTCCTGGTTATCCTTCATTTATCCCCCTCATCCATAAGTCTTGAATGGAGGGGACATATTGTTTCCAGCCTCTCCCACTATTTACAAATACCGGCAAAACCATATCGAGGATGACGTGATCAGAAAAACTATAGCCGCGCTCCCCAAGAGCGCACGATAAGGGGGATGATTTATGGTTCTATTTTGGCGGGTTTTTCAGGATACAGTATGCAAAATAGTGTGCAAAGCACAAAAACCCGCCCTGGAAGGTGGTCCGCCAGAACATGGTAAGTCGTTGAAATTATTGGCGGAGAGGGGGAGATTCGAACTCCCGGTACCTTTTGAGTACACACGATTTCCAGTCGTGCACCTTCGGCCAGCTCGGTCACCTCTCCAAAATTCCAGCCTACGCCGGGGCGGAGGCTCCGGCGGCACCTTGTGTGCTTAACAAAAGCCGGGAAGCTTGGCAAGGGCGATGGAAAAGGTAACGCCCCGGAAGGATGTCCTGGGCCAGCAAAAATCTGTTGGATTTTCAACATTATTTCTGTATACTATAAAAAAAATTCAGCCGGTTTAATATATGAGCGCACCTGATAGCAAACCCGGATTGCCCGATGCCAAAGACCTGGAGGTCCTGCGCAAGCGCTTCGCGAATACTGATTTGAACAACCCCGGCACCGCGGCCCT
>Ga0082212_10012687_pt1 | contig 10601 bp, 8 predicted proteins | sample TergutNt197P3_FD_71548 | JGI IMG/M metagenome (GOLD analysis project Ga0082212, IMG submission 71548) | Neocapritermes taracua P3 segment gut microbial communities from Petit-Saut dam, French Guiana - Nt197 P3 | ecosystem: Host-associated > Arthropoda: Insects > Digestive system > Gut ...
GCCTGATGGCGACGATGTTCCCGCTCGTGATGTTCATCCTCAATCTGTCGAGCGCGGCGGTGATCTGGTTCGGCGCCTCCCAGATTGACGCCGGAAACCTCGAAGTCGGCTCACTGACGGCTTTTCTGACCTACCTGATGCAGATTCTGATGTCGGTGATGATGGCGACGATGATGATCATCATGGTGCCGCGGGCGGCGGTTTGCGCCGGGCGAATCATCGCTGTCCTCGACCAACCGCTTTCGGTCGTCGCCGCGGCCAACCCGGTGACCAGCCTTTCTGGGGAAGGGGTTGTCGCCTTTGAGGATGTCGCCTTCCGCTACGCCGGGGCAGCCGAACCGGTGATCTCCGGAATCAGCTTCACGATGAACCCCGGTCAAACCACGGCGATCATCGGCGCCACCGGCTCGGGCAAGACCACCTTAGCCAACCTCGTACCGCGCCTCTACGACGCCACTGAAGGGACGGTTCGTCTCGACGGGGTCGATGTCCGCGAGATTGACGAGGATCTTCTCTGGTCGCGGATCGGGCTGGTACCCCAGAAACCTTATTTGTTCTCTGGTACGGTCGCTTCCAACCTCCGCTACGGCAAGCCGGACGCTAGCGACGAGGAGCTCTGGCACGCCCTCGAAGTCGCTCAAGCCGCCGACTTCGTCTTAGAGATGCCTCATCAGCTCGACGAACCGATCGCCCAGGGCGGTACGAACGTCTCCGGCGGGCAGCGCCAGCGACTCAGCATCGCCCGAGCCCTCGTCAAACAACCCCAAATCTACGTTTTCGACGACGCTTTCTCCGCCCTTGACGTCGCCACCGACGCCAGGCTGCGCCAGGCCCTCTGGCGGGAGCTGCCGCAGGTCACCAAGTTCGTGGTGGCCCAGCGCGTCTCCTCGATCACGGACGCCGACGCGATCCTGGTCCTCAACGACGGGCGCCTCACCGGCATCGGCACGCATGCCGAACTGCTGGAGACCAACCAGACCTACCGCGAGATTGCCGAATCCCAGCTCTCGCTAGATGAACTCGGCACCGACACCTCGACCACCGGCATCCCCGCCGTGACCTCGACCGATGCCGGGCACGCCCTCGGCGATTCCGGCCCTAGTGGACAGGAGGCCCAGGCATGAGCAGGCGCCGCAAGCAGCAGGACGCCGCCGTGGACGCGGTGACAAAGGCGCAGCCGGGCGCTGGGTCGCCGGACGCCGAGCAGGCCGAACTCGACGAGGCCAACCAGGCCATGCTGGACTCCGGCAGCTGGGAGCAGCCGATGGGCAAGGCGGAGGCGTTCGGGCCGTCCTTCAGACGGATGCTCGGTCTCCTCACCCCGCACAAGGTGGCGTTGTTCTTCGTGACCGTGATGGGCGTGGCCTCGGTGGTGCTCGCCGTGTGGGCGCCGCGCGTGCTCGGCCGCGCCACCGACACCATCTTCGGCGGGTTCATGCAACGGCAGTTCCCGGCCGGCATGACCCAGGAACAGGCGGTCGAGGCCGCCCGCACCACCGGCGGCGGCCGGCTGGCAGACCTGATTGCCAACCTGGACAACTTCGTGGCCGGATCCGGCATCGACTTCGCCAGCCTGCGCAACACCCTGGCGTTCGTGCTCGTCTTGTACATCGGCGCCGCCATCCTTGGCTGGGCGCAGGGCTTCATCATCAACATCGTCATGGTCCGCGCCATGTGGCGCCTGCGCGAGGATGTCGAAGACAAGATCAACCACCTGCCGCTGAGCTACTTCGATCAGGTCAAGCGCGGCGAACTCATCTCGCGGGTCACCAACGACATCGAAAACATCGCCACCACCATGCAGCAGTCGCTCTCTGGGGCGATCACCGCGATCCTCACCGTCATCGGTGTGCTGGTGATGATGTTCACCCTCTCGTGGCGCATGGCCCTGATCGCGCTGATCACCCTGCCGCTGATGGGCGTCATCTTCGGCCTGATCGGACCCAAGTCGCAAAAGGCGTTCTCGCTGCAGTGGCGCAAGGTCGGCAAGCTGAACGCCCGCGTCGAGGAGTCCATCTCCGGGCACTCGCTGGTGAAGGTGTTTGGGCGGCGGGAGGAGTTCGCGAGCAGCTTCGCCGCCGAAAACGAGGAACTGTACGAGACGTCGTTCCGGGCGCAGTTCCTGTCGAACATCATGTTCCCGGCGATGAACTTCATCGGCAACGTCACCTACGTCGCCATCGCCGTGGTGGGCGGCCTGTTCGTCTCCGGCGGCACCATGTCGCTCGGTTCCGTCCAGGCGTTCATCCAGTACACCCAACAGTTCACGCAGCCGCTTGCCCAGATCGGCGGCATGATGTCCTCCGTGCAGTCGGGGGTGGCCTCGGCCGAGCGGGTGTTCAAGCTGCTCGACGCCGAGTCCGAGCCCGCCGACCCGGCAGACGCCCCCGCCGCCCGCAAGGGTGACGGCGTGATCGAGTTCCGCAACGTCAAGTTCTCGTACACCCCGGACCAAGACCTGATCGAGGACCTCTCGTTTACGGTGCGTCCCGGGCAGACGGTCGCGATTGTCGGCCCCACCGGCGCCGGAAAGACCACCCTGGTCAACCTGCTGATGCGCTTCTACGACCCGCAGGGAGGCCAGATTCTGGTCGATGGCCAAGACATTGCCGACCTCACCCGTCAGGATGCCCGCTACCGCACCGGCATGGTGCTGCAGGACACCTGGCTGTTTGCCGGCACCATCCGCGAGAACATTCGCTACGGCAAGCAGACCGCCACGGATGAGGAAATCCTGGAGGCCGCCAAGACCACCAAGGTCGACCGCTTCGTCCACTCCCTGCCAAACGGCTATGACACGGTGCTGGAGGAGGACGCCACCAACCTCTCGGCCGGTGAACGGCAGCTGGTCACCATCGCCCGCGCCTTCCTGCGCCAGCCCGAGATCCTGATCCTTGACGAGGCGACCTCCTCGGTGGACACCCGCACCGAAAAGCTCCTGCAGCGGGCCATGGCCAAGCTGCGCGAGGGCCGCACGTCGTTTGTCATCGCCCACCGGCTCTCGACCATCCGCGATGCCGACCTCATCCTGGTGATGAACGACGGAGCCATCGTCGAGCAGGGCAACCACGATTCGCTGCTCGCCGCCCGCGGCGCCTACTACGACCTGTACCAGAGCCAGTTCACCGGCGCCTTCGAGCAGGCGGCCTAGGCGCCCGGCTGGAGGGCCGTGGCGGTACCGTCTGGACACCGCGGCGCCGGCCATCGCCTTGACGACGGCGCTGGACCGGCGATGGCGCAGGCATAATTGGGGCCGTGACTGAAGAAGCCCCGAAGTTCTGGCGCCGCACGGTGTCCTACGTGCGCCGTACCGAGCGCCTGACCGAGGCCCAGCAGCGCGCCTGGGATCACCGGCGCGACGCCTACCTGGTCGAGGTGCCGCGCGGCGGCTCGACCCTGTCGGTGGATCCGCGCTGGGTCCTTGACCCGGCCGCCGTCTTCGGCCGGCGGGCGCCGCTGGTGGTCGAGATCGGCACTGGCCGTGGCGAGAACGTGGTGGCCGCCGCCGCGCGTGAGCCGGGTTGCGACTTCCTGGGAGTGGAGGTCTACACCCCTGGGGTGGCCCAGGCGATGGTACGCGCCGACAAGGCGGCCGGCGAGGCTGGCCAGGGAGGTGGCCTAGGCAACCTGCGGCTGTTACAGGTGGATGCCGCCCTGCTGCTGGAGACGTCCCTGGCCCCCGGCTCCGTAGACGAACTGTGGATCTTCTTCTCCGATCCGTGGCCCAAGAAGAAGCACCACAAGCGTCGCCTAGTCTCCGCGGAGTTCCTGCTGCTGTGCGCCCGCGTGTTGAAGCCGGGAGGGGTGTTGCGCCTGGCCACCGACTGGGAGAACTATGCCGAGCAGATGCTGGAGTTGGGGAATGCCTGCCCGGCGCTGCGCAATGAGGGTGGCGACGGCGCCTTTTCCCCCCGCTTTGAGGGCCGGGTGTTGACGGCGTTCGAGCAGCGCGGGATCAACGCGGGCCGCGCCATTCACGACCTCACCTACCGTCGGGTTTGAGGCTAGGCTCCTGCCCATGACCCAGCCCCGTGTCGCCCTGGTGACCTGCCGTGAGATTCCCGACCTCACCCCGGACGATCTTCCCCTCCTGGAGGCGATCGCCGCCCTGGGTGTCACGGCCGATGCCGTCGTGTGGGATGACCCGCAGGTTGACTGGGCCGCCTATCGCCTGGTGGTCATCCGTTCCACCTGGGACTATGTGCAGCGGCGCGACGAGTTTCTCGCCTGGGCCAGGTCGGTGCCGAATCTGGTCAATGCGGCCCGGACGGTGGAGTGGAACACGGACAAGCAGTACCTGCGGGACCTGGAGGCGTCCGGGGTCCCGGTGATTCCCACCGTGTGGCTCGACCCGGAACGGCACTTTTCCAAGCGGGCGGTACACACCCGGATGCCGGCCTATGGCGACTTCGTGGTGAAGCCGACCATCTCCGCACGGGCCAAGGAGGCCGGACGCTATCAGCCGGTGGATGTGGGTAGCCGGATGAAGGCCATCCAGCATGTGATGCGGCTGCTGGATTCGGGCCGACCGGTGATGATTCAGCCCTACATCCAGTCGGTGGATCAGGAGGGGGAGACGTCGCTGGTGTTCATCGGGGGCGAGTTCCAGCATGCCGTGAAGAAGAAGGCCTTGCTAAACGGCCCGGGGGCGCCGACGGTGGGCCTGGCCCTGTATCGCCCGCACGATGTCATGTCGGCGGTCACCGTCGGCGCGGCCGGCCTGGCCGTCGCCGAGCAGGCGTTGGCGGCAGCGGCGGAACACCTGGGGGTGGAGGCCTCAGACTTCCTGTACGCCCGCGTCGACCTGCTGCAGGGCGACAGCGGCCCGCTGGTGATCGAACTGGAGCTGACCGAACCGGCCCTCTGGCTGCGCTATTCCGGCGATCACCCGACCACCGAACGCTTTGCCGCCGCCATCGTGGCGCGGGCCGGCCAGGCCTCCCGCGAGGGCTAACCTCGCGACGCCTCGACGAGGGACGGTTCCTCCGACGCCAGCGGCGGCTCGGCGGGCTGCGGTAGCTGAGGGCCTGCCTGCTTCGACGGCAGCAAGGCGAAGATGAAGAGCGCCAGGGTCGCGAGCGCGGTGACGGCAGAGGGCACGGTGACGAGGTAGCCCAGGAAGGTGAGGGCGTAGAAGAGCGCCGCGCAGGGGATTGCCAGCGCCTTGCCGGTGTCCCGCATGCGCCGGACCCCTACGGTCAGGGAGGGGAGGAAGGTTGCCCACCCGAGCGCCATCGCGGTGAAGTACGGGATAGGGGCGGCCGTGCGGAGGGCGTCGGCGGGCAAACCTTGTTCTGGAACGCGGAGGCCCCAGGAGGCCCAGAGAGACCAGGCGATGAAGGGCAGGCTGCACAGCACGGTGAATAGGAACCACCACCAGTACTCGGCGCGGGCGGCCCGCCCGGAGAAGTTGAAGTAGTTGCGGAAACCGGACTTGATGGCCGCGATGAAGCCCATCGCCTCGACCTCCTTGCCTGCGTGGGTTGTTGAGACCGCCCCAGGGTACCCTGCGTTTTCGGCCACCGTTTCCTCTGCGGCCACTTTCGGGCCGCTAGGGTTGGCTCGACAGCCCCCGGGCGGTGCTCCTGGCGAGGTGGTCAGGCCGCCAGTCGCCCGACAGAAACGCGAGGAACCCTGAATGAATGCCAGCCCTGGTCGTCGTCCTCACGCCGGCATGCTGCTCGCCGCCCTAGGCTTGTTGGTTGCCGGCATGGCCGTCGTGCTGATTGGTTTGCTCAACCCCTTGGACGGACCGGGCGGATCCGGGCGCAGTGCCGAGGCCGAGGAGAGGTGCGGGCGGCGCTGTCAGGAGCGGGCCTTCCAGGCCGCCAAGGACGAGGCCGGCTGCCTGGCGGGCACGGGCGGATTCAGCATGTGGAGCGACGAGATGAACCTTCGTTGCGCGGTCTATCTCACCGACGAGAACGCCCACTATGACGTGGAGTGGTACCGCGTTGGGGTCACGGATATGAACACCGACCGGACTCACTATCAGTTCACCACCATCGCCTGGCCCGCGGTGCTGCCAGCTGAAGGCCTTCCGGCCGCCGATCCCGAGCCGGAGGGTGCCGAACGCATAGAGTTCGGTCCAGTCTCCTTCGAGCTGCCCGCCGGTGTAAGCGACTCGCATCCGCGGGCCCTTGAGGTGCTCGAGGAGGCAAGGCAGCATGCCGAAGAGTTCGCCATCCTGATCGAGGAGTTTGCCTTCCTCGCACCGGCGGTGCAAGCCTGGGCCAACGATGACCTGCTGATCTGGGCGGAGTGGTTCGACGCATCCCCCGACCACCAACTACCGCTGACCACCGAAGAGCTTGAGGCACAGCGGCCTGGGATCTGCGTCGACATTGACATATCGCATGGCGGAGTCGAGTTTTTCTGCTTCAGTTGGGATGACTCCCGCCACACCTGGGTGTGGATGCACGGGCCGTACCTGTTGTACGTACACATCCAGGCCGAGGGACGTTCGGTGAGAGAAGAAGCGGGGGAGCTGATCGACACCATCATCGTGCGCCGCTGAGCGGCAGACCGGGCTAGCGCGCCTGCGGCCAGATGAGGGGCTGTCGATCCTAGGCATGAGTTCTGCCACCATGCTGGTGAAGGGCGGGTTGTAGGACAAAAGTGTGTCTGGGTGGGGCGCGCGGCCCGCGTCTGGGCATGGTGTAGACAGATTGTGTAGTCGAATGAGAAAAACCCCCGGTCAGAAATCGCTCTGACCAGGGGTTTTGCTGGGGTGTCACCTGCTGTGCAGGCTCGACTCCTCGTCGCTCGCTCCGAGGTGATGCAAGCATGACCTCGGGCTCACTTCGCCGGGGTGAGTAACGGGACTTGAACCCGCGACCCCCTGGACCACAACCAGGTGCTCTACCAGCTGAGCTATACCCACCATGATTCGCGCTCGCGCACGAACCGGAGACCCAGCATACCCGACCCCGCCGGGGCGGCCAAACGCCGGGCTTCCGCGTCGAGATGCTGCCGATGGGTCGCGTCGCCTCGTCCTAGGGGAGGGGGCCGTCTGGCTCCGCGGGGGGAGGCTGGCGCCGGGGCGATCCGCGCGGCGATCTCCCTGGCCGTGACGGTATCGGGGCCAGGGGAGGACACCATGATGGCCTCGCGGTAGTAGCGCAGCTCATTGATGGAGTCGATGATGTCGCCCAGGGCGCGATGGTTGCCGGTCTTGTCCGGTGCGGAGAAGAACACGCGGGGGTACCAGCGGCGAGACAACTCCTTGAGCGTGGACACGTCGATCATCCGGTAGTGCAGGTGGTCGATCAACGCGGGCATGTCGCGTTCGAGGAATCCCTTGTCGGTGGCAATCGTGTTGCCGCCCAGCGGGGCCTTGCCCGCGCCCGGCACATAGCGCTTGATGTAGCGCAGCACCTTGGCCTGGGCGGCCTCGATGGTGGCGTCGTCGGGAAGGGCCTGTAGCTCGGCGAGCAGGCCGGAGGAGGTGTGCATGTCGCGCACGTAGTCGCCCATGTTCGCCAGGGCGGCGGCGGGCGGCTTGATTAGGACGTCGACGCCCTTGCCCAAGATGTTGAGTTCGGCGTCGGTTACCAGGCAGGCGATCTCGACCAGCGCGTCGCGGGACTTGTCCAGGCCCGTCATCTCGCAGTCGATCCAGACGATGTGTTCGGCGCGGGGCATACTCACGGGTCAAGGGTACGCCGCCGGGACGTCAATCCCGGCCTGGCGGAGAGGCAAGCGCCCTATGACGCCAGCCCGCCGCTGGCCTTCCTGAGCAGGGTCTCGAAGTCGGTGGGGGTCGCCAACTCGTCGTCGACCACGCGCCGCCGCTGCGCCGAGGCGGCCGCCGAGCCGGCCAGCCACCTGGCCAACTGGTCGGCGGCTTGGCCTATCCGCTGACGGAGGTAGACGTCGGCACCGAAGTCGTCGGTGGCGGCGAACACCCCCAGCGGCATCACGTTGGCCTGCAGGTAGGCGAACAGGGGGCGCAGCGCGTGCTCCAGTACCAAGGAATGCCGGGCCGTGCCGGCGGTGGCGGCGATCAGCACGGGCTTCTCGTCGATCCAGCCGACCTCCATGACGTCAAAGAACGTCTTGAACAGCCCCGAGTACGAGGCAGAGAACACCGGGGTCACCGCCACCAGCGCGTCCGCCTCGCGCACCACGGCGAGCGCCTCCTGGAGGCCCGGCCTGGCAAAGCCGGTTAGCAGGTTGTCGGTGAGGTCGTGGGCCAGGCCGCGCAGCTCGATCATCTGGATGCTGGCCTCTTCGCCCAGGTCACGGACGGCGGCGACGACGGCATCGGAGAGCATGTCGGCCAGGAGGCGCGTGCTGGAAGGGACGCTCAGGCCGCCGGAGACGACGGCAATCTGCTTGGCCATCGTCACCCCGCAGTCAGGGCGGCCTGTACCGCCGGGTCGCCCAGGTCACGGTCGGTGGTGCCGGTGGCGTCGTCGGCCGGGGCGTAGACCGTCGAGTCCTTGGCGCCGCCGGCGGCGGCCACCAGTGAGGCGTGGGTGGGTGCATCCGGCACGCCTGGCCCCCGCAGGCTGGCGAACTCCGCGCGCAGCGTGGGCAGAATCTCCCCGTACAGGTCCAACTGCTCCAGCACCGTCTTCAGGGGCAGTCCGGCGTGGTCAATCAGGAACAGCTGCCGCTGGTAATCACCGATGTACCTGCGGAAGGACAGGGTGCGGTCGATCACCTGCTGGGGCGAGCCGACGGTCAGAGGGGTGGACTCCATGAACTCCTCCAGGGAGGGTCCGTGCCCGTAGACGGGAGCCTTGTCGAAGTAGGGGCGGAACTCGTTGATGGCGTCCTGGCTGTTCTTCCGCATGAAGAACTGGCCGCCGAGTCCGACAATCGCCTGTTCCTGGGTGCCGTGCCCGTAGTGCTCGAACCGCTGCCGGTAGAAGCGCACCATCTGTTGGGCGTGCTGCGCCGGCCAGAAGATGTGGTTGTGGAAGTAGCCGTCGCCGTAGTAGGCGGCCTGCTCTGCGATTTCCGGGGAGCGGATTGAGCCGTGCCAGACGAACGGGGCCACGCCGTCCAGGGGGCGCGGGGTGGAGGTGTATCCCTGCAGGGGCGTGCGGAAGCGTCCCTGCCAGTCGACCACGTCCTCACTCCACAGGCGGCGCAGCAGCGCGTAGTTTTCCAGGGCGAGGTTGATGCCCTCGCGGATGTCCTTGCCGAACCAGGGGTAGACGGGGCCGGTGTTGCCGCGGCCCATCATCAGGTCCACCCGGCCATCGGTGAGGTGCTGGAGCTTGGCGTAGTCCTCGGCAATCAGGACGGGATCGGTGGTGGTGATCAGCGTGGTGGCCGTGGACAGGATGATCCGCGAGGTCTGCGCGCCGATGTAGGCCAGCGTGGCGGTCGGGTTGGAGGCGATGAATGGCGGGTTGTGGTGCTCGCCGGTGGCGAACACGTCGAGGCCCACCTCCTCGGCCTTCTTCGCGATGGCGACGGTCGCCTTGATCCGTTCGTGCTCGGTCGGCGTGATGCCGGTGGTCGGATCGGTGGTGACGTCACCCACAGTGAAAATGCCGAACTGCATGCCCATTGCCCCTCCTCGGGTATCGATTTCCTCCATTGTGGTGCAAGGGCGCGCGGGCGGCGACTCGAGGGCCGGCTGAACCTGTCCGTGCCCTAGGGCGGCGGGGTGGTCGGCCGGCCGGTGGAGTTCGCCTGCACCGCGCAGCCGGTCGCACCAGCAACTAGACTTGCCTGCGGCTGCAGTTCTGTCAAGGGTTCGGCGGGGTTCTCCGGTGGACGGGCGGCTGCCGCCGCGCCTCCTTAGCTCAGAGGATAGAGCAACGGACTTCTAATCCGCAGGTCACAGGTTCGAATCCTGTAGGGGGCACCCACTCTGACCTGCGGTTATGTCCAAGGCGATCGCCCGTTGACACACGCATTGACACACACCCCAGTGCGGGGCCCCGCGCGCCCCTGTTTGAGGCGGGCTGTGAGCACAAGAAACGCCCAGCCGCGACAGGTGAGGGCGGCGGGGCGGGAGCGGGTGGAGGTTAGCGTCGGACGCGGGGTGAGCCGCGGCTCGTATACGGGCCGTGTCGGCGTGGGCGCCGCGCTGACGGGCGGTATTCCGCCAAAATGTGCACATGGTGTCGGCCAGCGCGAGCGTGTCCGTGGACTCCACGGTCCTCGACGTCGTGACCGACCTGCGCCGTGAGGTCGCCAAGATCGGGTTTCCCCTGCCGATAGTGGGCGCCGAGGAGGCGGAGGCCTCCCGGCGACGCCTGGAACAGCAGCTCGACACCCACCTGCTGCCGCGCCTGCGGGAGGCGGCCAGCCCTGCCCTCGTCGTCGTCGCCGGTTCGACCGGCGCCGGCAAGTCGACCCTCGTCAACTCGCTGATCGGCTCCGACATCTCGCCCGCCGGGGTGCTGCGCCCCACCACTCGGCAGCCGGTGCTCGCCTGCAACCCCGCCGACGAACCGCTGCTCCCAGGCGGTCGAATCAAGCAGATCTCTCGCGTGGTGTTTGACGAGGCGGTGCCGCGCGGCCTGGCGCTGTGCGACGCGCCCGACCTCGACTCCTTGGTTGCCGAAAACCGCAGCCTAGCCGAGGAACTGCTTGAGGCCGCTGACCTGTGGCTGTTTGTCACCACCCCGCGCCGC
>Ga0082212_10012688_pt1 | contig 10601 bp, 8 predicted proteins | sample TergutNt197P3_FD_71548 | JGI IMG/M metagenome (GOLD analysis project Ga0082212, IMG submission 71548) | Neocapritermes taracua P3 segment gut microbial communities from Petit-Saut dam, French Guiana - Nt197 P3 | ecosystem: Host-associated > Arthropoda: Insects > Digestive system > Gut ...
TAACGCCCAACGTTACGCTTGCAACTCTATAAAATTAATCCGCAATCACGCGGGAAAACCAAAAATGTGTCTCCCGAACAATTATGGTGTTTTCGGGAGACGAGTCAACTCGATACCCATTTTTCATGATTGCCTGTGGAATACACCACGTTTTTTGACCACAAAATCAAGCATTTTCTTGACAACCTGCATCAATGGAAAAAACACGGTATCGAATAAACAAATTCGCAAAAAACAACAGAAACTAATTACGTTCCTTTACCTTCGGTTTGAAACCAGTGATCTTCCCGCCGCAGACACCGGAAGATTGAATCATTTCCCGGACAGCATCCTCAATCCGAATGTTCGGCTTGCGAGGAGCAATTTTCTTCGCCATAATTCCCAACGACCGAAGATGGGCATCACGAATGCGGGTGAGCGACTCGCCGAACTGCTCCGGTCGCTGTGCCGCCGCCAGATACGACTTCGCTTCCGAGTTGTCCGGCTGAACCGTGAGCCACTGCTCCAAAATTTCGATTGCCGGCGGAAATTGCTGCGTCGCAAGTAATGACAACGCATACCAACGTAGGCATAAAATGTCCCGGCAACCTTTGTTGTAGGCTTCGTTCAGCGGTTCTACTGCAAGGTTCCAGTTTCCTGCCTTGGCGGTACAAGCACCTTTCAGAGCAAGCCGAATCAAGTCGAGATCGACATCCCCCCAAATGTCCGCCGTCAGTTCCGAGGCTTTTTCCTCCAGATTTTCCGCAATATAAAGATCGAGCAGATGCCGATTGTAGTCCGTTCGGTCTTCGACCAATTCGGTGTTTTCTTCTAACACCCTAATCGCCTCCTCGTTTCGGTCTTGCAACCGGAGGCACAGTGCCAAACTGGTTACAGCAATTTCCCGGATCCGCAACCGATGCCAAACGTCGAGCGAAACCCGACCGTGTTGCACTGCCGTTTCAAAGGTTCGCACCGCCAGTTCCAGTTGACCGGTGCGCTGCAAATGCGAACCCAAAAAGGTGAGCAACTGCATTTCGACCGGAAATAGATCGAGGGACTCGATCATCAATTTCGTGATTTCCGCATCGGGAATCGGCGCAACGGCAAACGTTTCCCAAAGGCTGAAATAGGCTGCCAAGCGGAGGTCAGTACGTTGCGTCAATTTGATCAACTGCGTGAGCGATTTTCGAGAATCAACGTAATCGCCGATCAAAAATTGGGCTTCCGCTCGGGCTGCCAGCAGGTCGTCCTGAATGACTTCCCCTTCCTGCTCGATTTTTTCGAGCGTTGCCAGCATTTGCTTAGCCCGAGTTGCGGTTTTCAGTGGATCATTTTTTTTCGACGGGAGCAAGAACCGACCGGGAGCGGCGTGGATTTGCACCATCAAACTGACGCTCCGCGGAATGAGCGAGGCTCGTGCCCGACCTTGAAACCGGATGCCTTTGCGTAGCGGCATCAATCTGGCATCAATGGTTTCCTCATCGAAATCGTGCCGAATCCGGTCCTCCCGAAAGAAGCGGTGCAACACCATCATGTAGAGGCAATCCCGCTGAACATCATGTTCGAGAAAATGTTGAAATTCGTCCAAGGTTTTGGCATCGAATTCTTCGCCGGGTTGGAGCCAAAGGAGGTAATCGGCAACGTTGGCGTTTTCGGCGTAGTCGATCAGCATATTCCGGGTGGCGGCTTCGTCGTCTGCCCAGCCGCCGTGATGGACGGTGATACCGGGCTCGGTTACATCGCAGTTTTCGGCGGCGGCAAGCACGAAAATGTGCTCCGAAAGTGTTTGGGCACTAACGACCGTCTTGTGCAAAAGGGGGAGTGTTTCTTCATCGACGAGGATGCCAACGGCGATTCGACTGTTCGATTCGGTCATAGAATTCTCGGAGGGTTGAACCCTTCCGTCGAAAGCGCACTTTCGGCGGATTGGGGAGTCTCATTGTCCCTGATCGGTATTTTTTGCCGAAAAATTGAGGAATTTTCACCGCCGGGGACAAAAACGGTGTCAAATCTGCGAACCCTTGCACGGCTTGAGGTAAATGTTGATGATTTCCGTGACCGTATCGGCGTATGCAGGGTCGCCAGCGAGTTTTTGCCAAGTGGGATGGGCGACAAATTTTGCCCAGGCATCGTTCTTTTCCGCCTCGCTTTCGAAACTGAACATGTAAGCGAAACTCGGCATGAAAGCACCGTAGAGTGTGGTTGCGAAGAAAACCGACTTGAAACCGCATTCATGGAAAAGGTCGAGGGCACCCCCCTGTTTGACGATTTGGTTGATCTTCGCCCGGCTTCGCTCGAAATTGTGGCTCCGGTAAATCCGCAACTGTAAAAACCGATTCGATGCCAGTGAGGGGACCTTCACCGTGGGAAATTCGGGAAAACAATGAAGGAGCATCCGTTCATAGGCGGTGAACATCGGGTCTTTCGATGACGTGCCTTGTGCAAACGCGGCGGAAGCCTCGCGGTAAGCGGCATCATTCCGCTTCTTTTCTGCCAATTCCAGCGTCGAATCGAAAGTCGAGTGCGGAGTCATACTGAACAGCACGCTATCGTATTTTTTGTCGTAACCGGCTTCCTTTGCATTCAGCGCAGAGTCTGCCGTGAAAAGACCGACGGGGGAAATGCCGTCCTTGTTTTCGATAGGGACGACCACTTCTCCGTTGTGTTTGACCATCGCTTCCAGGCGTTGGGCGTTGGGAGCTGTAAACATTCTTAATTCAAGGAAATGGGGCTTGCCCGAAGGACTTTGTGCCTGAGCGGTTTGCATCGAAGCCGCTGCCAAACCTGTTGCACATGCTGCCGCGAAAAATTGTCTGCGTTTCATTCGTTGGTCTCCGAAAGGGATTATCAGTTGCGCAATCAATGTACGCTATCCCGCTGGGAAATGCAACAGGGGAAAACTCTCCGACAAGCGGTAAAGCAGTCATATTACGGTTGCGAATCAGATACCAAAATTTCCCAAAGGCTTTCCAATGCCTGCGGGATTACTTTGGCTGAACCGACAGTCGTCATGTAATTTGTGTCGCCGTTCCAACGCGGAACAATATGCCAATGCAAATGTCCCGGCAAGCCTGCTCCGGCGGAGCGTCCCAGATTGAGACCGATATTAAAACCGTCCGGCGACATTTTTTGCGTTAAAATTTCCGTCCAGCGGTCGATTTCGTGGATCAGTGCCGCCTTTTCTGCTTCGGTCAACTCTGCCAATTTCCCGCAGTGGCACCGGGGAGCCACGAGAATGTGTCCGTTGTTGTACGGAAAGCGATTCAATATGGTAATGGTCAAGTCGGTACGGCGAACGACGAGCCGATTTCGGTCATCGGATTCGTCGAAGACTCCCTGACAGATAAAACAGTCAGGATCGGCACCCGCACCCACAGCAACGGGTTGTTCTGGAGATCTCGCACCATCTTCGATGGCTGTGTTTGTTATGTAGGGCATTCGCCACGGTGCCCAAAGAGTGTCCATTATTTGCATGTTTTTAGTAAGATCGTATGTCAACCCTTATTTCTACCTTATTTTTCCGAACAAAACAACCTTGCGGCAATGTTTTTCGGTAATTCCAACGACGTTTCTAACTTTCACACATCCACTTGGTCTTCAAACATTTGATTCAGGACTTCACGGAATTCCCTAACCGTGATGGGCATCGTCATTACAATACGATTAGACGACAATGTTACCGAGTCCATCCAGTTGGCTTGTCCGGCATCCAAAATCAAAACGGCTCCGACATCCCGCAAGCCGCGGTACTGCGAAAAATCGTTGAAAGCCCGAACCGCCCGCATCCCTAATGATTGTCCATTAAAAAGAATACACTGTGCTGCCAAATCATTTTCTGCAAACATGGATTGCACCTCATCGGGATTTTGTATGCACATCGTTTTGAACTTTAACTTTTCCAAGAGGTCTTTCAACCCTTCCAGCGACTGCGGTTTAGAATCAACAATCAATACCGTTCTCTTGCCCAAATTATTGATTCGTTCTTGCCGGTCGGCTGCCTGTCCGACCCGCAACGATGCCACCGTTGCCGCCCTTCCCCCCTCTAATTCTACACGTCGAGCCGCATTTCTCAGATCATTTAGCATTTCGCCCGCCTTTTGATACCGTTCTTCCGGTGCCGGCATTAAGGCTTTGTTAATCAAAGCGGAGACAATACCGGGTGTTTCCGGTGCGATATATTGAATCGGTTGGACATCGAAAAAGCGGCCGCGATCCAATCGTTTTGCCCGGTCTTTTGTTTCGAGAAACGGCGACTCGCCGCCAAGGAGGTGATACAAAATACAACCAAGGAAATAAAGATCGCTGCGGACATCCATTCGCGGCGCACCGGACGCTTTTTCGAGAGCAATGTAGTCGATGGATTGTTGGTTTTTCAAGAAAGGAATATCTTGTCCCACCTTATCCTGAGCAATGGATGCCAACCCGAAGTCCACAAGTTTTGCCTGACCGGTCGAGGATAAAATGACGTTGCTCAATTTCAAATCACGGTGCGGCAATTTCTTTGTCCGCAGGGCGTAGTCCAAACCGCTGCAAGCGTCAATTCCGACTTGAAGGACAGTCTTTGCATCGACCTTTTTTCGAATTTTGAGAAACTCCCGAAGCGTTTGTCCCTCGACAAACTCCATTGCCATGTAATGAAGATGCCCTTGTGATTCCGCTTTGTACACGGGAACGATATTCGGGTGTTTGAGTTCGGCAACGAGTTTTGCCTCCCGCATAAAGTGGTTGATGAATGCCTCGTTTTCACTAAATCGTGCCCGGAGAACCTTCACGGCAACGACTTCATCGGTTTCCCGATGAACGCACCGGAAAACCCGGGCAAACGTCCCTGCACCTGCAACGTAGAGGGCTTTGTAAGGACCGAAGAAAAAACCTCTATCGTCGTTGCTGTTGAGTCGGTCAACTTGATAATTTGTAATCCAGCCGCGCCGCAGTGCGGCACCCAGGAGGTGATCCGCCGTGGGGTTCTTCATTCGGACTTCCGCTTGAAGTTCGCTGACTTGCTGGTGCGACATGATACCGACGGTAAGAACACGTTTGACCATACCGTCAAAGGAATAAGCGGACATGTTGAATACGGGACACGAAAAATCTTGGAAACGAACTCTCTGGCTCATTATCGGCAATTTTCAGAAAATAATCAATTCCCCCTGCCGATTCTTGTCCACTCGCCCGCATAACCGCACCCCAATACTTGTCACTTGGGAGCAGTTGGTGTGCAAATTTCCCTCCGGTCTATTCCCTTGCCCGGTGTTGTAGGCTATAATACTTCCCTCGTGGAGTGAGTCGTCCAAGGAGGGTGATGTGTTCGTGTTCATTCACAAAGAAAGCCAACTATGCCCTTTTTCAGAAGCATTTCAGCAAAAATTCTCGTGCCGGTCATTGTCGTAACCGTCATTTTGGTCGCCGTTATCGTAACTGCCAGTACACTTTCGTTCCGTTCCTTTACATTACGGGAACTCGATTCGGAAATTCGGACGGTTTCCGGCCACATCAAGAACGAGATCGATATGATGAAGATCATCGCCAGCGACCAAGTTGATTATCTTGCCAACAGCGGAGGAATGGTCACCGCTCTCAAAGAAGGGGATCGGGGAAAGATTCGGGAGATGCTCGACAACGTGAAATCCAGCCGAAAGTGCACTTTTTACACAATCACTAACGCAGAGGGAAACGTAGTTTACCGAACCAGCGAACCTGAAAAATTCGGAGACCCTCAAACGAGTTTGCGCAGTGTTCACGATGCACTCGCTACAAAAGCAAGTTGCATCTATTTTGAAACAACCGAACGTGTCAAAATGGCAATTCGCGCTGCCTCACCTGTTTTCGACGAGAAAGGGGAGCTTATCGGTATCGTTTCCGGCGGATTTCGGATGGACGACGACGATTGGGTCGATCAACTCAAAACACGCTACGGAGTCGAATGTACAACCTTTCTTGATGAGGAACGAATTGCGACGACGGTGAAAAACGATGACGGGAAGCGTGCTATCGGAACCAAGTTGAACAATCCTGCTATCTACGATGCGGTTTTCAAGGACAGGACGGATGTCGTCCGTGAAACAAAGGTCGTTGGGCAACAAATGAAAGTCTTTTATTCTCCTCTTTACAACGAGGGAGACGATAAAGTGTTGGGAATGTTTTTTGCCGGTGTTCCCATGGAACGGCAAGAAAAAATCGTCCGGCAAAATGTCAGGACAGGTATTACCATCACGGTTATCGGGCTGGTGTTTTTTACCTTTGTTCTGTTTGGAGTCACCCGGGCAATCGTCGGTCCAATTCACAAAATGACGAAAGCAGCCCAATGTTTAGCAGAAGGACTTCTCGATGTTGATTTTGAAGTCCGATCAAACGACGAAACGGCAGTTTTGGCAAAAGCATTTCGGGACTTAGAAAATTCGTTGAGAAATAAAACGGAGGTTGCGATTGCGATTGCTAACGGCAACCTGACGGCGTGGGTGCCGCTCAGTTCAGAACACGATACCTTGGGAATGGCGTTGATTCAAATGCGGTATAGTCTTTACGATTCGATCAAGGGATTGACGGAAATTGCCACGACCGTCCACAAGGAAGCGTCAAGTCTTGCTGATGTGAATCAGACTCTCGTCGATAATACGACCCGAAGTGCCGAACAACTCAAAGAGGTTGCCGAGTCGATCCGGACTTTCCACACGCAGACTGTCCAAAATGCGGAAAGTGCGAGAAATGCAGAAAACTTGACAAAATCGGCAAAAGACGGCTCAAATGACGGACGCGAAAAGATGGGACGTATGGTGCAGGCAATGGATTCCATCACGAAGAGTTCCGGTGAAATCCAAAAAATTATCCGGGTGATTGACGACATTGCATTCCAAACGAATTTGCTGGCGTTGAATGCCGCCGTTGAAGCCGCCAGGGCGGGACAGCACGGTAAAGGCTTCGCCGTTGTGGCGGAAGAAGTCCGCAATTTGGCATCGCGGAGTGCCAAAGCCGCCAGTGAAACCGCCGGTTTGATTGATGAATCGATTCGACACGTCGGCATGGGAAGCGATGTGGCAAGCGAAACATCCGAATCGCTTAACGTGATTACCGGTCAGGTGGAGCAAATCAGTCAGATCGTTTCTTCGATTTCACAGGAATCCGATCAGCAAGCCCAGCATTTGGGCGAGATGTCCAATACGGTGAGCCAGGTCAGTACGACTGCCGAAACCAACACACAAAACGTCAGAAACGTTTCGGAGGTGATTGATGCAATTATCAACACGGCACAGGGACTCGATTCGATTGTCAAGCATTTTCAGTCGAACTCGGACGGCAAGGTAACGAAACCGCAAGAGAATGAGGCTGGCTTTGTCCCGCCGCCGGGAACGTTTCAACGTGTCCAAGCCCAGTGATGCGTTCATGTAATGCCGCGAGATGATCGGGTCGCCCCGGAAATTGCTCCTCCGGGGCTCCCACAGCGACTGTGTTTCCGTCAACGGGGAGGCTCAAATTGGGTAAGACTGAAAATCCACAGAGTCTGGTGCAAACTCTGCGGCAGTCCGAGATCCTTCTTCAAAACCGCCGCCAACAGGTACACGTTCACACCAATCTAAATTTGCGGCTTCACTGCATTCTCACTCACACTGTAAAACGTTTTGATGCGGAGATGTTTGAAATCGTAGGTTCATAATGAGGCAACTTTTATGGAAAAATTCACCGAAAATGATTGACCTTCGATGCTCAATAGGGTAAAACGGCGGATCTAAATGAAAAAATAGGTTGCTGAACAACTCTATTATTCCATGCTTGGTTTTTGCGCCCGCTTCTTCTTTCGGTCATTTTTACCGACGAATTCCAGGATCGCCCGCTGACCTGCATCCCCCAAACGAGGTTTGAACAATTTTAGTATTCGAGTATAACCGCCGTTGCGGTCTTCGAAACGAGGGGCGACCACATCGAAAAGGATCGACACCGCCTCTTTATTGTTGCCGATGAGTTGCATCACTCGGCGACGTGCTACCAGTGCCGGGGCGATTGCCTTGTTCCAATTCTGCCACGTTTCGCTCTCCCGCCATTTTTTCCACTCCGTCGAGTTGCGTGAAGCCGACGTGCCAAATTCTTCAGCCGCTTTGATGTGTTTTTGCGCCTTTTTGGCTATCGTAATGCACTTTTCCAGTAGCGGACGCACTTCCTTCGCTTTGGGAAGCGTCGTAATGATGCGTCCCGGCGTTTTCGGTTTGTTGTCGTCATGTTCTGCATCACGTTCGGTCATCAGAATCGAGATGATCAAGTTTTTCAGCAATGCCCGCTGGTGATTGGGATTGCGTCCAAGTTTTCGTCCTTTGTTTAAGTGTCGCATTTGTTGTTCTCCAAAGTTTTTGTTTGTCTTTAATTTTCGTTAACAGAGCCGCAATCGGCTTCATTTTTTCGTTCTCTTCTTCTGATCTCGTCTGACGGTATGTTTGAATTTAAGCAAGGCAAAATTTAGTTCGATGGTCGTTTCGCTTTCGAGCGGTTCCAAATCATCGGCAAAAATGTCCGTAACGATCTCTCCCGCCTGCTGCATCAGTTGTTTCTTTTCGGCTTCCGACGTAACGGCGGCAAGTTCCCGAACATTGCGTCCCAATCGCCGCATTTTGGTGAACGTTTCGATGATCGCCAATGTCGTTTGCGTCGCTCGCGCACTTTTCAAAATCGTTGCCAACATGTATAACCCCTGTTCCGTAAAGGCTTTAGGGACGTATTTCACGTGTTTTCCTCGTCCATCAGTTTTTAAGGTCGAAATTTTCGACCTTAAACTTGAAGTCGAAATTTTCGACTTCAAACCATCCCATTCGTCATTGGTCAGCGGAAGCACGTAACCGGGAGGAAATTTATCTGGATTGTTACTGACAGCCTCATTGATACGTTTCGTTTCGACTTCATACAGAGTCGCAACGTCACTGTCGAGGATCGCTGGAATGCCGCGAATCTCAATAATGCTGTTTTCGATCTTTTGAAGCATGGTCATAATTCCTTCCGTTTCATTTCCTCCAATTCGTGTCTCAGTTCGTCGATTTGTTTTTGGTGTTTGGTAAAATCCCGACCGATATAACACGCAATAACCGTTATCATCGCAACACATCCTCCGAGCACCGCCCAGCCGTTTAGATTGTAAATTGATGCAAACACGATTTCATCGCTTGCTAAAACCTCATTTTCGTCTAATTACTCTCGTTTGTGTTTCGCCCGGTTGATGCGCCCTTAGTAGCACCAACCGCTCTCAATCCTGCGCCCTTATACCCTTATTTTCTATAAGGGCGCATCTTTGGGGGATACCATGGCTACTAAGGGTGCCACTACGCAATCTTACGATTGCGGCTCTGATTTTATTACAACCGCATCCCGAGGCGAAGACCCAACTGCAACAGTTTTTCCTTCACTTCGTTCAGGGAGTTTTCGCCAAAATTGCGGAGTTCCAGCAACGCATCTTCGGAATGAACGACCAAGTCCCGAACCGTCTTGATGTTATTCTCACGAAAACAATTCATCGAACGTTCCTTGAGACCCAATTCGTCAATCTCCATCGTTAATTTCGCCTCCAAAGCCGGATCAATCACCACGCCGCTTCCGCCTCTTGCCTTCGCAAAGACGAGCGATTCCAGCCGGTCATACTGAACAAACGGATTCAAGTGTTTACGGAAAATCTTTGCTCCTTCGATCAACGCAATTTCCGGTCCAATGGAACCGTCCGTCCAAATTTGGAGCGTCATTTTATCGTAGTTCGTTTTCTGTCCGACGCGGGTTTCTTCAATGTCGTACTGCACTCGGGTTACAGGACTATATGCCGCATCCAACGGAATGACTCCCGCCTCGCCTCCGCGGTCATGAGTCATCGCTAACTGTTCCGAGGCGGGAACATAACCGCGACCATTTTCGACGACCATTTCCAACTCGAACGGAACATCGTCGGTCAGGGTAGCGATATGGTGATTTTTGCTGATGATATCCACCGCCGAATCTCCTTGAATGTCTTCCGTTGTGATGACACCCTTTTTATTTTTGGAGATACGGAGCACTTTCGGCTTTTCCTCGTGCGAACGTACAACAATCGACTTGACGTTCAAGACGATTTCCGTCACGTCTTCCAAAACGCCTTTCAGCGAAGTGAATTCGTGCAGGGCATTTTTAATTTTGATGCTTGTAACTGCACTTCCTTCGAGACTTGAAAGCAGGACTCGCCGCAAACTGTTTCCGACGGTATGTCCGAAACCGCGTTCAAAGGGTTCGGCAATGAATTTGCCATACGTTGCCGTCAAGGCATCTCGATCACATGTGAGTTTGCTAGGGAGTTCTAAACCTCGCCATCGAATTCGCATAAAAACCTCCGAAAAAATTAAAACTTCGTTCTATTTTGTGTCTCTACTCCCATTTTGGATAAGGGATATTTTCAACCGGACGGTGCGCCCTTAGTAGCACCGACCACTCCCTATTCTGCGCCCTTATACCCTTATTGAGCAACACCGGATAAGGGCACATCTTTGGGGGACATCATTGCTACTAAGGGCGCAACCCGCAATCTTACGATTGCGGCTTTGTTTACCGGCGACACAGTCGCCGGCTCTCTCTTCTAACTCCTTTCTCCTTACTTCGAGCACAACTCGACGATCAGTGCCGAA
>Ga0082212_10012689_pt1 | contig 10600 bp, 7 predicted proteins | sample TergutNt197P3_FD_71548 | JGI IMG/M metagenome (GOLD analysis project Ga0082212, IMG submission 71548) | Neocapritermes taracua P3 segment gut microbial communities from Petit-Saut dam, French Guiana - Nt197 P3 | ecosystem: Host-associated > Arthropoda: Insects > Digestive system > Gut ...
GAAGAACAAAATCCTTATCGCCCTTGTCGACTTTGCTTTTAACTGCTTCCACGGAAATGCGCGGGATGTCGGGAAATAATACGTCCTCTCCGAAAGCTAGCGGTATAAGGGCCATCATCAGAATCGTTGAAACAATAATTGTAGTCTTCATTTTCCATCTCCTTACTTTTTCTATTTCTGCGGCGCAGGTTGTTTTCCACGCAACGCACATAATATTAGTTTATCCGGATAGCTCAAAGGGTTCAATCTATGCTTGTGTCTTTTGAAGATTATCTTATAGAATAGATTTCGCCGTTCCTTATGTCTGGTGTTACGGCTGGAGCGGCCGTTGCGCGATATTTAAACAAAAAGGGAGAATCAGTATGAAAATTAAAGCAGCCGTTGTACGCGAAGCTGGAAAGCCTTTCGTTATTGATGAAATCGAACTTGACGAACCCAGGGACGATGAGGTTCTGGTGAAAATAGTCAGTTCCGGCCTTTGCCACACCGACCTTGCGGCAAGCATGCAGTATCTGGGCAATCCGCTTCCAGGCGTGTTCGGTCATGAAGGCGCGGGCATCGTGGAAAAAGTCGGATCGAAGGTGAGCAAAGTTAAACCGGGAGACCATGTAGTCTCCACATACATGTGGTGCGGCGTCTGCCCGGCGTGCAAACAGGCCAGGCCGGGATGGTGCGTCGATTTTCGGACGCTGAATTTCGCCGGCCGCCGAGGGGATGGTTCAATCACCATGAAAAAAGGAGATGAGACCATCCATGGCTCTTTCTTCGGGCAATCCACATTCGCCACTTACGCGCTGATAAACGAACGCAATACCGTCAAGGTCAGGACGGATGTGCCGCTGGAAATTCTCTCTCCGCTGGGCTGCGGCATTCAGACCGGCGCGGGCGGTGTCATTAATTCTTTGAAAGCGGAGCCTGGGTCGTCCCTCGTGGTTTTCGGCGCCGGATCGGTCGGATTAAGCGCCATCATGGCGGCTGTTATATGCGGATGCGCGCCTATAATCGCCGTTGATGTAATGCCGGCAAGGCTGGAACTGGCAAAAGCCTTCGGAGCGACGCATCTCATCAATGGAAAAGAAGCCAACTCGGTTGAGGAAATTCGAAAACTGACAGGCAGCGGCGCAAAATACACTATGGAATGTACAGGCAATCCCATGGTTTTCCGGCAGGCGGTGGACTCGCTCATGATGGGCGGAACCTGCGCCCTGCTTGGCGTCGCGCCCCTCGGCACGGAAGTAAAACTCGAAATGCAGACCGTTCTGGACGGCCGCACAATCAAGGGCGTGGTCGAAGGCGACAGCCTTTCGGACATCTTCATTCCGCAATTGATTGAGTTTTACAGGGCCGGGCGTCTCCCGTTTGACAAGCTTATCACTTTCTACACGCTTGATCAGATCAACGAAGCCGTCAAAGATACGCATGACGGCAAGGCGTTGAAGGCGGTTATGAAAATTTGATTATTTGATTATTTGATTATTTGATTATTTGATTATTTGATTATTTGATTATTTGATTAACCCCGGCATTTTTTAGGGATTCGCGCGAATCCCTAAAAAATGCCGGAGTTAATCAACGTTTCATTGCCGCATACGTCTGAAATTGTTGAGAAGCGGAAATCACCAAGAAGCCGCTCGAGTTTACCCGCCATTTTTCCGAGGTTGGTGTAGTGCCGCAGCCTGGATTTTAGGGGCGCCGCGATTCTTGGCTGTCCAGGGTCGATTTCCCAGGGATGGAAATAAACCATGGCGGGCTGCCCCTCGGTTTCGTTTAAATGACGAATAGCCCGGCGTGTGATCCAGTAGGGAAACAGCCGCAGGTATCCTCCGCCGGCCACGCCTACGCTTATTTTCGACACACGTATCGTTGATGGCGGAAATTCAATAAGTCCGTTTCGTTTATGCGGAAATCTGGGCGCGTCGGCAATTCCGTATATGTCGTGTTGCGCCGGGAATATTGAAGAATCAATCGTGAATCCTTCTTCGGCAAGAATATCCAGCGCCCAGAGCGTATTGTTAGTAATGGAAAAACTGGGAGCGCGATAACATTGCACCGCCTGCCCGGTTTGATCCGCCAATATACCGCGGGCGCGCCTCACATCCTCGCGGAATTCATCCGGAGACTGCCGTCTTATGTGCCTGTGGGCATATCCGTGACAGCCGATTTCATGACCGGCGGCGGCAATGCGCCCGGCCAATCCCGGCGTTTTTTCCGCGACCCAGCCAAGGATAAAAAATGTCGCTTTTACCTGCCGACGACTGAAAAGCTCAAGTATCCGTTCGACGTTGTTTTCGACGCGGAGTTCATGTCCCGGCCAGTCTTCGGAAGAAATAGAAGACGCGAACGCTTCCACATGGAAGTAATCTTCCACATCCACAGATAACGCATTAAGTAAACGCTTATTTAATGTCCTGGTTGAATAACTCAAACGCGATTATTTCTGTTTTTGATAAGCATAGTATTGATAGTAATGGCGTGACGAATGCATCTGTTTTTTACGGTTCAGCACAACTCCGCAGATACGTTCACGCCCGATTTTATGCATGGCTTCCTGCGCAAGTTTCGCCGAAGTCGAATTGGCCCGCACCACAAACACAACGGCGTCGCACAGCGGCGCGATCAGAGTGGGATCCGACAGAGCCAGTGCAGGCGGCGAATCCACGATAACCCAGTCAAATATTCCGGCAGCGTAATGTAGTACTTTTTCCATTTCCGGAGAACTTAGCAGTTCGGAAGGGTTGGGCGGAAGCGGTCCCGAAGGAAGAAACCAGAATTCAGGATCGGCCGATTTCAGCAAAGATTTTCTGAATTCGCTTATTCCCTGCAGAACCTGTGTCGTGCCGTTGATTTCAGCGTTCAGGTTAAGTCCATACTCACGACCCGATCCCTGTTTGCGCAAGTCTGCGTCAATAACAACGATGCGCTTCCTCTGTTCCTGAGCCATGACCCCGGCTAACGCGTGGGACGTAAAACTTTTTCCTTCCTGCGGAATAGTGCTGGTTATAAGAATAGTTTTGGCGCCGTTTTGTTTTTGCAGCAATGAAAGCCTGGTGCGCAATATGCGGAACTGCTCGCCGAGAATGGTTCCCGGATCCATCGCTCTTTGCATCTGCGCCGTAGCATTTGAGAGGTCGAATTCACCCGCGGTAAAAATCTCTTCCTCAAATACGCTGCCGCGCGTTAAAGGCGCGACGTTAGAGGGCGGCGATTCAGAACCATCCCAGCTGGAAAATTCCGTTGCCGCGCTTCGTTTTTTATTTGCTTCTTCGTTTTTTAAGAGATCAAGTATTCCACTCATGCCGTTTTTCTTAATTCTGTTTTTTTACTTTTTCTGGGAGCAGCCGGAATCGCGGCCAGCACGGGAAGTCCAAAAATCTTTTTAGCCTCTTCTTCGCTGCCGATTGTGCTGTCAATAAGTTCGCGGCCGAATGCCGTCACTATACCCATTCCCAGTCCGCCAAAAAGTGCCATTAGAATAAACCTTGATCGTGACGTTTCCGGGCGGCCTGGATAATCGGCTTCATCAATTATCCGATAGATTTCGTTTTCACTGTCGGTTTCAACAGCCTTCGCCATCCCCGCGGTGAGCTTTTGAGCCGCGTAATTGTTATATTCACTTTGTACAAGCGCTTGTTCGCGCATGAGATCAGCAAGATCCTGCTCCAACGTCGGAGCGATTTTTATACGGGATTCATACTCATTGATGGTTTGCAGGACTTCTTCGCGTTGTTTTTCCAGCTTCTCTATATCAGCTTCAATCTGGCGCCGGCGTTCAGCATAGCTTTTTTCAAATCTCTCTTCCTGCAACATCTCCAGCGTCAGGGGCTGCGTTGCGTCGTCGTCCTCGCCGGCGGCAACATCACCGGAAGATGGTTTGATTTTTGCCCGCGCTTCTTCAATCTCCTGTTCAAGCCTGCCAATCTCCCGCTTAAACTGAACGACATCCGGATGGTTTTCAGTATATTTGGTTAATGCCTGAGCCAGATTTGCTTCGTACTTTGATAATTGCACCATTTTTTGCGAAAGCTCAATCTCTTCGGGCGACGAATCGCTTGAAATAACAGGTTTTGACCCGGAAGAAGATGATCGTATCTGTTCCATTTGAGATCTTAGCTGCTTGGTGTCTTCATACTGATTATCAAGTAAATCCTTGCTGTCTTTCGAGCGCTGGATGGAATTATCAATAGTGTTCAGTTGTGTTTGGTACCCGGAAAGGGCATTCGCGTTGTTGATGGATTGTTCCGGCAATTTTCCTGCGTTCTTTTGCTTGAAATCCCTGATTTTCTCGCTTATTTCCACAAGTTTCTTTTCAGCTTCGGAAAACTTCTGCTCGGCGAACCTATCGACCGTCAAAACCCTTTCTTCCGATGAGCGTTTGCTGGCGCGGATGAGTTCGTCGGAAAATTGACGGGTTACATTTTGAGCCATTTGGGGATCGGTTGATCTGTACGAAATTGTGAACGTGCGCCCCCTTGAAGCCTGAACATTGATGCTTTTCCTGATGGAATCGAGCGCGCGTTCCATAGTAAAACCGCTTTCGCCAAAGCCGTACGCTCCCGTCTGCTGAATCATCCGTGTAAGAAAATTGCGGCTGAGCAACTGCTCCCTGATTACCTCAATGCGTTCATTAACGGACAACGCCGACCTCGAAACGGCGGAAAGCGGCGTTTCTACAGCAATCCTTACTTCAGACTTGTAAACATCCGGCCTCATCCTCGCGTAAAGTGTTCCGCCAATGCTTACCAGAGCAAAGACAATTAGACAATACCAGCGCCTGTTCCATAAAATCCGGAAATAATCATGAATCTCCAAGCCTGATAAATCTTTCATTTAGTCCTGCTTTCTTCCTGACCGGCGCTATAACCGGACAGTAAAATCCTCTGCAAACCTGTTAGCATAATTTTTTATATTAACACACAAAATCCATAAGGAAAACAGGGTGCGCTATATAAAAGTTCCAGACATGGGAGCGCAGGCGTCACCGCCGGTCGTGTAATAAATAAAATGGGGCGCGATAAAGCGCGTCCCTACATTTGAAGCGCGCCATTGGCGCGCGTTTATTATTTTACACGACCGGCGTGGACGCCTGCGCCCATGTCTGGAAATTTTATGGCGCGCACCCTCAACAAATAATTCGCTTGACCGGATGGCATATACGCGTTTACGATGAAAGTCTGAATATCAAGGCGTTCGCGGTTATAGCGTTGTTGCTTTCCCGCCGCTTGTTAATGAATTGATGGAATTTACCGGAGTGGAGCGTGACAAAAACCCCGGGCGCGACGTACTAAAGACGTATTAAAAAGTAGTCGTACATATGTAACAGTTATCAGAGAGGTGTTTATCCATGGCTGGAGACAAAAGTAAAACGAATGCCGCCGGGGAAAAGAAATTTTCACGGCGCGATTTCGTCGTCGGGGGCGGAACCGCCCTCGCCGGCGGAGCACTAGGCGCGGCGGCCGCCATTACCGGGACGCGGGAGGCCGATGCCGCGCAGCAAAAGACAAACTATCCGCGTTCGAACAAATACCTTGTATACGACAGCAGGGGCTGTGCCGGTTGTCTTGGCTGCATGCTGGCCTGTTCGCTTGTTCATGACGGAGCGACAAGCCTTTCTCTTGCAAGAATCCAGGTACACAGGGCTGTACTCAAAAAATATCCGCTGGACATACGTCAGAATGTCTGCCGACAGTGTCCTGTTCCTTTGTGCGTGGAGAACTGCCCGACGGGCGCATGTCACATCAGCGCCGAAAACGGAAATGTCCGCATGATCGATGAAGCAAAATGCGTCGGTTGTCAGACCTGCGTCAGTTCGTGCCCGCAGCTGCCGCACCGCATAATCTGGAATCCGGCTAAGAAAAAAGCCACTAAATGCGATCTGTGCGTCAACACGCCGTATTACAACAAAAAAGGCGGACCGGACGGCGCGCAGGCGTGCGTTGAAGCCTGCCCAGCGAATTCACTGAGAGTCGTTGACGAGATGCCCGATCAGGCCGATCTCCGCGGCGGCGGGGCGCAAGACCGCGGCTACGACCGCAATCTGCAGCCGGCTCGAAAAGCCGGCGGATTTGGCGGATTTGGCGGAGCACCCGGCGGAGGAGCGCCGAAAGCGGGCGGAGCCGGAGCACCCGGTGGAGCGCCGGGAGCAAAACCCGGCGGCGGTCCCGGCGGAGCGCCGGGAGCTAAACCCGGTGGTGGTCCTGGCGGTGCACCCGGTGGAGCGCCGGGAGCTAAACCTGGTGGTGGTCCTGGCGGAGCACCCGGCGGAGCGCCGGGCGCAAAACCCGGCGGTGGAAATTAGAAAGGAAAGGAGGATATTAATATGGCTACACCAGGATATGGCGGCAAAATACTATTAGTTGATCTGTCCAAGGGGACGGGAGAAGAAGCAATCACACGGCTCGACACCGAGAAATACGAAAAATTCGGCGGCGGATATGGAATGGGCGCGGCGATGTTTTGGGATTACTGCGTGGTTCCGGGCGGCTGGGATCTTCTGGACGCCTTTAATCCGCGCAACATGATTTCATTTATGTCCGGCCCTCTCGCCGGCACAGGCGTTCCGGGCGCCCCGCGCACGAACGTTTCCGGCCTTTCGCCGATGTGCTACCCGATTCAGTGGTTCGGTCACACCAATTTCGGCGGCATGTTCGCCACCATGATGAAAATGGCCGGCTGGGACGGCATATCCATCATCGGAAAAGCGGAAAACCCTGTTTATATCAATGTTGTTGACGACAAAGTCACGATTGAGAACGCAAGGAACTTGTGGGGACTAAACTCATGGGAATGCCAGGAGGAAATCTGGAAAAACTCCAACGTCCGTTATGGCGAGGAATGGCAACGGCTTGAAAGCGGCAATTATTCTTTGCAGCGGCCTCAGATCGTAACAATGGGCGCGGCGGGCGAAAACATGACACGCGTCGCATCGGTTATACACGGAGGCGGCAGCGGTGGAGGTCAGGGCGGCTTCGGCGGAGTAATGGGATCTAAAAATCTTAAAGCAGTGGCATTTTTAGGGACAGGCAGCATCAAAATCGCCGACCCGAAAGGAATGAGAGATACCCGCGAATACTGGAATACAACCTGGGGCCGCGGCGGAGGCGGCGGCGACGGCTCTTCATGCTGCGTGGCATGTGGACCTATACGCACCTGTCATGATCGCGGACGCGGCCAACCTTTCGGCCAGGACTCGGACGGCTGCGCTGAAGCCACATTGTACTCGCTTCCGGAATTTCCGCAAATTGGCATGAATGGCATTGAGAACATGCGTGGCAGAGACATCTGCCAGCAGTACAGCATAAGCGGCATGGAGTGCTGCTTTCAAGGCCCCATGTCTTTCCGGACCGACCACAACCCCGACTTCCCTATTCAGCCGACGATTCCCGCTTATGCCGCACTCGGCTGGTATATGAAAAAGATGTACGACATGGGAATTATCGGACCCGGCACCAAGTGGGATACTAGTCCGTTGCCGATGGAAAAATACGGCACCAGGGAGTTCCTGGAAATCTACGCTTACGCCCTCTCTAACCGCGTCGGCATAGGAAATCTTCTTGCTGAAGGCACCGACCGGTTCTGCGAAGCCCTGGGGCGGACGGACGATTTCAATGTCCTTTGCCGTCGTACTCCGTGGGGTTATTGCGACCACTGGTCAATGCCCAACGTGGAATGGGCGTACAGCAACCTGCTGGATTCCCGCGACGTCAACTGCCATGACTTTAGTTTAAGCCAGCCGAGGAATATGACATGCGAAGAGTATGTCAAAGTCCTCGCCCAGCGGACGGGAATGCCGGACGCGGACGAATTCTGGTTTGACTATACCTGGGAAGAAGGGGAACGGGCGTATAAAACCGGAATTTATTCCGAGCCAAAGGCCAAGTTCGTTACCTGGCACCATCACTATTGGATATACTACAAGGAATCAATCGGTTTCTGCGACTGGGGCTATATGCAGCCGTTCAGCGCGTCGCATCCACAGGGTTTCGGGCATACGCCGGAAATCGAGCCGAGATGGATGAAAGTCGTCACCGGAAAAGATCACTCGTTCGTGGACGACGGAATGAAAAGCGCCCGCCGCATTTTCAGCCTGATACGTTCGATTTACGCTCTGCAGGGACGGCACCGGAAAATGGAGAAGTTCAATGGCTACTACTATAGGCCTGGAGCTTCCTATTGCGGTTTCTACGATAATCGTACGGTTTTCGACGGCAAGGAATGGAGCGTGAAGAACTGCCACGAGTTATACCTCTCCGAAAAGGGCGTCGATACATTCCTGGAACATGTCTACAGACTTGAAGGATGGAACACCGAGTCTGGTTATCCGACGCGCAAAACGCTTGAGGATCTTGATCTGAAGTACGTGGCTGATTTCCTTCAGTCAAAAAACAAACTGGGTTAGTGCTTGATAGTTGTCATCATCGGGCAGGTTTGAAAAACCTGCCCGATGATGACAACTCGCCCGACAAAAGAAAAAGGCCGCCGGATCTGATTATCCGGCGGCCTTTTTCTTTTGCCCTGCGAGCGCGGACTGGTCGTCCGCACCTCCCATGGCTGTAGTTCAGCTTCGTACGAAGCCTTGCAATAATGACAGCAACGTATTAGATTTGCTGTCACCGAAAACAATAGCAGCGGAGTGAAATTATGGCGGTTCTTACGGTACGCAATCTGCCTGATTATGTACATCGCGCCTTACGCTTGCGGGCGGCTGAAAACAGGCGCGGTACGGAATCCGAAGTGCGTGAGATTCTGACAAGCGCGGTTGTTCCGGAACAACGTATCCGCATGGGTACGGCGATGGCGGCTATAGCGCGAGAAAACGGATTAATCAACAAAGATGTCATTGCGTTTGAAAAGGCAATGGAAGAAACGCATGATAATAAACCAGCCGAACCGTTACGGTTTTGCGTAACGTAAAACCGTGTGCCTGAAATTAAAAAAGGAGCAGTACATGAAAAAAGGAACAATTCTTCTCACAATTTTTTTATGCGCGATTTTTGCCGCAGGTTGCGGTACAAAGGACGCTGAAAACGCGGCGGCGTCACTTCCGGACCGCGAACCGCTTGTAAGGCTGATGGATCAGTATCTTGAAGCCCTGGTAAAACATGATCCCTCCGGATTGCCGCTTGCCGCCGACGCGAAGCTGGTGGAAAACATCACGCCGACACCCATTGGCGAGGGATTCTGGAAAACCGCCACAGGCGGCCCGACGGAATTTAAAATCTATGTGTCAGACCCGGTTGAAAACCAGGTTGGCTTTTTGGGCATGATGGAAGACGCCGGCAAGCCCGTGCTGGTCGCCGCGCGCCTGAAGGTCGCAAACGGACGGATCGCGGAAATCACCCACATGGTATCGTCGCTGTCGATGGACAACGGCACGCCTGACACGCTTATAACGCCGCGCGCCGGTCTTCTCACAAAGCTCGCTCCTTCTGAACGTGTTTCGCGCGAACAGATGACAAAGGCCGCGTTTGCTTACTATGACGCGATTCAATTCAACGACGGGACGATAGCGCCTTTTGCCGACGATTGTCAGCGGCGTGAAAACGGCGGCACCGCGGCAAATAATCAAACGCCGCCGGCTGAGGAAGAAGGCGATACGCCTTTCGGCGCCATGGCCGCTTACGGCCGGATGAAATGCGGCGAACAGCTTTCGACCGGCATCATGGGATACATCACGCATATCAATCAGCGGCGGCTTGCCGCCGTGGATGAAGAACTGGGATTGGTGATGATTTATTCCATGTTCAATCACGACGGCGACCCAAATCCGCTTCCAATCAGAAATAAACCGGGCATAACGACAAGTTCGAATGATTGGGGACAATTCACCGTTCCAGCCGTACACATATACAAAATCAAAAACGGCCGGATTTATGAAATCGAGGCGGGGGCAATTGTCGGCGTACCCTACCAGGCAAGCGACGGTTGGACGTGCAACCGCAAATGCCTGACGGATATCATGGACAATTACCTTGCAGCTCTGCCGAAACATGACGCTTCATCACTGCCGCTTGCCGCCAACGTGAAGATAGTTGAAAACGGCGAAGTGATAGACACGACAAAAGGACTATGGCAGACCGCGACCGGCGGCCCTACGGCGTTTAAAATCTATACGGCCGACCCGGATCGGGGCGAAGTCGGTTTTATGGGCGTGATTGGAGAAAACAAAAACCCCACGCTCGCTGTCGTGCGCCTGAAAATCGCCGACGGACGTATGGACGGTAAAATCACTGAAATAGACCACCTGGTCATTCACGGCGACCAGCCGCTGAACGCAAATTTGTCCAAACCGCGGCCCGCGTTCCTTGAACGGCTGCCCAAGCTGCAGCGTATCCATAGGGACAAAATGCTGGAAATAGCAAATTTGTATTACGAATCCATACTTAAAAACGACGGCAATGTCGCTCCGTTCGCCGACAGCTGCCAGCGCAGGGAAAACGGCGGCATAACCGCCGGCAATCCTTCGCCGGATCCAGGCAGTGATTTTGCCGTTTTTGAAAAAATGAAATGCGGCGAACAGCTTACGACTCACGTTATGAGTTATATCAAAGGCATCAGCGATCGCCGCATTTTCGCGGTGGATGAAGAACTTGGCCTTGTCATG
>Ga0082212_10012690_pt1 | contig 10600 bp, 9 predicted proteins | sample TergutNt197P3_FD_71548 | JGI IMG/M metagenome (GOLD analysis project Ga0082212, IMG submission 71548) | Neocapritermes taracua P3 segment gut microbial communities from Petit-Saut dam, French Guiana - Nt197 P3 | ecosystem: Host-associated > Arthropoda: Insects > Digestive system > Gut ...
TGTCCTGTGGATAAAACTCAGGTATTTAATGCTTCATTATTGGGTTGCCGACTGCTTTGCAGAGTTAATGCCTGTACACGGGAAGCATTTTTGCTGGAAGAATCCCGAAAAGCAATATCTTTCGCATGCAAACACCAATTGAGTAATGGCGCATGGCAATACAGCCCGCTTCCCTTTCATCAATGGATTGATAATTTTCATACAGGATACAATTTGGAATGTATCCATACCTACCAATCCATTAGCGGAGATCGTTCGTTTCATGAACATTTGGAAAAGGGATTGAAATTCTATCTGGAAACTTTCTTTAAGGAAAACGGCATGCCGGTGTATTATCATAACGCTACGTATCCAATTGATATGCACAATACGGCACAATTGATCGTTACGCTGTCGAAACTGGGAAAGTTTACCGAAAACAAAGAATTGATTGATAAAGCGCTGAACTGGAGTCAAGATAACATGTTCGATGAGAAGAAAGGTTATTTTTATTATTACAAACAGAAATACTATACGATACGTATCTGTTATATGAGATGGATACAGGCATGGATGTTTTTAGGATATAGTCATTATATTTTATGCAAAGGAAACGGGTTTTTATAAGCAGTGTACAATCGGAGTTTGCAGCAGAACGGCAAATGCTGTTCGAATATCTGACAACTGACGCTTTGCTTGGTAAATTTTTCGAGCCGTTTGTGTTCGAGAATATGCCTGCAATGACGGTTACGCCTGTCACCGTTTTTCTGCAGGAAGTTGAGCGATGCGATATTTATGTCGGGCTTTTCGGTGAAAAATACGGTTTTGAAGATGCAGAAGGCGTTTCGCCAAGCGAAAGAGAATACGACCGTGCAAGCGAACTCAATAAAATCCGGTATATTTTTATAAAGGCTACAACACAAGACAGACATCCGAAAGAAAATGCGTTGATAAAGAAAGCAGAACAATTGATCGTGCGTAAAAGTTTCGACACGCCCGAAGGGTTGAAAACTGCCGTGTACGCCACATTGGTAAGATATTTAGAGGAAAACGAATTTATACGGACAACCCCCTTTGATGCAACACTGAATTATGGCGCCACAATAGATGATTTAGACGAAAACAAAATTCGCGATTTTATTGAAATATCAAACCGTAAAAGGGCATTTCCGTTCCGCAGAGATGAAAATCTTACTAAAGTTCTTTCACATCTGAATTTGATAAAAGGTGAGCGAATTACTAATGCCGCATTGTTGCTTTTTGGAAAACGACCGCAGAATTTTTTCATTACTTCTGAAATAAAATGTGCCCATTTTCACGGACTTAACATATCAAAGCCTATTCCTTCCTATCAGGTGTACAAAGGTGATGTGTTTGAAATGATAGAACAGGCGGTTGATTTTGTATTGTCGAAAATCAATCTGTATGTGGGCGATCGCAGTAAAAGCGTAACGGTGGATGTAGCATACGAAATACCCAAACAGGCAATTACCGAAGCAATAGTTAATTCGGTATGCCACCGTGATTACACAAGCAACGGCAGCGTGCAGGTGATGCTCTTTGCCGACCGGCTCGAAGTGTGGAATCCCGGACATTTACCATACGGATTAACGATTGAAAAACTGTATATACCTCATATTTCGATGCCTGCTAATCCATTAATAGCCGAATCAATGTATTTGCACGGCACCATAGAGCGAATGGGAACAGGTACCGAAGAATTAGTAAAACTTTGTATGGAAAAAGGACTGAAAAAACCCGAATTTATTCAAGAACTGGATTTTCGTTCCATTATTTACCGTCCGTATTCCGAAAAAAATACGAAACAAATATCAGACAAGCATATCTCAAACTTATCCCAAGTAACCGAACAAGTAACCGAACAAGTAACCGAACAAGTAACCGAACAAGTAACCGAACAAGTAACCGAACAAGTTACAAGATTATTAACATTACTGAACCATACGAAACAAGATTTGTCTGTTAATTCTTTAATGGAGATGCTTGATTTAAAACATAGACCGACATTTATATACACGTATATTCAACCTGCAATAGAGCAAGGTTTTGTAACCATGAAATTTCCGCAAAGTCCGAATCATCCGAATCAACGATACTATTTGACACAAAAAGGGTTAGGAAAAATAAAATTATGATCATGAAAACTTCAAGAATTGACTTTTTGACCATCCCCGTTGATGTGCTTACTATGGGGCAAACCGTCAGTATTATTGACGAATGTATCCAAGAGGGTAAACATATTCAGCACGTGGTCATCAATGCAGGCAAAGTGGTTGCCATGCAAACCAACAAAGCGCTATACGACAGCGTTGTCAGTTGCGATTTGATTAATGCAGACGGACAAAGCATTGTATGGGCGGCTCGTTTTCTGGGAAAAAAATTACCCGAACGGGTAGCGGGAATAGATTTAATGCAGAATCTGGTAACCCTGGCTGCCGGGAATGGGTATAAATGTTTCTTTTTAGGCGCTAAAGAAGAAGTGGTTAGCAAAGTTGTAAATATTTATTCCCAAAAATACGGCAAAGACATGATTGCCGGTTATCGGAACGGTTATTTTTCGGCTGATGAAGAAGCCGAAATAGCGCAACAAATTGCTGATAGCAAGGCAAATATATTGTTTGTGGCTATTACTTCCCCTAAAAAAGAGATTTTCCAGAATAAATATCAGGATATTCTCGGAAGCGTAAATTTCACAATGGGCGTGGGCGGAAGTTTTGATGTAATAGCAGGCGTAACCAAACGGGCGCCGCGCTGGATGCAGAAAACAGGTATGGAATGGTTCTATCGGTTTATTCAGGAACCTTATAGAATGTGGAACAGATATATGGTTGGAAATTACAAATTTGTGAAATTAGTCATCAAAGAAAAATACAAAAAGAAATAATTTTTTCAGATTTTTTCGCATTTTGCGTTTCGCATTTTGCGAAATTTGTTTAATTTTGCACCTGAATTTGGAAGTAATAACATCATGAATAAGCGAGTGCCGCATAATCCGTTTTTAATAACAGGCTATTACAGCCCTGAGTATTTTTGCGATAGAGAAACAGAAACAGCCAAGATCATCTCTGCGCTCGAAAACGATAGAAATATCTCACTGATCAGTCCTCGCAGGTACGGAAAAACGGGATTAATCCACCATGTTTTTTATAATATTTCCCAAAAACATAAAAATGTGGCGTGTATTTATTTTGATATATATTCAACACAGAATTTGAACGATTTTGTTAGAATTTTTGCGGAAAGCATTCTCGGAAAAATGGAAGGCGGTATAGAAAAAACGATAAAAAAATTTACCACTTTTTTCAAAAGTTTTCGTCCGGTGTTTTCTTACGATGCTCTGTCGGGTACACCCGAATTGAGTATAAAAATCGAATCTGAAGCCGGATCGCAAAGTTTACAGGAAATATTTGCTTACCTGAAACAATCGGATAAAAGGTGTTATATTGCCATAGATGAATTTCAGCAAGTGTCTGAATATAAAGAAAAAGGAACTGAAGCATTATTGCGTTCCTACATTCAGTTTTTGCCCAATATGAAATTTATTTTTTCGGGAAGCAGACAACACCTGATGAGTGAAATTTTTTTGTCTGCCAAACGTCCATTTTATCAGAGTACGCAAATTATGTCGCTCGGGACGGTAGATATGGATCAGTATTTTAAATTTGCAAATGCACATTTTCGGAAAAACAAATATTCAATCACCGAAGGATGTTTTGAAACGCTTTATTCGCAGTTTGAAGGGCATACCTGGTATGTTCAAGCCGTTTTGAACCGGCTTTATGAATATCGTAAAAATATTGATACGTTTGATTTGATACATAATGCAATACAGGAATTACTTGAGGAAAACACCTACGGTTATCAGGAATTGCTGAACGCATATTCCGATGTACAGGTAAATATACTTCGGGCAATCGCAAAAGAAAAACTCGTGGCGCAAATCAATTCAGGCGATTTTATTACCAAATACCGTCTGAAGAATGCAAGCAGTGTAAGTCGTGCATTAAAAAAACTGACTGACAATGAACTTGTATATAAAACGGAAAAGGGGTATATTATTTACGACCGGTTTTTGGGATTGTGGTTGCGTAATCAATAGATAAAGAGAGATATAAATGAAAAAGATATTGTTAATTTTCGGTACACGCCCCGAAGCCATCAAAATGGCGCCTTTGGTAAAAGAATTTCAGAAATATCCTAAAGAATTTGAAACCAAAGTCTGCGTAACCGCGCAGCATCGGCAAATGTTAGATCAGGTTCTGGATTTCTTTGAAATTGTTCCCGATTATGATTTGAATCTGATGCGCCCGGGTCAAAACCTGTTTCAACTCACTGCCGATGTGGTTACTGGTTTAAAACCTGTTTTAGAAGAGTTGAAACCCGATTATGCTTTTGTTCATGGCGATACTACGACTTCGACAGCCTCAGCCTTAGCGGCTTTTTACGCTGGCGTGAAAGTTTGCCATATAGAAGCCGGATTGCGCACTTATAACAAGCAAGCGCCTTTCCCCGAAGAAATGAACAGGCAGATTACCGGTCGTTTAACCGATATTCATTTTTCTCCCACAGAGGCGGCTCGAAAAAACCTTTTGTCCGAAAAAGCGGCAGGACTTATAGAAGTAACAGGGAATACAGTCATTGATGCGCTTTTATTTGCCGTAGAAAAGTTGAAAAACTATTCCGACAATGAAATTGAAACATTGAAAAAAGATATTGATTTCTCAAAACGGATTATTTTAGTAACAGGACATCGCAGGGAAAATTTTGGCGATGGTTTCGTAAATATTTGCGAAGCCTTGTTGGAAATTGCCCAAGATCCGAATGTGGAGATTGTATATCCCGTGCATCTGAACCCCAATGTGCAGGATCCGGTAAACAGATTATTAGCAGGAAAATCAAACATAAAATTAATCAGTCCGTTGGCTTATCCGGCTTTTGTATGGTTGATGAACCGATCGTACATTATCGTGACGGATAGCGGCGGCGTACAGGAAGAGGCGCCCAGTCTTGGAAAACCTGTATTGGTGATGCGCGAAACCACCGAACGTCCCGAAGCGGTTGAAGCCGGAACGGTGAAGTTAGTGGGAACGAATAAGAAAAAAATAGTAACAGAAACCAACCGTTTATTGCATGAGCAAAATTATTATGACGCCATGCAAAAAGTACACAATCCTTATGGGGATGGGTTGGCGGTGCAGCGAATAGTTAAAACAATAAAACAAATATAGAGAAATGAAAGCAGTATTTATGGGATTGGGCTATATTGGATTGCCCACCGCAGCAGTGGCTGCAAGTAAAGGAATAGATGTGACAGGCGTGGATATCAACCCTGCTGTGGTAGATACCATCAATCAGGGGAAGATACACATTGTGGAACCGGAACTGGATAAAGTGGTAAAAGAGGTAGTGGAACAAAAGAAATTACGAGCCACGCTGCAACCAGAAGAAGCAGATGTGTTTTTAATTGTAGTCCCCACTCCGTTCAAACAGAATCACAGGGCTGATATTACTTACGTGCGAAGCGCCACGAAAGCGGTTATTCCGTTTTTAAAAGAAGGAAATTTGTTCATTATCGAATCCACTTCTCCGGTAATGACAACCGAAATGATGGCAGAACTCATTTTTAAGGAACGTCCTGAATTACAGGGGAAGATATATATCGCCTATTGTCCCGAACGTGTATTGCCCGGAAACGTGATCTATGAATTAGAAAATAATGATCGGGTCATCGGAGGCGTTAACAAAGAATCTTCGGAAAAAGCCGCTGAATTTTACGCTAAATTTGTAAAAGGCGCTCTGCATAAAACCAATGCCCGCACGGCTGAAATGTGCAAACTTACCGAAAATTCATCGCGCGACGTGCAGATCGCCTTTGCCAACGAACTCTCGATGATTTGCCAAAAAGCGGGAATCAATGTTTGGGAACTGATCGCATTAGCCAACAAACATCCCCGCGTAAATATTCTGCAGCCGGGTTGTGGCGTTGGCGGACACTGCATTGCCGTTGATCCCTGGTTTATTGTTTCCGATTATCCCGAGCAAGCCAATCTCATCAAAAGAGCGCGGGAAACCAACGACTATAAAGCCGACTGGTGCGCCAATGAAGTATTACGCGCCTGTCATGAATTTGAGGAAAAAAATGAAAGGGTACCCATAGTCGCCTGCATGGGACTCGCGTTTAAACCCGACATTGACGACCTGAGGGAATCTCCGGCAAAATATATTGCCTCGCGCATCATCTCGGAAGCAAGAGCCGACGTCTTAATTGTTGAACCCAATATAGAAACGCACAAGTCATTTAACCTGACGCATTATGACGAGGCATACCGGCAAGCCGACATCATCGTTTGGTTAGTTTGTCATGGGGAGTTTTTGTTGCTTGCCGAAAAATATCCTCAAAAAATAGAACTGGATTTTTGCGGGGTAAGAAGAATTTGAATTTAAATTATTGAAATCAATATAGTTATCCCAAATAAAACGCTACGCTCGTCAGAAAAAATGATACGTTCGTCAAATGGGATAAAAAAAATTGTAACAAAAAAATACTCCTGCCGTATAATACAAGAAAATAATAATTAAAAATAATTTTAAAAACATGAAGAAAGTAATTTTTTGTTTAACTTTAAGTGGATTATTCTTTGCAGGGTGCGGTGGCAAAAAACCGCCTGAACCAGATCCGGATCAAGATGTAACGATCGTCTTTTCTACCAAGCCAATGAGTACTTCAGTGGCAACCGAAGAAGAAAAATCCATCACAAAGGTTGTCATATTTGGCGTAGACGATAAGGACAATGTGATTAAGGCTTTCCCCGCTTTAAATAATCCGTCATCAGAAGGATTGAAATTATCTATGTCAAATAATATTACACGGATTTTTGCGATTGCTAATCCTTCATCTGCTTTAGAAGGAGCAAACCCGTCAAACGTTTTCGATTTGATGAATTTGACCGGCGATTTTACAAACGCTCCCCAGTCGCCTTTTCTGATGAGCGGCAGTGCATCAGTAAGCAGCGCTAAAGCCAATATTGAATTGGTCAGGTGTATTGCTAAAATTGAAGTCAGCGGCGAAGATGGCGTTGATATTCAATCGGTAACCGTAAAGAATACTCCGACAAAAGGGTTTGTTTTCGCACAGCCGACACTGACCGTGCCGTCGTCTTCGGGAAGAGTTGATTACCAAGAAAACAATAAAACCATTTTATATGTTGCCGAAAACAGCAAACAGAACCCGACAACGTTGCAGGTAGAATTTGAATATGACGGTGATCTCTACGATGAACCCTTTGAATTTACCAGCAATAATACGCCTGTGGACATCGTTCGCAACACTTACTATTCGGTTACCGTGATTCCCAATGATCTGGAAGATACCATCTCCTTTACACTTACCATTCGCGTTTGGGATGATGTAGAAATAGATGATCATTATTATTATATTAAAAAATAAATAAAAATTCGTAAATCATTCAAAAATAAAAATAAATAAAAAAATCATTGAATATGAAAAAGTTAGTTTTATCGTTCGTTATCATTAGTTTTGTTTTTGCAGGGTGTAAAAATACCCCGAAAGACGATCAGGAACGTCAGGTTACTGTCCAATTTACAGTTAATTCGACGTACAGCAGTTTCTTAAAATCAACCGACGAACAGGATAATCAAATTGATGAGATTATTCTGCTTGGCGCGGGCATTACCGGTGAAATAGTTACCATCTTCCCTCCGATTACCGGTGCGGAAATTACCGAAGGCAAAACGTTGACTTTGGACAACGACATCACAGCGCTTTATGCCGTTGCCAACCCTACCACTCCGATTAATCCGGAAACAGTCAGTGAATTACGTTCAATGACCAGCGATTATAGTGTTGAGCCCGCCGCACCTTTTGTAATGACCGGTTTTAAAAGCGCCAACAGAGAAGATATAACTATTGATCTGGAAAGGGCAATAGCAAAAATAGAAGTAACCGGCGAAAATGGCTTCACGGTTACCTCCGTAAAGGTAAAAAACACACCGGACGAAGGATATGTTTTCCCGCAAGGAACACTTGATGTATCGTCTTTCGGTACAACCGATTATACGATAAGCCCTTATGCCCCGATATATGTTGCGGAAAACACCGTAGATAACCCCACAACTTTGACCATATCAGGCACATACGAAGGCGTGGACTTAGACCCCATAGACGTTGATTTTACAGTAAATGGAAATCTTGTGCCCATAGAACGTAACAAACTTTATTCCGTAACCATCCGTATGGTTATCGGAACGGAACGCGACGTGAACGTGAAAATGGAGATAAAGGATTGGGATACTGTAGAAGTTGATACACAGATAATTGAAATTGATTGAATTTAATAAATTTTATATATAATTGAATATGAAAAAGTTAGTATTTTGTTTGTCTTTATGCGGAATCATTCTGGCAGGATGTAAGAATGATCCAAGCATCGTTCCCGACAATGATGATCATCAGATTGCAGTCATTTTTTCTGCACCATCCGTGTCTTCTTCTTTATTAAAAGCGACAACGGAGGAAAAAACCATTTCAGAAGTCATCCTGTTTGGCGTAGATGCCCAAGATAATATTGTTCCCATTGAGCATTCCGTTTTGGTTGGTCAAGACCTGGACGACGCATTGGTTTCAGGCACGACGATCAGGTTATTAAAAACCATCACAACGCTTTATGCCATTGCCAATCCGTCCTCTACATTCGACGCAGGAGATCCCTCAACTCTTACCGAATTGCTGGCATTAACCGACGATTTTACCGATGAACCCAATTCGTCGTCTCTGTTGATGAGCGGTAAGGGGCAGATTGACGCTGGCACAAAAAGCGCTCAGATTCAACTCATCAGGGCGGTCGCCAAGGTTGAAATCATTGGTTTGAACGATTTCGAGATCACATCGGTTCAGGTTATGAAAACTCCTGATACAGGATGGGTTTTTGAACAGGCGTCGTTTTCGATCCCGACGAATACTCCGGTTAACTATTCCGAAGTATTATTTACTGATCCGGACGATGATAAGATATTTTATGTCGCAGAAAATGAACTTCCGGGTACTGAAATTGTAATTACCGGCAATTTTAACTCTAAAGTGTTAAATTATACGCTTAATTCTTTATCACTTGAAGGTGTCGCCATTGATCAAATCGTTCGTAATACCCATTATAAGGTAGGCATTTTTCCGCTTCCTGATGGTGATTTTGCCGTTACCATCACCATACCTGATTGGGATGAGGTGGACGCTGATGATGTTAATATTTAATATAAAATTTTGCTTTATGATAAAGAAAATATTTTCAGTAGCGATAATTGCCCTTGTCCTTTTCAATATGGCAGGGTGCAGGAAAGACCCAACAGTTGACGCTGGTAAGGAACGTATCATTGTCTTCTTTTCTACGGAAGCAGTTTCGGCTTCTCTGATAAAAGCGACTCAACCGGCAACCGGCGCTGAACTAACGATTAACGAGGTTATCGTTTTTGGAACGGATGATGTTGGTAATATCCTACAAACTGAACTGATTCAGAACCCAAGTCTAAGCGGTCAGGCAATAGAATTTTTAAGAAGGGTAGAAACAATTTATGCGATTGCCAATCCTTCTACTGATATGAAAAATTCTAACCCTGCAAACGTTGCTGCGTTAAAGGGCTTGATTGCCAATTTTGCAAATGCGCCTGCGTCGCCCTTTCTGATGAGCGGTTCAGGGGTAGTTGATGCAGATCGTTACGCCGTCATTGAACTTGAAAAGCCCTTCGCAAAGGTTGAAATCGCAGGAGGTAACGGTTTCGAAATAGAATCGGTAACTGTGATCAACACACCTGATAAAGGTTTTGTTTTTCCACAACCAACGTTTTCAGTTCCGGGTACCGCCGGAAGGATTGACTATCCGACAGTTAATACGGTGGCTGGTAATAAAATTACGGTTTATGTGGCTGAAAACAGCGCGCAAAATCCTACACAGTTTTTGGTAACCGGAAAGTTTGCAGGTAATAATGATAATATTCCGATTGATCTTTTTTATATTACGCTTCAGGAAAACAATGAAGATATTGACATCGAGCGCAATACGTATTATCAGGTTATCATTAATGCGAAAACCCCCAAGATGTTAAGTTTTACCAAATCAACATTTTAAAATTTAGATCAAATGAAAAATAAAATAATAATAGGGATCATAGCGTTTTGCATTTTCAGTTTTGCAGGATGTAAACAGGATTCAATCGTTGATACTGATGGCGATCGTATGGTAGTGGTGTTTGTTTCCGCTAATTCGTTGTCATCCTCGTTAAAAGCGTTGGCAAGCAATGATGAGGAAGAAATCGGAAAACTGATTCTCTTCGCTGTGGATGAGAATGGAGATATTTTAGAAACAACAACCACCCTCACCCCATCATCTACGGGCTTCTCGGTAAATGTTTCCAGATTTGCCGAGTGGTTTTATGCCATAGCCAATCCCACCGCCGATTTAGAAAATGAAACGCCAACAAACGTTGAAGATTTGGAAGCGTTGATTGCAGATTTTTCCGCCGCACCCGAAACGCCGCTTCTGATGAGCGGAAAAGGTGAAATTGACGGGAAAAGCGCCCGGATCGAATT
>Ga0082212_10012691_pt1 | contig 10600 bp, 8 predicted proteins | sample TergutNt197P3_FD_71548 | JGI IMG/M metagenome (GOLD analysis project Ga0082212, IMG submission 71548) | Neocapritermes taracua P3 segment gut microbial communities from Petit-Saut dam, French Guiana - Nt197 P3 | ecosystem: Host-associated > Arthropoda: Insects > Digestive system > Gut ...
GCTCATTCCGATATCACAGTGCATTATCTCACCTCAGATATCGACGATCAGGTATTTAGTATAGATAAACCGCACTTCGAGACATACTTCTGTTCGGCGAACGGGCTGATCACCGCCTTTATGAAAATGGAAGCTTACGTCGTCGCCATGTCCATGCCCGATCTGGAAGTTTACCATTATAAACGCTCCCTTGTGAGGAAGGATATAGAGTATATCTACATCGACCATGGCATGGGCAGTTTTAACCTTATGCTACGTGAAGGAGCGCTGAACCATTTTGACACGATATTCTGCTACGGCAAGAATCATAATGAAGAAATCCGCGCGATGGAGCGCCTATACAACCTTCCCGAGAAGAAGCTGATCAACACAGGTTTCGGACTACTGGATATGCTGATCGAAGCTTATGAAAGCACCGAGTGTCAGAAGCGCGAGAAACCGTATATACTCATTGCCCCTTCATGGCAGAAGGAAAATATCCTGGAATACTGCCTTGCCCCGCTACTTGAGGAACTGTTCAAGATGGACGCGAAAATAATCATCCGCCCCCATCCAGAATTCGTAAAGCGCTTCCCCGGGAAAATCAAATCGCTGCAAGAAAAATACGCAAACGAAATCGACGTCGGCTTGGAATTCCAGATAGATTTCTCATCAAACTCCACAGTATACGAATCCGACCTGGTGATCACGGACTGGTCCAGCATCGCCCAGGAGTTCTCCTTCGCTACGAAGAAGCCATCTCTGTTCATCAACACCCCGATGAAGGTTATGAATCCTGAGTGGCGCAGTATCGGCGTCGAGCCTATGGAAATATGGATACGCGACCGTATCGGCGTATCTGTCGATCCGGATAAACTCGAAAGCTTAGGTGAAATCATACAGAGATTAATCGACAACAACAATAACTATAAATCCGCAATCGAAGACCTATTGGCTAATCATATGTATAATGCGGGGTATACCGCTGAAGTCGGCGGCGAGTATATAATCGGGCAAATCAAAGAAAGACGGCTTATTCAAAATGCTTGAAAAAAAATGGACTTCATCTTCTTGGCAAAAACTCGCGGCGATTCTATCACTCTCTTTCTCCATGATGTACACGGTCATCTTGTTCACCCCCCTCGACCTGTACCTGCATAACCCGACGGATTTCGTCGTGAGCTGGAAATTTTTTGCACCAGCTTTGTTTGGGGTTGCCTTAATATGTTCAATTGCGTTATCGGTAGTACTTTTCATGATGTGGTACAAAAAAACCATGTTAGGTGTTGCGTTGCTTTTATTATGTGCTTTGTTCTTTACCTTTATCCGATTTGCATATCAGCAGTTTTTATCAATGTATATTTATATCGTTGGCCTTATCGTTTGTGTCATTATAATATGGATTTTACTGACAAGACTATTACGAGAAAAAGCCGTTGACGCCGCGCTGCTTGTCCTCTGGGGGGTCTATGTCATTTCTTATATTCAAACGCTTTTTTTAAATGGCGGAATGACTCTGATCACAGGCGATAAAGCGGAGTACAATGGGCAAATCATTAATATACTGCTTTGGGTAATCGTCTCTTTATTGCCTCTATGCCTTTGGATAGTATTCAAGATAAAAAACAAAGCATTCCATTATGAAAAGGCTCTTATTTTTACAGCGTTCCTAATTTCAGGAATGCAAATAGCCGGGCTCGTTTCAAGCGCGGTTTTTGCTGATTTACCAATCGGCTTCGATGAAAACACCGATGAAAAGTTTTTCTCCTATGAATCAGCGATTCATTTTAGCCCCGTGGAAAACATCTGCGTCTTTCTTCTTGACCGCCTTGACGTAACTTACATGACAGAGGTTCTGGAGACATACCCTGAACTATACAAGCAGCTTAGCGGGTTTACTCTTTATCAAAACAATATCGCGGAATTCACAGGTACTTTCCCATCAGTTACCACGATACTTACTCAACATTATTATCGGGAAGGCTTGACCTTTGACGAGTATTGGGAAGAAGCCTGGGCTCAGCATACTGTAATTGATACGCTGAAAGAGAATGGATTCATCACAAATCTGTTTATCGATATACTATCCACATACGGAGATGTTAAGCAAATTCAAGGCAGGACAGACAATCTGAAAAGTGTCGAAATCAGGATTTACATGAAAGGTATGCTTGACGCAGCTGGACGACTATCCCTTGGCAGATTGTCACCATATTATTTAAAAAACTTCTTTCTCGGCCCGATTGATTCGGCTTTCGGAAACAATTTTTTCAGGATGAATAACGATGGTTCTCATGTCGTTCAACGCCCCGGTATTAATGTTACAAGCGACCTCGATTTTTATGAATTCATTTTACAGAATGATTTTTCTGTGGACAGCGAAAAGAAGGTCTTTAATTTTATCCATCTGAACTGTTCCCATGCGGACTGGGACAAAGCCGTAACGACAGGCGGATATCATTTTGACGCAAAAAGCGGGATCATAAAACACGGAGGCAACTATATCGATTCCACACGGGCTTGCTTTGAAATTTTAAATTCATATTTTGAACAAATGAGAAATATCGGAGTTTATGATAACAGCACGATCATTCTCCTTGCCGATCACGGCGCAACCAACCCCTACAGTGAAAAGAAGGCGGTGACAACATGCCTTTTCATCAAGCCACAAGGAGGACACGAATCTCTTACCATTAATACGGAAGCCGAGCTTTCCAACCAATACTTTGGAGCCAGTATTCTTGAAGCGGCACAACTGTCATTAAGCGACCTTAGCGTCTCATTCTTCGACGTCATCGGCGGCGCTCCTCCGCCGATAAGAAGTTTTTATTCATACAGCAGTTGGTGGGGCGCAAGGGAAGGCGCGCAAATGATCAAACTGAATGGTATTTACGAAATCAATGGCGACGCAAGCGATTTCGAGAATTGGAGATTCATAAAGAAATAAATCAAGTGTTTATATCTGAACGCCTGTTTTCCTGCAATAAAGCCTATAGATGAATCCTGATATAACAATTGACAGAATCCCAGCCAATAGTTTACCCAGGAAAAGCGGCAGAATAAAAGCCGGATGAAATGTCGCCGCAAATGACAGATGATCGCCTATTATATATGCTCCGCAAACAGTGAATGATATCGTTTTAACCTTGTCCGACGGTTTCATTTCCTTTACTATTGGGAATAACGCTAACGCGTTGGCTAATGCGCCAAGCAAGCCTGTCATCGCCTCTTCTCCCATACCTAACAGATTTCCTAATTTCCCCATTGGCTTTTTCAAATATCTCTTTATCAGGTAAACCATCGGAAACGCTCCCGCAAGCATCATTCCGATATAGCCGGATACTTCAAGCGCGCGCATCATATCGATTTCGTCCGCGACAATCGGATCGAAGGCCCATTTCCCCATAATAGCGGAGAACATCCCGGTAAAGTATTCTACGATACAAAACACTAAAACAATTCGCGCTGAAACCGTAATGAATTTCCCGAATCCAGTGAATCCCTTTATCATCGCCTTCGGTAAAAAGAATAAACCAAGAGCGATGAGTAAACAAATTATAATAATCGGTATAAGGTTTAGCAGTAACTCCATATACCCTAAATCCAATTGAGCTGTGTCATTGAATACGGTCGATTCCGGTATTTCTGGATTGGATAGGATCATAATCAGACCAGAAATGAAAATACCCACAGGTATACATAAAATACCTGACATTATCCCAAGGCCAAAATATTCCTGATCGCCGCTCTCGATCATTCCCAACCCAACCGGTATGGTAAATACAATCGTGGCGCCCAGCATGTAGCTGGTTATCACGGATACCATCCAGCTTGCGGGCGTCGCGGCTGTTACCTCAGTTAACTTATATGCGCCCATATCCACCGCGAGAAGCGCCCCGGCGCCCATAGACGGATCCGCGCCTAATGCTCCAAAGGCTTTGCCAAGAACTAACTCAATGAAAATAGCTAAAAAAGGTATGGCTGCAAATATTCCCGCAATGGTCATAAAAAGCGGACCGATAGAGTTTAGCCCTTCAATGAATTGCTCACCTAGCTCGCTTTCAGGCTTTAGAATAGAAGCAGCAGCGCCTACAACCGCGCATCCAATGATGATGTAAATAACAATATTCCCAAATAATGCCATGTCGTCAAACAATCCCTTCTTACTATCATTTGTTATCCAGATAATACGGTAAAGCTCCATCAGCAAATGATTTTGCGTTATTATACCAATGCTCTTCAAGTTTTATATCCTCAGTGCCTCTTTTCGCGAGATGCACCATATAGATAAACCAATAATAAGATGTAAACGATGTGTATGCGAGCATATGCCTCAGCTCCACTTTTGTGGCATTACCGTAATAATATTTTTGTATAACGTCAACGGCTTCGCTAAGGTTATAATCCGAGCAACAGATAAAGGTACCCAGATCGCTCCCCGCATCGCAGTTCCCTGAAAACTCCCAATCGATCAAATGAATTTTTTCCTCTCCTTCTTCTTCGGTTACCAGGAAATTTGGCTGCCAGCAGTCGCCATGCGTTAAAACTATCGGCATATTGTCTTGTTTGGATAGCTCTGCAAGATGTGATACTTTTTTATGGACCGCTTTAAAATCTGTATATCGCGATCCTCCATATTCCAGGATATCCCAATATGCTTTATCTGTCTCCTCCCACAACAAGAAATCTCGGGGCGCATTTTCACCTGATTTATGTAAGGTACGCATAATGTCAAGCGCCTTATCCACGTCTCCATTGTTATAATAATCCAATTTCCGTGTAAACGGGATGAAACGAGAAATTTTCCAGCCTTCCTTAACATCTATATAGATATAGGACGGATCCAGCTTTAAGCGATGCCCGGCTGCGTTGCCGAAAGCTTCGCTTTCTCGGCTGATAAACTGCTCCGTACCAAAACCAGGACAGCGGTATACATATAAATTATCTCCTAGACTGAACTGGAAATTAATATTGGTTACTCCCTCTCTAATCAAGCGAAAGTCATCCGCTTCGTCAGAACCAAGGGTAGACGCGATTCCCTTCTGAATCATTTCCCCTAACGCGTTAAAGTTATCATCCTTGACATGAAGCACCGCTTTGATATACTCCCTTTCCTCGACGTCAAAATAATCGCTGAACTGTTTCACTGACTAACCTCCATTTCGATGAGCTTTTGATAATTCTCAATCGTTAACAAGTAATAATCTTTCATATATCGATACATTCTTAATGGATAATCGCCGAATTCCTGATCGATGGCTTGATTGTATTGACTCCACATCGCCCATAATAATCCGCTTAACGCAATATTTAAATACAGTCGTATTCGCTCTTGAATTAACGGTTCTTTTTTTAGATATAGGCGCAACGAATAATCAACGCGTTCCCTATTAAATCCTGCAAATATAGCGTACATTGCCACATCGATGAGCGGGTCGCCCATACCGCCGTACTCCCAGTCGAGTATCTTAACTTCACCGTCCTGTGTTATCATTACATTACTATGATTATAGTCCCCGTGGTACAAGATATGGGGAACACCCAACTTCCGGCGGATATCAAGCAATTGTTGATATTTTTCTCTGGTTTCCCGGATATCGGAAAATCGTATCGCGTTCAATGTATCCGCAGACTCAATATAATATTCGATTATTTCATCGATATCATGTGTATCCGGTATGGTTACTCCACTTTCATGAGCAATACGGATCTGTTTCATACACAATTCCAGCTCCCGATCGTCGAACGGGTCGGTGATTCTGGCATTACCAAAGTAGCGGGTTATCTTCACGCCCGAACCTGTATCCAAGCTTACGATTTCATCAGAAATACCAAGATGTTGGATCGCTTTATAAATCGCTTTCTCTTTTTGAGGTTCTAACATTTTATCCGCCTTATTTCTTGGTATTCGGCAAACATAACTGTCCTGCTTAATGGAAAAACGAAAAGAATTATTTATTACGCCAGCTTTAATCGGGAAAATATCACTGATTTCCTCTTCGGGGACGCAGCAAGCTTCCGCTATCGCTTCCATCACCTGATTATTTGAAGCATTGATATAAGTCGGATCAAACATACGTAATTCTTCCAAGTTCTCGAATTCATGTACATTACCTGTTTGCCTGTTCAAATACATTGGCAGCTCATCGATATGATCCACCATAATCTGCTCCCAGTAAAAATTCTCTGTACCCGGGCGGTTATAGTAGTCGATTAAAAAGACTTTGAGTTTTTTTGAAAATGCCGGTGAAAAATATGCCGGTCCAATGATTGCCCAGTCATCCTCACCCGAAAAAAACATGGATTCAATTTTATCTGTCGCGGAAGCCATAGCGCATAATTCATGAGTCGGTCCTTGCATATAGACAACTGTATGCCAATTATAAGCTTCGTATAAATGAAAAACATTATTCTCAATCCAGTTGTCCGCTTCCAACAGGTATGTGCTGTCAAGATACTCCGCGACATAATATAGACTGGTTAAAGTATTCTTCACGCCGTATTCACGGTTGTACACAAGCTTAACGCCAAACTTGTCAATCAGATAATCAAACATTTCCTTCTTATATCCTACGACTAAAACAATATCATTTATTCCTTTTTCCAGAAGCTGCTCGATTTGCCGTTCTATCATAGGTTTTCCATATACTTCAAGAAGCCCTTTAGGGGTTTCATAAGTTAACGGTACGCAACGGATACCAAATCCGGCTGTCAGTATGACCGCATTTTTCACGCGGAAGAGTTCAAGATAGGCTTGGCCTTTTTCCGTCAATACCAACTCTTGCCTGTCTTTCTTGAGCAGATATCCTTCAGCAAGGCATTCTTTTATCGTAGCGTTTACCAGCCCCAAAGAAAGCCCTCCGCCGACAGCAAGCTCCCGCTGGGTCGCTTCTGGTTTTTCGATCAGTTGTCTACATACGATGACAAAGTTCTCTTGTTTCAAAACATTCCCTCTCCTGTTTCGTTCATTTTGCATAAAAATATAGCATATTTTGAACATTGTCAAGAAAAATATGCCTTGATTAAACCTGAAATCCCGAAAAAATACATCTAGGCTGGGGGCACAACCCCCAATGAAGTATAGATACCCCTCTGCTTGCTTGTTATCTCGCCATAATAAGCCGCTTCTCCTGGCAACTGGAACTTCTCAATCACATCGAGTTCGTCGAACAATTCCTGCATCGTATATTTCTTGAATAAACCGGCTTTGTCCATTGCGTGTTTTACATAAGCCAGATAGATCAAGCCAATGAACTGAAGGAATATCTTACCTTCCAGGTTCTCATCCGATGATACCGAGGTCTGCCTCATGCTGAGCCTGTCTTTCAAGTCGGAGAACGCTTTTTCAATCAAGTCTTTCGATTGGTAGATGTGGAGCGCCTCGACAGGATCCTTTACCCCGTTTGACAGGAGGACGAAAAAGCCAAAGTTTTTCCTCGCCGCGTCAATGGCCGCTTGTTTTGGTTTGATCCGAACGCCGCGTACCGGTGTAGCTGAGACGTCAAAGTATTTCGTGTAGTTCTTCTTATGTTCTTCCTTGTGTTTCCCGGATATTAGTTCTTCCTCAAGGGCGTCAAGCATTTTGTTGAAACGGAGTTTTTCATCCGTGGCTAATTGATCGTTGTAATATATGTGGACATACATACGCCTGGAATCATTAACCACTTCGCCGCTTCTCGTTTTCGTTTCCTCGTATGCCCAATCCATCGTCTGCGACTTGATGAAAAGCCCTGTTGCGGAACTGTAGTTTTCCCTCCGGTCGAAGTCGGCCCTTTCTGTCTTAAGCTGATCCTGAATAAACTTCAGCGATATTCTGGCGCCGATTACAAACTTGTAGCGAGTCTTGAACAATGCGTTCACATTCTTCTCGCTGTAGAACCCCCGGTCCATGACAATCTTCGTTTTTTTCAGGTCAAGGTATTCCACGCCGGCAAGAAGATTCGTGATTGTCATCACGTCGGTGATGTTGCCGGGGAGTTTCCGGTAGTATACCGGGAGGCCTGACCCTTGGCCCAGGAGCAGCGCCAGGTTGATCTGGGCAAGGCTGTCGCCGTCTTTGTTGTTCCCGTACTTCACCTGCTTGAGCTGCCCGGAATAGGAGCTGACCGATGTGCTGTCGTAAAACAGGTATTCCGTTTCCACGCGGCGCTTCGACTGCTTCCGGAAGAATTCCATCTTCGCGGCTTCCGTCAACATCGGCAACAACTCGCTGCTCCGCTGCGAAGGGATATCTTTCCCGCATGGGTGCTCATGGGTGAGGGCCCACCGCTTGAAGCGGTACATCGGGGAGGATGGCTCCAAGGCAAGATAATATGCAAGGGAAAGCATTTCCTTATGCATGCCGGGAAAACATGATTTCAAGTCGGCGTCGGTGCCTAATGCTTCCCCGATCCTGTCGAACAAGTAGGTCGCCCCAGAGAACAGCCGTTTACACTCCGTTGCGGGGACTGGCCCGCGTTTCGCCGTAAGCTCTTTTTCTTTCTCAAGTTCCTCCCGCAGTAAGTATTTCTTATTGGGAACGAACTCGCCGTCAATCATCCGCCCTAGATATTCCCGTTTTGGCTCGGAACGCTGTTTCTGCTTGTTCCAGACCGACTTGTACTCGTAGACGTATTCCCGCCCATTGATGACCTGTGTTGATCTCGGCATAACGCACCTCCAACTAGATATATTATATATCTATGTCAAGTGGTTTGTCAAGACCGAGAGTGGGAAAAATGCTCTGTTTTTCAATGCTTTATGCTGCTTGTCTCATCCCCTAGATATATTTTTTCGGGAGTGCAGGCTATAATCGAAGCCTGCAAAGCCATGACCTCGCCAGACCCCATTCCATTAGGCGAATACCTGGGTTTCTCCATGAAACTGCTTTTTGATACGTTCAGCAAGGACTACCGCATCCTGTTCCGACTATCTGCCGAACACAGCCAAGAATGCCTGCGCCACCGTGTATTCCACGGCAGCTATTGAATATGAGCGCTGGATGCAGAACCGAAAAAGAAGCTATGCGAGGTAGCGATTCTGTTATTTATTTTAATCGTATAGTGGTTGCTATTTAGACCATTTTGTCAGCAATAATATATTTTTCAATCGTTATCCATGTTGTTTCCAGGGTTCGAAGAAAAGAATAAACTGCTATGCTCTCTTTAGTATTCATGTGTTATGGTTGAAATACAGACCACAATAATGTATAATCAAAGATATCCGAGTGGTCAGGAGTGGTCTGGATGAAGCATTATGAGCGGTTGCTTGAAATGGGGTGCTTTACGCGAGATGAGCTATGCGCCCTCACCGGCAACTATAATACAGCGGGTACGGTGCTGAAGAACTATATCAAAAAAGGGTATGTCATGCAGGTCAAGCGCAACCTCTATGTTGCCGTGAACCTTGCGGACCGCCAGCCTGTTGTCAGCAAACAACGCATAGCCGGAAGAATAACGCCTACTTCCTATGTGTCCCATCACGCAGCCTTTGAATACTACGGCTGCGCCAATCAGGTGTCCTATCAAGTAGAGGTTTCGTCGGAAACGCCATTTGCCACGTTCAACTTTGACGGCGTCACGTATATGTATATCGCTTCCCGGATAGAGGACGGTGTAATCACCCGGCCCGATGGCGTCCGTGTGACCGATATGGAGCGCACGGTTATCGATGGTATACATGACTTCGAGAAAGTGGCGGGGCTGGAGGAATTACTGCGCTGCATAGAGCTGATACCGTCTGTGCGTGAAAATAAACTGCTATCGTACCTTAACGCATACGGTAAGCAAGTCCTGTACCAAAAAGCCGGATATATCCTGCGGCATTTCCAACGCGCATTAAGTCTAAGCGACGCCTTTTTCGACTTGTGTGCTGGCCATATCGGAAAAAGCACACGCTACCTGACCGGTAACGCCGGGGGCAGCTACAACGGCGAGTGGCGGCTGATGGTTCCCGCAGACTTAATGAAACTGACAAATAAAGGGGTGAGTTACAATGCCGACTTATGATAAGCTGGCGCTTGGCAGAAAGGCGCGTGATTTGGGGTTTACGCGTGACGCCTTTGAAAAAATGACCCGACTGACCGAGCTTTTGCAGTATATCAACGCGGAACCAGAATTAAAATCGATACTTGCGCTGAAAGGCGGAACGGCGATCAATTTGACCGTGTTTTGCCTTCCGCGGCTTTCCGTCGATATTGATTTAGATTTTGCAGAGAACCTGACGAAAGAGGAAACATCGGCTAAGCGTGAGCGGATCACCGAATTGTTGGGGCGGTACACAGCCAACGAGGGTTATGTGCTGAACGACAAGTCCAAACATGCCCACGCGCTCGATTCCTTTGTTTACTCGTAAAAAGCATTTGCAGCCTATGCACAGCTTTTTAAATTGGAGCAGATTTTGGAGCAGGCTTTAGAAAAAAGGGAAAACGAGCTTTCACTTACGCTTGTCACTAACCACCCGAAATTGGAGCTGAAAAAGCAAAATTGGAGCTGAAATTGGAGCAGAATTAGAAAAATATGGAGCAAAAATGAATACAAGCGACCCCACCGAACATAGTGAAAAGTCGCTTGTACCAAGGGTTTCAGCCCTTTTGCCGATGAGCTGCTATCCGGGCTTGAACCGGAGACCTCGTCCTTACCAA
>Ga0082212_10012692_pt1 | contig 10599 bp, 5 predicted proteins | sample TergutNt197P3_FD_71548 | JGI IMG/M metagenome (GOLD analysis project Ga0082212, IMG submission 71548) | Neocapritermes taracua P3 segment gut microbial communities from Petit-Saut dam, French Guiana - Nt197 P3 | ecosystem: Host-associated > Arthropoda: Insects > Digestive system > Gut ...
CATCCAAAAGGGGCGAAAAAATGACAAAGGCATCATCAAAAAATAAAGAAGGATTATAAGCCAAACGAACCCCACCGCCGCATTCGCGGCACCTCCCCTTCCAGGGGAGGCTATGGGTGCAGTTTCCTTGCCTCCCCTGCACGTGTAACGAACGTGAACGACAGTTCACGTGCAGTTCACGCCAACCTGTGTTATCTATTCAAAACAAGCTAAGTGGGAAATGAAAAAAACTTTCATGCGAGGCCTTGCGGAAGATGGCGACAACGCCGTTAATCCCGCTTACCTAAAGCTTCGCAAGTTTTATGTGGAGGCGAATATGCAAATGGACAAACTGGCATTCAGGGAAAAAACCGCTAAAACCGACGTTAACATGGTAGGTGCGGAGCGCGAATATATGCTTGCCGAAGCCATCATAAATGACCGCCCATTTTTAGACTTCATCGACCAAATCGAAAGTGGTCACGAATATGAGTGCAATATCGCAAAAAGCCTATGCTTCGAATTGACCGGCGAATCCGACCCGCATGGCCATTGGTCGGGGGAACGCGGGTGGATTCCCGGGTGGCAGGACGGGTGGCCGGGGAAAAACAAAGCGGTGCTATTGATCTGCGGAAAATGCTTCCACGAAAGGGACAACCCGCTGGTGTTCGAATTCGAGGAAACCGACACGGCGGTTGTGTGGAGGGATTTCCGCAATCCCCAAACAAAGCGGGATTATGTCGAGATACCCGCGTTCCGTTTTGAGAAGGAGCAGTATGGAGCGGCGATGGCGGAACTCAAAAAAATCGCAATTGGCAACCTCTAAAAACCTCGAACATTTGTGCGATTTATGTAGGGAACGACCACTGGGCGTTCCGTGGTGTCCATTAAATGGGCGTTTTTCGTTTGCGCCACGCGGCGCGCCGCATTCGATTGGCGTGAACGGCGTGTGAACTCCGTTCACATTCGTTACACGTCGTCGCGCCCTACAATTGAGGTTTTTAGAGGTTGCCTAAAAGCCCAAGCCATTCTTTGGCGGTGGGTTGGGAGATGTCCGCTGTTTCCGCAAGCGTTTTATAATTCACTTGCTCCGCTGTCAATGCGGCGCAGGCGGTCGCGAATTTGCCAAAACGGAATGTGTCGGTCACGCCGCCGAATTCGGCAACATCGCGCATAAGATAGGTATTTAGGATATAATTAACTTCACTTTATATTATCATATTATATCATATTGTCGTCAATTTGTCAACTGATCAATCCATGTTTTCTATCTTGTCGGCCAATTTGCCTATATCGCTTTTCACCATTTCTTCCCGGGAATTTATCGCCGAAACAAATTCGGTTTTTCCCGATAAAATATTGTCTTTGAGCGCTCCGAGCAGACCCCCGAAGTCCTTTATCACGCAGAACGGATATGAGCGGTTTCCGAGTATGATGCCCAACATTTCCCTCGATTCCTCGTCGTGGAAGAATTTGCCGTACAAGGCGGAATCGAAATAGGCCGGGACCAAAGTGTGGTGCGATTCCGACTGCATCGCCTCGAGCACCGTGCCTACAAAGTCAAAATCCTCCGCGTCGCGGGGCACGCAGACCCCGGTGAAAGCGTATATGATGTAGCTATAGTAGCTGTCCTGGCTTTCATCGAGCTTCGGCATGGGCAGAAGACCGAACGGCGTTTCCATTTCCCTGAACCGGCGGACGCATTCGAGGACTTCGCTGCAAAAAAGCGCCTGATCCGCCATGAACATTTTTTGTATCGCGTCAAATCCCGCTTCGCTCAAATTCCTGGGATTGGTCACGTCGTACGTGAAGCTGTCGCTGTTGAAAAGCTCGAAAACCTTTTCGAGGGTTTTTATGACGCGTTCGCTGCCGGCGTTGAGAACCGGTATGTCGCCCAAATCCTTTTCGACCATTTTTTCGCCGGAGGCAAAAAACGCCCCGAATATCGTCTCGCTGTGGGTCACCATCCCGTATTGGTCGTCGATGCCGTACCTGCCGTCGCTGTTCAAATCTTTCACGCACGGCTTGCCCATTTCCATCATTTTATCCATCGTCCATTTGCCCTCCCTGACGATTTGGTAAGGGTCTTCGAGCCCGTAGTCCGAAACAAAGTTTTTGTTGAACATCACCACCCATGTCGCATCGTTGTAAAACATGTTGGCGTCGCCTGTCATCGTATACAGCCTGCCTGCGATGGACAAGTCTTTTTTGGCGTTTTGGTCCCAATAGGGCTTTGAGAAATCCGCTTTCGGGAGCTTGTTCAAATCGTATAGGTATCCGTCCGCCGCAAGGTCGAGAAAATAGTTGCCCCACAGATATACGGCGTCATACAGGCGGTCGCCGGCGTTTATGGATTTTCTGATTTCCCCGGTCACGGTGTTCCAAGGTATTTTGTTGTCTTTTATCGAGATGTCGAACCTCTCCTCGACTTTCATGGTGCGCCTGTATGTGGCATCGTTTATGCTCTCGCCGATTTCCTCGTCCACGCATACCCTGTCGAGCAGCCCCCAGTGGACTTCCGAGAGCGTGACGAAATTGAATGCGCGGTTCTGGAAATCGACATCTTCGAGATCGTCGGCGACAAATACCGCTCCATCGCCCAAATCCTCGGTTCTCCCGTCGGTCGCGCCCGTTGCGGGAGCCTTTTCGCCGCCGCCCGACTGGCACGAAACGAGTAAGGCGAGCAGCAGGGCGGCGGCAATCGGCAAATGCAGCTTTTTTGCGTGTTTCATAAATGTTCCCTATCCCCTTGTTTTTTTGGTTTTGGTCATTGCCCTTGGGACAATCATAGCACAAACGGGAAAATAAATCAACACCTTTTTCCGCTGTTTCGCATTTTTCCATTGACTTTTTTCAACGTTTGTGCTACAATGACCGTATGCACATGCCATGATAGGGGCGTATGCTCGGACGCAGCCCGATTTGAATGGCGGCATAGCCGCGAAGAAAACAAACGATTTCAGGAGGAATCGCCATGCAGACAGCTTTTTCGGTCGCCGCGCTGCTTTTCGCGATATTCATATTTGCGGCAAACCCAAAGGAAAAAGTGAACCAATGGTGCTCCATCGCGACAATTTTCTTCTTTTTGGGCATTTTCAAGCAGGCCGTGATGTTTGAGATCATCCCGCTCATACAAAACACGTTCGGGGCATATGGGCTCGCGGAAAGCTTCGCCCCGCTGCACAACATCTTCACGTGGGTGATCTACACGCTCGGCATGCCCACGATGACCATCGGCGGCTGCTATTTCGGGTATATCGACTTTGACAGGAAGTTTCGGATATTCAAGTACATAATCTACATTCCCGGGATGTTTCTCATGCTTTTCTTCTCGCCCCTGAAATTCATAGGATACCAGCCCGTCAACAAGCCGTTCTGGATCACATACACGGCATACAACTTCGCATTCGGGGCCATCATCGCCATCGTCACGGCCAGGGGGATCAGAATCGACAGGAAAGCGCTCGACGAGGGCAGCATATTGAAAAAGAAACAGAACCAGAGGAAGCGGGAAGCCATGATTTTGCTCCCCACGCTGTATTTTTGGCTGTTCTCCGTTTTTCCCGTCAATTTGCTCAATGTGCTCGGATTGGATGCGTTCGGTAAATTGCTGCAGATGTGGCAGCTGAACCTCGTCATCATGCTGCTCTGCATCTTCGGGATCATATTTTCGGCAGTCAAGGGCGACGGCTTCCTCGGCATCAAAATCATACCAACGCGCTACAGCCACAACCTAAAAATGCCAATCGACGATTTTATGAGCAATCTGACCCACCGCATAAAAAGCGACACGTCGTACATGAGCGTCAAGACGGAAAAAATAAGGGACATGGTCAAAAGCGGCCGCATCGATGGCGTATGCGGCGAAATCAACGAGAACATCGAGGAGCTGTCGGGCAAAATACAGGCGCTCAACAACCTCGCCAGAAAATTCAACCGGTATTCAAACACCATCGATCTGGAAAACCAATCCGCCGGGCTGAAGGATTTGCTGAACGAGGCCAAAAGGCATGAGGCGAAGATATACATAGAGATCGTCGAGGATGTCCGCCTGGAATGCGACAAAAGCCTCATGGTCGAAGTTTTCAAGGACATAATAGACAACGGCGTCCAGGCGATCCAAGCGAAAAACGCGCCGGCGGAAACGGAAAAGGGCAAAATCGTCATATCCGGGGCATACGAGAAGAACAAATACAAGATAAGCTTCAAAGACAACGGCACCGGGATCCCGCCAGGCAAGCTGGAGAACATATTCGACCCGGGCGTGACCACCAAGAACAAGGAATTCAACTCCGGGCTGGGGCTGGCAAACTGCAAAAAAGTGATAGCCAAGCACGGAGGCAATATCTACGCGGAAAACAACGGCGAGGAAGGCGGGGCCACGATCATAATCGAGCTGCCTTCCAAGATAGCCGAGGCATCGGGTAAAAACGCAAAAGCGAGCCAACCAGTGGATATGGCGCGATAGGGGGGACAATCGGCATGGAGGGAAAGATAAAGCTGATTTTGGTCGAGGACAGGGCGGAATGGATAAAAACTTTCGAGGAGGAGATCCTCAAGGATCCACGTTTCGATTATTTGGGTTTTGCCTCTTCAAAGGATTCCGGCATTGCGAAAACCCTTGCCCTGAAACCGGATGTGGTGGTCATGGACATATTTTTGGACGCCTCGAGCAACCGGGAGTACGGCATCGAGGCAGCAAAGGAAATCAGGATAAAAACAAAGTCAAAAATCGTGTTTTTCACCGCCGACGACGAAAACAGGCAGCTCCGAAAAGAGGCGTGCAGGATAGGGTTCGCATCCGGTTACATCCGCAAGGCCGACTACAAGAAATACGCGGACGAAATATACAACGCGGTCACCAAAAGCACGCCGTTCAAGGAAAGCATAATCGAAAACGTGAGAAACCAGCTCACCGACACGGAAAACGACATTCTCACCAAGATGATCGACGGCAGGATCGAAGGCATCACCAAAACCGACATATATTCGCAAAAGAACCTGTCAAAGAACAAGACGAAGATATATGGAAAGTTCGGGCTCTCTGAGGTGCCGGAAAAAGAAAGGGAAAGCGTCCTGGTCAAAATTTTTTCCACTTGGTAGCCGTTTTACGGCAATATGCCATATTTGCCCATATCCGGCTTTTGTCCGCGATCCTGGCCATCATACCCCAACTTATCCAGATCTTCCATGACGTTCGCGATACAGGTTTTTATCCGCTGGATTTTTTCAGGTTCGCCTACGCGGCATTCCATTCCGTCAAATCTTTTCATTATGCCTTCAAGCGCTTCCTTGTAGGCTTTCCGGCCTTCGCCGGTCATATATACTATATTCCAGCATTCGGGGTTAGTCCCGATATAGAGCGGTTCGTTCAAATCAATCGTATGCAGGCTCGTGAGGACGAATTCCCCCAGCGCCCAGTCGTCGTTGCAAAAATATGCGCTGTTTGATACGTAGGCCTCTTCCGCGTCGAAAAACAATTCCGCGAGTTTTTCGCGCGCCTCGTCGTCCTTGGGCCTATACAGCCTCTCAATCGTTTCCAGCGCCGCCTGTTCGATTGGCTTTTCCGGTTGGGACAGCATTTTTCCGCCGAACAATATATTGAACTCGGCGCCCGGATTTATGGTGGGGCCCATATAATATTCTATCGCCCCGCTCCCTGCCTGCATCATCCTCTTGACACTTCCGCCCGTATGTTTCGGGTAAGGCAAAAACCACCTCAAACGCTCCCATCTCTGCGGCGTATACACCCAGAAATCGCCCGACCCCCCGAACTCGCAATGGAAGTTCTGCATACATTTCGGGGGCTTGCCGTCACGGAACTTTAAATGGGGGACTATGAAATAATCTATGTGCCTCGACAACTCGGAGACCTGCGCCGCATCCCCGGTTTCATCGGGGATACCGTTAAAGCCGCAGCTGCTCGCCATGATGATTTTATCGGGATAGTTTTCCCTTATGTAGTCGGCGGTTTTGATATTGACCATAACGTGATACTGAACGTCGTTATGGCTCGCGCACTGCTCGCAGCTGCATCTGCCAAGGTCGGCTGATTCCATATGTATGCCGTCAAAACCGGGAAATTCGGCCATAACGAAATCGATTATTTTTTTCATCCATTCCCATGACTCGTCTTTTGAGGCGCACATGGCATGGGGATTGTTGCCCGCGACTTCGGGATGGTTTTTGACGATTTCGTCGAAACCCCAGCTATACACGCCTATTCCGGTCATAATTTTGATCCCGCAGCCATGCGCGGCCTCAATGATGCGCTCCACGCGCTCCCTGCGCTCGCTGTCAACGGCGCTTACGATGTCACAGGGCCACCCCCAAGTCACGAGAAGCCCCCACACGGTGAATATGTTGAATCCCGCCTCGCCCTGCAGCCTGATGCAGTTTATAATATCATTTTCCGCTTGATCGTCGAGAACGGGATAAGGCCACCGTTCCCCCGGCATGCCTACGTTGCGCATATCGTTTATCCATGCGCCGTAAGCCGTTCTGTACTTGATTGCTGCCATAATATGCGTTCTCCTTTTTGATGTGTGTCGCAGGGACACCGCTAATTTTAAATATTTTTGAAATTTAACTTGCCGTTACGGACGGTGATTAAAAGAGTTTTGCCGGAATTGTTCCACAGCGATTTTGTTTTTGCGGAATCGCTGCCATTTTCCGTGATAATTATAACTGTTTTGTCGACGTCCCTGAACCATGCGGCGGGGACGTATAGATCCACTCCTGCATATTCGCGCAAGTCAATCACTATATCGTTGCCCGCGCTATCAAATATGGCGTTCATTTGCTCCTGCGTCGGCTCGAGTATCGCTATGCCGTTTGCGATCCTGTATTCAATATCCACGCCGCATACGCTGATTGACGGCTGTTTTGTTTTCGGCGCAAGGGCGTTTATCGCCTCGGCCAATCCCGCCGACGCGGTATCGATTTCGGCCTGCGAAGCATAATCTTTCGCCTCCGCCATTTTTGCTTTTGGCAACTCCGTTTCCAACGCGGTCCAACTATCGGAAGCATAATATTCTTCGTCAAACGCTTCCGCTTGCGCGATCAGGTTTCGCAGGACAGTTTTGTCCACTTCGTATGGCGGCGGGGCGACCGGGCCAAAGATGCCTTCCGGAAGCTGCGCATACGTTGAGTTATATACGGTCACCATGGCATCGGATGTTTCCGGATGCCCATAAATAATATCCGAACCAGCGGCTTTTATGCTGAAGCCGCCCGAACCTAATTTATAAGTGGGGTCGACTGCATTCAAAATCAGTTCGCCGTCGATATAGAATGCGAGCTGCACGTTGCCGTCATCATGGGTGATGCGACCCAAAGTATAGCGGTGGCGGGACCCGTCTATGTGCGGAATCGTGTTGCCTTTGGAGGGCCATCCGTTGTTGGTATCGACGCTCTGCCCGGAAATCCACATATAGCCATAGCCGCCGATGGTCTTTTTGAAGCATACTTCATATTGTAAGCCGGTTCCCGTGCTGACCGCGTTAAACTCCACCGTGTACTTATTGCCTGCCGTCAGCCATGGTATGTCGGCGGAATCGTCCGAGAATGTGAAGTTAAACCGTTGTCCGGGCTTCATTGGTTCAATAACCGCTTCGAAATCCACAATGATGTTAGGCGGCAATTCTTTCGCGATGTCATTGGCCGTATCGAACATGAACATGCTGTAACCCATCGTGGCGTCGCCGGATATGACCAGCGGGTCGTTTCCGTCCCCGTTAACCAAGGATGCGCCATCATGCCACGTCAATCCGGGCAAATCGGTTATTATGCCAAACTTGCCGTAATCGTCCGGAACTGCCGATATTTCCGCCGTCCGTCCTTGTCCGATTTTGTTTGCGGCGGCTACGCCGAATTCGTATACGTTGCCGTTGGTCAGTCCAGTAAATGTATATTCCATGCCGCTTGCCACGTCAATCCACTCGCCTCCGTCCATCTGCACGATATATTTCAATATCGGGCTGTTGCCGTCGTTTAGCGGGGCAGTCCAAGTCAGCTTGACTTGCCCGTTGCCGGGTTTTGCCGCAAAATTTCTTGCTGCGCCCGGGACACTCTCCGGTTTCGGCAGGATGACAATGTCGGGGAGGGCACCTTCGGGCAGCTCAACGTATGGCGACGGGGATATTTTCATCTGAATGGGGGCGGCGCCGGCGAAGAAAATACAAAAGCCGCCCGAACCCAGGCTTTCCGCATCGGCATAGTCGGCGGTCAGCACGCCGTCGACAAAGAATTTCATGACTGCGCCGCCGGTGTTTTTGTCCGTGATGCAAGAAAGGGTATACCGGTGTTTCAATGTGTCCGTATGGGGCTTCATATCCGGATAATCGTCCCAAAAACTGTTCAGGCTGGGCGCAGAGTTGCCGCGCGGGTCAAAATAATTGAGATTTTTCATAAGGCTCACCGCATGCCATCCGCCTTGTATATCGAGCGCAACTGAATACGCAGCGCGTTTTTGTCCGCCAAGTTCCGGGTCGCCTTCGGTGAAATAACTTGGCCACGGATAATTCCTTGCGTTTGACGAAGCGAACATAAGCTGGATTTTTTCGCCTTCAGCCATAGGCCTGTCGATAGATGCCTCAAAATCCAATACGAAGCTGTCGGGCAGCATTGACGTATTGATCGTGTCTTTGTCGAAAAGCGCCAGCCCGCGCTCGCCGGATGCAAAATTTACGGTAAATTCCCCGTTGGCGTCGGGAATCCAAAAACTTGCAGCCCCGTCAAAAAGACTATATTCGGACAAATCTTTTATTACGGGAATATCGTCCGGTTCGCTTGCGTCTTCCGCGCGCATCAGCGTTATGGCGGCATTCGGGCTGACATTTACGCGCATTCCGCCTACGCTTATGGGGTTATCTTTGTCAATGTGGCTTATAAGCAGGATCCCGTCGATGTAAAATTCCATTTCAACCTGATTTTCCGCATTGGTTGCGCAGCGCAGCCTGTAATGATGTATCTCTTGGTCGATATGCGGCTTTGATTCCCATGCGTTTATGTTGGTCGCGGAATTTTCACGCGGGGTGAAATATTCCATTGGCTGGCCGCCGAATTTTTTCGCGAAAGCCACGCCGTACCACGTGCCGTCGTATTCCATGCGCACCGAATATTTTTCGCCGTTCCATAGAGCGTCGCCGGGCAAGTTGTCGCCGAACGTAAGCGTTATATGATCCCCCGCTTTCATCGGCTTATCGATAATGGCGTCAAATCTTATTTCAAAATTGCGCGGCAGGATTTTCGGCCCGCCCGTATCGGTGTCGTATATATATCCGCCGTAAGGCATCGAAAGGTCGGTGCCGCCGATAAAATTCAACTCGCCGTCCACGGGAGCGATAAAACCCGACCCGTCATGCCATACGAGGCCGGTCACGTCGTTTATGGAAATCGGCGGGACAACCGGACGAGGAGGGGCAGGGGCCTTGGCCGGCGGGACTATGGCGATCGTGGCATTTGCGGGTTCGGTGACCGGATGCCAGTTAGGGTGCGAACCGGCCGCTTTTATGCTGAAACCGCCCGCGCCGAATTTATAGACGGTATCGATGATATCCAAAGCCAGTTTGCCGTCGATATAAAATTTCAGGGCTACGTCGCCGTTTTCCAGCGTTATGCGCGACAGCCTGTAAGCGTGCGCCTTGCCGTCCGTATGCGGAACGGCGCTGCCTGCGGGCCATTCGACATTTTGCCCTGCGACCCACATATAGCCATAACCGTCGGCAGCCGCTTTTTTAAAGCATACATCGTAGCTGCCATCTGCGTTCGCGTTAAATTCCACCATGTATTTATTGCCTGTGGCCAGCGCGCCGCTGGGGCTGTCGTCCGCAAACGTGAAATCAAAGCGCTGTCCGGGCGCCATCGGCGTTATCGCCGCGTCGAAGCCTATAGTTATATCTTCAGGCAAAATGGCAGGCAGGCCGCCGTCCGTCATAAACAAGCTATAGCCGCTCATGGCGTCGCCGCTGACAATCAGTTCCCCGTTTTCGTCGGCGCTGACAGGGGCGATGTTGTTATGCCATTCCCTGCGGGTCAGGTCGTCTATGGCGGCGGCCGCCTTGATTGGGGCAAACGCATTTCTGGGGTTGTCAAAGCGTTGGGGAAGGTCGCCTTGTTCCGTTGCCTTGCTGTTCAATAAAGTGACCTGACCTTCCGTAAAATTCCTTTCCCCGCCATGCCAGTGCAAATATCCGTAAACTGCGCAATGATCCGTAAAATCTTCGGATGCGTTGATTTGCATCTGATCCGCGCCCATCCACAAACCGCAGATCGTTATGTTTCTGCCGCTTTGCAGATCGAGCGCGCGCGTATCAAGATTTGCATATCCTGCCGAAAATATCTCAAGGCCCACTCTGAACATCATTATGTTTTCCGGGCTTCCGCCGTTGGATTCGCGGAACGTGATCCCTTTGTTCGCCTCATAGGTGTAGTACGAATAAACATTGATGTCGGAACAGTCGCCCATTACAAATCCTTTTGACATCGTCCGGTGATTTATGCGCATGGCATCCGCAAGCCCGCTGCGGTCGGTCCTGTTCAAATAATCCCACCATATGCCACATGTGACCATGACGTTTTCGATCGTGACGTTTTTCACGCCGCCGTCCAGATTTATGG
>Ga0082212_10012693_pt1 | contig 10599 bp, 5 predicted proteins | sample TergutNt197P3_FD_71548 | JGI IMG/M metagenome (GOLD analysis project Ga0082212, IMG submission 71548) | Neocapritermes taracua P3 segment gut microbial communities from Petit-Saut dam, French Guiana - Nt197 P3 | ecosystem: Host-associated > Arthropoda: Insects > Digestive system > Gut ...
CTGATTATTTTTATGCGCTGGATAAAGACGCCATACTGGACGAATTGACTAAGGACGAGTTGAGCGAATCAGAACAGTGTGCCATGGTACAGATGCTATCCGAATTATTATATCAGGACGGATTGATCAAAAAGGATATTGTCGAAAAAATATCGCTTCTTGACAAATCGCTGTTTCTATTAAAGTATCTGGAATGTAACAGTAAAACGTATTCGTGGGACAGGGAACAGAAAATGAGCGATATCCATAAAATATTGACGGAGTACGAAGTCATTAAAATTTGCAATAATTAATAATAGATTAAATAAAAAAAATGAAAAAACAGAAATTATTTTTTAGCATTTGTATTTGCGCTGTTTTAACAATCATTTCTTCCGGGGCGGAAGAGGCAAGGTTGTTACGCTTTCCATCGACAAACGGTTCGGAGATCGTATTTTCGTATGCCGGCGATTTGTACAAGGTATCGGTCAACGGCGGCGAGGCCAGACGGCTTACTTCTCATGTGGGCTACGAGATGTTCCCGCGTTTTTCGCCTGACGGCAAAACAATTGCCTTCACCGGACAGTATGACGGTAATACGGAGGTTTTTTCCATCCCTTCGGAAGGCGGTGAGCCTTTACGGCTGACCTATACAGCTACTAATTCACGCGACGATTTAGGCGACCGCATGGGGCCGAATAACATGGTGATTGGTTGGAGCGCCGACGGAAGCCAAGTCGTTTATCGCAATAGGATAAGCGGCAGCTTCGCAGGCAAGTTATTTCTTGTTTCGAAAGAGGGCGGACTGTCGCAAGCGATCCCGTTGCCAGAAGGAGGGTTCTGCAGCTATTCGCCCGATGGCAAAAAGTTGGCATATAACCGGGTAATGCGCGAGTTTCGTACATGGAAATATTACAAAGGCGGTATGGCCGACGATGTATGGATTTACGATGCAGATAAGAAAGCCGTCGAAAACATTACGAATAATGATGCACAGGATATTTTCCCGATGTGGGTGGGCGACGAGATTTACTTTGCGTCCGACCGCGACCGTACTATGAATATTTTTGTGTATGATACCCGAACAAAAGCGACGTCAAAAGTAACAAACTTCACGGACTACGACGTGAAATTCCCATCTACAAACGGCAAGATAATCGTCTTTGAGAAAGGAGGTTATATTTATAAATTAGACCCCGCTACAAAGAACGCCGAAAAAGTTACAATTACACTTACTTCCGATAACATTTACGCGCGAAGCGAGATAAAAGACGGCGCAAGCTATGTGTCTTCCACAAGTATTTCGCCTGACGGTAAACGTCTTGCTGTCACTGCCCGCGGCGAAGTATTTAATATTCCGGTAGACCAGGGCGTATCGAAGAATATTACCCGTACGCCTGGCGCGCACGAACGCGCCGCTTCATGGTCGCCCGACGGAAAGCATATCGCCTATATTTCCGATATGACAGGCGAGACGGAAATCTATATGCAGCCTGCCGAAGGAGGTGAAGCGATAGCCCTGACCAAGAACAATGACACGTATATCCGTGATTTTGAATGGAGTCCAAACAGTAATTTTATTGTCTATACCGACCGTAACAACAGGGTCGTACTGTTGAACATTCTAAATAAAAACAAGACCATTGTCATTCAGGACCCTGTTGGTGCGCCGCGCAGTGTAAAATTTTCGCCCGACAGCAAATGGTTGACCTATTCGAGGAACGCCTCCAACGATTTTTCGATCGTCTATGTTTATAATCTAAGCGATAAAAAAGAATATGCTGTGACCGACCGCTGGTACAGTTCCAGTTCTCCGACATTCAGTACCGACGGAAAATATTTAGTGTTTACGTCTTCCCGCGATTTCAATCCGACTTATGGCTCCAAAGAATGGAATCATATCTATGGCCGGTCGGATAATGGCGTTTATCTGGCCTTGCTTCAAAAAGATACCCCGTCGCCGTTTTTGCAGAAAGATGATGGCTCCGAAACAAAAAAAACGGAAGTGAAAGTTGAGGAAGGGGCAAAAAAGGAAGACGATAAAAAAGACGACAAACCGGCAATCAAAGATATCGTTATAGATACGGACGGTCTGTCCGACCGCATCGTTAGAATCCCGGTAGCCACCGGTACTTACGGCAGTTTTTATGCAAGTGGAAAATATGTGTATTATTCGCGCGGAGGCGCTATGTATGTGTACGATTTGGATAAAAACAAGGAAGACAATTTAGCCGATGGAGTACGTATGTGGGTAGAGCCGGGAGGCAAAAAAGCGGGATTCACGAGAGGAAGACTGGTTTATATAGTAGATATTCCGACTGGAAAGGTCAACCTTGACAAACCGGTCAGTTTTGCAAATATTAAACTCACGACCGACTATCCCCAGGAGTGGGCACAAATATTTGACGAGGCGTGGCGCGCTTTCCGCGACGGTTTTTATGTAGAGAATATGCACGGCGTCGACTGGAAAGCAATGAAAGCGAAATACGCAGTTCTCCTGCCATATATCAAAAACCGGCTGGATTTAAATTATGTGATTGGCGAGATGATCAGTGAACTGAATTGCGGCCACGCGTACATTTCCACAGGCGAAATGGAACGCCCGAAAAGGCTGAAAACAGGCATGTTGGGCGCCGAAGTATCGCGTGATAAAAGCGGTTTCTTCCGTATCGAAAAAATCTATAAAGGCGAGACATGGAGTAAAGCGCTACGGTCGCCGTTCATGGATCCTGGAATAGACGCAAAAAACGGCGATTTCATTGTCGCTATCGACGGCGTTCCCACCAATACTGTCAAGGATTTGTATTCCCTGCTTGTCGGGAAAGCCGACGTCCCGACCGAAATAACACTAAACAGTTCGGCTTCTTTGCAAGGCGCACGTAAAATGGCGATCCTTCCACTCGAAGAAGAATATTCGCTCATTCACTATCAGTGGGTTCAGAAAAATATCGAAAAAGTGGATAAGGCCTCCAATGGCAAGATAGGGTATATCTATATCCCCGACATGGGCGCAGATGGACTAAATGAGTTCGCACGTTATTTCTATCCTCAACTTGATAAGGAAGGCTTAATAATAGATGATCGCGCGAACGGAGGCGGGAATGTGTCGCCGATGATACTTGAACGTTTGGCGCGCGAACCGTACCGTATGACGATGTCTCGGGGCAGTACGCGGAACGGGACAGTCCCGGATGCCGTACAGGTTGGCCCTAAAGTGTGCCTGATCAACAAATATTCGGCTTCCGACGGCGATTTGTTCCCATGGGGCTTCCGTGCGCTCGGCCTGGGTAAACTGATCGGCACGCGCACATGGGGCGGGATTGTAGGCATCAGCGGCTCGCTGCCGTTTATTGACGGAACAGATGTCCGCGTACCCTTCTTTACCAGCTATAGTATGGACGGCGAATGGATCATCGAAAATTATGGCGTTGACCCTGATATCCTCATTGACAACGACCCGATCAGAGAATGGAACGGCGAAGACCAGCAGTTAGACCGCGCCATCGAAGAAGTAATGAAAGAATTGCAAAACCGTAAGCCTGTCCCCAAAACCCCCGCTCCACGCATCTGGAATAAATAATGTGTACCCATATGACTTGCCAAATAATCTCGCGTCTCTTGTAGTTCAGATGTGGGGTGGAAATTCTATTTTTGCATTTTCACCCTTTTGGGGGATTGACACGTATTTATTAATCGCGTACTTTTGCAGCGAAAAAAGTTGATATTTACGTCTAACCGCTCCGAGAGGAGCAAATAAATTTAACAAAATGAAAAAGAAAAGTATTATTTTTGTATTACTATGCGGGTATTTATTACCACATGCGGTGTATTCGCAAGGAAGCGCCCAAACAATGACGCTCACACTAAAAGAAGTTCGGGTGAGTAACAATCCATCATTTAGTTTTCAGGCATTCAGGATGATTGACGAAAATGAAAATGTAATCACTTTTACAGGTAATCCTGATAACTGGTTTGAAAATGCCACGATACAAGGCGTCATCATACCCTTGGGCATACCGATGAAAGAAGTTAGAGACGAAGCAACAGGCGCTTTTCATACAGTGATTGCCGATGAGGTGAAATTGCTGTTTAATTTTTATGTGAACGGTAGTATCCATTCCATTGGCGTGGGTGCGGGAAGTAAATTTGTGGTGAGGAAAACAAATGCAGGAAGATATAACCTGCTTGCTGAAGAAACTGCTAAACTGTCACCGCCTCCTGCAGAAGAAAAATAATATGAACCGCTCCAAATAGGGCATAATAAATGAAAAAATGAAAAAGAAAATATTTTTTACAGTTACTGTATGGGTCTGTATACTGGCGATAGCTGGCATTACCGCAGCAGGAATTACCGGTTGTGAGAAACCGAATACATTGGAATTATCAGTAGAATCATTAGACTTTCCATTTGCCGGAGGCAGTAAATCCTTTACTGTTACATCCAATGCAAATTGGACAGTGAGCGTTTCAGCACAAAACTGGCTCACGGTGACCCCGACTTCCGGCTCAAAAAATGGCGCTGTCACTGTCACAGCTACTGCGAATACCATTAAATCGAAACAGGTGGCAACAATAACAGTTAGTTGTGGCGACCTAATCAAAACCGTAAGCATTGAGCAGGAAGCTTTCGTTGAATCTCTGAACGTATCGCAGAGTTCATTGAATTTTGAGGCTGATGCCGGAGAACAAACACTTACCGTCACTGCAAACACAAATTGGACAGTCAGCAGCAACGCAACAGCCTGGCTAACGGTTTCGCCGGCTTCTGGTTCGAGCGAAGGTACTGTCACAGTCAGAGCTGCTGCCAATCCTGTTGCGTCAGGACGGTCGGCAACCATAACCGTCAAAGGAACTGACCTGTCAAATACTATCAACGTAACACAGGCGGCGGCTGCGGCATCGATGACCGTTGACACGGAATCATTAAGTTTTTCGGCAGCTGCCGGAGAGAAAACATTCAACATCACCGCCAACACAAGCTGGAACACGACCCGTAACTCAGCCGATTGGTTTACGCTATCACCAAGTAGCGGTTCAAGCAGTAGTCCAATCAGGGTTAGCACTACTGCCAATACTTCAATAACAGAGCGAACGGCAACCATTACCGTCAGCGGGGGCGGAATTTCAAGAAATATTAACATGACACAGGCAGGCGCTGCGCCATTTCTGACCGTTTCTACAAATGCAATGAGTTTTTCATCCGCCAACGAACGACATTCATTTACCATCGCATCAAACATCGCATGGGTTGTAAACAGTAGTGAATCATGGGCAACGATGTCGCCTTCTTCCGGTTCAAACAATGGAACAGTAATTGTCGAAACCCAAGCAAACACTGCCACAACTGAGCGTAAGGCAACTATTACTGTCAGCGGGGGCGGTATAGAACGAAACATAACCGTGACGCAATCGCCTGTTGGCGTTTTAACTGTATCGGCGTCTGTATTTATTCTTGCTAACGCTGCCTCCTCAGAGAGAACATTCAATATCACCTCCAACATCAGTTGGGAAGTTAGCAGTAACGTCTCCTGGATAACAGCTACTCCCTCTTCCGGATCGAATAACGGCACAGTGACAGTCAAATTCGATGCAAATACCTCAACAACGCAACAGCGGACAGCAATCATTACCATCAGCGGAGGAGGAATAAAACGTGAAATTAGCGTGACACAGCCTCCTGCTTCTACATTGAATGTATCTCCATCTTATAGATATTTTTCATCCGCCCTTGCCGATCAGAGTTCCTTTTCCGTCACATCCAATGTAAACTGGACAGTTAGAAGTAGCGCCAGCTGGCTTACGTTTTCTCCATCTTCCGGCATGAATAACGGAACAGTCAACATCTACACTGCATTAAATAATTCAACCGTTGAACGGTCAGCAACCCTGACTATTACTGGGGGTGGGGTTACGCGCACTGTCGATGTATCACAGGCTGGTGCCGTTGCTTCCGGTAGTATATCTTTCTGGACTTCCAGAGATTTTGGTTGTGGATATATAACTATTACAATATCTGGTCAAGGAAGTAGAACGCTTAATAAGTATTTCACTTTAGGATCTCCCTCCGGTTGCGGAGTAGACGGTACTGCAACTTTTGCGAATTTACCCGTTGGTACGTATTATTACTCTGCATCTTGCAGTGGTCGTACCTGGTCGGGAAGCGTAACCCGAACCGCAAGTTGTCATAGAATACAATTACAATGACATAAGTTTTGGTATTCATGTCATTGCGAAGAACGAAGCAATCCGGGAATAGCGCTTATTCCCGGATTGCTTCGTATGTTCGTAATGATGTCAGTACGCTGGTGCTTTGTTTGAAGTTATCGGCGACCGCCGCCTCTGTCATTATGAAACGGTCCGCGGCTGCCGCCGCTACCTTTTTCATTATGAAAAGAGCCACGGCTACCATCGCCATGTGTGCGCGGCGGACGTGGAGGGCGTTCGTTTGCAACAAAGTTTTCCGGTTTTGGAAGCAGCGCTTTTCGCGAGAGTTTGAACTTGCCTGTTTTTGGGTCAATGTCAATTAATTTCACCATTACCGTATCACCTTCGCTGAACCCTGCTTCTTCTACGGTCTCCAATCGTTTCCAGTCCATTTCGGAGATATGCAGCAAGCCATCCTTGCCCGGCATAAATTCCACGAAAGCGCCATATGGCATGATTGATGAAATTTTTCCATCGTAAATTTCGCCGACTTCAGGAGTGGCGACAATCGCCTTAACGGCTTTCACCGCCATTTCAATGCTTTCCTTATTGGTAGCTGCTATTTCTACAATACCCTTATTATCAACTTCATCGATGGAAATGGTAGCGCCAGTTCTTTCCTGAATGCCTTGAATGATCTTCCCACCGGGACCAATGACGGCTCCAATAAATTCTTTTCCGATGATAAGCACTTCGATACGCGGTGCATGAGGTTTCAGGTCGGGACGCGGTGCGGGCATTGCATCAGTTATTTTTCTGAGAATATGCAAACGTCCTGCTTTGGCCTGCGCCAATGCTTTCTCCAGTATCTCATACGACAAACCGTCGACTTTGATGTCCATTTGCGTTGCCGTTATCCCGTTTTCAGTACCTGTAACCTTAAAATCCATGTCGCCTAAGTGGTCTTCATCGCCAAGAATGTCCGAAAGGACTGCATTGTTTGTTCCTTTATTTTCGGAGATAAGTCCCATGGCGATGCCTGATACAGGCTTACGTATGGGAACACCGGCGTCGAGTAGCGCCAGTGTGGCGGCACAAACGGTGGCCATGGATGAAGAGCCGTTTGATTCGAGAATATCGGAGATGATACGGATCACATAGGGGTAGTCTTTCGGCAACATCCGTTTTACTGCGCGGTGTGCAAGGTTCCCGTGTCCTACCTCGCGACGACCGACAGCACGCTGTGGCCGGGCATCGCCGGTTGAAAACGGCGGGAAATTATAATGAAGCAGGAACCGCTCTTTGCCGAAAATAAGGACATCGTCCACAATTTTTTCATCCGGTTTTGTTCCAAGCGTAACGGTTGTTAACGATTGTGTCTCGCCGCGTGTAAAGATGGCAACGCCATGCGGACCTGGCAAGCAATCGGTTTCTATCCAGATCGGGCGAATATCGGTAGTTTTGCGGCCATCTAAACGTTTACCTTCGTCCAGGATTGCGCGACGCATGGCTTCTTTCTCTACATCATGATAATAACGGTCGATCAGCGGATTTTTTGTTACGAGTTCTTCTTCCGAATATTGCGATTTATATTCCTCAACAATGGCATTAAACGCTTCCGAACGTTCCTGTTTGCTACTTCCTGAAACGGCAATGGCATATACCTTTTCGTAACAGGCATTACGTACTGCCGCGCGCAGTTCATCATCGTTCTCTTCATGGCTGTAATCCCGTTTTACTGTTTTTCCGCACGCCTCCATCAATTCTGATTGAACCTGGCAATGCAGTTTGATTGCTTCATGGGCAATTTTTATTGCTTCGAGTAAATCCGACTCCTGTACTTCGTCCATTTCGCCCTCGACCATCATAATATTATCGGCAGTGGCGCCAACGATGATATCCAAATCAGCCTTTTCAAGTTGGGTAAAGGTAGGGTTGATAATAAACACATTTTCCACGCGTGCTACGCGCACCTCTGAAATAGGGCCATTAAACGGTATATCGGAAACAGCAAGCGCAGCAGAGGCGGCAAGTCCAGCCAACGCATCCGGCATATCCTCGCCATCAGCCGAATACATCATAATATTTACAAATACCTCAGCATGATAGTTGTCCGGAAATAACGGACGAAGCGCCCGGTCGACCAAACGTGATATCAATATCTCATAATCGGAAGATTTCCCTTCCCTGCGCGTGAAACCGCCGGGTATTCGCCCAAACGCTGAAAACCTTTCCTTATAATCTACCGTCAACGGCATATAGTCAGTTCCGGGAGAAGCCTCTTTCGCTGCGCATACTGTCGCAAGCAACATGGTGTTTCCCATCCGGACAGTAACCGAGCCGTCAGCCTGTTTCGCCAACTTACCGGTTTCAATAGTGATCGTTCTTCCATCACCCAAATCAATCATCCTGTTAATTACATTCATCTTATAAAATTTTACATCATACATCATTTCCGGAAAAAAAACATCGAACATTCGATCATCTATTCAACGAAAAATCGGACAAAGATAGTGCAAGTTTAGTGTAATATCAAAAAAAACGTCTTTTTTTTTTGATATTCAAACTCTTTGTTTTACCTTTGCCACGTTTCTAATAATAATTGATTATGAAATATACATTATTTTGTTTTTTATTCTTTATCGGAGTGATTAATTGCCTCCATGCGCAGGATAGAATAGTGGCGCGCAACGGGCGTACTTATGATGTCAAAATAGATAGAATTGACGAGGAAAACGTACGTTACACCTACCCCCCAGATGTCAGGATTTATTTACAACCTAAAACGGCCATTTCTTATATTCAATATGCAGATGGCAGAAGAGAATTTTTTGACGGTAGTCAGCGTACTACTGACAGTGGTACGGCAAATCGTGCTACCACCAGCGGTGTTACATCGTCATCAGGTAATAACAGGTTATTAATCGATGATGATGAATTTTATTGGCAAGATGTGAAAACAACCTTTGCTGAATCGGATGTAAGAGGAATGACCCGGTTGAATCGCGTTTCGGCCAATTCAAGCGTCAGCTACCGCGATGCCATCCAACAATTAAAGAAAAAAGCTGCCGCTTTAGGAGGAACAACCATTCTCGTCATGGAAGTTCCTGAAAATGAGGATATAGAAATCATCGGGGTGGTTTATCGGGATGAAAAAACGGTGGAGGTTCAGCGAAACGCGAACCAACGCAGTACTGTTCCTGTTGAATCTTCATCGGATGCAAGACGTCGCCGGATCGCGCAACAAACTGATAGATACAATGACGAATCAAACCTTGATTTTGATGATTATTCGCAAAACAGCCGTAGTTCAAATGCTTCTTCGCGTAGTAATGAACCGCCAGCACGTTCCGGCACGCAGCCATCGCGTAATGATAATACCCAATCGCGACAGGCAATGAACGATGAAGAGCCTGATGCCATTTACCTCCAAAACGGACGCGTAATCAAAGGGGTCATCGAGGAATATGATCCGGATGATTTTGTCAGTATCCGCGTTGCGAATGGACGAACGTATGAATATTCCATGGATGAGGTACGACGTGTTTCCCAAACATCGTTGAATAACAGTCGCAGATCATCGACGCAGGCACGAAATGCGAACACTTCATCACGCGGAAATTCAAGATATGACGATGATAGATACGGCAATAACAGCCGGTCGGCGTCTTCAAGAAACAATGCTTATTATAGCGAGAGCGGTTACAAGGGAATATTTGATGTGGGCTATAATTTTGCCTTGGGAAATACGGGCGAAAAAAATAACATTGAAATCAATACAAGCCATGGTTACCAGCTCAATGAATTTCTTTTTGCAGGCGCAGGATTAGGGCTGCATCTATATAGCGCACGCGATCCCGAAATGAAAGTTATGGATACCTATCCCCATTATGTATCGAGTTACCGTACCGATTCGACTGCCTATTTGCATGCCATTGATTCTTCCTATATGACACTGCCGATTTTCCTGGATGTTCGCGGATACCTTCCCCTTCAAAACGGCAAATTAGCGCCGTTTGTCATGATACGTTTCGGTTATTCATTTAATCTGAGCGACGGTTTTAGCGGAATGGGAATCTATATGAATCCGGCAGTAGGATTAAAAATTAAGTTCTCACCCATGTTAGGCGCTCATGTAAGCCTTGGATATGCCTATCAGAATTATGGAGGTATTCCGAAAGAAGGCGGTTACGGATATTATTATATCAAAGATAGCAGCAATCAAAAATATGAAGCCAAAGGTGCAGGAGGGTTTAGCCTTAAATTAGGTATTGAATTTTAAGATAATAGATAACGTTGTTTTCATATAATTAGCTGCCAGCAATTAGTCGCTGACCGTAATTTTTCCCGTTTTGCGTATGAGTGTTCCGTCCTGTGCGACGCCTTCGACTGTTACCGTGTATGTCGCTGCGATGTCGGAAGTGTAAAAAACGATCTTCGCCTTTCCCGTTTCGTCGGTCTGCACGTTAGGATTCC
>Ga0082212_10012694_pt1 | contig 10599 bp, 6 predicted proteins | sample TergutNt197P3_FD_71548 | JGI IMG/M metagenome (GOLD analysis project Ga0082212, IMG submission 71548) | Neocapritermes taracua P3 segment gut microbial communities from Petit-Saut dam, French Guiana - Nt197 P3 | ecosystem: Host-associated > Arthropoda: Insects > Digestive system > Gut ...
GAACCGGGCTATACCCGTCCGCATGACGGGATTGGCGCGCCTCAAAGCGCCAAGTCTTTGATACCACCTGAGAAGGGATGCGTCTTCTTCGCAGAACGGCCTCCTGTTGAACGGGTCGAAAAGGCCCGTCATGCCGACTTCGTCTCCGTAATAGACGGACGGTATGCCCGGCAGCGAAAACTGGATCGCCGCCGCAAGTCTCTGGCGAAGGCCGCCTAGCTCATACTCTTCCGCGGACAACCCGAACCCCGCCTGCTGGCCGCGCGTCATGCTTCTTGCGTCAAAATCACCTGACAGCACAGAGCGGGCGCGGCATACGTCATGCGAGGATATCATGTTCATGAGCGTATAATACATCGGCGCCGGATATGTATGTTGCTGGTTTTCAAGGAATCTGCAATAGAGCCCGGCGTCGATCTTCCCCTTGATAAAATCTATCGTCCTGTTCAGGAAGGGATAGTTCATTACGGAATCAAGCCCCCGGCCGAGCGCGTATCCACGGTCTTTGCCGTAGCTCTGTTTGGTCGTTGCGTCCTCCCACACCTCCCCGAGCAAAAAAGCCCCGGCATCGGCACTCTTAACAGCCGCGCGGATCTGTTCTATCGTCTCGTCCGGCAATTCATCCGCGACATCGAGCCTGTAGCCTGATGCGCCCTCGCCGATCCAGTGCTTTACGACACTGTCGCTGCCCGTAATCATATAGTCCTGCCACCCGGGATTTTCTTCGTTCACCTCAGGCAGGGATTCGAAGCCCCACCAACTATCGTATTTATCGGGGTGGGCGTCAAACCGGTACCATCCGAAAAATGGCGACTCCCCGCTTTGGTACGCGCCAACACCGCTGTACCGGCCGTATTTATTGAAGTAAAGGCTGTCGTCCCCCGTATGGGAAAAGACGCCGTCGAGAATTATCCGCATGCCCGATTTCCGCGCCTCCACGACCAGCCTGCGGAAAGCCTCATCCCCTCCCAGCACCGGGTCGACTTTCAAGTAATCGCCCGTGTTGTAGCGATGGTTTGACGCCGACTCAAAAATCGGGTTGAGATAGATAAGGTTGACGCCGAGATCGGCCAGATAGGGCAGCTGTTGGCGGATCCCTTCAAGGTCGCCCCCGAATATATCGCTCGGCATATAGTATTTTTGGCCGTCCTTTGCCTCGTAAACCGGAAGATCCCCCCAGCTTTCATGGAGCTCGATCTCCGTGCGGCCCTTGTCTCTGTGATACTCCACGCCGGCGCGTACGCTTTCCTCGTCGCCCATACTGAACCGGTCGGGGAATATCTGATACATGACAGCGTCCTTCGCCCAGTCCGGCGTCATAAAGCCCGCGTCGTATACGGTTATCTGGAACGCCGGCGGTGGATTCCGGTAGATACACCCGAGGCCGCTCGCGTAGGGCGGCTCTGCGCCGTAATAGCAGAGGGCGCCGCCCTGAAGCACTATCTCAAACCAGTACCAGAGCACAGGCGGGCCGGGCGTGACATAGCGTGCCCTGTACAGCCCATCACCGGGGGACATCTCAAGCCGGTCAACCGAACCGCCCCTGAGCACGCATAGTACAGCCCTGTCTATATCGGGTATATCGGTCTTCAGGGCAAGCGCGATCTCAGTCCCTTCCGTGACCGCCCCAAGCGGAGACCGGAACATCTCCTTCGTGCTGTCATGAATGATATCCGAATCCCAGACCGCGATATTGCCAAACGAAACCTGCTTCATCCGAAAACCTTAAGCTTTTCCTTTCCCCCTTAGGCTCTTAGCCTATTTGGCCTCCCGCCTTGGCCCCTCCGGCCCCTGCGCCCTGCCGCCCGTCACTCAACCGCCCGGAGGCGCCAAATATTGTCCGAATACTCCTGTATCGTCCTGTCCGAAGAAAACATCCCCGAACAGATCGTGTTCTTTGCGCTCATGCGCACCCACCGCTCCCTGTCACTGTGCGCGGCCATCAGCTTACCGTACACCTCATCATACGAAGCGAAATCGTGCAATACGAAATACTTGTCGCCCCTGCCTTGCCCGCCGCCAATCAGCGCGTCAAACAGGTCGCTGAACTGTTTTCCGTTCCTGACAGGCAGCGCGCCTGAGACCAGGGTGTCGAGCACGCGTTTCAGCTCCGGATTCTTTTCATAGAGCGCACGGGGGCTATATGTGCCAAGCCGGTTCAGGGCGTCAAGCTCTTCAACAAAAGCGCCGAAGATGAATATGTCATCCACGCCGACCGCTTCGAAAATCTCAACATTTGCGCCGTCCATAGTGCCGATCGTAACAGCCCCGTTCATCATGAATTTCATATTGCCCGTGCCGGAAGCCTCCAGCCCCGCTGTCGAAAGCTGTTCGCTAACGTCGGTCGCCGGTATGAGGCGCTCGGCCACGGACACATTGTAGTCCTCTATAAAAACGACCTTCAGGATATCGCGGACGTCCGCGTCCGCCTCGATGAATTCAGAAACCGCGTTGATCAGCCGTATAATCTCTTTTGCCATATAGTATCCCGGAGCCGCCTTCGCGGCGAACAGGAAAGTCGTCGGCGCGATTGGGGCATGAGGGTCATCCTTGAGCCGGTAGTAGAGACACAGGACATGCAGTATCTTCAGAAGCTGCCTTTTATATTCGTGCAGCCGTTTCGCCTGGACGTCGAAAACAGTGTCCGGATTGATCACCGTACCCTGCTTTGCTTCTATATACGCGGCGAACCGCTCCTTGTTTTCCCTCTTTATACGCGCCGCCGCCTCGCAAAACTCAGAGTCCCCGAGCCAGTCTCTCAGCCTCTCGAAGTCACGAAAGTCCTTCAGGAACGAACTGCCGATTCGCGCCTCGATTTCCGCCGTCAGCCCGCGGTTAGCCTTAGCAAGCCACCGCCGGGTCGTGATGCCGTTCGTCACGCCGAGGAACTTGTCCGGAAACAGAATGTAGAAGTCCCGGAATGTCTGCGTCTTGATTATATTCGCGTGCAGCCCCGAGACGCCGTTGACCTTGCCGCAGACAGCGATGCACAGGTTCGCCATGCGTATCTCGCCGCCATAGATGATCGACATCTCGTCCATCTTGTTCCAGTCGCCCGGCCACTTCTGCCATATGATGTCACGGAATTTGCGGTCTATAACCGTAATTATCTTATGGATGCGCGGAAGCAGATCTTTCATCATGTTCTCATTCCAGCGTTCGAGCGCCTCGCGCATGATCGTATGGTTTGTATAATTGAACATCTTGAACGCGATCGCGCTCGCCTCGTCCCATGTCAATCCCTCGTCGTCAAGCAATATCCGGATGAGCTCGGGGATTGCGAGCGTCGGGTGCGTGTCGTTGATTTGGATCGTGTAGTAGTCGGGGAGGGTATGCACGTCCCCGTATTGCTGCTTGTGTGTTCGCACCAGAAGCTGCATTGACGCGGATGTGAAGAAGTAGAACTGCTTCAGCCTGAGCAGGCGGCCCTGTTCGTGGTTGTCCTCCGGGTACAGCACCTGCGAGATCGATTCAACAAGCGCGCTTTCAAGGGCCGCGCGCGCGTAGTCGCCTTTGTTGAAATATGTCATGTCGAGCTCGGTCTTCGCCTTGGCTTCCCACATTTGCAATATCGCCGGCGTCTTGCTGTCGTATCCGAGGATGGGCATGTCGTACGGATATGCCATAACGCTTGTATACCCTTCATGCAGGACCGACAAGCCGTTTTCCGTCCAGACCTCTTCAATATGCCCGCCGTAATGGACTTCGACCCGGTCGTCCGGCCGCGCAATCTCCCAGATATTTCCCCGGTCCAGCCAATTGTCGTCGGCCTCCTCCTGCTCGCCGTTTACGATCCGCTGCCGGAACAGCCCGTGCTCATACCTGATACAGCACCCCGTCACGGGCATTTCAAGCGTCGAGAGGGAATCGAGAAAACAGGCGGCTAGCCGCCCGAGCCCGCCGTTGCCAAGCCCCGCGTCAGCCTCCTGCTCCTCAATCATGCCGAGGTCAAAGCCGAGCTCGCTGACCGCGTCCCTGTACTGCTCGTACAGGCCGAGATTTATCATATTATTAGTGAGCGCCCGCCCCATAAGGAACTCTGCGGAAAGGTAGTACAGCCTCTTCTTCCCCTGCTTGTGTACCTCCGCAATTGAATCGGCGGAACGGTCCATGACATAGTCCCGCACCGTCCGCGAGACCGCCTGGTACACTTCCTCGGCCGTCGCCCCTTCCGGTGTGACACCGACCCTGCGCTTGAGTTTTTTTACGATCTCTTCCTTGATTTGGTCTTTATCCGGCAGTCCTGTCATCTCAGCCCTTTCGTATTAAAATCTTTCCATTAATTATATTATCGTATTTATGCTTGCATTACAGCGTTCGTCGCCGCACCAACTGTTTTTGTGGCATTTTTCTTATTTTGCCATCAAACTTGGCTGCTTTTGGCACTTATTTTCGGTTGGGGACGGTTTTTTTGCCGCAGCATGGCATTTTCACCCGTTTTTCGCCTAATTATTTCCATATTTCAAGTTAAAATCGCCCTTTACCGCAATTTTGTGCTAAAAACAAGCTGCATTGCTGGCAACACCATGAACTACACCTTGAACGGCAGTGTTTTTTACTTTTAAAACCAACTATGCCTTTCAAATTCGGTCATCAACTCCCTTTCACCCATTCACCGGCATTCACCCATTCGCCGGCATTCACCTTTTCGCTTTCGTTATTTATATGCCATTTCGACATCATAGCATCGACTTGTATAGGGACCTGTATTGTTCGGCGGATTTCGCAAAACTGTTGCCAAGTAGCATAGCGTTTCTGCGAAGCTTGCGCAGCACGGGTTTTTCCCTGTAGACGGACAGCGCCAGCCTGACAGCCGCCATCATGTCGTGCGCGTTGAAAGTCGAGAAAGCAAAGCCCGTCCCCTCTTTCGTAAACATGTTGTACGGCGCGACCGTGTCGACGAGGCCGCCCGTTTCGCGCACAATCGGCAGGGCGCCATAGCGCTGCGCAATCATCTGCGAAAGCCCGCACGGCTCAAATTCTGACGGCATAAGCAGAAAGTCCGAACCCGCGTATACCCTGTGCGCAAGCTCTTCATTATATCCTATGTATACGCCGGTTTTCGCGGGATATTTTGCGGCAATATAATTGAAGAAGTCTTCGTACTGACGGTCGCCGGAGCCGAGTATGATGAAAGCGGCGTCCTCTTTCAGCAGCTCTTCCAAGGCATATTGTACAAGGTCAAAACCTTTTTGGCCGGTCATGCGCGATACCATCGATATCAAAGGCGTCGTCAGCTTGACCCCGAGCGAGAACTCATCGCGCAGGGCCTTCTTGCACGCGCGTTTTCCCGTGATGTCCGAAGCCGAGAACCCCGCCGCGATTGCCGGGTCGTTTTCGGGGTCAAAAACCGCGGTGTCAATCCCGTTCAGTATCCCGCAAAGCTCATTCCTGCGGGCGGACAGTATGCCCTCCATGCCGAGGCCGAACCACGGGTGCATGATCTCATCGGCATAGTTCGGGCTGACTGTCGACACCCGGTCCGCAAACACAAGCGCCGCCTTCAGCATATTCGCGCTGCCCCGTGACTCGACATATTCCGGCGTGTAGTAGCCGTTGTCAATGCCAAGCATGTCATGCATCAGCCTGAAATCCATAATGCCTTGAAACTCGATATTGTGAATCGTAAAGAGGATTCGCTTTTCACTGAAAGGGCGGCCCGGGTATTGCGTCTTCATGAGCAGCGGGATCATGCCTGTATGCCAGTCGTGCAGATGAAGGATGTCGGGATCGAAATCGATCAGCGAAAGCGCTTCGCACGCCGCCTTGCAAAAGAAGAGGTATTGCTCGTTCTCCGCGTCGCCGCCCCTGTAGACGCCGCCGCCGAAATACTCTTCGTTGTCTATGAAATAGTATTTGATCCCGCCCGCTTCGAGGGTCTGGACGCCGAGGTATTTTTCGCGCCAGCCGAGCGACACCGTCGTTGTCGCAAGCGTTTCAAGTACGTCCTGATATTCGTGCTTGATCTTTGCGTGCTTGGGCATCATGACGCGCACTTCCGTGCCGATGGCCGCGAGGGCTTTCGGCAGCGCGCCGATCACGTCGGCAAGCCCGCCGGTCTTCACAAACGGCATGCCCTCGGACGCGACAATCAATACCTTCGGATGCCCTGTCAAACCATGGCCTCCTGCGGATAGCCCGTCAAACCATGGCCCCTTTCCGGATGACGGCGGGGTATGACCTTGTCCCTACAAGACGGCTCCCCGGGCGTATGCCGACATTCTTGTCAAGTATGACATACTCGAGCTCCGCGCCCTCCCCGATCTCCGCGCCCGGCAGAATTATAGAGTTCTTGATCCTCGCGCCGCGCCCGACATGCACGTTGCGGAACAGCACGGTGTTTTCGACACTCCCCTCAACAACGCATTCGTTCGCGACAAGGCTTTGCTTCACCTCCGCCGCCTGCGTGTACTTCGCCGGCACGGAATCCTTCGTCTTCGTGTAAATCCGGTTCTTCGCCTGGAACAATTCCCCCCGCACAGCCGGATCGAGCAGATCCATATTTACGTCAAAATATGCCGGCACCGACCGCAGCATGCCGACATACCCCTCATGCTCGTACCCCATAACCTTGATGCGGTTCAGGTTATTCCGCAGCAGGTTTTCGCTGAACTTGTACTCCCCTTTCGAGCAGCAATCGTCGATGAGGTAGATGAGGATGTCTTTGCGGATTATATAGGACTTCAGCGACCTCGCCGTCCGGGTCGTCAGCATCGGGTTGATTTCGAGGCTCTTGATCCGCCCCTCATCGGAAAGGTCGAAAAACACCTCCCTGTACTGTTCCTCAACCCGGTGCCCCTGGGGCACATTATGGTACAGCGCCGTGATATCCGAGCCGCTGTCGATATGAAAGCGCATCATCTCGTCATAATTGAAATTATATATGCTCGTCGCGCCCGCCAGGATGCAATACTCATGCCGCGTCCGCCTCAGAAAATCCATGGAACTCCGCAGCGCCTCGACCTTGCCGCGATAGACGCCGGGGTTTTCGCGCATCGAAAACGGCGTCAGGATGAAAAGCCCGTCGCTCTTCCTCGAAAGGTCCCATGCCTTGCCGGAGCCGAGGTGGTCCATAAGTGAATTATAATTACGGCTCACAATTATGCCGACACTTCGGATATCCGAGTTGACCATATTTGAGAGAGGGAAGTCGATTGCGCGGTATTTGCCGCCGATCGGCAGCGCGGCGATTGTCCGCTGGTCGACGAGCTCGCGCAGGTTTGGTATTTCCTCACCGGCGTAGATGATTCCAAACGCGTCACGAATCATTTCGCACCTCCTTCCCGGCGGGCACCGTGTCCCCGGGGGCAACCATCACCCCGCGGCCTATGACCGTGATTTCCTTTTCCGCCCGCATCGGGTCGTTTGCGCCGCCGACTTGCGCGCCCTTGCCGACGACGACCTCTTCATCGATTATGGCCATGTCAACCTGCGCCTTTTCGCAAATCTTCGTGTCCGCCATAATTATGCTGTCATAGACGGCGGCGCCTTTCTCGACTATAACGCCGGTCGAGAGGATGCTGTTCTCAACCGTGCCGTATATCTCGCAGCCTTCGCAGACGAGGCTGCCCTTGACCCGCGCATTCGCGTCTATGATATGCGGCGGCGCGTTCGGGTTGCGCGAAAAGATGCGCCAGGGCTCGTCGTAGAGGTTGATCGGCGGATTGTCGGCAAGCAGCTCCATGTTCGCCTCCCAAAGCGACTGTATCGTGCCGACGTCCTTCCAGTAGCCGCCGAACTCATAGGCGTACAGTTTTTCTCCGGCGGCAAGCATGGTCGGTATAATATTCTTTCCGAAGTCATTTTCCGATTTCGGGTTTTCCTCATCCTCCATCAGATGCCTGTGCAGGACGTCCCAATTGAAGACATACACCCCCATGGAGGCAAGGTTGTTTTTGGGGTTCTCCGGCTTCTCCTCGAACTCCGTAATTCGCATATCTTCGTCTGTGTTCATAATTCCGAACCGCGACGCTTCCTCTATCGGAACAGGGATCACGGCGATTGTCGCGTCGGCGCCCTTCTCCTGGTGTGACTCGATCATCCACTTATAATTCATCTTGTAGATGTGGTCGCCCGAGAGCACGAGAAGGTAGTCCGGGTCGAACTGTTCTATGAACCCCATGTTCTGGAAGATCGCGTTTGCCGTCCCCGAATACCATTCGCCCGACTCGCCGGCTCCCGAAAACGGCGGCAGCACATATGCGCCGCCCGTCATCGTGTCGAGGTCCCACGGCGAGCCGGTGCCGATATATGTGTTCAGCTCGAGCGGCAGGTATTGTGTCAGAACGCCGACTGTATCAATGCCAGAGAACGTGCAGTTTGAGAGCGGGAAATCTATTATGCGGTATTTGCCGCCGTATGTCACGGCGGGCTTGGCTTTCTCAGCCGTCAATACGCCGAGCCGCGACCCCTGCCCGCCTGCAAGGAGCATCGCAACCGTTTTTTTCTTTCTATGCATAGCCCTTCTCCACTTCTTTCTTTTGTTTCTTGTCTGCGCCTTTGCCCGCTCGCTTCGCCCGCTCGCTTTGTCTGCCTGCTTTGCCTGCTCGCTTTGTCGCCTGCTTCATCGCTCGCCGACGTCATTGTGCGCAGTCCCTTCCCCCGAAGATACTTCTCACCGTCCATTTTAACATATCACATTGATAACGGGGGCGCTTGCCCCCGTTATGTATAGGTTAATTATTCTAGGTAAATTCCCAAAGTAAGTTCCACAGTGGCGCGGGCGGCGGATTTTAGTCTGGCATGGTTTCCTGTAGAATTATCTCTGGGAAATTTTCTTGGAAAAGGAGGAAGCTATGACAGCCGCAAATACCAAAAAGAACAAGCATATGGAGATCGACGACAGGCAAGAGATCTACGAATGCCTGAATAAAGGGATGACCTTCAAAGCGATCGCCACAAGGATAGGCAAGGACCCGACAACCGTTTCAAAGGAGGTGAAGAAGCATCTGACCGTCAAGGACGATGGGTTGGCAAAGATGGATGGGAAAGGCAACCCTATAGCGCCGGAGGTCTGCCCAATGCATTTGAGGGCGCCTTTTGTCTGCAACCCCTGTGCGAAGAAGCACCGGCCATGTAAATACCAGAAGCGGCATTACCACGCCAAGCCAGCGCAGGAAGAGTATAAGACGCTTCTTAAGGAAGCTCGCGAAGGGATCCCGTTAAACAGGGAATCTTTTTACGAGGTCGACCGCATCCTTTCGACCGGCCTGCAAAAAGGGCAGCACCTGTACCACATCATGCAGACGAACAATGTCGGCATCTCGAAGTCCACTGCCTACCGGCATCTGCACAGAGGGTACCTATCGGCGTCCCCGCTCGACTTTCCGCGCGTGGTCAAGTTCAAGGCACGGAGGCCAAAGCGCGAGGAATATGTGCCGAAAGCCGCAAAGGTTGGCCGTACATATGACGACTTTCTTGTACATATAGAAGAAAACGGCATTAAGGCCTGGGTAGAGATGGACACCGTCATCGGCCGGATTGGCGGGAAAACGATCATGACGATGGATTTCACATTCTGCAATTTCATGATCGGATTGCTTCTTGATGACAAGTCGTCGCTTGAAGTGGCGCTCAAAGTGGAAGGCCTTAAAAAGAGGCTTGCTGAAATTGGCGTCAAGTTTGGCGACGTCATACCGCTGGCAATTTGCGACAATGGCAGGGAGTTTTCAAATATCGCAGCCATCGAGAACAACGCTGATGGCGAAAAAGAGGCATCTCTGTATTTCTGCGACCCTTATTGCTCAAGCCAGAAGCCAAAGGTGGAAAAAAATCATACGCTGTTTCGCGACATCGCACCTAAAGGGACTTCCTTTGATGGGTTCTCGCAGCAAAATGTGAATGTGGCCTTCTCGCACGTAAACGGCGTCAAGCGGAAAATCTTCGGCGGCAAATCGCCGTACGAAATGTTCGTGTTTGCTTTCGGAAAGGCTGTAGCGGCAGCAATGGGGATTGAATATATACCTCCCGAAAAGGTAATCCAATCCCCAGCACTGCTCAAAAAACTTAAATAAATCGTACACTACTGACCGTTAAAACACAAAGAAAATTTCCCGGACTAAATTCTCAGCAACTGGAACTCTCTTTGAAACGTCATGCTTCAAGGCTAGTTTGACTTGCACTTTTTTCGATCAGAAAGGCCGATAACCCTCCCGTCTAACCATCTTTGCCTCCTTTTCCCACAGTGATTTCTATTGATTTTTTAACGTAATTTCCATGTGGCTGATACTGTGGAACTTACTTTGGGAATTTACGGTTAATTATTCTATATTGGGTTTTCTGTGTGTCTATCCAGGGTTTACTACTGATTTTGGCACAAATCGTAAGTAATGTACGATTTTTCGCTTCAAATCACCGGTTTTAGCCCCATCAAGGCCCTAAACTCCCTTGAAAATCGTACAATACTCGACTTTTGTGCCAAAAACAAGGTGATTTACAAAACTGCATATTCACACGGGTATACAGGCTTTTATTGCGTCGCAACATTGCCTCTTATCAGACAGAAAAAAGGAGACGCAACGCGCCACCTTTTTTGACAGTCTAACGGGGGCGCTTGCCCCCGTTATGTATAGGATAATTATTTTTTCTTTGGCGGTTCCG
>Ga0082212_10012695_pt1 | contig 10598 bp, 8 predicted proteins | sample TergutNt197P3_FD_71548 | JGI IMG/M metagenome (GOLD analysis project Ga0082212, IMG submission 71548) | Neocapritermes taracua P3 segment gut microbial communities from Petit-Saut dam, French Guiana - Nt197 P3 | ecosystem: Host-associated > Arthropoda: Insects > Digestive system > Gut ...
TTTCTGTCCGTTGTACCGTAGGCAACTTTAAGTGTATAAAACATATTGTTTGCCGGTGTATGAGTGATACCCAAAGAATGTGAAAGGTTTGTTCTATAAGATGTCGGTCTGCCATCAGGATTAAACTTATAAGCTCTGCTGTAATATTGACCTTTGCCGTTATCCAAAAGAAAATCATAATCCAATTTGAATGTAGGAGCAAATCTATAAGTAAGTTTACCGGTTGCATTATAACTTTCAGTTACATCCATTGCTACATAGCTTCCATCGCCGGATGCTTTTCCATCACCATTAGGATTAAAAATTATAGGGTCAGAATAGATACCATAGTTTGGATCGGTGGATACCAATTCGTACCTGTATTTAAAACCATTTTTTGTACCATAAAGATTTTGTCCGTACATGTAGCCGTTATTGCTGGAATAAACAGCGGATAAGAAAAATCCCAGCTTGTTATTTGTGAAAGGCACCTTACCTCCTAAAGTAAGCTCACCGCGGACCCTGTTAAAAGGATCTATCTCATCTATATTTTCAAACAGCTCGGTCCTTGTGCTGACATTATCACCAATAAAACCTCTAATGCTTCCGGTAAGCTTTTCGCCACCCTCTTTGGTAACAAAATTCACAACACCACTGAGAGCATTTCCGTATTCAGCACTAAAAGTACCGCTGGAAAGAGATACCTCCTGAACAGCGTTTGTGGCAAGACCAACACCTTGTGAATTATCAAAAGGGTTATTAATCGAAACACCATTAACTGTAAATGATATTTCATTAGCTCTTCCGCCTCTAATGTGTAGTGCCCCATCGTTGCCTTGCACAACACCGGCTTGCAACTTGAGTACTTCGTTGATTGAGGTGATTGGCAGTTCTTGTATACTTTCCGAAGTAATAGCAACCTGCGGGTTGGTTAAATCCTGACGAATAAGAGGATTTCTTTCACCCTGAATAACAACTGCCGGAAGATCAACCGAACCGTCTTCTAACGACAAGTCAAGTCTGGTTGTAAAATCGACATTAACGCGAACATTTGTGATCTCCTTTTTACGATAGCCAATCATTGAAGCTGAAACCGTGTAAACTCCGGGCGGAACATTGAGAATAGTGTAATTTCCGTTTATATCGGAAATAGCACCAAGCTGAGTTCCCCGTATTACAACATTAACCGAGGGTAAGCCTTCACCCGTGGTAGCGTCTGTTATCTTTCCGGCAATTTTGCCTGTTGTTCCGGCTAAAATATCTAAGGTAAAAATTATAATGAGACATAGTGTAACAATAATTTTTCTCATACCTTTCCTACTATTTTAATACTATTTTTTATTACAATGCAAATATATTGTTTTATTTTGAAAAAAATATTATAAAATTGTTTTGTGTTATGATAACAATAAATCATATAATAACTATTTAACCTCATTCATAGAGTTTAATAATATAATTATCAATACTCCAATTTTTATTTATTTTTAGCGTTTCTGAAATTTTCTTAAACGGCTCGCATAATGTAAAAGGTATTAGCATTCCCTTATCAAAAGTTTCATTTTCATTAGCATCAATAAAATACATAATTTCATATTCTCCCGCTAAAATACTATCACACATAAAAGTATTATCATCTTTAATCTTAACTTGTCTTGTGCATTCTATCGCTTTTTGAGTAAATATTAAATACCTACTATTGCTTGTATTTGTATCAATAACTTTACCGCTAATATGCAAATAAATATTAGTATCTATGACTTCCATAGTATCAACTTCTATGCTATCAATCTGGGTAGTATCAATAGGAATTTCTATTTGCGGAGGATTAATGACATCATTTGGAATAAGTTCTACATATTTAGAGGCACAATTTTGAACTTCTGAAATAAATTGTGGCACAGCAATAGTATCTTTCGCATTGCTAATCATACCATCTTTATCAATATCTTTAACAGCAATAACAATATATTTTCCATTTTTTAACGCAGGAATAACGAATGTTCCGTTGCCTCCGACAAGCATTTTATAATCAGGTTTTTCGTTAATATAATCAATATTTTCTCTGTATATATAGCAAAATATATAATAGTTCATAGTATTAGCGGTATATAAAATGCCTTCTATTTTACAAGAATCAATTATATCTCCTGTAGAAAAACAACTATAAAAAGAATTTTCTGCAATATTCCCATAATAATCAGAATATTTTCCTGACAAAGAAATAGAATATGTTGTATTTTCTTTTAATTGTTCTATAAAAGTTATGTTTAGAGTTTTTGCTTTCCATTTAAAAGAATATTTTATTGTAGGGGCTATTTGTAGATTTTCGATAACAACACTTCTATTCATATAAGAATTAAATTCTATTGCAATTTGTTTTGGAATATAATTGATATCGCCGTTATTAACAGAACAATTAGCAACTATCGGAATTGTCTTAATACCCTCACCACCACTTGGCGCCACTATATTAGCACAACCCGATACGATTATACACAAAGATAATACTATAATATTTTTTACTCTCATAATATCACAAAAATAAAAAAAAAATATATATATCTTATATACATTTATAGATGCTAATTAGTAAAGATACACTAACAAAATAGTTTTTTTTTCTAATCTTATATATTTTAGATTGCTTCGCATAAAAGATGCTCGCAATGACAAGATAAATAAATTCTTATAAAATACTTTTGTTTTTTTCATTTTTTTTTAGTATTTTTGCAAAATGAAAATAAAAGAAGATATTCCTATTCCCAAAGATAAAAGCAATCCTACATTACAATTTGAAGCATATATTAAAATTGTTAAATTGCTACGTCAATATTGTCCTTGGGATAAAGAACAAACTCACGAAAGTATTTCTCATCTGCTGCTTGAAGAGTCCTATGAATTATATGATGCAATCCAAAATAATAATACAAAAGATATGACAGAAGAATTAGGTGATTTATTGCTACATATAGTAATGCACGCTATTATAGGTGAAGAAAATGATACGTTTTCATTAGTAGATATTATTAGTAATTCATCAGAAAAAATGGTTAATCGTCATCCGCACATATTTAGTGAAGTTAAATTTAATAGCACTGATGAAGTTTTACAAAATTGGGAAAAAATAAAAATGAAAGAAGGTAAAAAATCAGTATTAGGTGGCGTTCCAAATGTTCTTCCTGCTTTACTAAAAGCCGAAAGAATACAACAAAAAGCATCAAAAGTAGGTTTTGATTGGAATAATAAAGAAGATATGTGGAACAAAGTTTTAGAAGAAGTAGAAGAGTTAAAATCAGCAATAGTTAACAAAAATATTGAAAATATAGAAGAAGAATTTGGTGATGTTTTTTTTAGTTTAGTAAATGCTGCCAGATTTTTTAATGTAGTGCCAGAAAATGCTTTACATAAAACAAATAAAAAATTTATTGATCGCTTTACTTATATTGAAAACCAAGCAAAAGAATTAAATAAAGACCTAACAAATATGACACTTGAAGAGATGGATGAATTATGGGAAGAAGCCAAAAAAATACAAATATAAAAATAACTAATTAATATTCTAAAAATACAATGATGAAAAAATATATATGCATAAAAAATGCAAATCATAATAATTTAAAAAATATCAGTATAGATATTCCACGAAATAAATTGACGTTAATTACAGGTGTATCGGGTTCAGGTAAATCAACTCTGGCTTTTGATACGCTTTATGCAGAAGGACAGAGAAGATTTGTGGAATCGCTTTCATCTTATGCTCGTCAGTTTTTAGAAAGAATGACAAAACCCGAAGTGGAATCTATTACAGGATTGCCACCTGCTGTAGCAATAGAACAAAAAGCTCCGCCTAAAAACCCACGTTCTACTGTTGGAACGGTGACTGAAATTTATGATTATGTTAGAGCATTATATACTCGAATAGGAAAAACAATTTGTGTGGAATGTGGTAAAGAAGTCAGAATTGATACCCCAACAACTATTTCAAACACTATAATAGAAAGTGTAAAATCTACAAATAAAAATAATGAAAAACATTGGAATATAGACGACAAAATATATGTAATGTTTGAATTAAAAGAAGATACAACGAATTTATTGACCGAACTATCAGAAATAGAAAAACTTGGGTTTTCAAGAGTATTTAACAATAAAACTAATGAAATTATAGACATTAATGATTTAAAAATTACTGTATCTGTTAATATAAAAGATTACTATGTTTTAGTAGATAGATTAAAAATAGATATAAAAAAAGATGAAATATCTCGTTTTGTAGATTCTTTAGAAGTAGCATTTTCAGCAGGAACAGGACATATTATAATAAAAAATATAACTAAAAACTTTCAAGAACGATACAGCAATATTTATGAATGTTCTACTTGCAAAATTAAATATGAAGAACCTGAACAAAGATTATTTGCGTTTAACAACCCAAAAGGTGCTTGTCCAAGTTGTCAAGGAGCAGGCACGGTATATGGAATAGACGAAAATCTTGTTGTGCCTGATAAAACCCTAACACTTAGGCAACATTGCATTCATCCTTATAGGACTCCTGCAACTGCGGGTGTTTATCAATCAATGTTAAAAGTATGTAATAAATATGATGTTCCAATAGATGTTTCATATAAAGATTTAACTTCTAAACAAAAAGAAATAATTTGGAATGGAAAAGAAAATTATTTTGGTATTGTTGAATACTTTAATTATGTAGAATCAAAAAATTATAGAATACAAAACCGACTAATAATTAGCAAATATCGTGGTTTGGCACTATGTAGAAATTGTGGGGGTTCAAGATTAAAACTATCAGCAAGGCAGGTATTCATTAATAGCATAAATATACCAACAATAGTAGATATGCCCATTTCTGACTTATATGATTTCTTATGTTCTATTAAATTAAATGACTATGAAAAGAAAGCCACAGAACTGATTCTAACAGAACTAATAGCAAGAACAAAGATGCTAATAGATATTGGTTTAGAATATTTAAGTTTATCTCGTAGTTGCCAAACACTTTCAGGAGGTGAATACCAAAGGATTAATTTATCTACCGCACTTGGTTCTACGCTTGTTGGAACTCTGTATGTATTAGATGAGCCAAGTATTGGGATGCACCAAAAAGATACAGAGCGTCTGCTGAGTATATTATACCGATTGCGTAATATTGGTAATACGATAGTTGTTGTAGAACATGACCCTGAAATAATACGAAATGCTGATTTTATTATAGATATTGGTCCTGGAGCAGGTATAAATGGTGGCAGTATCGTTTCTGCTGGAAGTTATAACGATTTAATGAATAATGAAAAATCTTTAACTGCAAAATATTTAAATAGTGAAATAAAAATAGATATTCCTACTAATAGACGTCCATTAGGGAATAAAAAAATTACTATTACAGAACCAAGTGAAAATAATTTGAAAATGAATAAATGTAGCATACCGTTACATAATTTTGTCGTGCTTACAGGTGTATCTGGGTCAGGAAAAAGTACATTAGTCAATGATGTATTATATGCAGGAATTTTAGAACACAAAGGCAGAATAACCAAAGATATGAAGTTAGGTAAGTTTAAAGAAATGGAAGGTATTACTAATATACATGGCGTAGAGATGGTAGACCAAAGTCCGCTTGGTCGTTCTACTCGCTCAACACCTGTAACATATATCAAAGCATTTGATCATATTCGTGAAGTTTTTGCTCAAACACAAGCAGCACAGCAATTAGGACTAAAACCAGGATATTTTTCTTTTAATGTTTCGGGTGGAAGATGTGAAGAATGCGAAGGAGAGGGTTATGTTAATATAGATATGCAGTTTTTACCTGATGTAAAAGTTGTTTGTGAAAGTTGTGGTGGAACACGATATAAAAAAGAAATTAATGATATTTTATATAAAGACAAATCCATTGTCAATGTTTTAGAAATGAACGTAGATGAAGCAATACAACATTTTAAAGGGGTTGTTAAAATTGAAAACAAATTACAATTATTACAAAGTGTCGGATTAGGTTATCTAAAATTAGGACAATCGAGTTCTACATTATCAGGCGGCGAATCACAAAGAGTAAAACTTGCTTCTCATATTGATACTTTTGAACAAAGCAATTATTTATATATTTTTGATGAGCCGACTACGGGTTTGCATCTTGACGATATTGCTAAATTAATAAACGCTATTAATAAATTAATAGATACAGGAAATTCTGTTTTGATTATAGAACATAATTTATCTATAATGTCTGTCGCTGATTGGATAATTGATTTAGGACCAGAGGCAGGAAACAATGGAGGATTGATAGTAGGTGAAGGTACTCCCGAAAATATTACTAAACTTGATACCCATACAGGTAAAGCATTAGCACAATATTTTAAAGAATATTATTCTGTTTAAATTAAGTAATGTATTTTTTTATAATGCCTTGTGGTGTTAATATGAAAATACATTTTTTGCAAAAATCATTTTTTATATATACTATTTAACATAAAATTATGAAAATATTTGTTTGCACATTAATTTTATTATTTATTGTAGGTGTTGTTTTTTCTGCTTGCAGTTGGACGTCTGGAGGGCAGGCTGGTTTAGTTTTTCCTGAAGAAAATGTTAGTTATTTACTTCACGTTAAACCTTTTTTAGAACAAAATTGTTCTTTTTCGCCTTGTCATAGTTATGCTAATTTTGCAGGTGGAGTTTGTCTTATAGAATATCATCAAGTTATCTCTGTCGGCAATTTTATAGTTGCTACAAAACCAGAAGCAAGCAGGTTCGTTCAAATTTTAGAAGAAAAAGGTGTTCCCCATTATACTTATTTTTACAGAAAAAATATAACAGAAAACCACATTCAAGGTATCCGCCAATGGATAAAAGAAGGTGCTATTAATAATTAAATATCCAACGTTTTAAACATCAAGATAATTGTTATATTTTTATATAAAAAATTTTGGTGATTATATATTTATTTATACCAAATCTATTTTCATTATAATTTGATATAAACAAGTATATAATCAATAAATTTTATTGTCGGTTTGCCCTAAAAGTATTCTACAAAAGAATAAACTGCATATCAGCAGCAAAACTATTTTCTTCATAACCCACCTTAATTTTTAATTTTTGCATAATAAACAATAACATTTTTGTTGGGAAGTATTGGGGCATTCGTCATAAAGCGACCAACAAATTGCAATGTATCTTTGCTTGTTTTATCCTTAATTCCTCCAAATTTTCCTGGAACCGTTCTTGAATCTATATAAGGTATTCTCATACTAAAACTGAAAAACAAATCATTTGGGGTATTTTTATAAACATAACTACTTATATTCTCGCTAGAACATGCACTTTCTCCATATACTTCATAATCAATTTGATAACTTTCATAGCTACTCTCCGTATCTTTAAAAATACCAATTATATTATAAATCATATTTTCATCAGGAACAGTAAATTCATTACTATTTTCTTCTTTTGTAAGTATCCATTTCCATTTACCTTTAAGAGTATTTACAAGATTTTCACCTTCTTGCAGGTTATTTTCATTTTTAGTATTTATATTACTATCATTACAACTTGTAAATCCAAATAAACAAATAAGAGACGCTAATAGCAAAATTTTTGTTTGCATAACTACCTCACTCGTTTAAATATTCCTGAAATAGCATAATATGGCACTCTTAATATGTCTTTATAAGAACAAGTATCGCAATTATGTTTAATAAATAAATCAGTATAAAGTAAATTGCAATCAGGACTGAAATTAAAAACATAACCAATTGAAATTACATCATTATCTAAACAAAACAATGAATCATCACTAATTGTATATGTAGGAAACCAATTGGTAGGATATAAATCATCATCATCAAAATGATGATCAACTTTACCATCTTCGTAGAAAATGATTCTTTTTCCAACATTGGGTTTACTACCATCACCCATTATATCACCGGGTGCGACAGCGTCAATTAGTTCCCAAGTTCCAACGATACTGCAATTTTCACCTTCAAGAAAACTACTGCCTTTTTTAGATGATTTAATTATATCAGTATCATTACAGCCAATACATACTGTAAATACAAAACAAATGCACATTAGTGCTGTTGTAATTTTGGCTTTCGCCGAGATAAGTTTTGTCATAATTTTTCTCTATTTTATTAAATTATCAATACAAAAATAACTATTTTTTTTATAATTTTCAAATGTTTTTTTATTTTAAAATATTTTTGTAATTAACTAATAAGAACACATAATGTAAATTAAAAACAATGAAAAAAAAAATAAAACAGCGGATAGAATAAATGTGTTAAATGATAAGAAAATTGTAATATGTTATATTTCCAATTTTTTAACAGATAAATATAATGACATATTAGATGACATTGATATAAATTGGCATATACGAGAATATAATGATTACAAATAAAATTTAGTATAACATATTGAATTTGTTAACTATTATAACAATTTGGTATAAACAATAATATTTTTTTAATTTGTTATGTTTAAATATTTTTCTAATTTATCTTTAAGCAGTTCATTAGGAATTTGCATTTCTAATTTCCCTTGATTAGCAATAGAAATATCGCCCGTTTCTTCTGAAACAATTAAAACAACTGCATCTATTTTTTCTGTTAAACCGAGTCCTGCCCTATGTCGTGTCCCTAAAAATTTATTTCCTATTTGCCTGACAGAAGATAATGGTAAAATACATCGGGCTGAAGTAATTTGCAAAGTGCTATCAATAATTACCGCACCATCATGAAGAGGTGATTTAGTGTTAAAAATAGAAAGCAATAATGCCTGTGTTGCTACAGCACCTATTGGTAAGCCCGCATCAATAGTGGACACTATAACTGATTGGGTTTGTGGAAATACCATCAAAGCACCTATATTTTGTTTGCTTAAAATAATAGCTGCATCTATTATTGGAGTAATATCGGTATAACTTACTTTCTTTATGAAAAGTTGTATGATTGGATTTTTTGCAGTAAATTCTACTATTACTTGTCTTAATTCTTGTTGAAATATAATTACGAACCCAATTAACCATACATTAGATAAAAACTTTAATATCCAATTTATTGATTTTAGATTTATCGCTTCTGCTAAAAAAGATAGAACAAAAATAATTATTAGTCCGAATATAACCTGTATCGCTATTGTATTTTTCAATGCTTTATATAACAAATAGAATAAAATACAAGTTATACCTATATCTAATAAATCAAATAATGTTACAGAAATAAATCCTAATCTAAAAAGTTCTACCATTTTATCTTATTATAAAATTGCAATTCTTTAATACTTCAATTTTTTAACGCTTGCAAATATAATAAATATTTTTCAAATAATTTAAAGAAAATTTTACTTCCATTCTAATTTTACTCCCATTCTATTGTTGCAGGTGGTTTGTTTGTAATATCATATACCACACGGTTGATACCTTTAACTTCCTTGCAAATGCGAGTAGATATTTTAGATAAAACATTATAAGGTATCTCCACCCATTCGGCGGTCATAGCATCGGTAGAATTAACGGCTCTAATTACACAACTATAATCAAAAGTTCTGTTTGAATTCTTAATTCCTGTGCTTTGAACAGGTAATAAAACTACAAAACCCTGCCACATAGATGTATATAATTTTGCCTTACGAAGTTCGTCAGTAAGTATAGCATCTGCATTCTGCAAAATAGAAATTTTTTCAGGTGTAACTTCACCTACAACCCGAACTCCCAAACCTGGACCAGGAAAAGCATGTCTTTCTATATATTCTTTCGGAACATTAAGTTTTAACCCTATTTGGCGAACTTCAGGTTTAAAAAGTTCTCTAAATGGCTCAATTATTTTTAATTTCATCTTTTTTGGCAAACCGCCTACATTATGATGCGATTTTATTATTTTGCCTGATTTATTAAGCGATTCAAGAACATCAGGATATATAGTGCCTTGTGCTAACCATTTGCAAGAAGATATCTTTTTGGCTTCTTTTTCAAATAAGTCCACATAAAGTTTCCCGATAATCATTCTTTTTTTCTCAGGGTCTTTTACTCCTTTTAATTTAGCAAAAAAATCTTTTTGTGCATTTATTAAATGAACTTTTATCTTAAAATTTTCTTTGAAAAGTTTGACTACATTTTTACTTTCATTAGCACGCATTAATCCTGTGTCTACGTGAAAGCAAACTAACTGATTCCCTATTGCTTTGTGCAAAATAACTGCCATAACACTGGAATCCACGCCACCACTCAATGCACATAGAACTTTTTCTTTACCGACTTGTTCTTTTATATTTTCTATGCTTTGATTTATGAATTTATTTGCATCAAAACTACGTGTTTTACTATTTTTTATTTTCATATTATAATAAATTTTAAAATTATAAATTACAAAAATAGTTTTTTTTGTAATTTTTTTTGCGAATTTTAAATAATTTTTATAATTATGGGCTTTTTATACCAAATAGCATAACCATCTTTATTTGATATAATTGTTTACATTAATTTAATTAAGTAAACTTTTTCGTGATTATATATTTATTTATACCAAATCTATATTTATTGTAATTTGATATGTAAAGTATATTAATTTTATTGTTTAAGATATAAGATTTTTACT
>Ga0082212_10012696_pt1 | contig 10598 bp, 12 predicted proteins | sample TergutNt197P3_FD_71548 | JGI IMG/M metagenome (GOLD analysis project Ga0082212, IMG submission 71548) | Neocapritermes taracua P3 segment gut microbial communities from Petit-Saut dam, French Guiana - Nt197 P3 | ecosystem: Host-associated > Arthropoda: Insects > Digestive system > Gut ...
TTACTCACTAAAATTGGCTTTAAAAACGTGGAATGTATTTATAATTATTTGAAATTCGGCGTTATTTTTGCAGAAAAATAAAATCGGAGGAATTACGGCGCGTTGTCTGACAGCCGAAGTGTAATTACTGTATCACCAAATGTATAAATATCAACACAACAGTTATATTCGCCGTATTGTGCATGGAAATGCGGCGGATGATGTTCATCGTAAAACATCCTGATGATTATTCCGAAAAAGCTACTGATTTGAGGCATATTTATTTCGATTTTGCTGCCATTGTTCAAAATTCAGCCCTTTTAATTGCAAATAAACGCTGTCGGGGCATATATCTATCTCTTCGCTCCACACAATTGCACCGTAATCGTCAATATGGACCTGCGCAAATAAATTGTTATTGTCCCAATCGTTAAATACTCCCTTCTGAGCCAAGTGTTTCAAATCAACAATGCCTTGTACCCCGTCTGAAAATTCCACAAAAATGGAGTAATTATCTAACGCTTTTACTTCTATTGGTTTTGCAATCATCCTTAATGAAAGATTAGGCTGATATAATTGTCAACAAAAAAATCACCGCCTGTTTCAGCGGCGTCCCTCTTGCGGGATGGTGTTGCATACACGCTAAATTTGCTTTTTATTAAAGAGACGTTCCTTTTTTAGGAATAAACAGCCGGGACATATCGACCTCCTCTAATTCAAGTAATTTTATTTTTATTGCAATCCCTCCGGCGTAGCCCGTCAAGCTGCCGTTTGACCCTACAACCCGATGGCAGGGAATTATGATGGATATAGGATTATGTCCGACAGCTCCGCCTACTGCCTGACTCGACATACTTTCTCTTTTCATTTTAACCGCCATCTTTTTTGCGATGCTCCCGTAGGTTATTACTTCGCCGTATGGTATTTCACATAAAATGCTCCATACTCTCTGGCGAAACCCGCCGCCGATAGGGGCTAACGGCAATTCGGAAACAGCGGGTTTCTTTCCCGCGAAATACGCGGCCAGCCATTTTTTTGCGGCCTTAAATATCGGTATATCGTCGTTATTTGCCGTTTTTTCAGGTATGGTAGCGCCGTGATATTTTTGCCCTTCTATCCATAAACCGGCAAGGTTATCTCCATCACTTGCAAGTGTGATGGTGCCCACAGGGGATGAATATTTTGTTGAATAGTACATTTACTTAACCTCAAAACCGGCGCATTCGCCGTAAAAGCCGATTACCTCTTCTTTGGGAATCGAAAGACACAGAATATTGCCGTGATTGAGAGGCCGAAAAAACAATATAAATACTTTCTCATCGACCGTATATTCAATGCAGCCGTTCTCCTGTTGAAGCACCGCCGCTACAAAACTCATGCTGCTCATGTCGGCGCCTATGAGGACAGCCTGCGGGTGAAATACAATCAATCCTGCGCGGCTGATTATGTAATAAAATCCTGATGAGGCAAGGCGCTTTGATTTAAGCTGATAGACGCGTTCCATATTCTTATTCAAAGCGGCGGCCTCTTTTTCAATATCGTCGGCAAGGGAAGAGCTTTTAACTGTAGACGACGATAAGCAGCCCGCAAAAAAAAGAGCCGCTGCGGCAAAAATCCTTATTTTCCTTGACCGGTTAAGTTTTAAAAACATCATAAGCTCCAATGAACGAATTGGTTATATCATTTATTTTGGGTGCCTTCTTGGGCAGTTTTTTTTATACCTTGTCGTTACGCTACATAGACGGCAGCATAAAACAAGCCCCGTGGAAAGCGCTCATGTCAAGATCAAAATGCCCTCATTGTAAAAGCAATATACATCCGCTGTTTTTGGCGCCGCTGCTCGGGTTCTTGCTCCTGCGCGGCAAGTGCAAAAACTGCGGAAAAGCTATTTCGGCTGTCTACCCTGCCGTCGAAATATTTTCAGGCGCGCTCTTCGTTTTAATGGCGGCGCTTCTGGGCTTTTCTCCTCTGACTGCCGCGGCCTTTATTCTATGCGAAATATCGCTCTGCATATCCGTCATAGATCTGAAATTGATGATCATACCAGATTCGCTTGTAATAGCCTTTCTATGCGTATCCCTTTATCCTGTCGCGGCAGGCCAGAGCTACAGCCAGAATATATTGGGCTTTGCCTCTGCCGCGGCCTTTTTTCTGGTAATAATGATAATATTCCCCGGCTCGTTCGGCGGCGGAGATATCAAATTAGCCGCCGCAATAGGACTCTACACAGGACTGCCGCTTGTCATCGTAGCCGTCGAAGGCGCCCTTATTACCGGAGCCATAACCGGCGCGCTGCTCGTTCTATCTTCTAAAAAAGGAATTAAAAGCAAAATACCGTTCGCCCCGTTCCTGTGCGCCGGCCTTATAATAGCCATACTGTGGGGCGAAAAAATACTGCTGCTCTACTACAATATTATGAGTTAAGCGTTTCGCGCGCCGCGATGCGCCGTTTTTTAAGGTAAATGCAGTTGCCCTTATCGTTCCAGCCGACCTCGTCAAAATGTACATTGATTATAAGAAGACCGCGCCCGCTGTTCTTAAAGAAATTTTCGGGGTCCCTCGGGTCGGGCACAGACTTGTAATCAAAGCCAGGCCCCTCATCCTCAATTGAATACTCAATATTCTCGACGGTTCCTTCGCATACTATTCTGACTTTTCTGTCTTTATATAAGAACTCATCCTTGCGCCTGTCTATTTCCTCATTAAATCCTTTTATGCCGTCCTGTTCCCGTATGGCCGAAGATATTTCAAGGTTGCCGTGAAACATAGCGTTGGTAATGGCTTCTTTAAGAGCGAGAGAAATATTCTCGGCGGTCGTCTTGTTGCAAAAACCCATCGGAAGAAGATTTCTGGTAAGCTGGTAAGAGATCATATTGACGAGTGAAACATCGTTAGGTATAACATAGACCGTTTTTTCGTACTCAAGAAAACGCCCGAAGGCGCCTGCCATTATTTCTTCCTGCTTGCGTCTCAATATGGAATGGACCGACGATACGACATCGCTCGCGTCAAAAGGCTTGCGGATAAAATCATCGGCTCCAAGGCGCAGGGCCGATATTACGTCTTCCATATTTCCTTTGCCTGCAATAAGAAGCACCGGAAGCGGCTCGTCCAGCGCCTTGAGGCGGCGGAGCAATTCTATGCCGTCCATCTTGTAGAGCTTAATGTCGGATATAACAAGATCTACCTTTACATCTCCCGATTTGATGAGATAAAGGGCGTCCTCGGCTTTTTCAAGTGAAATTATATTATATCCCGAACGTGAAAGTTTTCTTTGAAGCGCGAAACGCGTCATCTCTTCCGCGTCAACAATGAGAACTGTTCGGGCATCCTTCATTATATATTGGGGTCTCCCTTATGGATTTCAGAGGCTTTACCGCCAAGAAGCAGGTGGCCCATTTTATCGCGTTTTGTCTCAAGGTAGTGCAGATTCTCATCCATCGGCTCAATCTCAATCGGAACGCGGCCCGTTATTTCAAGCCCATACCCCTCAATGCCTATTACCTTTTTAGGATTATTCGTCAAAAGCCTTATTTTGTGAAGCCCCAAGTCGACAAGAATTTGAGCTCCTATTCCATAATCGCGCAAATCGTCGGGAAACCCGAGCGCGAGATTTGCCTCAACAGTATCCATTCCATTATCCTGAAGGTGATAGGCCTTAATTTTGTTGCCCAAACCTATGCCGCGCCCTTCCTGCCTCATATACAGCACAACGCCCTCTCCCTCTTGCTCGATCATCTTCATAGCTATATGAAGCTGTGTGCCGCAGTCACAGCGCAACGAACCCATAATATCGCCGGTGAGACACTCGGAGTGAACCCTGACAAGCACATTGTCTTTGCCCGAGACATTGCCTTTCACGAGCGCCACATTGGTTACGTTTTCGTATTTCGATTCATAAGCGTGTATGGTAAAATCGCCGTGCTCGGTAGGCAGGTTGGCCGAGGCCACACGCTGTACAAGGCGCTCGCTGTGCTGTCTGTATTTTATAAGGTCCGATATCGTCGCTATTTTGAGACCGTGCTCTTTGGCAAATACGTCAAGGTCCGGCCTGCGCGCCATGGTGCCGTCATCTTTCATAATCTCGCATATAACGCCCGCAGGTTTAAGGCCGGCAAGCTTCGCGAGGTCTACCGCGCCCTCAGAGTGGCCGACACGGACGAGTACGCCGCCTTTCCGCGCGGCAAGAGGAAAAATATGTCCGGGACGCCTGAAGTCGCCCGGGCCTGATTTTTCGTCAATTATAACTTCTACGGTACGCGCCCTGTCATACGCCGAAATGCCTGTTGTGGTTCCGTCAAGCGCGTCTATCGAAACGGTAAAGGCCGTGCAAAACTTGTCGGTATTTTCCTCAACCATAAGTTTAAGGCCAAGCCTTTCCGTTATTTCATGGCTCATCGGAACGCAGATGAGCCCTCTGGCGTACTTGGCCATAAAATTTATGACTTCCGGAGTACAAAATTCGGCCGCGATAGTTATATCGCCCTCGTTTTCTCTGTCCTCGTTATCGACAAGAATAACCATCCTGCCTTGGCGGATATCTTCTATAATCTCAGGAATTGGTGAAGAATTCATACTCCCTCCTCGTTTGCTTAACTACAAATACTTTTGCGCTGCTTATAGTCAAGATTTTTACTAATTAATCTAATGTATCGTCCTTCGATATCTTCTTTGAGACTAACTTTGATACGCCGGGTTCTTCCATGGTAATTCCATATATGGATTCGCCTATACGCATGGTTGTCTGACTATGCGTAACAATAACGAACTGCGTGCCGGCGGAAAATTCCCTGAGCATCTTTATGAAACGCCCGATATTCTGCGCGTCAAGCGGAGCGTCGATCTCGTCCAGAAAACAAAACGGAGAAGGCCTTACCATATAAGTAGCGAACAAAAGGGCAATAGCAGTAAGCGCTCTCTCGCCGCCCGAAAGAAGGCTTATGTTTTTCGTCTTCTTTCCGGGGGGACGTATATTTATCTCTATTCCGCTGTCTAAAATATTTTCCGGATCAATCAACTCAATGCCGGCGTCTCCGCCCTCAAAGAGCTGCTTGAATATGCGCGAAAAATTTTTCTGTATCTCCGTAAAGGTATCCAAAAACATTTCGAGAAGCGTCTTGTTTGTTTCATCAATAACGGATAGTATGTTATCTCTTGCTTTCTCTATATCTTTTTTCTGGTTTGCGTAAAACTCAAAACGCTTTTTCAGCTCATTAAATTCTTCAATAGCGAGAGGATTTATTTGCTGTTCTAAAGGCTGGATTTCGCGTTTAAGCGCCTGCAGCTTTTCATTAAGCGCGGCTTCAGGTTCTTCAATTACGATATTTTCAGAATCGGCCGCTTTGGTTTCATACTCTGTCCAGAGATATTCTTCCAAACCGTTTTTTTGAAAACCGAGTTCAACAGTAGATTTATCGAGCGCGGTAATGCGTTCGATAGCCTTCGCTAAATTTTCTTCATCTATAACCGAAACATTTTTTCTGTCATGAATCCTTTTTGTGATTTCGCTCTGTTTTAACACAAGTTCGCCGTGTTCTTTAAGAAGCAGTTCGCTCTTTTCTTTAAACTCCGCAATCCGTTTTTCCCATTCCCCGATCTCCGATAAGAGCGTTTCTACAACATTCGATGTTTTTTCGGTGTCTTTTTTATGACTCTTAATCTGTCTTTCGACATCCGTAATCTGAAAATTCAATGTTTGCAGATGTTTCTCTATATGTGAAATCGCCTCGCCATATTTCGAAAGGTCTTTTTCAACAAGCGAAATATCCGCGTCGATGTTTTCACGCTCGGCCTGTTTTTTGACGATAAAATCTTCAAGTTCGGCATTCTTATTTCTGAGAGCAAGAAGCGTGTCCGTATGTTTATTAATGCTTTTATCAAGTTCTTCTTTTTTTGCGTGGATACCGGTTTTGTCGAAAAGAATGGAACGAAAACCGTCCTCAAAACTCTCAAATGTAGTTACAGCCTCCCTGATGAGAGCCATGTCTATTTTTTTAATAAATTCAAGAGCCTCGTCCGCAAGCCCTTTAGCAAGGCTGTCCATGGCAGAACGCAAAGCCTCGTCTGCCGCGTCCAAAAGATTGTGAAACTTTTCCCTTGCGTGCTGTCTCTCGTTTTCAGAATCGGCAAGTTCGGCTTTGCGCCGGTCAATAGCTAAAATGAGCTGCCTTATTACCACCTCCAGTTCTTCGCGCAAGGCGGTAAGATGCGCATCGTGTTCTTTTATAAGTTCCTTGTTTTTTTCAATATCATTCCTTGAGTCGTGTATTGAATCAATCAGAGCGTTGCGTTTATCAAAACATTCCTGAAGCGTTTTTTGGCCGTCCTCCGATTTTGTCTTTATCTCCGATTTGTCGGACATGGTTTTTTCCATGTCGCCCAAGTAACCCTTTCTGCGCTCTTCGCAGTCGGATATTTTTTTAGCTATATCGGATAAGCGTTCATCCTGTTCATTTATTGACCTGCGGTGCATTTTTACATTATCATCAATTGAATCTGTGCGCACCCTGTATTCGGTAAGACGCTTGTCAAGTTCCCATATTTGGCGCTGGATGTCATTATGCATTTTCTCGTCGGCCTCATTCTCGGATGAGGTGGAGGCTATGCGTGAGACTATACCCTCTCTTTCCTGATTCAGTTTCTCTATATCGGCTGTGATCTTTTTGAGCCTTTTATCGAGAGCGCGGAACTTGAGGATAGAAAGATTTATATCGCACTCTTTTCTGCGTTCCTTTAAAACAAGATATTCCTTCGTCCGTTCGGCCTGTCTGGCTTTTAATTCTTTTTCGCGCTCTATTTCTCTTATAAGGTCGCTGATTCTTTTAAGGTTGTCGGTGCTCTCTTCGAGCCTGCGCAGAGATTCTTTTTTCTGCAATTTATAACGCGATATTCCGGCGGCCTCCTCGAATATGTAGCGGCGGTCTTCGGCCCTTGTGGAAAGAATCAAATCCATCCTGCCCTGTTCCATGACCGAATAAGCCGATTTACCTATTCCGGTATCCATGAAAAGTTTTTCGATATCTTTAAGGCGGACCGGCGACTTGTTGATGAGGTACTCGGATTCGCCGTCCCTGAAAACGCGCCGTCCGATGCTTACCTCATCAGCGTCGAAATCAAGAATACGGTCTTTGTTGTCAATGGTCAGTTGAACTTCGGCAAGAGAAAGGGGTTTGCGGTTATCGGTGCCTGAAAAAATTATATCTTCCATTTTTTGTCCGCGCAGGCTCCGGGCCTGTTTTTCGCCTACAACCCATTTTACGGCGTCAACAATATTGGATTTTCCACAGCCGTTCGGCCCGACAATAGCGGTAACTCCGGGCTCAAACTTTATATGGGTCCTATCGGCAAATGATTTGAAGCCAAACAAATCCATCGATTTTAAAAACATATAAGCATACCGTCTCGGAAGCCCCTCAAAGGGGGATATTCATTATGCCAGACTTGACGCAGATATGGTCTAAAACAAGAATAATTTTAGGGGGATGGAAAAATTTCCGTTTTGGCCGGAAGATGAGCTATTTAATCTCCCCGTTATACGGGATAATTGCCATTGTCTATGCGGGGCGGATGGAATCCGCCCGATTCGGCGGGCGGTCTGCGGCCGCCCGTAAGCGGCAAGGGTGGTTTCGGCCGCCCTTGCCAATCCCGCCGAGTCTTCAATCGGCAGACTGCCTTGCGCGCGGATGCTATCGCGCCTGCCTGCGGCAGGTCTGCGATTGCCGCGCGTGAATGTGTCCGGCTTGCGCCGGACGGATTAAGGTAATGGTTGGTAATCAAGGTATAATCGCATGAAACACCGGCCCCCACGGGCCTTTGCCGCCTTTGGCGTTCTCGAAGCGGATGGCGAAATAGGCTGCCTTGCCCGAGTCTTCGGGAGGTAACTCCATTAATACTTTGCGGCGCCGCGAAAATTTGCTGTGCGGCAATTCCTCGCCGCTTACGGTTACCTTCATCAGGTATCGCATCGTGCCTGCGGCTTCCTCTACGCTTGCGCCGCCTTGCGGCATTACTCCGAAATATATTCTGTAGCCGTGGTCGGCGCGGGCGTCTACCAATGTGCCTTCGAGCGGCTTCATGTGGAGCATTAATAAATGAGGTCCCGGGTATGTTACATCAGCCTCGGCCTGCCCTGTCGGGTCTGCTATAGGTGTGCGGATGTCATCTTTCGGGTGAAGGCCAAGAGATATAAGGTCGGGATATGGGAAGCAGGTTCATATTCCTGCACCGCTTTGCGGTGAAGGCCAAGAGATATAAGGTCGGGATTTGTCAGAGGCGGCACAAAAAATCTGCGGTTGCGTAGATTTCGCATAAACGCAATGAGTGCGCCGAACGCCTCGTTGCAGCGCGCGGTAACGATGGCGTTGCGGTTGGCAGCCATAGCCTTTGTCAGCATCTCATCCGCCTCTGTTATAAGTGCGGTAAGTTCAAGCAGCTCGGCGTCGGTAACATCCCAATCCGCGCCGGTTTTGTCGAGAACGGTTTTCCATGTTTTTGCCATCGCAAGCTGTTCTACCCTTTTTGCGGGAAGCCAATCGTGTGACATAAAATCCTCCTTTTTTAGCTTATTTTAAGGGCTGATTGCCCTGATTGCCGTACTTTTTGTCGTAAAAGCCATGATTTCTGTTGTAAAAGCCGTGGCTTTTGCTTTTAAAGCTATAGCTTCTGTTGTAAGTTTCATCCCAAAATGATTCGGGAAATTACTGGCCGTCTCACAACTGTTCAGCAAAGCACACATTTTAAATTAAAAGGCCTCCAAGTTGTTTTCCTTCTAACCCCTTATTTGAACCATAAATTCTTTTTCAAATTCATGGATAAATCTATTTGCGTCGTTAAACAAATTTTTGTCTTTTTGCATCGACTTCAGTATATTTCTTTTTATTTCGACACATGGGTCAAAAACGCCCGTCATGTTTTGATAATTAACACTTTTAATAGCCAATATTGACCTCACATAACTTTCATATAGTTTATGTTTTATCAATTTTGAAAAATATACATATAGTACTTTTTCGATTTCCGGCAATATTGAATAAATACTTTCAATATTAACAAACAACGTCCTATGCAAATCGTAAATTATTTCGTCATCTTCTTTATCAAAATCTCTATATAGTATTGTTGCAACCGTATTGAAAACAAGGGTAAGACTTTTAAAATATAGAGATATTTTTCCGACTTGAAGTCTTAACTCCTTTCTCATTTTTCTTTTTTCACGGCACCTGTCTAAAAGAATTGGGATAATCGCACCAACTATTACACCAAATAATGTACATACCGGAGTTATTATTTTTTCTATTATCTCAATTTTCCGACCTCCAATGATATAATTTAATAATTTCTCACAATTTTTAAATTTCCATACGCCAATATACATGGTAATTAAGTGATTTTTTTGCATATTTCTATTGTCCTAAGCGTTCATCTATCTCAGAATTTAAAGCCTTCGCTTTTTCAGCCCAAATACGTGATCGTTCGCTCATACACTTGATATATTCATTAATGTTGTTTTCAAATTTGCTGCAATCAGGAAGAGTATATGTTTCCTTTTTATACATTTCAGTATCTCTTTTAGGACTAATCCAGTTGCCGTTTTGAACAATCCCGTCTACCTCACCGTCCTTAGTATAAATTACTCCTTCATCCTGCCCACCGTCTTTCCATTTGCCTACATATTTCGAGTCATCCATATAAGTCTCCGTTCCCTGTCCATGATACTTGTCATCTTTCCATTGACCTGCATAATATTTGACAACACCACCCCTGCTGTAAGTCATTGTCCCATTGCCGTCTCTTTTACCATCTTTGAATTGGCCGACATATTTTCGACCATCCGGCCAAGTATACGTTCCCTGTCCATGATACTTGTCATCTTTCCATTGACCTACATATTTCTTACCATCCGGCCAAGTATACGTTCCTTGTCCATTCGGCACGCCATTTTTGACCTGACCTACATATACCGTACCATCAGTGTAAGTTAGGGTCTCATCTTTGGCCGTCTCACAACTGTTCAGCAAGCCGCATATTGCGCCTAAAAGTATTAGTTTTTTCATTTCATTACCTCTATTACTATATATTTTGTTTCCGTTATTGGTTCAGTTTTAAATTCATCAGTCATATTCTTTTCTCCTTAGTTAATAATAAGCCGTCATACGGCGACTTTCCATCGTGAGATGACACCCGTGAAAACGGACACAGCAAAGCCATGTCCGTTTTCACGGGTGTTAAAAAATTTTCGCGAGGTTGTACTGATTTAGATAAAAGTCCTGTTTTACAAGGACAAGTTAGGGTGCTGACTGCTGACTGCTGACTGCTGACTGCTGACTGCTGACTGCTGACTGCAAGGGTGAGGCGCTCTCGTTCATTTTGGGTTACGCTTTTTTCTTAATTTTTTTGCTATGGTTGCAATTTTTTTCATATATTGGGTTGTGTCAACTTTTTTTTTGGTGCGGCAACCATGCCCTAAACCGTTCGCCGCAGGCGAACACCTTTACGAGGCGGTTTTACACAGACAGCGCGCAGCGATGCGTGTAAAATCCGCCCGAAGCCTCCGCGGCGTTGAGCGGTCGGCGGGATTGATAAGGGGGGCCGAAACCACCCTTATCGCTTACGGGCGGTCG
>Ga0082212_10012697_pt1 | contig 10597 bp, 9 predicted proteins | sample TergutNt197P3_FD_71548 | JGI IMG/M metagenome (GOLD analysis project Ga0082212, IMG submission 71548) | Neocapritermes taracua P3 segment gut microbial communities from Petit-Saut dam, French Guiana - Nt197 P3 | ecosystem: Host-associated > Arthropoda: Insects > Digestive system > Gut ...
GGGCGGGGTCCCCGCCGGTGGCTCCTCCCGGTGGGATCCGTCCTGCTGGCGGCGGGACTGGTCTTCTTCCTGCCGCAGTTCTGGCTGGACCAGCCGGGCCGCGTCGCTCACGGCGTGATCATGGCCGCCGGTTGTGCCCTGATCGGCCTTGCTCCGCTCGCGCGACACGCGGCCGCGGTCCAGCCGGCCCATTGAGGTCTACGACTGCCCGCCAGCGTCTACCACTGGTAGAACGGCAGCACCTCGACGAGCCCGGCCCGCGCCATGGGGTGACGCGCGGCGATCTCGAGCGCACGCTCGGGCGTCTCGGCCTCGATCAGGTCGAAGCCGGCGGTCCCGCCCAGCACCTGTGCCCCGGTCTCCGCCGCATACGGCCTGGTCCCGCCGGCGTAGGCGTTGTCGCTGATGGTGACGGCCTGCCGCTTGCCGTTGAAGCGCTCGTGGTCCCCCTGGTCGGCATTGACCTGCTCGAAGTATTCGGTCCAGGTGGCCGGGTAGGCGTCGTAGCCGCTGGTTCCCGAGGCCGAGGGCGCCGCCTCCAACCAGATCGCCCCCGGCAGCAGGGCGCCCTCGACATCGGCGCCGGTGAACAGGTTCCCTACCCAGCGGTCGTCGCCGCCGAACACCACGGTGAAGCCGGCCACGGCGGTCGAGTGGGGCCGGTGGTAGGGGGTGGAGCGGTCGAGCACCTGGCCGACGCGCACCACTCCCCCCACCAGGTTGTGGGCGTAGGCCCCGCCCTGGGCGAAGTTCTCGATGGCCACCGGGGAGGCGAAGATGTTGTGGTCCACCAGGTAGGGGCCGTGGGAGACCTCGACAAAGAAGTCCCGGGTGTTGTGGAAAAAGATGTTGCGGGCCAGGCGGGTGCCCTGGGTCTGCCAGTCCAGCCAGGTGCCCAGCGTGCAGTGATCGATGCGGTTGCCGATAATCTGCACGTCGATGGCGGCATGCAGCTTGATCCCGGCGATCTCGAAGCCGTAGAACTCCCGCTTGGTGCCGATGTGATGAATGTGATTGCCCTCAATGCGGGAGAACACCGCGCCCAGGTGGCCGACGATGCCGTTTTGGCCGCAGTCGAAGATCTGGTTGTTGCGCACCACATGCGAGCCGATGGTGTCCTTGGACCAGCCGATCTCCAGGGCGGAAAACACCACCTCGATCTGGTGGGCGTAGCCGGGCTGGCGCCCGCGCTCGGTGGCCTGGTTGTGGCCGGTGGACCGTTCCTTACCCAGGGAGACGCCCGAGCACTTCGAGTCGCGGATCACGTTGTCCTCGATGACCCAGCCCTTGGCCCAGTTGGGGCCCACCAGGCCCATCTGGTCGGCGGTGGGCGGGGTCCACGGGGTGGCCGCCTGGGCCAGTTCAAAGCCCCGCACGGTGATCCAGTCGAGGCGGTGCAGGGTGGGGAAGAACACGGCCGGGCGCACGTTGACTTCCGTCAGCGACTCGTTGGGGTCGGCGCCTAGGAAGTTGGCCCAGACGGTGGTGGTCTCCTCGGCCACCTCGGCGTACCAGCGGGCCCGAGTCCAGGCGGGATCCGCGAAGGCTTGAGCGGTGTGGGTCCAGCCGTCGATTACCTCGGTGCGCTCGGGGGAGGTGGCGACCTCGGCGCGGGAGGCGGCCTGGGTGAGGGAGCGGCCATCGAGGTAGACATCGCCGCGGGTGGCCTCCGCACCGTAGGTTCCGGGAATCAGCCAGTCCCCCCACAGCGCCTCTGCGAACGGATTGAACTCACCGAACAGCCGGTTGGGGATGACGGTACGCCACACCCCCTCGCCCTCGGGGATCCATCCGGTCACCGGTTCGGCCCCCGTGATGATCACCCGCTGGCCGGCAGCCGCCTCGAAAGTGATCCGGCGGGTGTCGCTCAGGCCCCCGCGCACGGGCCGCACCCACTCGCGGTAGGTGCCCTCCTGGACCCGCACCGTGTCACCGGGCCGGGCCAGGGCGGCCGCGGCGTTGATGGTGCGCAGGGGGGAATCGGGGGAGCCGGCGGCGGTGTCGTCTCCATTGACCGCAACATGAATCACTGCCATGAAGAAAGTTTCGTGATCTTCCGGCCTAAAGTCAAGCCGTCGGGCTCGGCGTGGCCTACTTTCCAGGGGGCGGCGCGGTGGAGCCCCGGACCACCAGCGTGGTGGACAGCAGCGTGCTGGCTGACGGCTCTAGGCCGGTGGTCCCCATCTCCACGGCGATGCGGGTCGCCTCTCGGCCCATCTCGTGCAGGGGCTGGTGCACGGTCGTCAGCTCGGGGGTGACCCACTTGCACAGGGCCACATCGTCAAAGCCGACCACAGAGAGGTGCTGCGGGATCGACACCCCCAGCTTGGCCGCCGCCCGGTAGATGCCCAGGGCCTGCTCGTCGGAGCCCGAGATGATGGCGGTGGGCGGCTCGGGCAGCTGCAGCAGGGCCAGGCCCTGCTCGAATCCGCCCTTGACCAGGGAGTCGCCGCCGCGGACCAGCTCCGGGTCGGCGGGCAGGCCGTGACGTCCCAGGGCGCTGCGGTAGCCGTCGAGGCGATCGCAGTGGGTCTCCGAATCGAGCGGCCCGGTAATGAAGCCGATGCGCGTGTGCCCCAGCCCCACCAGGTGGTCGGTGGCCTCCAGGGCGCCGGCCCAGTTGGTGCCCGCCACCACTGGCAGCGAGGCCGAGGAGCAGGTGGTGGGGTCGATCAGCACCACGGGAATCTGGCGGCGGGCAAACTCCTGGGCGCTGGCCTCGCTCAGGTCGGCGGCCACCAGCACCACGCCATTGGAGCCGCGACGGCAGATGTGATCCACCCAGCTGGCCGCCCCCTCGGTGCGGTGGCTGATGGCGGTGACGGCCAGGTCCATCCCGAGCAGGGCCGCCTGCTCCTGGGCCCCGCCGAGCAGGGCGGTGGACCAGGCGGTGTCGATGCTCTCGATCACAAAGTCCACCAGGCCCCCGCTGCCGGGGGCCACCCGGCGCTGCACGTAACCCTGCTCGTCGAGCAGGGCCTCAATGCGCTGCCGCAGAGCCGCCGAGACGCCCGGGCGTCCGTTGAGCACCTTGGAGACGGTGGGAGCGGAGACCCCGGCGTCCGCCGCGATCTGCGCGATGGTGACTCCTCCGCGCTTGGGGGGAGCTGCCTGCGACATGGTGTTGCCTCCTGGCGCCGGAGGTGGGGGTCCCGGCTTGACGATTGACGGGGGTAGAGCATAGCCTCCGGGGTAGCGAAATCATTAAAGAAAGTTTCGCGAACTTATCTCGCCGGCGAGACGCTGGCGAGACCTACCCAAGGAGCAACAATGCGGATATCGAAGGAGATGTTCACCAAGCGGGGCGGCGCCGTGGGGGCCGTCCTGGCGGCGGCCCTGGTCCTGGCTGCGTGTGGAGGCGACGGCGGTGGTGCCGACGGCAGCGGCGGCGAGCTGACCGGCGATCCCCTGTCGGGCAGCATCACCTGGTGGGGCTGGACCCCCGACGCCACCAACGCCACCCACCTGATCGCCGCCTTCAACGAGGAGTTCCCCGACATCGAGGTGACCTTCGTCTCCCGGCCGATCGACAGCTACGACGCGGTGCTCTCGCCGGCGCTGACGTCTGCCGACGGTCCCGACGTGTTCAACGTGGCCCCCGGCTCGGCCAACGGCGGGGTGGACGTGTTTCACTACGGCGCCATCGACCTGACCGCCGCCGTCGAGACCGCCCTCGGGGAGGACTGGGCCGACCAGCTCGCCGAGATCGGCGTCTACGGCCTGACCGTGGGGGACAAGCTGGTGGGCCTGTCCGCCGGCGCCGTCTACTCCGGCAGCATCTGGATCAACCAGGATCTGTTTGACGAGCACGGCCTGACCCCGCCCACCGACATGGCCTCGTGGATTGAGGTCTGCACCGCCTTCGAGGCCGCCGGACAGGGCTGCTTCGTGCAGGGCGCCGGCATGCACGCCTTCAACATGGACACCTTCCAGGCGATCATGGAAAACATCGAGCCGGGCCTCTACCGCCGCGCCTCCCTGGGCGAGGCCTCCTTCACCGAGGGAGAGACCGGCGAGAAGTTCTACCAGGGCATGGAGATTTGGCGCTCGCTGTTTGACGAGGGCATCATGCAGCGTGGGGCCATCGGCATGATGCAGTACCCCGACGCTAACAATGCCTTCCTGTCCGGCCAGTACGCCATGGTCATGATGGGCTCTTGGTACACCCAGTACGCGGTCAGGGATTCGATGATCCACGCCATGGAGGCCGCCGGGGTGTCCAACCCCGACCCCATCACCATCGTGCCCATCGACTTCCCCGACCTGGCGGGCACCGGCATCACCGGTCACATGTTCGGCGACGCCGACTACGGCCTGGCCGTCTCGATCAACTCGCAGAACCAGGCGGCCGCCGTCACGTTCGCCACCTGGCTGGCCACCTCGCAGGCCGGGCAGCAGGCCGTGGCCAACACGCTCAACAACATCCCGGCCCTGCGCGGCATCACCCCCCAGTGGGAGAACATCACGCTGGTCAACCCGGCCGTGCAGGAGTCGATCCTCTCGGCCTACACCGAGCAGGCCGCCTCGGCCGTTGAGCCGCGGTTCGCTACCGTCTCGGCCCTGCTGAACAGCGGATACCGTGACACGCTCGGCGCGGTGGCCACCGGGGACATGTCTATCACGGACGCCCTGGCCCACCTGCAGTCCATCGTCGACAACGAGCAGTGAGCACCACCGGGATGGCGGCGCCGACCTCGCTTCGGCGGGGCGGCGCCGCCGCCCGGGCCACACCCGGGCAGGGCCACAAGCATCGTGGGCGCAAGCACACGGCTAACGGCCTGCTGTGGATCGCCCCCGCCCTGATCCTGGTGGTGGGCCTGATCTACTTCTCGATCGGCTACACCGCCTACGTCGCCACCCTGGACTGGAACGGATTCATCCTGTCCCAGCCCACCTCCGTCGGCTTCGACAACTTCCGCGCCATGTTCACCGATGCGGTGTTCTGGCGCTCCCTGCAACACACGCTCATCTTCTTCGTGGTGACCTTCACCGTGCAGACCTGGCTGGGCTTCACCTTCGCCGCGATCATGCACTCCAAGATCAGGCTGCGCGGGCTGTACAAGGTGGTTGTCTTTGTGCCCACCGTCCTGGCGCCGGCCGCCATGGCCCCCATCTTCCGGCAGATCTTCGAGGTGCGCGGGCAGCTCAACCAGTTGCTCACCGCCATCGGGCTGGAATCGTGGACCAACGCCTGGCTGGCCGACGGACGCACGGCCATGGGCGTGGTCATGCTGGCCACCATCTGGCAGTGGACCGGGCTGACCTTCATCCTCTTCTACGCGGCGATGAGTCAGATCGACCCGGAGGTGCTAGAGGCGGCCCGCGTGGACGGCGCCTCCAACACCCGCACGCTGCGCTCGATCGTCTGGCCGATGTGCAAGGGCACCACCGTCGCCCTGGCCACCCTTGGCCTGATCGGGGCGCTGAAGACCTTCGACTGGCCGTTCCTGATCACCCGGGGCGGGCCCAACCGTTCCACGGAGTTTCTCGGCACGTACATCTACCACACCATGATGCAGGAGAAGCGCTTCGGCTACGCCGCCGCCATCTCGGTTGCCCTACTGGTGTTGGCCTTGACCTGCGGGGTAATCATGTCCCTGCGCACCCAACGCAGCGGAAGGAAGTGACATGTTTGCCACCAGAACGCGAACCTCAAAGATCGCCCTGCAGGTGATCGCCACGCTAATGGCCGTCCCCTTCCTGCTGCCGCTGATTGCCATGGTGCAGGGCTCGCTGGCCGGGCGGGGATTCAGAAACTACGTGCTGGTCTGGGAGACCGGCGTGCTGCTGACCTACCTGCGCAACTCCGTGATCATCTCCGTGTTTGCGATCCTCATCGTCTACGTGGCCACCATGCTGGCGGCCTTCGGGTTCTCCAAGCTGCGCATCCGCGGCAAGGAGTTCTACTTCTGGGCGCTGCTGCTGGCGCTGACCATGCCGGAGGCGGTGTTGCTGACCCCGTTGTTCATCACGGCCTCCACCTTTGACATGTACAACCAGCTGATCGCGGTGATCCTCCCGGTGGCCGCCCTGCAGATCCCGTTTGCCACCCTGCTGGCCCGCAACTTCTACGACGGCATCCCCTCGGAGATCATCGAGGCGGCCCGGGTGGACGGGGCCAACATCTGGCAGGTGTTCCGGCGCGTGGTGCTGCCACTGACCAAGCCCATCGCCGCCGCCATCGTGGTCCTGACCTTGATTGCAGCCTGGAATGCCTACCTGATCCCCCTGCTGATGCTCAATGACCCCCAGTCGCAGGTGTTGACCCTGCTGCCGTCGTTCTTTGTCAGCCAGTGGACCAACGATCAGACCGGCGTGCTCGCGGCGGCCGTGATCGCGGCGATCCCCATGATCATCGCCTACCTCGCGCTGCAGAAGTACTTTGAGCGCGGCCTGTCGGCCGGCGCCCTCAAGTAGTAGCCCCCGAACGTCGAGAGCCAAGCACACATCTAGGACATAAGGGAGTGACCATGGGTTTACTGGAAGACAAGCTTGCCGTGGTGACGGCGGGCACCGCCGGAATTGGGCTGGCCGTAGCCCGCCGCTTCATCGCGGAGGGGGCCACGGTGATCGTCACCTCTCCGTTCGCCGAGGAGGTGCGGGCGGCGACGGCCGAACTCGGCCCGGCCGCCACCGGCGTGGTCGCGGATGCGGCGCAGATCGCGGACATGGATGCCGTCATCTCGGCCGTCTCCGCCCTGGGCCGCCCGGTAGACGTGCTGCACGTCAACGCCGGACGAGACGTGGCCGCCACCGAGGTGGCCGACACGCCGGCCGAACAGTTCGATCAGGTGATGGACCTCAACGTGCGGGGAGCCTTCTTTACCGTGCAGCGGCTCATTCCGCTGCTGGCCGACGGCGCCTCCATCGTGTTGACCTCGTCCATCGCGGGCAGCAACGGCGGCCCCGGCCACGCGGTCTACAACGCCTCGAAGGCGGCGGTCCGCTCGCTGGCCCGAACCCTGACCTCCGAACTGGGCCACCGCGGCATCCGGGCCAACGCGGTCAGCCCTGGCCCCACGGACACCGCCGGATTCCAGCAGTTCACGGAAGGATCGGCGGAGGTTGAGGCGGCGGTCAAGGCCATGGTGCCCATCGGGCGCATTGGGCGACCCGAAGAGGTCGCCGCCGCGGTCACCTTCCTGGCCAGCGATGAGTCAAGTTTCGTCGCGGGGGCCGAGTTGGTGGTGGACGGCGGCATGAGCCAGGTATAACCTACTTCGATTCATCTAGCTTGAAAGGCAAAGAAATGACTAACCCAATTCGTTTTGCGGTGATCGGCACCGGCTGGCGCAGCCAGTTCCACCTGCGGGTGGCCGCCGCCGACCCGGCCCTCCTGCAGGCCGTGGCCGTGATGGCCATCGGCCAGGGCGAGGCCGACAAGATTCACGCCCTCTATGGGGTGCCCGCCGTCACCACGCTGGACGAACTGCTCGCCTTCCAGCCGGAGTTCGTGATCGCCGCGGTCTCCTGGCCGGCCATGCCGGGGATGCTCACCGAACTCGCCGCCCGCGGGGTCCGCGTGCTGGGGGAGACCCCGCCCGCCCCGGACCTGGACGGCCTGCGCCAGCTGTGGGCCGTGATCCCTGACCCCTCGCTGGTGCAGGTGGCCGAGCAGTACGTGCTCATGCCCGGCCACGCCGCCCGCCTGGCACTGCTAGCCGACGGGGTGCTGGGCCAGCCGCAGTCCGTGGAGATCGCCTCGACGCACCTCTACCACGCCACCTCCCTCATGCGCGCCTACCTGGGGGTGGACATGGAGGACGCCGTGGTCAGCGGCCGGAGCTTCGACACGCAGATGGTGCTGCCGCTCGGCTTCGACGGTTGGAACCAGGCCCCGGTCCCCGAGGTGCAGACCAGCACCTACGCCACCCTCGACTTTGGGCAGGGGCGCGTGGGGGTCTACAACTTCATGAACATGCAGTGGTGGAACCCGCTGCTCTCCCGCCGCATCGTGGTGCGCGGCACCCTCGGCGAGCTGGTTGACGACGAGACGATTACCTGGGACGGCCACGACCCGATCACCTCGCGTATTGAGTACCGCCGCACTGGGGTGGACATGAACCTGGAGGGCAACGAGGTGATTCACGCCTCGTACAACGGCAAGGTGCTGTGGCGCAACGCCTGGCAGGGCACCCGCCTCTCCGAGGACGACGTGGCGGTGGCCGATCACCTGGTGGCGACCGGCGCCTGGGCTCGCGGCGAGGCGGCTGGCCCGTACTCCCTGGCGCAGGCCTGCCAGGATCACGCCCTGGGCCTGGCCATCGAGGAATCGGCCCGCACCGGTCAGGACGTGACGGTGGCGGGCGAGGCCTGGGCGGGGGCCACGCGATGACCCAGCCCACGCTGCCGCTCGACGGACTGATTCAGGTGGCCATCGTCGTCGAAGACATCGAAAAGGCGATGGACCACTGGTGCGAACTGTTTGGCCTGGACCGGCCCGAGGTGATGATCATGGGCCAGCCGAACAACAATGAGACGTACCGGGGGGAGCCGGCCGACTACCGGATGAAGCTCGCGGTCATCGAGGTGCCGGGCACCCAGCTGGTCATCGAGCTGACCGAGCCGGACCAGAACCCCTCGACCTTTCGGGAATACCTGGATAAGCACGGCGAGGGGGTGCACCACCTGGGCCTTGCCGTCGGAGACCGGCGCGACGAGGTGGTGGCAGACCTGGTTGGACGCGGCTTTGCTCGTCGGGTCGAGGCGTTCTACCCCGGCGGCTCCTGGACCGTGATGGACACCGAGGAAGCGTTGGGGGTCAACCTCAACATTAAGCCGCACGCCTAGGGCAGCCATGTTTGTCGATACCCATGTGCACCTGTGGGACCGCCGGGCCAGCGACCTTGGGTATCAGTGGCTGGATGGAGACGACTTCCCGTTCGGGGAACTCGTCTCCATCCGGGCGCCGCGGTTCTCGGTGCCCGAGCTGCGGGCCGAGGGGCGCCTGGCCGGGCTGCGCAAGGTGGTGCACGCGAGTGCCGCCTTCGGCGCGCCGGACCCGGTGGCCGAGACCGCGTGGCTGCAGGCCCTGCACGAGGAGACGGGCTGGCCCAACGCCGCGGTGGCCTCCTGCGACCTGGCGGCGCCCGACGCGGCGGCGCAGCTGGATCGGCACGGGGCGCACCCAATCTTCCGAGGCGTGCGCGATATGCGGGAGGCGACGATCCTTGCCGACCCGGCCTTCCGTCGCGGCTACCGCGAGCTGGGCCGACGCGGTGGCCTGTTCTTCCACACGGTGGGCCTGGAACACATTGGGCAGGCCGTGGACCTGGTGCGGGCCGAGCCGGACGCCGTCTTTGTCCTCGACCAGGCGGGCATGCCCTTGGACCGCAGCGCCGAGACCTTCGCGGCCTGGGAGCGGGGGCTGCGCACCCTGGCCGCCGAGCCCAACACGCTGTGCAAGATCTCCTCGCTGGGGATGGTTGAACCCGACTGGACCCCGGACAGCCGCCGCCCCTGGGTGTTGGCCCCCATCGAGGCCTTCGGCCCGGGCCGGGTGTTCTGCGGCAGCAACTGGCCGGTCGAGCGGATCTACTCCTCCTACACCGACGTGGTGGCGGCCTTCGAGCTCGCCGTCACCGACCTGAGCCCCGGCGAGCAGGCGGCCGTACTGCACGGCACCGCCGAGGCCGTCTTCCGGATCTAGCGCTTCGTCTGCGCCCCCGTGCGATGCACCCGCAGTCGCACTTTTCCGATACTCATAGATACTTTCAGATACATTCAATACACCGTCGAGGCGTGCCGGGCGGCCGCACTTCGGTTACGCTGATGTGGCGATGGCATCTGTGGTTCCGTCCGGCCCCTAGAAGTTGGGCACGATCTCCTTGCCGAGTGGGAACAGGGCGAGGGGAATCATTTTGAGATTGGCGGCGGCGAGGGGCAGGCCGATGATGGTTACCGCCAGCAGCAGTGCCGAGGGAGAGCCAGAGGCCGGAGAAGAACAGCCAGATGAGGTTCAGGAGCGTCTTCATCGTCTCATTGTGGCACTCCTGGCCTGGGGACACATCCGTTCGAACCCGGGGGCGTGTCCGGTAGACTGACGCGCGCCGCAACCGGCCCAGCGGGCCGACCGGCAGGCGGGCCAATGGCCCACAGGAGGGTTGCCAGAGCGGCCGAATGGGACGGTCTTGAAAACCGTTGTGGGGAAACTCACCAAGGGTTCGAATCCCTTACCCTCCGCTCCGCCGCCCCGCAAAGTTTTCTCGCCCAGCGCGCAATACTTCGCGGGGCCCCAAAGCGCCGACTTCGAAGAGTCCTGCCTGCTGGCCGGCTACCCGACGGCGAGCCAGGTCTCGCGGGACCGCTGCAGGGCGGCCCGGTCGGAGACGCCGACCTTCTTGTACGCCGAGGCCAGGTGATACTCAACGGTGCGCGGCGACAGCACCAGTCGGGAGGCGATCTCCGAGGCGGCGTTGCCCGCGCAGACCAGTTCGACAATCTCCCGCTCGCGGACCGACAGGTCAACGCTGTCCTCGATGCGGCGGTAGAGGCGGCCAAGCAGCCTGCCGCCGTGCTCGGTCAGCGCCCAGGACTTGTCGAGCAGCTCGGCGGCCTCGGGGCGGCCGTCCTGTTCGCGTAGGGCCAGCGCCCCCTG
>Ga0082212_10012698_pt1 | contig 10597 bp, 15 predicted proteins | sample TergutNt197P3_FD_71548 | JGI IMG/M metagenome (GOLD analysis project Ga0082212, IMG submission 71548) | Neocapritermes taracua P3 segment gut microbial communities from Petit-Saut dam, French Guiana - Nt197 P3 | ecosystem: Host-associated > Arthropoda: Insects > Digestive system > Gut ...
TGTTCCTGATACCGGACATCTAAAAATGAAAATAATGGGTTCACGAGTATTACCCTTTTAACCCATAAGCCACCCCTGTAAGGTGGATGACGGGCTTTGAACCCGCGACAACCAGATCCACAAAGTGAACCGGAAGCAACCAACAGTAAGCTCCTATGCTCTTTCATTATCAATATATATTGATAAAAACCACTTGTCAATAAAAAACATCATAAAAGAGTAAAAAAGATATAAAGAGATAAACAGGGTAAACAGCTAATTTTTTCTTAACTTTTTTCTTTAGTTTTGCCTAATTTTACCCGGCAAAAAAAGGTACTTTTTAGAATTAAAATAGAGTATCCCTAGTTGACTAGAGTTTCCTTTTATGCTATTTATTGTTCAATACATGACAGGAGCGGGATCATGAATAGTAAAATATTACCCCAAGTATCAGCATTTGATTCACTTCAATATTCAGTAGCATACCAAACTGAATTAAAAAATAATGAGCGAGAATATCAGCGAGCATTGCAAAGAGAACAACTAGAAAATCTGGAAGAAATAAAAAACCTATTAAAAAGTAATGAAAATAGACCTGATTATATAAACGATCTTGTCAATTTAGGATATTTATACCGTGATGGAATAACAGCATTAGCAGGATTGGATAAAATAGCAGAATTATTAATAATGAAAGTTGACTTTCTTTCTCCTGATTTACTAATGCAATTCAGGCAAAAAGATGGGAAACCATTTTCAATAAATTCTGCTAGAGAAGCCGTAAAACGAGCAAAAAATAATGAAAAAGAAACCGATTAGATATAGTTTAGATACGGTTTAGATATAATCTGGTCATTACCGAAAGAAAATCCTAGTCAATTATAAGTCCATTCAGTTGCTTTCAAAAAACAAAAAGCAACAGGGGAGGACTTATGGATAATAACAATTTATTATCAGTTACGGACGTTTCTCGTTACTTGAATGTAGCGAAAATAACAGTTAGGCGTTTAATCCATTCGGGTAAGTTAGGCTATAAGAAAATTGGAAGCCGCCACCTTGTAACACCGGATCAAGTACAGGCATACTTGCAAAGTGTAGATGTGCCGCCAGTAAATGGGGGTACAAAGTGAAAATCCCAAACGATGTATTAGCAATTCTTGAATCTGAACTTGACGGTATGAAATACGGACACGCCGGGTTAGATGTTTTTATAAGAGACGGTAAACCCAGATTTGAAGTTTCAAGAAGAAGGTCATTTTATGATAATACGGTCATAAAAGGGTTTGACCTTGACTGCCCTACAAAAACCAAAAAGGGGGTGGCAAGATGACAATAAATCAAAATTTTTCTATAGAAAACAAAAAAGGATTCAATGGGGTAATTCCGCTTATAGTTACTAAAGCACTTGAGGTTGAATCTCGTGGAATTGTCAATGGAAGGTTATCATTCCATTTTGATTTTGAAAATGGGCAATTAATAAATATTGACACTGAACGAGCTAAAAAGGGTATTTACAATGACAAGTAAACTACCGCCTTTTTCAGATTCAACAATTATTGAAAAGGAACAACAAGTTTTAGGCGCTTATATTCTGGGCGCTCCAATTGGCGAAAATATCACTGAATCTGTTTTTTGTACTACCGGACACCGGACTATTTTTCCAGTTATTAAGGAACTTAAAGAAAACGGATTAAACCTTGATCTAATGATTCTTGTCAGTGAATTAACAAAACAAAAGAAACTTGCCGCAGCAGGCGGGGCAGCTTATATTGCCGAACTTACATCTGTTTTTAGTACAGTAAACACACCCCATTATGAGATTGAAGTTTTGAAAGCATACAAAGGGCGTGCATTATGGCGAGCTGCCACACTAGCAAAAGAAAACCTGGAAGGTGGAACGGAACTGGAAACTGTAAATGCTGATTTAATAACAGCCCTGGACACAATAACAAGAACTGCAACAGGAAACAGCCCAGAATTAGGCATACTTTTTCGGGATTTAATTGGTAAAGAATTCCCAATTGAAAACTGGATTATCCATGACCTAATTACAACAGGTTTAACCGTATTAACAGGGGCCAGTAAAATCGGGAAAAGTTGGACGGCTTTGCAATTAATTACAGCCCTTGATCAAGGCGGGTATTTTTTAGGCAACCTTAAAGCGGAAAAATGCGATTGTCTTTATTGTGCGCTAGAGGATACTGAAAAGCGTATACAGAAAAGGCTAAGGAAACAGGGTATATCTGCTTTTAACGGTTCACGGCTAGAAACCAAAAGACGTACTGTTGAAAATTTACGGGCTTTTCTTAAAGCCAATGGGCAATACCGTGTTGTAGTAATTGACACTTTTCAAAAGATGATGGGTATTTCCGATCTAAACGATTATGCAAAAACTGTAAACGGCATGAGCGCACTTAAAGCCATTGCAGACGATCTAAACATTGCAATTATTGTAATTCACCATAACCGTAAAAGCTCTGATTTTGACGGCGATCACATGGAATCAGCTCTTGGATCAACGGGCATAAATGCAACCGCAGATTGTACCCTAACCATGAGACGTAAAAGAGGGGACGCACAGGCAACTATGCAGGTTTCCGGTAGAGATGTAGAGGATACATCATTTACTTTGGCATGGGATATTGACTGTTGCACATGGGCTATAACAGGAAAGGAAGCATTAAAGCCTTCTATACCAGAAGCACAACAGGCGATTCTTGATATTTTGACCAGTGAAGATCGGGAATGGGCAACAGCGGAAATAGTTGAAAAAATAGGGAAAACTAAACAGGCAGTAAATAATCTTTTAACTGATTTATTGTCAAAAAACCTTATTTCCAAGCCCTCTACCGGAAAATGGCAAGTAAAAAATGAGTACACCAGTAAACCTTCCCTAAGAGAAAGTGTACCGGTGTACTCAGATGTTACGGAACCCATACCGGAACCAGAAGAAAAACTGGATTTATTTTGATGGATTTAACGTGTGGTATGTAGATTCATTTTCTATGTAACACATTTTTTTCATAGAAATATTGTTTGTGAGAGGGGAAAGTTATAGAACTTTCTTTGAAGGGTTAAAAAAATCTATGATGCGGGACAGAGAAAATGACAGCGTTATTTTGTTTCACATACCTATAGGGTTAAAAAAGAGTCTTGTATTAGAAGCAAGGGAACGTAAATTAAGCGTTACCAAACTGATTAACCGTTTCATTATTGAATCACTACAAAGAAAGCCCATAACAACCGGGAGAGGCCATATTGACATAGATGCAATTGAAAAAACAAAAGAATACCTGAGAATGAAACACCCTGAGCCGGTACGGGCTATTGATATAGCGGAACACACCGGAAAATCACAGTCCAGGGCTGCCAGACTTCTTGACCTTCTATCCGGGGATTGCGGGGATAATGAAAATACCAATACTGATTTTTTAATATATGTCAATGATGATCAAAACCCTGCCACATACGGAATTTTCAAAGATTCTGAAAAGGGGATTTATCTATGAAAAACATTGATGAATTACTTGATCAATTATTAGAAAAAATACAAGGGAGATTGTCAGCGGCAGAATTACAATGGTTTCATAAAATTGGGGAAACCCTAAAAAAAATATATGAGTTACCAGCCGATCAAATAAATGATTATGCCTATTCCCTTGAATACCGAGAAACAATATCCGCAGATTTACGGAAACTTAATAATCTATTGAAAACAGCCCACATTGAAAACATACAAGACATTGAATCCATGTTTGATAATCTCATTACAACAGTTTATGAAAATGGGCAAGAAATAGCAGAATTAAAGAAACAGGGATTATCGAGTAAAGCCATATACAGAAAAACAGTAACGCCGCTTTTAAGAAAAACCATGAGGGATTATACCATTATGGCAAAATCCACAACTACAGACAAAATATACAGAGATACAATGCGAAAAATGGTCAATAAAATGACTATTAATTCAGAGAAAACAAACTATCACCAAGCTATGAGGGCGGCGGTAACGGAATTATCACAGCAGGGGATTAGTTATGTCCACTATGACAATAAAAAACATCCGTACACCCGAAGGCTTGATAGCTCTGTCCGTGTATCACTATCAGGCGAAATGAATCAAGTGGTACAGACTATTCAAAATAAATTAGCCTCTGAGATAGGAGCTGATTCTTTTGAGATCACAGTGGAACACGCAAGCGCCCCCGACCATGAAGGGGTACAAGGGAAAATTTTTGAAGCTGCTGAATTTGAAAAATTACAATCAGGGGAACTTGCAGTAGACATTGACGGTGAAACCCACATTTTAGAGAAAAGGGCGATAGGTCAATATAATTGCAGACACGGGGCAATACCCTTCCTTTTAGGGATTAGTGAACCTTCCTACAGCCGGGAAGAATTAGACATGGTAAACCGGACTAATAAAGAAGGCATAGAGTTTGACGGGGAAAAAATGAGCCTCTACAGTGCTACACAATGGCAACGGGCCAATGAAACAGAGCAGCGGAGGGAACGGGGAAAATTAGAGATAATCAGGCAAGTAGCAGGGAATGATCCGGCTTTTAGGCAAGATATGAGAGAATCACAGGCCAGGATTAAGGAACTGAGAACCGACTATGCAAGGCTAGGAAAAGTATTAGAACCACACGGAATCAATATGAAACATGGGCGAAAATACAACATAAATGCAAGGGGTTTTAGGTAAAAACTATGCTATTAGATATTGTTTTTTGCATTGCAAAAGTTACCATAAAACTTGACAAAGCCTAAAGGAATAAGGGTATATATGGCACAAAGTACAGAGGATAAAAAAACACCTATCGCTTTTCAGCTCCGTACACCAAAAAATGTGCGTACAACGCTTTCAAGATTATTCCGGCTGAGGTATGCAGGGACTATTGATAAAGAGACTTGCAGGGACTTGGTAGCAATTACAAGGGCAATGACAGAAATTGATCGACATCTTCACGATGTGGAATTAAGCAAGCGAATTGACCAGTTAGAACAGCTTGTAAGGGGAGAGGGGAATACAATCATAAGCCAAAAAGAATTAGATAATCCCTATGCCCAGGACTTAAAAAAGCAGTTAGTTAATGAGTCCAAAATAAACAGCGAATTGAACGCCGAAATTTTGAACCTTAAAAGGCAATTAGCTGAGAATCGGGCAATACCAACAGATTAGAACTCTGTAGGTGTTTCATAATTCCTTATATGGCAATGAATTATTTTTGCCTATTTTGGGAGTTAGAAGTAAATATATGAGAAAAGGGCGGTTATGGACAAGCGAAAAATAGCAAGCCTTGAAAGACAGATACGGCAAAAAACAGGCCGCAATGAATACCCGCCGCCGGTTTTTTTTATTGAAGGGAGTGAGGCAATAGGGAACTATCGGGAAAACCTTTTAAGGCAGGGGTTTTCACTGGAAGCGGTAAACCGGACACCCATATTTATTGAATAGGAGAATTAAACATGAAAAAGGAAACTATAGACAGTATGGGCTTTATTGAGAAGGTAAGGTCTATTTTCGACCAGCCGGAATGTACCTTGAAGGAATTGTTAGACCAGGTACAACAGGCAAGGTACGCACAAAAAGTCATGGAAATTACCAGAAAAGTAACTGAGGATATGCAAAACGAAAAGGCAAGGAAAAAGGGCAGTAAATGAACGTTTACGATGTATTGGAAAAATACGGCACACAAAATAAAAAAGACTTTTCACGGGCAAAACTTAAAACTAACTATACACAATTTGTAAACCTATGGAAAAGTTACTACCGGGGAGATGTTACCGGAATACATACAGACATAGGATTTAACGGCGAAAAAACATACCAGATAAAACGGCGATCAATGAAACTGCCAAAACTAATAGCGGAAAAATGGGCAACCATGCTATTTACAGAGGCTTTTAAGGTAACATTGAAAAATGAGATAGAAACGGAGAAATTCAGGCAGTTAGAAAAAGCCATTGATTTTAGGGCAAAAGTGAACAGGGCCGCTATTTTTGGCTATGCAGAGGGTACAACGGCGTTACTTGCAAGGGCCGATATTGAAACGGATCAAAATACAAAAACGGTAACGGGCGGTAAAGTCAAGTTAGACGTGATAAAATATGATTCACTTTTTCCCCTTGTTTATGACAATAACGATATTCAGGCCATAGCTTTTATAAGCCAGGAACAGAAAAAAGATACAACGATTTACACAATCGGTATACATTCACTGGAAAAAGGCAAGGTTATTGTTGAAAACATTATAGCAACGGTAAAAGGCGAGAATGTGGCCTTTACCGCAGCGGAAACAGTAAAGCAGATACAAGAATATAAAAATCAGTTGTATTGCATTATTAAGCCAAACACTGCCAACGACTACACGGATATTTTACCTTTTGGGCAGTCCATTTTTGCCGATTCATTGGCCCCGTGTGATGACATAGACCTAGCAGCCGCCGGATTAAGGCGTGATGTAAAAGAGGGCGATCAAGTTACTTTCATAGGTAGGGATTTATTAGTACAGCGTGATGAAAACGGAAAAAAGACTGAAAAGGTTTTTGACAATTCCCCGGAAAGGTTTTTTGTTATGCCGCAAGAATTATTTATAAATGACGGCAATGTAAAAGAGCGGCTATATGACAAAGTAGTACCGGAAATCAGGGCTATACAGTTTTGGCAAGTGATAAAAGATTCATTGAACTGGGCGTGTGTTACGGCAGGGCTTGGCAAGGGTTCACTGGATATAGTACCAATGGCAACGGCAACGCAAGTGGTACATACTGAGGCCGATAAAATGCAATCAAAATCATTGCATGAACAGTTTTTAGAAGGCCAGATTATAAAACTTGTAAAAGGATTATGTGAATTGTCCGGTATGATAGGCAATCCCATTGACGCAAGCGAAGTAACAATCACATGGGAGGATTCTGTCATTGTAGATACCGCAGAGCAGAAAAGATTATCCCTAGCAGAAATTGATCAGGGTGTAATTAGCAGGATGGAATACAGAATGAAGTATTATGGGGAAACAGAGCAGGAAGCAACAGCCAAAATTGAAGCAATGGCAAAAGAGGATAATCCTTTAGATTTACAGAGGTATGGGAATGACTTATAAGGCAAACAAACAGAATAACTATCTGTTTACAGATTTTAATTCCTTATGTAACAAGGATTTAATTTTCATGGATTTACATTTTAGAAACGGAGTTTAAGAAAAATGGACATTGCAGAACTTGAAAAATGGCTTGAAACAGAGCCGGGTAAACAATGGCTAGAGGCCCAGAAAAAAGGGCTTTTAGATAAACAGACAGAACTACTTGAAAAGGTAACAAAAGGCAACGCCGAAAACAAAACGCTTAACGAGCGGATTGTAAACCTTGAAAGTGAACTGTCAAAATCTCAGGCGGTTGTAAATGATACGTTGCTATTAAAACCGCTTGCACAAAAACTTAATGAAAAGGGAGCTTTCCCGGTACTTGTACCTGAGCTTGTAAAAAAACTTTCAGAGGTTTACGGCCTTAACTTGAAAGACGGTAACGCCGTTGGAATAGTGAAAGAAAATGAGACAGAAACAGAATTTGACCTTGACGGCATTATTGACCATTACTACAAAACCGAAGAGGGAAATTCATGTTTCAAAACAGCGGATACAAAGACGGTACAAACTTCCCCCGATTTTAAGGCAACGCCGAAAAATCAGGATCGGGAATTAGCGGCAGCAAGAGAGGCCGCAGGGCTTCCCCCCATAGGAGAATAATATGGCTAATACACTTGAAAAAAGCCAGAAATACCTTGACTTATTTATGGAACTGTACAAAAAAGACAGTTTGACGGCGGATATTGATACAAAGGCCGTACAGTTTGACATGACAGACGCAAACATTGTAAAGATACTGGAAATGCAGACGCAGGGCATGGGTAATTATGTCCGTGATACCGGATACCCGACAGCCGCTGTCAATTCAGTATGGCGGCCCTATACCTTATCGCAGGATCGGGGTATTCGTTTCACACTTGACAGGGCCGACAGTGAAGAAACCCTGGGTATGCAGATCGGGAACATTGCAGATAATTTTACCCGGATGTATATGAAACCGGAATTGGACAGCTACCGATTTTCAAAATACGCCGTAAACCCAAAAGCAACAGAGGTATTGAATAACAATATCATGGACGCAATAGACACGGCAGCGGTTTACTTGAATGACAAAGAAGTCCCGGACGGGGAGCGAATTTTATTTGTAAACCAGAATCTTGAACTTGCCATGAGAAAAGCCCTTCCCCGGCAGTGGGGAAACGAAGGGGAGATCAATACTCAGGTATTAAAATATAACGGTATGGAAGTTAGATTCGTACCCTCTAGCCGTTTTAATACAGAGGTAACATTGAACCCCGGTACAAGCAACAGTTTTGGCTATACCCCCGGCGGTGTACCCATTAACTTTATTTTGCTTGATCCTAAAGCGGTATGGCAGGTTACACGCTTTGCAAACGCCAAATTTGTAACGGCAGATGAAAACCAGAATATGGACAGCCATTTATTTATGTTTAGGATTGTCCATGATTGCGGGATTTTGAATAACAAAACGGACGGCGTTTATTGCAGCATTTTGGATGATTAGACCTGAGTTATAAACTAAGCCGGGGAGTATTTTCCCCGGCAGTTTTAACAAAACAGATATTTTATCTGTATATTTTTATTTTGTTTTCCTTATAAGGAATTGAAAATGAAGTTTTATACTGAGCTTTTAAGAAAAAAGATATGAGAATTCAGGGGTTTTTATGCAGTTTTTAACTTTTGCGGATTATCAAAGTTTAGGCGGTCAACTTGAACAGCCCGAATTTACCCGTCAGGAATATGCAGCCAGAAAAGAAATAAACAGCCTAACTTATCAGAGATTAGAAGGAATTGATCCCATACCTGAGAATCTTAAAATGTGCGTTATGGAATTGATCGAGCGTGAATTTTGCGGAAAACTTGACGGCGAGGATTATATTTCTCAGGGCAGCGGTAAACTTTCAGGTACAAAAGAATCATTAAAAGGCAGGGCGGCGGAATTGATCCGCAAGTATCTTGACGGAATGACTGTTGACGGGATTCCGGTATTCTATGCAGGGAATTGAAAATGACAATCGGTAAACACACCTTGACCATTTATAACCGATATAGCGAGGGGGGGCTGCCGCCTTTTGGCAATGTCGAGGGCATTAATAGAACCGTTATAAAATACGGTCAATGGGAAGATTCAACAGATAGGAACGCAACCAATGACGGCAGGAATAGTATTGATCAGCATATATCAATTATTATTCCCAAAACAGCCAAAACAGGCGGTAAAAAGTATGTATTGCCTATGCAATGGGAATCATTGCCAGTTAATCAAAAACTTTTATCATGGACATTAAAAATAAATGATACTTATATTGCCTATGGGGAAGCTCCCGACATTACAAGTACATATACAATAGCAAAAATGCAAGCGGATTATAAAAGCTGTCGGGTTAGTGGAATAGAGGATTTAACCGATCAGCCTGTTATGCCGCATTTTGAAGTTTTGGGGGTTTAATGTGCATTACTTTCGGATAAAGTTTTATCAGGCTAAGGGTTTCCCAAAAAGAAACTATATAGATTCAACAATAGAAAATGCAACGCATTATCAGGTTTTAATGAATAATCATGTTGAGGGGCAATTTACAAAATTAAAAAATGCTATTGGTCTGATAATCGGATTAGAGGGACAGGATAAAGAATTAGATAATTTAATTGAAAATATACCTAAAATTAAAAACAATGATTCTATTTTTATAACTACCGGAATAATATATAACCGGAAATTCGGCGTTAGCATTGAACAGAAAATCAGGCAAGAGATACCCCTTTCTTAATATTTTTTTCTAATTCCGGCAAGCTAAAAAAAAATAATTCCATACCCTGTAAATAATTAGCATATCGAAAAAGACAGAAAGGTTATCTGTTGACGCTAGATTTTAGCAGCCAGTAAATACTTGGCATATTTTATCAGGGCATATTCAACAGTGTCCAAAATATCAATATCGGTCTGTCCATTGTCAAGGCGGATCGGTACACCTTTCAATTTTGCTTTTTCCGTATCCCATAGGGCGGTAGAAAAACCGTTTTTAATACCGGGTACTTTGGAAGTGAATAAAAGCCTTTTTTCACCTAGCAGAATTTGACATAGGTCTATACGGTCAAGGATTGTGGATTTATAGGCATTTTCAACAGTGATACCCTTAATTCCCTTATTCCGCATCTCATAAATAATGGCATTATTCAGGGCAGAGCTGGAGGCCCATTCAGCGTGTAGGATAATTTCCGGACCGGGGAATTTATTCTTTAGGTCCAGGAGAAAATCAATAGCCCATTTTGCTATTCTATCCGGTAGAAAAAAACCATCAAAATACGATTCGTCAATACAGTATGCTTTTTGGAAATTAGAAGTTATGGCAACAGCGGATAAAACCGTTTTCCCTAACTTGCTATTTTGTTGACCGCTTCCATAGTCAAGGCCGCAAGTAATAACAGCCAGCTTTTCATTTTCCGGCAATTCAACATGATTTTTTTCAGGGTTTTCAACATAGGACAGATAGATCAAGCCCTCCGATATT
>Ga0082212_10012699_pt1 | contig 10596 bp, 6 predicted proteins | sample TergutNt197P3_FD_71548 | JGI IMG/M metagenome (GOLD analysis project Ga0082212, IMG submission 71548) | Neocapritermes taracua P3 segment gut microbial communities from Petit-Saut dam, French Guiana - Nt197 P3 | ecosystem: Host-associated > Arthropoda: Insects > Digestive system > Gut ...
TTCACCGAATTCGGAGGTGGTGATGGTCATGTTTTTCCCGAACAACCCATTGCCTACGGCAACGGTTTGGGCATAAGATTGTTGGGGGAGATGTTTGGCAACGAATAAACCTGTTCCGGTCATAGTAGCGGCTTTCAAAAAAGTTCGACGTGATGTCATGCTCAATTCTTTTGAGGGGGTAAAGTAATCAATCCTCATTCCTATCATACCAGATTTTTTCACTAGTGGAAATGGAGCCTTGGAGCGTATTAAAAATTGGTTTGGAAGGGCATGTCCCATACAACCCTCAAAAAAGTCATGCCGTTTTCGTCATTCCGGCGCAAGCCGGAATCCAGAGAAACGGGTTTCATGCTTTGTGTCTGGATTCCCGCTTTCGCGGGAATGACGGTATATTACTTTTCGGCGAAAACCTTGTGTCCGTAAATTCTGTCCAGTGCAATTCAGGATACGCTATGATTCTGTCCCCAGTGCCAGCAATTCGTCTTCGGGGGCTTCCAAACGAGGAAGCGATGAACCTGCAATCGTTTGGATTTGCGTCACGAAATCTGTCGTGTTCCGCAACATCATGTCCAACTGCTCATCCCGCTTCTTCCAAATCTTTTGCATCGCTTCCTTTTCCTTTTGGTATCCTTCCCGAAGTGTATTGAAGCCCGACACAACCCGCTTGATCTGCTCGACAAATTTTCCGTCCGTGAGGTAGTCGTACAACAACTGCATCTTTTCCCCTTTATTGGTCTGCGAAGTTCGGACTTCACCAAGCCGAATCAAACTTTCCCGGAGTGCAACGACGAGTCCCTTTAATTCAGGCACAGAGCAAACCCAAACGCCGTTCATAAGTCCGAGGTGTTCCATGTTTTTCGGCATCGTTTTCGTGACCAGTACGGCAATGTCCGCCTTTTCCCGCTCGGCATCCGATTTAAGTTTTTCGATCCAATCGTTTTGAAACCCTTTTGTGTTCTTACTTTCATAGATGATGATTCCCGTCTCTGTAGCAAATCGGTTGTGGACAATTTGTTTCACATCCGCTCCGGTTTTGCCTTTGCCGATTTCTTCAATTTTGTCCGAAGGAAAGGTTGTCCGCAGAAACTCTTCGATCATCAATTCCTGGACTTCTCCTTGGAGTTGCTGTGATCCTTGTTCTGCCTTGCGTACTGCATCTTCGGCGGCTTTTTTAGCATCGGCTAATTGTTTTTGCAATTCTGCGACATGTTTTTCGTTACGTTCTGTCTCTTGTTTGGCAATGTTTTCCTTTTCTGTTTTCAGTAGTTCGCCAAATAATTTGCGGTTCTGTTCATCGTTTTCTGCTAACTTTTTTTCCAATTCAAGCACGTTGGTATGTTTTTGCTGTTCCATTTGCCGTTTGAGCCGTTCGTTTTCGATCTGTGCCGACTTCAACTCTTGGAGTTGTTTTTTCGACTCGGCGGCTTCTTCCGAGAGTGATCTCAATTGAACTTCATACACGGACTTGGCATTATCTTCCGCTTGTTTGATGAGAACTTTTTCCTTTCGAGCGAGTTCTGCTCTGGTTTTTTCGGCGACTTCCTTGTCGATCTCCGCACGTTGATCTTTCAGTGCCGTTTCTTGCTGTGCCAGTTTGGATTCCCTTTGTTTGAAGGCGGATTCCTTTTGTTTATAATCCGACTCCTTTTCGGCAAGTTTGGCATTAAATTTTTGTTGTTCCTCTTGTCGAATGCGCTTTTCCAGCACATCATCGACATTGAGTTCGAATCCGCAATTTGTACAGTTAATGGTGCCCGAATGTGTCATCGTATTTCTATTCTACCAGAAACCATACAGGAGCACAGAGTCTCTCAATTTCCTCTTGACCTGTTTTCCGAAATTATCTATTATCCCGCCACATGGTTTTGCTCCCTGATGGAGAAGTATAATGCAGGATGTTTTGACTCTTGGAAAACGAATTTTACAACGAGAAGCCCTTTCGATTCAGGAACTTACGTCGAAACTTGATTTCCGATTTCTTCAAGCCGTTTATCGGATTCTCCATTGCAACGGAACGGTCGTCGTTTGCGGCATGGGAAAGGCTGGACTCGTGGGACAAAAAGTGTCAGCGACCCTTTCGTCACTTGGTTCACCGTCCCATTTTCTTCATCCCGGTGAAGCCATTCACGGCGATTTGGGAAAAATTAAGTCGGGCGACGTTATGTTGATGTTTTCTCAAAGTGGCGAAACCGAAGAAATTACTCGCATTCTGCCGTCTCTTCGGTCACATCGTATTTCGATCATTGCCGTTACGGCTTCGGAAGAGAGTACGCTTGCGCGAAATTCGGAAATAGTGCTTCCGATAGGTCGGATTGATGAGGCGGACAGGCACGGTCTCGCTCCGACGAGCAGTACTACCGTGATGATTGCGTTGGGAGACGCATTGGCACTGACCGTCAGTGAGCGGCGTGGTTTTCAGGCGGAAGATTTTGCCAAGAGTCATCCCGGCGGCGCACTGGGTCGCCGAATGAGTCTGGTCGACGAACACATGCGGAGTTTGGCTCGTTGCCGAATCGCTCCTGACTCGGAGACGATTCGGAATGTTTTTACTCAGCATGCAATTTCCGGTCGGCGTTCAGGAGCCATTTTACTGGTACGGCAGGACGGTCGATTGTCGGGAATCTTCACAGATAGCGACTTGGCTCGGCTATTTGAACGACATAATGAACATCTTTTAGATGCCCCGATTCGGAGTGTCATGACGTTAGACCCCACTTCAGTTCGGTCAGAAACCCGAATGATGGAGGCAATTGCTATTATGGGGGAGAAGCGAATCAGCGAACTGCCTGTTACGGACAATGAAGGCTTCGCGCTTGGTATGCTCGACATTACGGATGTAGTGGCAACGTTTCCTGAATGTACCGAAATGGTGCCGGTTCCGAATCCGGTACTCAAAGTTGTGGCATGAATCCTCGATAGCGTAAACAAAGACAGGGATTAAAGAACGGGGGATGTTCGTCCCCTGATGAGTCTGATACAAAACACTATAAATCAGCGAGCGTTTGGTTTGATTTCCTGCTTACGTAGCGGGCTCTGTGTTGTCGTCCGGCGGTTGATTGCCTACATTCTTTATCAACGCACAACCATTTGAGCGGGCAGAAACTTTGACCAATTACCGAATTCCCTGCCAGTAGGGCGATTCGAGTGGTCGTGCTGTCCGAATCGGGGCGGTTGCCGGTGAAGACGACACAGCGGGCACAACACTCCCCGAAGTACATTCGACAAAGATCAACACATTCCCTCGTCTGGCAGGATTGATTCCCTTTGAAATTTCTTCGAGTACGTTCCGTGAATCTCCGTCCGCTGTACTAGGCAACGGTACCGTTCCCAAATCCAAGAGCAAAACCTTGTTTTTGGGAAAGCCGACCACTTCGTCCAACCTGAACGATGACATTTGCGGCGATTCGATTTGAACCCGTTGCCGCGGATTCGATGCCGTTGCTATTTCGACGGTTGTGGTAAACATCCGTTCAATCTGAACGACATCCAACTTTATGGTTGCCGCCACATGTTGACCATCCAGCATGGCAAGTGGGGTGATGGAAAGCCCGATGCCTTCGTCCACCGTAACCCTGTCCTCGGCATAGCCGTTCAGTGCCGAAGGATTCGACTGAACGTCCCGGAGATATTGCCGCTGTTTCTTCGCCACAACATTATGCTGGATTCCATGGGCAATGAGCGACTGCGGCGGCAACAACTCTTTGAAATCGCTACGGCGACCAAGTTCCTGCAACAGGTTTTGAGCCATAACCTTTTCGACGATCCAACCTTGGACTCCCTGCGTCGCAATCGGAATCGGCTTCAGTTGCGAGTGCCCCTTGTTGAGCCAATCTGGTCGGGCAGTAGAAACGATCCGAAGTGTGCAGGCTTCGTTCCAAAGTTGCGGACAGACGAATCGGTCAACGATGTCCGCTACGAGAAGTTGTACTTCCTTCGTGTGATAAACATACAGTTTTTCAGAGTCTGCCGTCAAGATGCCAAAGGGGGCGGTGTGCCATCGGGCAGTCCCGGTCTTCCGCAAAATCCAATCGATCAACATTTGCTCCGGGGGAGTCAAACCTGCCGGTAGTTTTCGCCCCTGGGTAAAGGGGGTGATGTCATATTCACGCCAGATTTGTCCGTTGTCCTGAGGGATTTTTTCCAATGTTGCCGAAATTTTTGCTATGCGGTCGCCGAGAACGCTGTCCCTGCTGGCAATGAGAATACTGTCTTGGATGGAAGCGGAGGCAGGAATCGTCACACTTTCCGCCAGAGAGGGCGGGACGAACGTTGTCTCTTGGGCAAGCAACACCGGCGAGCAAAGGAGCATAACAAATAGGAATCGGTCCATGACGGGCGTTATGTCGGTAACATCTATAATCGTGCAATGGTACTGATTTACAGAATTTCTGTCAAGAAGAATTTGAAACGTATTCTGAATTGACGGGATAAAATTACGGACTATACGCTGTCCCCTCTCCCCACGGGGGCGAGGGGACAAAATTTCTCGCCCACAAACTCTCTACACGCCATGAGTAAAAAGGTGCATTTTCTATCCGTTTTCAATAAGCAAAAGTCCTATTCCAACGTGGGCCAAGCGAGTTCGCCTCGTAGTTGTGCCTGACCTCCCTCTTCTTCGTACACTCCGTAAAAATTGGAGAGACAGTCCAGCCACAACACGATTCGGTGCATCTCCTCATCGGAAAGTTTCACATCGTAGTGTCCCGCCTTGAGCATCTGGTACAGCGGAGCAACACGGGCACCAAATTTACCCGGTATCGTCCGATGCGGATCGCCATAAGCGGTAAATCCATACCGCGGCGTAAGGTTGAGGTACGAAGTGTAAAACTTATGTGCAATCGGTTCCTTTGCCAACGAGAACGTATTGGATTCCGGCTTGGCATGACACTCAACGCAATGCTGATCCAATACCGGTTGCACGAGCCGGGGATACGAGAAGGGATACGCTCCCGGCACGGTCTCCGGCTTAATTCTCGAAGCGGCACGGAGCAATGCCTTCGGTTGGGTTATCGGAACTGCACTGCTCTTGTGCTCATGACAACCCGTACATGACAGCGTTTCTCCCGGCTGGACGTAAGAGGAACTCCGCATCGACTGCACCGCGAGACCATTTTCGTCGAGAGCCTGAAATTGGAACTCTATCTGTGCCGGCATTTCAAAAAAGGCACTGCCGTCTTCTTCGACCGGAACGGTTCCGAGAACCCAGCGGGCAAGGTTCACAGAGTCGAGACTCGAATTTTCGGAGAAACCTGTGCCGTGGGGTGGATAACCGGAAGGCATGGTCATCGGCAACAACTGGATGATTCGCAAAGCCTTGATTTTTGTCCCCTCTGGGAAAGGACGAAGTGAATCATAAACATTGGACAACGAAAGCGTGCCGAATGCGTGCGAACTTTGATCGGAAACATTTCCATCGGCTTCACGTCTATCAATACGTCCCCCCTTACGAATACCAACGTAAGGCTGGTGTTCAATGGTTGAAATGTCATATGTCGTTGGCAACACATGCGGTATCGGTCTCGATGAGAGCGGCATCGGGGAAATACAGGAAATATCTGGGTCGCGATAGATCAATTCCCGATTGCCGTGGATATCGCACAGGTAGATTCCATCGTTCCCGCGCCCGTCGGGTCCGCCCCTCGCCCCATGAATCGAAGCACCCGGTTGGTACGCAAAGTCTGCCACACAAAGGAAATCCTTTTCGGAAAGTGCCCATGGGGTACCATAGACTTCCCCACCTCCTTGTGTCTCAGGAAAACCGACATCCGGCGTGAGACGCTTGAGCGGTGCCATCGCATCGTCGTCTTCGGCTCGCGGATCAATCATCACGAGTGAACCGTAGGCTTGTCCATGATGTGGTGCGGCTGTGGCGATGAACTTGCGAGAATCAGGAATTGCCCGGACACCCAGTTCCATTTCGGGGCGACGATGCCGGTGTGAATAATTTCCGTGAACCTGACGCGGATCACGACCATCCAAGGTCGTAACCCACGGAAGATGGGCAACAAGAGCACTACGGTCCACGTAATCCCAACGGGTGTAAATGATCTTGCCGTCGTTGGTTACATTCGGATTCCATTCGTTCGTCTCGTGAAAACTCAAGGGACGCATTTGTGTGCCGTCCTGGTTCATATCGTAAAGCGCGTAGGTGGGACACTCTCGACCGCATCGCAGGTAACCGTTTCGCCGTTCGGACATGAAGGCGATACGACCATTCGGTAGCCAGCAGGGATCAAAATCGTTCCACGTACCATCCGTAATTTGCCGCAGTTCGCTCCCGTCGGCATTACACGTGAAAATGTGGTACGCTTGTCCAATATCCCAATGTCCACGGGTCACGTCGAGTGTATAAACATGCGTGAGATGTGTTCGTTCGTGGGTCTGTATCTGTACATCGACTGGAGTCGTCGGCTCTTTACACTCGACGTAGGCAAACGCAATTCTCGTGCCGTCAAACGACACACTCGGCGAAAGGAAGGATCCCTTATCCAGTTTTTCTCCTTTGAGCCGACCGGATTCAACCACGCTGTTTTCGAGAAGATTGCGTACATCCCCCGTTTCGATGTTCAAAACAAACAATCCGCCGCCGGGACGCTGATTCGTACCGTAGAACTGGTCGCACATGTGCGGAGCACAGGAGCGGTGGCGTTTGACGAAGAGAATCTCCTTGGGAGCATCAGACGCAGTCAACGGACCATCAGGAAGGTGGACACCTGTACGATAAATTCCATCGTCGGGGGGGTTGGGCGTGGTGCTTAACATATAGGGTCGGCGAAAATAATCTGCAATGAAGCAAAATGATCTGAAACGTCCGGCAACGTCATCAACCGGAATGTTTTCTGCGGCAACGAATTTACCGCTATCAGGACCAAGTGCCGCTTCGACGCGTCGTGTGAGCACATCAAGCGGGTCGCGGTCTTCCGGCAGTATCAATGAGGCGGACGATGCGACCTCATCTTTGATCGCCTCCCAATAGAGTGGTGTCTTAAATCGTTCGGCAAGCAGGTTCCATTCGTCGATACGTTCCTGTAATTCAGGATTGCCTGGGGCATCGGGTATTCGAGCGACCAAGTTTACATCGGGAGACACGTGTTCGCCGCTACTTGCCACGAATCGGTATCCGGCAGCAATCGGTTGACATTCCGCAATAGAACCGTAAACATCACCGTTGAGCGATGTAACAGAGATGAACTTCAAGTAACGTGCCTCAACGGTTTTGCCGAAGTCGATGGTGTATGATTTTTCCTTTCCCGAAAACTCGCCCGTCGCTATCGGATCGCCGAATACCGCTTCTCCATTGACACAATCCTTTGCCACGTACAGTTCGTATTTGCCGATGGTGCCATTTCCGCCATCAACGCGCGGCGTGTAACTGAAACCGGTGAGTGAATAAACTCCACCGAGGTCGATACCGAGAGCATGGGGACAGGAAACGCCGCTCCCCGGTATTTTAGCGATTCCAAAGAGAGTGGATTGTGCGGTGTCCTCTGCTTGGTCATCATTGGAAACATTGATCCATGGGAGCCGCTGGACTCCGGCTGGTAGGGACATGTAGCCGGGAGCAGACGCACCCGGATGGTCGTATCCACAAGAAAAGCCATATCCACACCCCACTGGATGCGGACATGGATGGGTCTGTGGTCCGGCGGAAAACTGCGTATGCCACATGGTATTGGCATCGCCATCCATCGCACGATAGACTTCGTATCCAGCATTCTCGCTGCTGGCAAAGAGTTGAACGGATACGGTTTTCACATCCGCCGCCGCACATTGAACAAGCGGTAATAGTGTGAAACACAAAACGAAAACGAAGAATCTTTTGAACATGATGCAAGTCTCCTTTGGGGTTTGGTGGTCCGAGTGCCCCGATTGGCACCAATTACAATGTACACAGTATCACTTTTTCCACACGATGGCAAAATTGAGGCGGCTACCCGGAGCGAGAATTTTGCACGAAAATCTTCCTCTGATCCTCTGAAAGTGACGGTATGGTCAGTGTGATCATCCCTAGCATAACTCGGCTGGAGCAAAATGTCAAGTAATGGCGGTATATTACCAGGTCGATTGCAAGTTTTAAGATAAGCACAACAGGGAATGTCATTTCGATCAACGGGAAATCACGCTGTTTTTTCTAGCATACCGTTTGACACTGAAAATCACTAGCGTCCAATCACGGTTTATGAAATTTTCTGTAACCTATTGACATATATGGACATAAGTGCGATAATGAAATTATTCGATTTCAATTTGAAATTTGGTTTTTCTGGGCAACAACCCCCCACTACGAGTCAGATGCACCGAGGTCAAATGGTTTTCTCCCAGGTCATACGCCGACCGCGTTCGTGCAGAACACCACGTACGGCGGTATATTTCTGGCGAATCGATTCTATCAATAGACTCCTTTCCATTTCCAAAGTGTAACAAAGTTACGCAGAAAATACAATATCAATTAGATAAGTTATTTATGGACAGTTCCTTAATATACCTTGTTCTAGCAGGTCGGAAAGTGCCAACCGTCCCGGAATTCCGGCTTGAAACGTTTGTTGACAACTCCCGAATCGGTTTGCATTGTTACCGGGTTCCACGTCACCTTTCCGACCGATTCACGATGCATGTTGGCAGCAATGGAAAGGGCTTCCATATACGGAGCGGCATATTCGAAAGGACATTCGCACTTTTCCGGTTTATTCGCCTTGATCGCCTCGATCCATTGCCGCTGATGTCCCACACTCGGCGGATACGTTGGTGCAGGCGGCTTAAAATCGACGAATTTTTCCTTCGGAAACAATGTGTGATAGTCATAATGCACTTGGAGCGAGCCGTTGCTACCAATGAACAAAATGCCCGCCCCCGGATTGGAATCGATCCATCCTTCGGTAATGCCTTCTGGACGCTTGCTCCCGTCATACCAATGAACCTTCAGCAACTTGCCGTCAGGTTTTTTATGTAAGAACGTGACGTGCAACTGGTCTCTCGAATAAAGCGGATGCGGCACCGGCGGACCATCGACAATGATTTCCAGGGGCGGTGTCAATCGGAGAGCAGTCCAAATCAGATCAATCGTATGGGGTCCCATGCCGGTAATCCAACCGCAACCAGAGTGCCAATATCCATATTTGTGGAAGGACAGCCACGAATCATGAAACGGTCGGAATGGTGCCGGTCCGAGCCAAAGATCATAGTCAAGTCCTTCGGGAATGGGAGTTTCTCCGACAGGGTCTTCACTCGGGACGTATGTTCCCGCACACCAATTATGAACTTCAATGACATCACCAATCGCACCGGCGGCGAGCAATTCAAGGGCGCGGTAATAATGTGCCGTCTGCCATGAACGCACCTGAGTACCGGTCTGCGTACAAAGTTTCTTTTTCCGTGCAAAGTTTGCCATTTGACGTGTTTCCCAGACGGAATTCGCTAACGGCTTTTCGCAGTAACAATGCAGTCCGAGTTCCATGGCGGCACACGCAATGATTCCATGAGTGTGGTCGAGCGTCGCAACGAGGACGGCATCCAACTCACCCCCTTTTTTGGCGAACATTTCCCGATAATCCTTGAAGCGATGTTCGACCTGATATTGGTCGGACTGGGCATCTAGAGTTCTCGAATGAACGTCGCAGAAGGCGAAGAGTTTTTCTGAGTCATCCGTATTGGCAATCATTTCCGCAATATTGGCTCCGCCGCGACCGCCGACACCGACGATACCAATGTGCAATTTTGAATTCGGACTCCGCTCCGCAAGAACTTCCGGGGCGACGATACCCGCCGAAGCGGCGACAAGTGCCGATTTCAAAAAGTTTCTTCGGGAAAAGGAAAACTGTCTCATAGATGAGTTAGAAGTTAGGTGTTAGAAGTTGAAATTCTTTCCAAGCAGCCTTTTTGACAGTATCATCAACTGTTGCTACGTGTATCCAAAGTTGAAAACGCAACGTCAATATTTCCTCCTTTTTCAAAAGGAATCGGGTTCCCTTCGCAGGAAATGTGGACTGAAACCACTGTAATTCTGGATAATGGATGTAATCCCCGGGATAATCTGGGTTGGTCGCCTTTTCAAAAACCGTCAATTCCATTGGTTTGTTTCCGTCTTTCCATGTTCCCAACACCCAGGCGGTCTTGTCGCTGGCATCATGGAACGCTTCGCTTTGAAAATTGTCCAACTTTGCCATTCGGATATTGAGACCTCCGTAATGTTCCAGTCCGCGCCGGGCAAGTGTTACCTCATCAACCAAACCTTTGAACCGAAAGTCAAGATTGATCTTCCGTCCGCTGTCCGAAATCGAAAACACCGTTATCGTTGCCGTTTCGTGAACAATCGGTTCTTGATCTTCCCATTTCCAAATGTTTTCGGCTCGAATCGATATGTTTCCCTCTTGTTTGAGGGTTTCGATTTTTCCATTGGGACGGGCAAAGACTTTTTGAAGGGCGTGCAGGTCACCGAGTTCACCTTTGTAGCCGACCTCCGGCCATGCCCAGTAAATACCCCGGTGATGGGCATGATCCATCGCCCAGTCGTGCGTGATCGGTTTTCCAGCGAGATCGAACAAAGGATGAATGTAATCGCTTCTGGGAACGGCGTATTGTTTTCCGTCGGTCAATTTA
>Ga0082212_10012700_pt1 | contig 10596 bp, 8 predicted proteins | sample TergutNt197P3_FD_71548 | JGI IMG/M metagenome (GOLD analysis project Ga0082212, IMG submission 71548) | Neocapritermes taracua P3 segment gut microbial communities from Petit-Saut dam, French Guiana - Nt197 P3 | ecosystem: Host-associated > Arthropoda: Insects > Digestive system > Gut ...
AGACGAAATGGCACGAGCATTCCGTGATGCAGGGGCAAACGTGAATGAAATATGCATTAGAAATTTGACATCGAACCAAGTTACCAAATCGGCACAGCAACTTGCAAGAGCGATTAACAGTTCCGACATAGTTGCCATACCGGGTGGTTTTAGCGGCGGCGATGAACCTGATGGTGCAGCAAAACTGATAGTATCACTATTCCGCAATCCTGATGTTACGATGGCGGTCAATGAAATGTTAACAAAACGAGATGGCTTGATGCTAGGTGTGTGTAACGGTTTTCAAGCACTTGCCAAATTGGGTATGTTTCGTAATGGTCAAATATCAGAAGTTGACGAAACATATCCTACACTTGGCACCAATACGATTGCACGACACATCAGCGAGTATTCGCAAGTCAAGATCGGTTCTACCAATTCTCCGTGGCTTACCAGAGTTAATACGGGCGAACTCTATCAAGTACCAGTATCGCATGGAGAGGGTAAATTTCTTGCAAGCGATACCGAAATTACCCGATTGATACAAAACGGACAAGTGTTTTCTCAATATGCCGATCCCAATGGTAAGGCAACAATGTTGAGACCATATAATCCCAATGGAAGTAAGATGGCGATAGAAGGTATTATCTCCCCCGACGGTCGTGTACTTGGTAAAATGGGACACGTTGAACGTGTTCCCGAACAGGGACAGGATGTGATTGCCAAAAACATTTCGGGCAATAAATTCATGCCTATCATTCCTGCTGGTGTTGAGTATGTAGAGCGAACAAGGTAGCCGCGATCATTGCATCAGACCGTTTATTGCGAAAGGGCAATCAAACGATGCAACTTATCTAGTGCGGCACCGGAATCGATAGACTCGGTAGCCTTACTGATTCCCTCTTCCATGGTTTGTACTAAACCTGCACAAAAAATAGCGGCTCCGGCATTCAGGAGGACAATATTGCGTTTTCCTCCGTGGATTTTCCCATCAAGGATGTTGCGAAGTATTTCGGCGTTGGCAACCGCATCACCGCCGTCCAATTCTGCAGGGGCAGTTAATACACCTTCGAAATAACGTTCTGGAAAAAAATCATAAGTTCGTGTGCGTCCATCGATCAATTCCGTAACACGGCTCCGAGTGGTAACAGTTAATTCATCCATACCATCATAACCATGAACGACCATCGCACGTCGGCAACCGAGTTCACGCAATGCTTCGGCAAACATTTCGGTCAATGGCGGCGCATACACACCCAACAACATACATCCGGCTCCTGCTGGATTTGTCAACGGACCGAGTAAATTGAATAACGTTCGTAGTCCAAGTCGCTTGCGTAATGGCGCAACTCGCCGCATTGCCGGATGAAATTGCGGAGCAAACAGAAACCCGATACCGATTTCTGCGACAAATTCCTCTACACGTTCCGGTGCCACACTTAAGTTGACACCACAAAGTTCAAGCACATCGGCACTGCCGCATGTACCTGAAGCGGCGCGGTTGCCATGTTTGGCAATTACCAAACCAGCGCCGGCAGCAACGAAAGCCGAGGTTGTCGAAATGTTGAATGTGTGTAATGAATCCCCGCCAGTTCCAACGATGTCCACCACTGGTGCACCGAGAACCTGAATCCGTCTCGCATGATGCCGCATTCCCTTCGCTGCCCCGACGAGTGTGCTGACTGTCTCTCCTTTCATCGCAAGAGCGATGAGAAGTCCTGAAAGTACAACATATTCTTCTTCGGTCAGTTCCTGACTGGTATTCGATAAGATCGTGTGAAACAACATTTCGATGTCATCTGTCGAAAGATTGCTCCCGTTCAATAATGTACCGATGTGCTGGCGACAACAATCGGCTAGTGAGTGTATCGTGGTCATGCTGTTACTCCTTGTTTACAAGTAACTTCGAGAAAATTTCGTAGTAGTCGTTTACCGATAATCGTCATGATTGATTCGGGATGGAACTGAATTCCTTCGAGTGGAAATTCCTTATGCCGAACACCCATGATTTCTTGATCGTCTTCCGATTCTGCTGTAATAGTAAGTTCGCTGGGCAACGTTCTCCGTTCGGCAACGAGCGAATGATACCGCATTGCTTCGAAGGTTCCACCGACACCATTGAATAATCCATTGCCATCACTTTGAATTCGAGATGTTCTGCCGTGCATGATTTTTGCCGCACGAACAATCTCACCACCGAGAACATGGACAATCGCCTGATGTCCAAGACATACGCCGAGAATCGGGACACGACCGGCAAACTTTTTTATCACGTCGAGTGATATTCCCGCCTCGCTCGGATGTCCTGGTCCAGGCGAAATCACAATCGCCTTTGGAGTCAGTGCTTCGATTTCCTCTACGGTGATCGAGTCGTTGCGTGCGACACGCACTTCGGCACCGAGTATTCGAAAATACTGTACAAGATTGAACGTAAACGAATCGTAATTGTCGATCATAAGTATCATTATTATTCTCCTTTGGAACGGGTTTGTTTATTTTTTGGCAATGACAAGTATTGCCTCATATCATCATTACCAACACTCTTGCAAAGACTTCTCTACCATTTATGTATGGCCGATATTGTTTTCCCTGCACGATATTATAACCTTTTTCCAGTAAGCCATTATGTATCGGACTGATACAGCAAAAGGTTTTTTGTAATCACTCGGTATATAACAATTATCGTAACCGTTCATGGCATTTTCGCATTCTATCCTAAAATTGGTCTTTCGTCAACTGACATAAAAGAGTAAAATTCCGCCTATGGCTTTGCGTATAAATAACCTATCGCATTGTTCTTGTAGAAACATTTTGTTATCATCCGAACTTTTGCAAATTTAATTACCTGTTCTTCATAAAACCAACGAAAAAAAAATTGAAAAGTTATTTGTGGACAAGTCCTAAGGCACTCGCTGGAAAGTATTGTCCCCGTTAGACCGTCATTGCGCTGCGCTCCATTCCAGCTTGTATTTGGTTTTGAAAATTGAAAATGAAACTCGGAAAACTGAAACGGCACGAACCGCAAATTGAAAAATTATCCGGCAAACTATTGGACTCTTCGCCATGTTTCCCTCTTGAAAAACATGACCAATGCGATAGGATAGTCGGACACAATACAAAACGGCGAGTCACAGAAAATGATAACCATCAGAAAATTAACAGCAGTTGTGATAGCAATGCTGTCTATCGTTGCAGGGACATTCATACTGGACGTTTTCCCCCTTGCACGGGGGGAACAGTTGTCGGTTGACAAGGGAATCGTTTCAAAGATGAGTAACTTAACCCTGCCGACTGCTGAAAACTACGAATATAAAGATTGGGAACAGACGACTGTTGATTATATCAACTACGTTCTCAACGCCGACAATAAATTCGAAGGCATGGATGCACGTAACAATACTGTTACATCACCGATAGGTAGGATTATGCCTTCGCGGAACATGGACATCTATTTTCGTACCTCTGGTTCGACGGCTTGGGGAATCCCCTCATATATTGGCAGACCATCCGAGGACGGGTCAGCAGGAGAAGGAATAAACGTTATTGCGGCAATCCTTTCCGCCTCGATGGTCAGACTTGATATGACCCATTATTCGGTTGACGGCGGTGCAACGCACAGAAATTATGTGAGAGATATGGTGAACTATTACAACGTAGGAAACGGTGAAAAGGTCGTTCTCAACGGCACCAGTCAACGAACGGGACAGACCTTCTGGTATGAGATTTTGCCCAACTGTTTGTTCATCTCAATCTATCAATACTATCCCGATGAAACGTACTTGAAGGATATAACCATTACAAGCGCACAGCAGTGGATGAAGGTAGTCGATGCTCTTGGTGGTGCCGATGCGAACTTTAACGGAACCACTTCGTTCAGTCTGTCGAAGAACGAGAAAGTTTATAACGGTAAATGGATTGAACCGGACGGTGCGGCGGGAATTGCCTACATACTTTACGGTGCATATCAAATAACAAAGAACGACACCGATCCTGAACTAAGGGCGTTGAGCGAACAGTTTTTGATGAGAGCGATTTGGTGTATGAATTATCTCGAATCGCGTAACGATTCTCCCTTTTATGAAGTGCTGACTTTTCTGGCAGTACCCGTTGCTGCCAGAATGAACGCCGACAATGGAACGAACTATGACATCACAAAACTGATAAACTTTACTCTCCAAAGTCATCGTTCAGTGAGAGACGGTTGGGGGATGATCACTGATAATTGGGGGGGCAAATACACGAGCGGACTGATGGGAAGTACCACTGACAACGGTGGTTACGCCTTTGCAATGAATACATTTGACGCTGCATGGGGATATTTGCCGACGGTCAAATACGACACGAGATACGCTTATGATGTAGGCAAATGGGTACTTGCCGCCTCAAACAGTGCGAGGTTTTTTTATCCCGAATCGCTTCCTTTTACGGGAACGGTCAAAACCAATACTGTCGACAGCATCGATTATTACCATTGGGAAGGTGATTTCCAAAGCGGCAACTGGATATCCGATTCTACTGATCCGAGAGCGTCCTTTATTCCCTATGAGGGTTTAAGGGCTTACAACAGAGGTTTTGACTACATACCGGGTAGCAGCGGTGGTATCGGCAAACGGAACGTCAACGACACTTCAAAGGCACCGTATGCGAGTGGTGATGCTTTTACCTACGACTGGGGTGGGCAAACCGACTACGGTTTGTACGGGGCATCTCACGTGGGCATGTTCGGTGCCTCTATCAAAAAGACAAACGTTGACAGGATTTTGCAGATAGACTTGAACGCTACGGACTTCTTTAGGGCATCGGGTGCTTATCCGACATATCTTTACTTCAATCCGTATAACTCGACTCAAACGGTGAATTATACAAAAGGTGCGGCGGACAATAGGCTTTACGATGCGGCAACAAAGGAATTTATCTCGGCGAGTGGTTCTGGCACGAACATCACAATAAATATCCCGGCGGATGGTGTGATTCTCATGGTCGAACTTCCCGCTACCGGTGTTGTTACATTGACCGGCGGAAATTATGTTTGTAACGGCATCTTTGTCACATCGGCGAACAGGTAGGTCTGGAAATCTTTCGCAACCGGAGTGACTCTTTGACTCTGACCGCTGATTGCGGCGACCAGATGGCTTGCCGGGAGTGTGTAGTCCGGCGATGGCGGCGGGACTCACCGATCATCTCTGGACAATCAAAGAATGGCTACAATATCCAGCCGGTCAATACTAATAAGACACAAAAGAAAATTGACAAACATGAAATAAACGACACAAAAATTACCGCTTTCAGATGAAGTACGGTATAATAGATTAAAGCACTGATTTAATTCGCAAAACGATGGACGATTTCACTTATTTTATGCAGATGGCACTGCAAGAAGCGGAAGCGGCAGCGGAGGAAAACGAAGTTCCTGTCGGGGCGGTCATCGTTCACGGTGAGCGGCGAGTGATTGCATCGGATCATAACCGGCGTGAACAACTTCGCGATCCGACTGCACACGCCGAAATGTTGGCAATCACGCAGGCAGCCGAAGCACTCGGTTCATGGCGGCTCGACGATTGCACCCTCTATATTACGCTCGAACCGTGTCCGATGTGTGCCGGTGCAATTCTACAGGCTCGGATTTCGAGAGTCGTGTACGGAGCGGACGACCCCAAGTCGGGAGCGGTGCAGTCGCTTTTCAAGTTACTCAATGATGTTCGATTGAATCATCAATGTTCGGTCGTGTCGGGTGTGCTGTCAGAACAGTGCGGCAACATTTTGAGTCGGTTTTTTCAACGTCAACGACTCAAAAGCGGGGAGTAATTTTGTCTCCTTTGTGTCTTCGTGGTCAAGAAAATTTTACCACAAAGGCACGAACGGCATTGGCAAGGAGCGGTGCGATGGCACCAACTTGAGGAACATCTTTGCCCTAAATAAACGTCAGAAATGTTCTGATTTCGTAATAAAATCCCCATCGGCAGGTTTTCGCAGTATCTTGCGGAGCAACGGCAACAAAAACGTCTTCGATGAATAAACGAACCGAGACTTCCAACCAGAATGGAATATCTGAAAAATCGAATGGTTATGGTGTCCCGTACCGAATTTTTCCTTGTGCTCGCTGCCCGTACCGCAAAAATCGAAAATCTTGCCCCCTTCTTTCAAAAGGTGTTCCAACTGGTAATCCAAGAGCAAAATGCCCGGTGCGTATTCTTTGTATTTTTGATCGTAGTCCCGAATACAGCCGTAATAGACACCGTTTTTGCACAACATGTATGCTGCACCGATAGGTATGTCATCCAAAAAGACGATGGCGATTTTCACTTCGCCTCTCTCTTCTAAAATCGGTGTAACTTCCTGATAAAACTGCGGATAGTTCAGATTGGTGTACATTCCTTTCCAACTGTTGCTATGAACGGTTTCCAGATGTTTTACGCCTTCAAGTACGTCGTCCGGTTTTTCATAGAATCGAATCGAGTGGGAAGTCCCAGATTCGTCAAAGTGTTTGACATGTTTGCGGATGTCTTTGCGTGCTCCTTTGTGTAAGGAGTTTAGATAATCGTCCAACGTGCCGGTCAGTTCGATGTAGGGAGCAATGAAGCCTTGATCTTGAATCAACGCATATTTTGTGTCGTGCTTTCCTTCCAACACGAACCGGTGAAAAGGGTTTGTATCGGGAATGTTGGCAAGTTCCAGCATATCCCAAACCTGTCGGTTCTCGAAGAGATGATTCCAAGCGGCACGAAAAATTGCATCCTGATCCTGTCGGGCATCAGTGTAAAAGGTGTTTCGCGGCATCATCCCGACGTTGCAGACACAGAGGATTCGATAAGTAAGTCCTGACGATTTTCGTGAACCGCGCACCAGCGGCAAAATGCCGACAAGTTGATCCCCGTCATAAACGGCAACGACGAACAGTTCCTGCCCTTCGGGTTTGCCGAAGTGGAGCCAAGAGCGGTAGAACCAATCCCAAGAGTAAAACGGCATATCCGTTTCGGGGCGGCTTGCCGTAAGGCGATCCCAGTCTTCTTTGAGGGCAATGAGTTCTTTGTCCGTCGAAATGAAACGTGTTTGCATAGTTACCATTATACACGGGTAGGCTTGCGTTGGCAATTCTCTAAGAAAACACCTATCTCTTTTTCGGTGCGTAGTCTTTCATTCCGCCAATCGCTCCGCCTGCCACTGCCCAGAGATACAAACTGGCAACCGATGCGTAGGGCGTATAGCGTTTCCGATATTTCTCGAATGTTGGTTTATCTATCGCCCGATGATGATAGACCATCCGCAATCCTCTGTGAATGGCTAAATCGCCATAACTCAACACATTGGGGCGTTGCATGGAAAATATCATTAACATTTCCGCCGTCCACACGCCAATACCGTCCTGTTCGGAAAGTTTTTTAGAAACATCTTCGTCCGACATCGAATAAAGGGAGTCTAAATCAAATTCGCCCGTAATAATTTTTCGTGCAATCGATTTAATGTAAGATGCTTTTCTGAACGTCATTCCGAATTGCTGTAAACGTTCTAACGTCGATTTGTCAACGGCGGCAGGAGAAATTTCGGTCAATGCCGTTTTCATCCGCTCCCAAACGGTTTGATGCGCTTTGGTGGAAATTTGTTGCCCGACAATGGCATGCACAAGTGCGGTAAAGAGGTCAGGAATAATCGTCCTTTTAATCATTCCGACTTGGTCAATCACTGCCGCCAATTTCTTGTCGGCACTTTTCAGATGGTCAATCTCTTTTTTTCCATATTGGAAATAAGCATCCATGTTTTATCTATCACAATTTTGAGAAATGCCGCAATTAGGTACGATTGCCTGTAATTGGAACACCATCACAGTTCGTCATTATAGCACAACAACAGTCGGAATGAAACGAAATGGATGATGGATACTTTCGGCGTTGTCTTCACACGAGTTTTTCAATGTCATCGCAGAGTTTGCCTGCCTGCTCCCCCGTCGGTGCTTCTGCAAAAATTCGAATGATCGGCTCCGTATTGCTCCCACGCAACAACACCCAAGCGTCGCCGTGGTCAATCCGCAAACCGTCCATCCGGTCACAGGGTAAATCCTTATATGCCGACGCAACCTTGTCCAACAGTGCCGGCACTTTCGTCAGTTCCACCGTCATTTTCCGTTTAATGAGTGCATATTTCGGTAACGCATCGGCAAGTTCGGCAACCGTTTTGCCCGTCGTTGTCATCGCATCGAGAATCTGTGCCATTCCGACGAAACTGTCCCGGACGTAACCGACAGCCGGATCAATCGGACCGCCGTTGCCCTCGCCGCCGAAGGTCGCTTCCTTTGCCAACATCATTTCGACGACATTCGCTTCGCCGACGGCACTGCGGAAAATCGGAACGTCGTACTTCTTGGCAATGTCTTCGCACATTCGGCTCGTTGCACAGTTGATGACCATTGCCCCACGTTTGCGCGACTGGAAAACGTGATCCATACAGAGGGCGACCGTGTATTCTTCGCCGATGTACCGACCGTTGCTGTCGATGATCGCAAGCCGGTCCGCATCGGGGTCTTGGCAGAATGCCACGTCAACACCCGCCGATTTCACCTTTTCACAAACGCCAGTCAGATTGTCCACCGTCGGTTCCGGTGTGTGCAAAAACTGACCGTTCGGCTCTTCGCCGAGATATGTTACGTTGCAGTTCAACCGTTCTAACAGTTTCGCACCGAGTACCGCCCCAGCACCGTGATTGGAATCGAGTAGCACTCTGAATTTTTGCTCGGCAATCGCTTTGGCATCGACGGTCTTTATGACGGATTCGAGGTGAGTCGTGGTTGAGTCGGGACAGACCGAAAACTCGCCGATGTTTTGGTACGTCGCCCACTGCGGTTTGGTCGTTTTGTACTGTTCCAACACCCGGCTACCGGGTTCCTTCGGAATGACTCGTCCTTCGTTGAAGAAGAGTTTCATGCCGTTAAATTCGCTGGGATTGTGCGAGGCGGAAATCTGGATTCCCCCGGCGGCATTGTATTGCCGAATGAGAATACCGAGCGTTGGCGTGGCGGCAATACCGGCATCGAGCGTGGATCGACCCAGAGCATTGAGACCGGCGTGGATGGCACTGGCAAGCATTTCCCCGGAAGGTCGGCTGTCTCGTGTGATGACGAAGAGACCCGGCGGCGAGGAAGCGGAAAAGGCGGCGGCGTACCGCATCGCCACGTCGGGATTCAACGCTTCGCCAATGGTTCCTCGCAAACCGGCAACACTGATAATGGGTTCGGACATGTTTGAACGTGCTTAATATGATATTCTTTCGACGACCATGATACCATGATACGTTGTACAACTGTAAACGGGGAAAAAATTTCTCTTTTACGATTCAAGTCGGTTCTGTCCCCTTATACAGTTTTCGTTCGATGGCAGGAATGTAATTTGTCCAAAGACTGCCCGCGTTGGGATCGTCGAGAATGTACTTACGGAACTCGGCAATTTTCGAATCAATCGAATCAATAAAATGTAACGTCATTGCCTCCAACGACATCGGCAACTTCGTGCATTGATTCTCATACGTTCCATGATGCGAAATTAACATGTGTTTCAAGAGCATTGCCGTTTCTGCATGAAACGGCTCGCCCGCCAGTTTTTCGGCTTCGGCAATTTTTTCGTTCAAAATCTCCACGCCGAGAAACGGATGACCAAGCAACTGTCCCTGATCGGTATAATACATTTCGTTGCCGAAAGCGAGTTCCCGTGTTTTGCCGATGTCGTGCAAAAATGCTCCCATTAAGAGTAAATCTCTGTTCAAAACGGGATACAGTTCGGCAATTCTGACGGCGGTCTCCATCATTTGGAGCGAGTGTTCGAGCAAGCCGCCGACGTATGCATGGTGCAATTTGACACCGGCAGGAGTTTTGCTGAACTGTTCGATGAATGCATCGTCAATCGAAAAGCAGTCCGCCAGATTGCGTAAACTGGGATCGGTAACAGACCGCAACAGTTCTCGAAGCCGATGTTGCGCTTTGGGAATGTCCACCAGTTGCAAACGGACGAATTCAGTCGAGTCCACGGAACTCGCATCAACTTTTGTCAGTTTGTTCGCAATGAATTGGAGGGTTCCTTGAAACCGCTGTGTAACACCTTCGGCGTGGACATAATCACCGCTTTCAAAATCGTAAGTGGCGGCATCGGTAACGCTCCAAATGAAACCGGTAATACTTCCCGTCCTATCGGACAAATTAAATTGTAAATACAAATTCCCCTTTTTGTTGGGGCGCAATTGTTTTTCCGAAACCATGTAAATTTCGGACACCTTTTCATTCTCTTTTAATTGATTGATATAGCGACGCATAGGAATTGGCAAAAAAGCCATCATAGTATTTTGAGAGAGAAAATCAAGTGCCGTACCCCGTCCGTTTTACCCTTTTTTCTCAATCTTCGCCCACGAGTCCCGCAACGATGCCGTGCGATTGAATACCAACTTGTTTGGCTGCGAGTCCACCGAATCCACGCAGAAATATCCGATCCGCTCGAATTGATACCGATCCGCCGCCGTTGCCTCCGCAAGAATCGGCTCCAATTTCGCCTCGGCAATCACTTCCAACGAGTTGGGATTCAGATATTCCTTGTAATCCGTCGGGTCTTGCGGATCGTCGGGATTTTCTTTCGTGAAAAG
>Ga0082212_10012701_pt1 | contig 10596 bp, 8 predicted proteins | sample TergutNt197P3_FD_71548 | JGI IMG/M metagenome (GOLD analysis project Ga0082212, IMG submission 71548) | Neocapritermes taracua P3 segment gut microbial communities from Petit-Saut dam, French Guiana - Nt197 P3 | ecosystem: Host-associated > Arthropoda: Insects > Digestive system > Gut ...
AGCTTTGGTGGGATGTTCCGGTGGCCGATTCCTTTGCATTGCTTCGAGATATATACGATATACCGAATGTGCGATACGGCGCGCGTCTGAACAAATTAACCGAAGCGCTCGGCGCCGGGGCCCTGCTGAAAACTCCGGCTAGGCAGCTTTCGCTCGGCCAACGTATGCGCTGCGAGTTGATCGCGGCGCTTCTGCACAGCCCCAAGCTGCTCTTCCTTGACGAGCCGACGATCGGGCTCGACGCAGTTTCCAAGCTGGCGCTTCGAGCGTTCCTAAAGGAAGAAAGCCAACGAAGCGGCATCACGATCCTGCTGACCACCCACGACATGGATGATATCGAAGCGCTCTGCTCCAGGGTGATGGTCATCGGGAACGGCAATTTGCTGTATGACGGCGGGCTTTCCGCTTTGAAAGAGAAGTATGCTGCCTATGCCGGCCAGGATATCGACGAGGTCATCGCCGTCATGTATGGAGAATTGGCGTTATGAGTCAAATCAAGCGAACGGTGAGAGCTTGCCGCTCCCTGTTTCGAATCCGGTTTGCGGAGGAGCTGCAATACCGTGCGGCCGCAATCGCCGGCGCGAGCATCGGCATCTTCTGGGCGATAATCGAAATCACGGTGTATACGGCGTTTTATACATATGGAACTGCCCGTACCAATGCATCGTTAACCCTGAGCCAGTTACTATCCTATGCGTGGCTGACGCAGATAATTTATAGCATTAGCTACATAGACATCGATGGCGAGCTTCGCCAAAAGATCACGGGCGGGGATATATCCGTCGAATTATGCCAACCGATGGACTTCTATGTTCATTGGTTCACCAAGACGGCGGCGGGACGGCTGGGCGGTTCCTGTTGGCGGATGCTATTCACCCTGATCGCCGGTCTCGCAATGCCGGCCTCTTACAGGTTGGGAGGCCCTTCCTCGGCAGCCGGGTTCGCGCTTTTTATCCTATCCATGTTCAGCGCCTTCCTGTTGGCCGGCGCGTACAGCATGTTGGTCACGGCGGTGCGGATTGGCATCACCTGGGGAGAGGGGCCCACACATATGCTCTCCCTGCTCGGCATGGTCCTGGGCGGCGGCTATTTGCCGTTGCAATTATGGCCGGATTTCATGCAGAGAGCACTGTTTCTACAGCCGTTTGCCGGATACATCGATATTCCTGTCCGGCTGTACATAGGTTCGTTAGCCCCGGCCGACGCGTTGCCGGCTATCGGCCTGCAGCTGTTTTGGACGGCCATCTTTATTCTTGCCGGAAAAATGCTGACAAAGCGCAAGCTCAACCGCCTCATCGTGCAGGGAGGATAATCCATGCTGCTTAAGGAACTCCGCGTATACATCCGGTGTATACGAATCCACTTGCTGTCCGGTCTGGAGTACAAAGGCTGGTGGTTCATGGTGCTGCATGTGGTGATTGTATGTATAACCGATCCAATCGGCACCATTTTGGTGTTTGACCGATTCGGGGGTAGCGGGCCTTGGACTTTGGAGCGCATCCTCCTGGTGTATTCGCTGGCTGTAACTTCCTTCGGGCTGGCCGAAAGCTTCTGCCGCGGATTTGACTACTTCCCATGGCATATGCTGCGCACGGGGAATTTTGACCGCGTACTGCTCAGGCCAAGAACGCTCTTCACGCAGGTCGCCTCGTCCGCTTTTCACATTCACCGTCTGGCGCGCGCGACGGTAGGATTGATCCTTGTCCTATGGTCGCTCGGGCGGCTTGGGGCGACCCTCACACTTCAAAACACAGCGATGCTTGCGCTGGCGTTAACCGGCGGGTTCATCATGTATTCCGGAGTCTTTGTCATGAGTTCCGGCATCGCTATTTTTACGGTCAGGGCCTTGGACTGGATCTACATTCTCACGAACGCCAGTTATCAGGCCAACCGCGTTCCCAAAGTGCATATGCCCAAACTCCTAAAAAACCTGTTTACATTCTGTATGCCCATGCTGGTCATCAGCTATTATCCGGCGTCTTCCGTCTGCGGTTTCGGGGACGCCCGGTGGCTGGGCTGGCTCGCGCTTCCGGCCGGGCTCGCGTTCTTTGGCGTATCGCTGATCGTGTGGAGGATCGGTGTCAGGCATTATACGAGCACGGGGAGTTGAAGGATACCGCGGAACGCAAAAACGCCGGGGCAACCCCGGCGTTTTCGTGCGGATATAGATTATTCGTCCTCGTCCTCGTCCTTTGCCGCGTTCTCAATTACTTTCTGCGCGATGTTCGCGGGAACTTCTTCGTATCGCTCAAACGCCATCGAAAACGAACCGCGAGCCTGCGTCATGGAACGCAGGTCGGTCGCGTATTTAAACATTTCCGCCTGCGGCACCTCGGCGGCCACCTGCTGCATGCCCTCGACCTGGTCCATGCCCATAATGCGACCGCGACGCCTGTTCATATCGCCGATGATATCGCCCATATACTCGTCCGGCACGAGGACCTTCACGCTATAGATCGGTTCGAGCAACACGGGGGAAGCCTCCGCGCAGCCTTTTTTATATGCGATGCGCGCGGCCGTTTTAAACGCCATTTCGGAGGAGTCCACCGCGTGGTAGGAGCCGTCGTAGAGCGTCGCGCGAATCCCGAACATCGGATAGCCGGCAAGGACTCCACGCACAATATTCTCGCGAAGCCCCTTTTCGACGGACGGGATAAAGTTACGCGGAACGACGCCGCCGACGACCTTATCAACAAACTCGAAATCGACCGTCGCGTCCGGAAGCGGTCCGAACTCGATCCATACATCGCCAAATTGGCCGTGCCCGCCCGACTGTTTCTTATGCCGGCCTTGGGCTTTTACGGTCTTGCGGATCGTCTCGCGGTAAGCAATTTTAGGATCCTGCAACTGCGCTTCGACGCCGAATTTCGAGGAGAGCTTACGGCTGACAACTTCGATGTGCATCTCTCCCTGGCCGGACAGCAGCGTTTCAAGCGTGTCGGGATCCTTGCCGACACGGATTGTCGGGTCTTCTTCCTGTAACCTTGCCAAGCCGGAGAAAATTTTGTCCTCCTCGCCCGTCTTCTTGGCATAAACGGCCATCGAGATTGACGGGTTGGGGAATGTGATCGCGTCAAACCGGACCGGCTTCGCCGCGTCGCACAGCGTGTGGCCGGTGTTCGTGTACTGCAGCTTCGCAACGGCGCCAATATCGCCGGCGATAAGCTTATCCACCGCGATCTGTTCCTTGCCGCGCAGCACGAACAGGTTGCCCGTCTTTTCCGCTTTGTCCGCATTCGCGTTAACGACTGAAGTCGAATTTGTCAGCGTGCCCGAACACACTTTGAAAATACTCATCTTACCGACAAACTTGTCGACAATCGTTTTAAAAACCAACGCGGAAAACGGAGCGTCCGGGTCGCAGGCGCGGGTTTCGGCGTCGCCGTTCTTTGGGTTTTCGCCGGCAACCTGACGGCCGGAAGGCGACGGCATATACGCCGCCAGCATATCCATCAGCGGAAGCACCCCGATGCCCGAAACGGCGGCGCAACAGCCAACGGGCACGATCAGCCCCTCGGCCATGCCGATACGCAGGCCTTTCAGGATCTCGTCGTCGGAAAGCTCCCCTTCCTCGAAGAACTTTTCCATCAGCTCTTCATCGGTTCCGGCGACCGCTTCCATGATTTCCTCACGCGCGTGAGCAATCGCGTCGGCCATATCGGCCGGTATGGGCACTTCTTTAACCGCTTTGCCGTTGGACTCAAAAGCCTTGCCCGTCAATACGTTGACAACGCCTTTGAACGAAAGGCCCTCTCCGAGCGGCAGCAGGATCGGAACGACCTCCGCGCCAAACCGGTCGCGGAGCTGATCAAAGGTTTTTTGGAAGTTTGCGTGTTCACGGTCCATTTGGTTGATAATAAAACACTTTGATACGCCGTGCTTGCCGCACTGGTCCCACGCCTTTTCCGCGCCTACCGTAACGCCGGAAACGGAACCGACGGTGATCAGCGCGCTGTCGCACACACGCATCGCGCCCATCAACTCGCCGACAAAGTCAAAATACCCGGGTACGTCGACAAAGTTCAGTTTTTTATCGTTCCATTCCACCGGCGCGACCGCCGCCGAGATGGAAATACCGCGGCGTTGTTCCTCGGCGTCAAAATCGGTCACCATGGAGCCGTCTTCCACCTTACCCTGGCGGTCGATCGCGCCGGACGCGAACAACATCGCTTCGACAAGCGTCGTTTTGCCCTCGCCGCCATGTCCCACCACGGCAACGTTGCGGATATCGTCGGTTACATAATCCCTCATACAGAAGCCCCTTCCCTCTCTACACTGCGCACCCTTCGCGCACAAGACGCGGGGCCATCGCATAAATATCTAGGGTATATAGTAGCATAAGAGCAGGGGCGTGTAAAGGCAAAAAAAGCGTCCGCCGGGCGTTTGTCAATACCCAAACGCGCCTTCCAGCGACTCGTCGTTCCGCACCCATTCCGCAACGTCGACCGTTCGGTACGCATCCGCGTCGTCCCGCACGGTAACGCGCTCGATCCCCGCGTTGATCACCAGCCGTTTGCACATCGAACAGCAGATCGCCGCGTCGATATACGCGCCGCTCCCAACCTCCTGGCCGACCAGGAACAGCGTCGCGCCCTGCATTGCCTCGCGCGGGGCGCTAATAATCGCGTTCGCCTCGGCATGCACGCTGCGGCACAGCTCATAACGCTCGCCGCGGGGTACCTGCATCTTTTCCCGAATGCAGTGGCCGATATCCGAACAATTGGCGCGTCCGCGCGGTGCGCCGACATAGCCGGTCGCGATCACTTCGTCGTTTTTAACAATCACCGCGCCGTACCGGCGTCTAAGGCATGTGGTCCGTTTTGAGACGACCTCCGCCAGATCCAGGTAATAGTTTATTTTATCGCGCCTGATCATTCGCATTTGGAGTACCCGCAGCCGCGGCATATGACGCAGCCCCCTTCATATTCTATGCCGGAGCCGCATTCCGGGCAGGCGGAGGCGGCCTCGCGGGTTGGCTCCGCTCTTTCCCCTTTAAATGCGCTCAGCGCTTTCTCAAGCACGCGGCCAATCGCGTCCGGGCACGACAGCACGGACAATCCCGGCTGGCGCAGCGTGGAATGGCAACGGATTCCGCGCAGCTGTTCGATGACCGTCTCCACATCGAGCCCCGCGCGAAGCGCGGTCGATATGAGCCGGCTCGTCGCCTCGCTCTGAGACGGACAGCCGCCCGCACGGCCCAGGTTCGTGAACACCTCGCAAATTCCCTGGTCGTCATAGTTAACCGTCACATAGAGGTTCCCGCAGCCGATGCGGACCTTTTCGGTGATGCCCGTCGTCACGCGCGGACGCGGTCTCGGTAGCGCGCCCTTGGATTCCCGCGCGGATACCGACTGATTTCCCGCGTAAAGCACCTGCTCATCCCGGCTCCCGTCGCGGTAAATGGTCAGCCCCTTACAGCCAAGCCGGAACGCCAGGCGATACGCCTCGCGCACATCGTCGCGCGTCGCGCCGTGCCCAAAGTTGACCGTTTTGGACACGGCGTTGTCCGTATGGCGCTGGAAAGCCGCCTGCATGCGGATATGGTACTCCGGCGACACATCATGCGCCGTTACAAACACACGCCGCACATCATCCGGGATCCCATCGACGCCGGCCAGCGTCCCGCCGGCCGCCACCTTACGCATCAACGCCTCACTATAAAACCCGCGTTTCCGCGCAAGGTGCTCAAAGTAAGCGTGCGTCTCCGGCGGCGCTCCTTCCCCCAGGTCGCTGCGCACGTATGACAGCGCGAAAAGAGGCTCTATGCCGGACGAACACGACGCGATAATCGACAGCGTTCCCGTCGGCGCGATCGTCGTCACGGTACCGTTTCGGGGCGGATCGGCGTCCCCTTTGCAGACGCTTCTGTCCAGATACGGAAACGGCCCGCGCAGCGCGGCCAACGCCTTGGATTTTTCGCGCGCTCGCTTATGGATGAACGCCATCACGGCATCCGCCGTCGCAACCCCCTCGTCGCTGTCATACGGAATGCCGAGCATAAACAGCATATCGGCAAAGCCCATTACGCCAAGACCAATCTTTCGCGTACCCAGGGACATTTCCCGTATCGCGTCCAGCGGGTATCTGTTCGCCTCGATGACATTGTCGAGGAAATGCACGGCGTCGTCGACGACATCGCCGAGCAGTTCATAGTCGATCGAATACACACCGCTTGCATCGCGAAGCATTTTTGACAGGTTGATCGAGCCCAGGTTGCAGCTCTCAAACGGCAAAAGCGGCTGCTCTCCGCACGGGTTCGTCGCCTCGATTTGACCGATCTCGGGGACAATATTATCCCTGTTCAGCCGATCCAAAAAGACAATGCCCGGCTCTCCGTTCTTCCATGCCATCTCGACGATCAAGTCAAACAGCTCGCGCGCGTTCTCCCGCCCCGCCTCCTCGCCGGTGCGCGGATCGCGCAGCGGGAAATCCGCGCCCTTTTCGGCGGCTTCCATAAAGGCTTCCGTTATGCCCACCGAAAGATTAAAATTGTTGATTTCCTTTGAATCCTGCTTGCAGCCAATAAACGCCCGGATATCCGGATGATCGACGCGGAGCAGCCCCATGTTGGCCCCGCGCCGCGTGCCTCCCTGCTTGATGGCCTCGGTAGCCGCGTTAAACACCTTCATAAAGCTGACCGGGCCGGACGCGACGCCGCCGCTGGACCGCACAGCCGATCCTTCCTGGCGAAGACGTGAAAAAGAAAACCCGGTGCCGCCTCCGCTTTGATGGATCAGCGCCGCGTTTTTAACCGTCTCGAAGATACCGGCCAGGCTATCGTCAATCGGCAGCACAAAACACGCGGCAAGCTGGCCAAGCGGCCTGCCCGCGTTCATTAACGTCGGCGAGTTGGGCAGAAATTGAAGGCCTGTCATTCGCAGGGCGAACCGGTCCGCGACGGCGCGCACGTTCGCGTCGGCGTCAAATTTTAATTCGACCGCGGCAATGGCGTCCGCCACCCTGCGAAACAGCCCCGCAATATCCTCCAGCGGCTTCCCGCGCTCATCCCGGGCAATATAACGCCGCTCCAGCACCCGCATCGCGTTCTCTGAAAACACCAGAACAACACCCCCTGTCAATCTGCCGGTTCAGTATACCGTAATACCGGCGAGAATACAAGGGGATGTATGTACAAAATTTCGCTGTACCAGATGTTGTGTAGCGGAATGCGATCGCTCGCTTCACTCCGTCACGTTTTTTTCCTTGCCACCCGCATCACGGACAACGCGCCGAAAACAAGCGCCGTCAAGACAAGCACACCGATATGTATCCAAGGCGCAATAGCCGTACCGTTCACAAACAGCCGGACGCCCATCTCTTCCTCAAACGCTCCGCGCATGCCGAGCGGCGCGCCCGTGAAACTCTCCGCCAGCGGCCGCGCCATCATGATCTGGCGCATCAGCGCGGAAGCGTGCGAAATAGGAAATGCCTTTACCACCGTCTGCACAGCCGCGGGGAAAATCCCAATCGGCATATAGACGCCGGTAATGAAACCGATCAGCACGCCGCAAATGGTGCTGAGCCCCGCAAACGCGTGACTGGAACCGATGAAACTGACGGCGAAAAACATCATCGAACCGGACGCAAGCACCGAAAGCAGCATCACGGCCAGCAGCTCGAGCACCCTGCCCAGCGGGAGGAGCGTCCCCCCGTTTGCCAAAATATATCCCTCCGCCAGCACAAGCGTCAATATGCTGAGCGCCATGCCGACAAGCAGCGCGCTGAACACATACCCGCCCGTTACGGAACTGCGTCGAAGCGGCGAGGAACGAAAATCCTTCGTTATCTTTTGATCCTCGTCGTCAATAATCCGACCCAGCGCGCCAAGCGTCGTCGTAAACGTACCGGCCGCTATCATGCCCGCCATGATCCAGCTATCCGTCAGGAACCGCGCGCCCTCCATTTCCAGGTCCGCGGTCACCACATTGCCGATAAAAAGCACGTACAGCCCGATGATCATGAACACAGCCATTAACGAGTAAAGCACCGCCGCGCGGTCGCGAAAGAACACTTTAAGGTTCCGAAAAGCTATATTAAACATCACGGACCTCCCTGCCCGTCACATTGATGAACACATCGTCCATCGTGCCGTGAATCACTTCAAAATCGGCGAGCGCGTCCTCCGCCCTGTTTAACAGAGCGAGCGCGTGATCTCTTCCGTTTGACGCGACTTCAAAAACATCGCCGCGCTTTACGAATTGTTCCCCCGCCAACAGCGAAACAAGCGCATCAGGGTCGCTTGGCATCATCCGGACAATATCCTGCGCGTACCGATCCTTTAACGCCAGAGGCGTACCCTTCGCGATGATTTTTCCGTCGTCGATGATGATGATGAAATCGGCGTCCGCGGCTTCTTCCATGTAGTGCGTCGTAAAAAAGACGGTCATGCCCCGTTCCCGTTGCACGGCTGCAATTGTTTCCCATACATTTCGGCGCGTCTGCGGGTCCAGGCCTGTCGTCGGCTCGTCCAGGAAGAGCAATTCCGGCGCGTTGATCAGCGCTCTGGCAATATCCGCCCTTCTGCGCTGTCCCCCGGACAACTTCCTGTACTGCCTGTCCACATAGCTTTCCATGCCCGTCGCCTGTACCGCCTCCGCAACGGCTTTGTTGATCGATTTTTTGTCGCCGGCGTAGAAGCGCGCGCGTACATGCAGGTTTTCCCGCACCGTCAGTCGCCCGTCCAGGACGCCGTCCTGGAATACAACGCCTATCTTGGACCGGATCGCGCCATCCTCACGGCCGAGCCGCAGCCCGGCAATGAGCACTTCCCCGCCGTCGGGCGCCAGCAGCGTCGAAAGCATGTCAATCGTCGTCGACTTTCCCGCGCCGTTTGGGCCGAGAAACGCGAACCGCTTACCCTTCTCCACATAAAAATCAATGCCTTGAACCGCGTGGACAGCGCCAAAGCTCTTCGTAAGGCCCTTTACCTGCACCATTTCTTCCATACGATACCTCCCCGCACGACAGCGTTCAATCAACTATACAACACGTCCGCTATGAAACACAAGCAATACGGAGTTGTAGTTTGATAAGAAATGGATTAGAATATATTCGTATATAACATCGCATGGCGCAGCCGTATGGTGCGGGAAATATGTGAGCACGCGGAAAGAACCGGAAAAAACGCTTGCAATCGGCTGAAGTCCATGATACTATAACGGTTGCGATTGTTCCGAAGGAGGTGAAATGCATTGCCAAACATCAAATCCGCCATGAAGCGCGACAAGGTAAACGCGAAAAAAAACCTGCGCAACCGCATGGTGAAGTCTTCGTTAAAAACGACGCTAAAAAAGTTTGATGCCGCTGTGTCGAGCGACGCCGAGCAGGCTCTGTCCCTGCTGAACAGCTCCTACAGCGCTTTGGATAGGGCCGTGGCGAAGGGCGTCATCCATAAGAACGCCGCGAACAGAAAAAAAGCGCGCCTCGCCAAGCGGCTCGCGAAATCCGCCGTCTGATCTCCCCCGCACATCCGGTTTTCAGCGCCGATTGCCATCGGCGCTTTTTGCGTTGCCGCCATTCCAACAAACTCCCGCCGCGAGTATAATTCGCGGCGGGAGCTGTTTGCGAAGGACCGCGGTTCTCCCGCATCCGCACTGGAATCGGTCAGCGCCGCCAGTCCGTTCAGCCGGGAATCGTACGGCCGATTACCACTTGGCGGGGTCGCGCATATCCACCATGTAGGTCTCGATGTTGTCAAGGTTCACGACCATCGTGCCCGCATCGACGACGTCGTTCTCCGGCAAGGAGCCCTCTGTCACATACTCATACAGATACCGGACGGCATCGTAGCCCATGCGATAGAAGTTTTGGGTCATGGTCGCCTGGATACGGCCGGCGCGAATCTGGTCCAAGGTCTCCTGGATATCGTCGACGCCCATGATAAATATCTGATCCGGTCCGATACCGGCCTCTTCCGCGGCCTTCGCGGCGCCGGCCGCGCCAAATCCGCAGACGTTGATCGCGACGTTCGCGTCCGGGTAGGTTGCCAGGGCGTTCTGATATTCGCTGGTGATATGAAGCTGATCGCTCTTGGTCTCAAGGATCGTGAGCTCCGTCGCGCCGCCGGGGGCTTTCCCAAGCGCTTCGACATAGTTTTCATGAATGGCAATGGCCAGGCCCGCTTCCAGCGCCCAGAGCGCCGTAATATAACGGATCTCCTGGTCGCCCATGGACTCGACGATATACTCGCCGGCAACCCGGCCCAGTTCGCCGCCTGTTCCGACAATCGCGACACGGCCGGAATCCGGCGCGTCTGAGCTCACCAGCGAGAGGGGGATGCCCGCTTCGCTCAGCTTCTGGAACGCCGGGGTCATGCCCGCCGGATTCACGGCCTGCGTGATCACGCCGTCGCTGCCTTCGGCGATCGCCGTTTCCATCAGCATGTTCATCTGGTTGATGTCGTTTGGTGTAGAGGGCTGAACGACGACGGGAATGACCCCGTATTTCGCGCACGCATCCTCAAAACCGTCCTTGGCGACGACCCAGATCTCGTTGGGCACCATGGGGAGCACGAAGGTGAAGGTCAGTTCCTCCTTGGAAGCCGACGCGGGCGCCAAGCCGGCCATCGTCGTAACCAGCAGCAGCATTGAGAGAACC
>Ga0082212_10012702_pt1 | contig 10596 bp, 19 predicted proteins | sample TergutNt197P3_FD_71548 | JGI IMG/M metagenome (GOLD analysis project Ga0082212, IMG submission 71548) | Neocapritermes taracua P3 segment gut microbial communities from Petit-Saut dam, French Guiana - Nt197 P3 | ecosystem: Host-associated > Arthropoda: Insects > Digestive system > Gut ...
GAGAAGAGTTTCATGAAGATCGTGTCACTCGCGCCGGAAGTGCTGTAAGGAGGAGGCCATGCATATTAAAAAAGGCGATACAGTTGTGGTCATCACAGGTAAGGACAAAGGAAAACGCGGCAATGTTTTAAAAGTCTTTTCGGATAAAGGGCGGATAATTGTCGAAGGCGTCAACGTTCAGACAAAGCATCAGAAACAGACCCGAAAAGAACGTTCCGATATCAAGCATATCGAAGGGCCTATAGACGTTTCCAATGTAATGTACTACGATTCGAAATCAAAATCGGGCTCGCGTATCGGATACCGCATGGAAGAAGGCGAAAAAGTACGTTACGCGAAAAAGTCCGGTGAAACAATAGATTAAGGGAGGGAGCAATGACAGCAAGACTATTTGATATATACAGAAAAGAAGCCTTCGGCGCCCTCAGAGAAAAATTCGGGTACGCGAACCCGATGCAGGTGCCGAAGCTTGAAAAAATCACGATCAACATGGGGCTCGGCGAAGCCAAGGACAACGCGAAGCTCATGGAAGGCGCCGTCGAGGAGCTTTCGCTGATCAGCGGACAGCGCTCGGTAGTAACCAAGGCGAAGAAATCCGTCGCGAACTTCAAAGTCCGTACGGGAATGCCGGTCGGGACGAAGGTGACCCTACGCGGGGAAAACATGTACGTCTTCGCGGATAAATTTTTCAATATAGTGCTGCCGCGTGTACGGGACTTTCGCGGAGTATCAAGAAATTCTTTTGACGGACGCGGGAATTACAGTATGGGCTTGAAAGAACAATCCATCTTCCCCGAGATCGTATATGACAGGATCGACAAAGTAAAGGGCATGAATGTCATCTTTACAACAACAGCGAAAACGGATGAAGAGGCTGCCGAACTTCTGCGGCTTCTTGGCATGCCGTTTGAGAGATAGGAGGGAGAAATGGCGAAGACGTCTCTCAAGGTAAAACAGGCTCGCAAACCGAAATACAAAACACGCGCGTATACGCGTTGCAGGATATGCGGAAGGCCGCATTCAGTCCTGAAAAAGTACGGCATTTGCAGGATATGCTTCAGGGAACTCGCGTATAAGGGCGAAATTCCCGGCGTAAAGAAAGCAAGTTGGTAAGGATGACGAGGAGGACAGCATCATGACTATGACAGATCCCGTTGCGGATATGCTTACAAGGATCAGAAACGCAAACACAGCCGGCCACCAAACGGTTGAAGTGCCGGCTTCCAAAATGAAAAAATCCATCGCTTCCATCCTCAAAGAGGAAGGGTATATCGATGATTACGAATTTGTCGAAGACGGAAAGCAGGGCGTTATCAAGATTCAAATGAAATACGCGCCCGGAAAGACTCGGGTTATAAGCCAGCTTCGCCGGATTTCAAAACCGGGCCTGAAAGTTTACGTGAACGCAAATGACGTGCCGCGTGTTCTGGGAGGCCTTGGGATCGCGATCATTTCTACGTCCAAGGGAGTTATAAGCGATAAAGACGCCAGGCGAATCGGAGTCGGCGGCGAAGTAATCTGTTACGTTTGGTAGGAGGGAAAAGGAATGTCTAGAGTTGGAAAAGTTCCGGTAACAATACCTGCCGGCGTAGATGTAAAAATAGACGAGGACAATTTAGTAATGGTAAAAGGCCCGAAAGGCGAGCTTTCAGAACAGATTTCAAAGATAATCACTCTGAAAATCGAAGACGGCGTGCTCTATGTGACGCGTTCCAATGATGAAAAACAGAGCCGTTCACTGCATGGCCTTTCTCGCACGCTTATAGGCAACATGGTAACAGGCGTATCCGAAGGGTTTGAGCGTAAGCTGGAAATCGTCGGCGTCGGATACAAAGCCGACAAACAAGGAAATAAACTTGTACTGAATCTGGGATACTCGCATCCGATCGAGCTGACGGATCCGGAGGGGATTACCACGGAAACGCCGAGCGCTACCGAAATACTGGTGAAAGGTATCAACAAAGCTTTGGTGGGAAACTATGCCGCAATCATTCGGGCATGGAGGCCGCCGGAGCCTTATAAGGGTAAAGGCATACGCTACTCAGGCGAAAAGATTCGCCGTAAGGAAGGAAAAGCCGGCGTGAAGGCAGGCTGAGAAAGGAGCGAAGGAGACTATGTCAAAGGAAAGCAGGAACGATATGCGGCTAAAGCGGCATGAGCGCGTCCGAAAGACTCTTTCGGGAACTTCGTCCAAACCGCGGCTTTGCGTTTACCGCAGCCTGAAAAACATATCTGTCCAACTCATAGACGATGACGCGGGAAAGACGCTTGCGGCGGCTTCGACGCTGGATAAAGACATAAAAGCCAAGGCCAAGTACGGCGGCAACAAGGAAGCCGCGAAACTTGTCGGCGAAAAGATCGCGAAAGCCGCGGTCGCCCTGGGAACCACCGAAGTCGCGTTTGACAGAGGGGGGTTCCTCTACCACGGAAGAGTTAAAGAACTTGCCGACGGCGCGCGTGAAGCCGGCCTTAAGTTTTAACGGAGGAACAAGATATGCAGAAAACAATCGACGCATCAAAACTGGAGATGAAAGAATCCATCGTAAACATCAGGCGGGTAGCAAAGACTGTAAAAGGCGGACGCAATATGCGCTTCTCAGTTACCGTTGTTGTAGGCGACGGGGAAGGCTGTGTCGGAGTAGGTCTCGGCAAAGCCAGAGAGATTCCCGAAGCGGTGCGCAAAGCTATCGAAGATGCGAAGAAAAACCTCATCATGGTTCCGATGGTAGGCACCACGATACCGCACAGAAACCTCGGCGTGTTCGGGGCGGGAAGGGTGCTTCTTATGCCGGGCGCGCAGGGAACGGGCGTTATCGCCGGGTCTTCGGTCCGTACAGTACTCGAACTCGCGGGAGTGAAAGACGTAAGGGCGAAGTCGATTGGTTCAAATAACGCGGGCAATATGGCCTACGCGACGATCGAAGGCCTCAAAGGCCTCAAGACTGTTGAGGAAGTGAGCAGGCTTCGCGGAAAGACTAAAGAAGAAATCCTTGGATAGTTCAAAACTGAAAATGAGGAATCAAGATGGCTAAGATAAAAATAACATTAACAAAAAGTCCCATAGGCGCGCAGCCAAGGCAGCGCAGAGTGGTAGAAGCGCTGGGGCTTCGCAAGATGAATCAGACGGTAGAACTTGAGGATTCGCCGGCAACACGCGGAGCGATCAAAAAAATATCGCACCTTGTAACGGTTTCCGAAGTCTAGAGGAGGAAATGAGCGGAATGAAACTTCATGAACTTAAAGCCGTACCCGGCTCAAGGAAGGCTCCGAAGCGCAAAGGCAGAGGAACCGCGACCGGTCAGGGAAAAACGGCCGGGCGCGGTATGAACGGGCAGAACTCGCGCAGCGGAGGCGGTGTCAGACTCGGCTTCGAAGGCGGGCAGATGCCTCTTTATCGGCGTATCCCCAAAAGAGGCTTTACAAATATTTGGCGCAAGGAACCTGCGATAATAAATATCGGCGATCTCAATGCTTTTGAGGAAGGTTCCGAAGTAACGGCGGAAGCTCTGAAGGAAAAGGGCCTGATCAAAAAGGCGGACAACGGGCTGAAGGTACTCGGCGACGGTAAGCTTGATAAAAAGCTTGTCATCAAAGCGAATAAATTCAGCAAGTCTGCTGCCGAAGCGATCGAGAAGGCCGGCGGGAAAGCCGAGGTAATATAATATGGCAATGTTTGAGACACTGGGAAAGGCTTGGAAAATTCCCGACATCAGAAGGAAGATAGTATTCACCCTTCTGATGCTTGTAGTTTTCAGGCTCGGTTCGAATATTCCCGTACCCGGTATTGACAGAGCCGTACTGGCCGAGGCCTTTTCCGGGCAGGGGCTGTTTGAACTATTCGACTTATTCTCCGGAGGTGCGTTCCAAAACTTTACGATATTCGCGCTGTCTATCACGCCCTATATCACAGCTTCGATCATCATCAACCTATTGACCATCGCGGTTCCTTACCTTGAAAACCTCGCGAAGGAAGGTGTTGAGGGCCGAAAGAAGATGACGCAGATCACCAGGTATCTTACCGTAGTCCTCGCGCTTCTGCAGGCGGTCGGATTTACGCTCGGTCTTTTCCGGAATGCCCTTCACAACAGAAACGATGTCTTTATGACTATAGTTATCATATGTACTCTGACGGCCGGCACGGCGTTCCTTATGTGGCTCGGCGAACAGATCAACGAGTACGGTATCGGTAACGGAATCAGCCTTATTATCTTTGCCGGTATTATTACCCGGGCGCCTTCAATGGTCAACTCAGCGCTCGTAAGCTACCGGGCGGGAACGGTCTCATTCATTTCACTGCTTCTTTTCTGTGTATTCGCGCTCGCTGTAATTGTCGGCGTCGTATTGATTCAGCAGGGTCAGCGCCGCATACCGGTGCAATACGCGAAACGCGTAGTCGGCCGCAAAATGTACGGCGGCCAAAACACGCATATTCCGATCAAGGTAAATCAGGCGGGAGTTATCCCTGTCATCTTCGGGCTGTCGATCATGCAGTTTCCCCTTACGATTACTTATTTCTTTCCGGGAGGTGAATTTGAGGCGTTCGTCAACAAGTGGATTTCCCCTCAAGGCGACCCCGGAGTATGGATCTATGTAGCGATAGACGCGATCCTGATAATGTTCTTCACTTATTTCTACACAGCCATCACTTTTAACCCTGTCGACGTAGCCGAAAACATGCGGGCAAACGGCGGTTTTGTGCCGGGCATAAGGCCCGGCAGGCCTACGATCGAATATCTCAACAATGTGATGATGCGGGTCACTTTTGTCGGTGCGGTGTTCCTCGCCGTAATAGCGTCGATGCCGACTCTGATACAGCAGTTTACAGCTCTTCAGATATCATTTGGCGGTACTGCCCTTCTAATTGTGGTGGGCGTCGCGCTTGACACTATGAAGCAGATAGAAAACCAGATGGTAATGCGAAATTACGGAGGATTCTTATAATGCCAAGAATTATGCTTTTAGGCCCTCCGGGATCAGGGAAAGGTACGCAAGCCGAGAGAATCAAAGAAGTTCTCGATATTCCGGCCATTTCATCAGGTGTCGCCCTCAGGGAAAACCTTGAAGCCGGCACCCCTCTCGGGTTGGAAGCAAAACGGTATATGGAAGCCGGAGAACTGGTTCCCGACGATATTATCATCGCGTTCGTAAAGGACCTGATTGAAAAGGCGTCCGAAAAAAATGGATTTCTGCTTGACGGGTTTCCCAGGACTATCGCGCAGGCGGCCGCGCTCGATGTTTATCTGGAGGAAGAAAACATTCTGCTCGACAAAGTCTTTTATCTGAATGTTCCGAAGGAAGTGCTGCTGAATAGGATCGCCCACAGACGGTTTGTTCAGGAAAGCGAGGGAAAGACTCTCAGGAAAGACGACGATCCCGAAACAGCGGAAAAAAGGATCGATGTGTACAACGAGCTGACAAAACCGCTTGTCGATTACTACAGGGAAAAAGGGATTTTGGTAGAAATCGACGGCGTCACAGACATCGAAACACAGCACAGGCAAATCATTGATGCCTTAAAGGGCGAATGATCAAAATTAAGACGGACAAACAAATCGGCCTTATGGCCGAGTCCGGAAAAATTACAGGAAGTATCCTGCATGAGCTGAAGGGAATGATACGTCCGGGAATTAGTACCGGAGATATCGATCGTTTCGTAGAGGAGTCGATTCTGCGGGCGGGCATGGTACCTACGTTCAAAGGATATGGCGGGTTTCCCGCCAGCGCTTGCGTTTCAGTCAACGAGGAACTCGTACACGGGATTCCGAGTGATGAAAGGATACTGGAAGACGGCGATATCGTTTCGGTCGATATCGGCGCCACCAACGAAGGCTGGGTGAGCGACGCGGCGAGGACATACGCGGTCGGAGAGATATCGGATACGGCCGCGCGGCTTATCCGGACGGCGGAAGAGAGTTTTTTTGAAGGCCTGAAATATTGCCGGGTCGGCTGCAGGCTGACGGATATCAGCCACGCGATCCAGGCCTGTATTGAAAAAGAAGGGTTTTCGGTGGTGCTCGACTATGTCGGCCACGGTATCGGAAGAGACATGCACGAGGGTCCGCAGGTAAAAAACTACGGAGATCCCGGCGAAGGCCCTTTACTTGCGAAAGGTATGGCGCTGGCGATAGAGCCGATGCTCAACGAAGGCGTAAGCGACGTTAAAATTTTAGACAATAAATGGACAGTAGTAACAGCAGACGGTAAATTGGCAGGGCACTATGAAAACACTGTGATTATCACCGACGGAGAGCCGCTGGTCATCACGCTGGATGAAAGGGACAAATAGCGTATGGCAAAAAAGGACGTAATAGAGGTAGAGGGAAAGGTCATCGAATCCCAACCGAACGCGATGTTCATTGTGGAACTCGACAACGGGCATCGGGTGCAGGCGCATATTTCGGGGAAGATCAGAATGAACTTTATCCGTATCCTGCCGGGAGACCGGGTAAGGATGGAACTCTCGCCTTACGATCTTACGAAGGGCAGAATTACCTGGCGGGACAAGTAGCGTCTCCGCCTTGCGATAGCAGGTAAATTATAGTAAAATAACAGTTTGCGCGATCAAATCGTGTATACAGTAGAAGGCGAGTCAGAGGGAGGTACGAAATGAAAGTCAGGGCATCGATAAAACCGATTTGCGAAAAATGCAAGATCATAAAACGCAACGGCAAAGTGATGGTTATTTGCGAAAATCCCAAGCACAAACAGCGTCAGGGTTAGGACTGTATCGGATCGAAAAATCAGACAGCCGGGCGGCTGATACTCACGTCGGACGACGCAGGTATCCCGGAAGGTCTTTAATAGATAGACGGAAAGTAATAAAGGAGGATAGTCAATGGCACGTATTGCAGGTGTCGATTTACCAAGAGAAAAGAGGATCGAGATAGGGCTCACCTATATATTCGGTATAGGGCGTACAACATCGAAGGAGATTCTCGCGAAAGCCGGGGTAGACCCCGATATACGGGTAAGGGATCTGTCGGAGGAAGACGCCGGCAAGATCAGAAAAATCATTGATTCTGATTACAGTGTAGAAGGAGACCTCAGAAGAGACGTCAGCCTGAACATCAAAAGACTGATGGAAATCGGCTGTTACCGGGGGATTCGTCACAGAAGGGGGCTTCCGGTTCGCGGCCAAAACACGAAGACCAACGCCAGGACACGCAAGGGTCCCAAGAAAACGGTCGGAAGAAAGAAAAAGAGTACTTGATCCAAGGAGGTTGAAATACAATGGCAACAGCCAAAAAAGGTACGGTAAGGAAAAAGAAAAAAGAACGCAAGAATATAGAACGCGGCCAGGCGCATATCCAGGCTTCGTTCAACAATACGCTTGTTACACTCACCGATCAGAGCGGGAACGCGATTTCATGGTCAAGCGCGGGTTCGCTGGGCTTCAAAGGGTCGCGCAAGTCGACGCCCTTCGCGGCGCAGATGGCTTCGGAAGCCGCTGCCAAGGCCGCGATGGAGCATGGGCTGAAAAATGTAGAAGTTTATGTTAAGGGACCCGGGTCCGGCCGTGAAGCGGCAATCCGGGCGCTCCAAACGGCAGGTCTCGAAATCACCATGATAAAAGACATTACGCCTATTCCGCACAACGGATGCAGGCCGCCGAAGAGAAGACGCGTATAAGGAGGTATGGCGTGGCAAGATATACGGATGCATCCTGTAAGCTGTGCAGAAGGGAAGCGCAAAAGCTTTTCCTGAAAGGTGATCGTTGTTATTCGCAAAAATGCGCTCTTGAGCGGAGGGCATATCCTCCGGGACAACATGGCCAGGGGAGAAAAAAGACTTCAGACTACGGCTTACAGCTTAGAGAAAAACAAAAGGCAAAACGTTTTTACGGAATGCTTGAAAAACAATTCCACAACACATTTCTGAAGGCCGCAAAGAAAAAAGGCATCACGGGTGAAAATCTGCTGATTATGCTTGAAACCCGTCTTGACAATGTAGTATTTCGTATGGGTTTCGCGTCGTCCCGTAAAGAAGCGCGGCAGCTCGTCAACCATGGGCATTTCACTATCAATGGGAAAAAAGCAGACATTCCTTCATTGAATGTTACGCCGGGGTCATTGATTGCCGTAAAAAAACGCAGTCATAAATCGCCCAGATTTGAAGAAATTAAAGAAATGCAGATCAGCGTTCCAACATGGATAAGTGTCGATGTTTCCAAACTTGAAGGGACGGTATTGACCCTTCCGAGACGTGAAGAAATCGATACGCCCATCGCTGAACACCTTATCGTCGAGCTCTATTCGAAGTAGGGACAAGGAGGAAGGATAGTGAATCAGCAAATCGACAGACCAACTATAGAAATCATTTCAGACGAAAAGGAAGAGACATACGGAAAGTTTGTTATAGAGCCGCTTGAGCGCGGTTACGGCACGACTTTAGGAAACAGCCTGAGACGGATACTATTGAGCTCGCTTCCGGGCAGCGCTGTAATAAGTATCAAAATCGACGGTATCATGCACGAGTTCTCGACGATACCCGGAGTGAAGGAAGACGTTACTGAAATCGTCTTGAATCTGAAGAGACTTGCTGTGCGTGTTAATTCCGATGACGAGAAGACTGTGATAATTGATGTAAAAGGTCCGATGGAAGTCACTGCCGCGGATATTAAAACAAGCGCGGACGTCGAGATTTTCAACGGAGATCTGCATATCGCGACTCTTGAAGAAGGAGCTTCGCTTTATATGGAAATATATCTTTCCAAAGGAAGAGGATATGTTACGGCGGATCAGAATAAGACAGAGGCGACGCCGATCGGCGTCATCCCTGTTGACTCCATCTATACGCCCGTCACGAAAGTCAACTATTCGGTAGAAAACACGCGTGTCGGACAGGTCACGGACTATGACAAACTGACTTTTGAGATTTGGACGGACGGGAGCATATCACCTATCGAGAGCGTTGCCATCGGAGCGCGTATCATGCGCGAGCATCTGGACCTCTTTATCGGCCTCTATGACAATGCCGATGATATAGGCGATATTATGGTCGAAAAAAGCGAAGACCAAAAGGTTCGTACTTCGGAAATGCCGATCGAAGACCTCGAGCTTTCGGTAAGATCTTTCAATTGCCTGAAGCGCGCCAATATTAACACGGTTGAAAATCTGATCAATAAATCCGAGAGCGATATGATGAATGTCCGGAATCTCGGACGCAAATCGCTTGAAGAAATCAAAGTAAAACTGGACGAGCTCGGACTCGGGCTTAAAGACAGCGACGATTAAACACGGAGGGAAACGAAATGCCGGGATATAGAAAACTAGGCAGAGACTCAGCGCACAGAAAAGCGATGCTGAGAAATCTCGTTACAGATCTTCTCCGCGAAGGCCGAATTACAACGACGGAAATGCGCGCAAAAGAAGCAAGGCGTATGGCCGAAAAAATGATTACACTCGGAAAACGCGGCGATTTGCACGCGCGGCGTCAGGCGCTTGCGTATATTTTTGACGAAGATGTCGTTAAAAAACTGTTCGACGAGATCGCACCGGACTATGAAGACCGCCAAGGGGGATATACAAGGATTCTGAAGCTTGGGCCGCGCCGCGGCGACGGGGCGGAAGAAGTCTACCTCGAGCTGGTAAAATAGCGGACAGCTGTGATAATTTGTGGATGCTATGGAGGAGCTCTCGAACAGACACTCCGATAACGACAGTATAATCAGGATAAATGATCTCGTTTTCGATTATCAGACCGACGAAGGCGGTGTTCGTGCGCTTGACAGGATCGGGCTTGCTATTGAAAAAGGGACCTTTACTTCTATAATAGGCCGTAACGGCAGCGGAAAATCAACCCTAGCGAAAACAATCAACGCGCTTCTTGTACCAACTGAAGGGTGCGTAATCGTCGGCGGATATGATACCAGAGAAGAGGAATACATCTGGGATATCCGGCGTATGGCGGGAATGGTTTTCCAAAATCCGGACAATCAGCTTGTCAGCGCGGTTGTCGAAGACGACGTCGCCTTTGGCCCGGAAAATCTCGGCCTCCCCCGTGAAGAAATCATCGACCGGATCCGTATCTCACTTGAGTCGGTAGATATGTATGATCACCGGAAGATGGCGCCGCATCTGTTGTCGGGCGGGCAAAAACAGCGCGTCGCGATAGCGGGGGTCATCGCGATGAAACCGGAAATCATCATTTTCGATGAGCCTACGGCTATGCTGGATCCTGAGGGCAGAGGCGAAGTACTGGAGATTGCCGCGAAGCTTCACAAAGAAGGCGCTACAGTACTGCTCATCACGCATTTCATGGAAGAAACGATCTCCAGTGACCGCGTCATCATCATGGATAAGGGGGCAATTCGTATCGACGGCAGCCCGCGTGAAGTTTTTTCAAAGGCTGAAGAAATCAGAAAGCTCGGGCTCAAGCTCCCGTTTGCGGTCGACATGGCGGACGCTCTCCGCAGGGAAGGTTTTTTACCCCCGGGCGGGCAAATACTAACGGAAGAAGAGTTGGCGGAGGCGGTGCTGGCACACACCGGGAGCGAAACGACAGAACTCCGCGCGAGAACGTCATTGGCCGAAGGTCTCGACCAAGAGCTTCCCCCAGGCAAGCCGATTATCGTCGCCGATCACCTCTCGCACATTT
>Ga0082212_10012703_pt1 | contig 10596 bp, 9 predicted proteins | sample TergutNt197P3_FD_71548 | JGI IMG/M metagenome (GOLD analysis project Ga0082212, IMG submission 71548) | Neocapritermes taracua P3 segment gut microbial communities from Petit-Saut dam, French Guiana - Nt197 P3 | ecosystem: Host-associated > Arthropoda: Insects > Digestive system > Gut ...
GATGGCATGCTATTTGAGCCGGCCACGCGACTTTTCATGCGAATCAGAGTGCAGCCACGGCGCCCCGTGAACTGTATCGAATCCCTGTTTCGCAGGGAAAGCCGACCGCCTAACAGGGAAAGGCGGTCGGCTTATGGAGGAAGGCAATTGGCAGCGGATCTAGGATTCGAACCCAGACAAACAGAGTCAGAGTCTGTCGTGCTACCTTTACACAAATCCGCTAAGTTCATTCGCGTCCGCGCAAACATACGCAGAAGATACCGCTCGCTGCCTGCCAATATACTCAGCGCAGTTCACACCGACAGTCGCGCATCGCGCATTACAACACGCAAAAGAGATTATAGCCCCGCGTTCCTTTCGTTGTCAAGGTTTTTTTCCAGATATGACGCCGCAAGCATAATACCGAGCCTGCCCGACTCGAACGTCAGCCCGCCCTGGAGATAGGCGCAGTACGGTTCGCGCATCGGCCCGTCCGCCGACAGTTCTATCGACGCGCCCTGGATGAACGACCCCGCCGCCATAATGACCGGGTGGTCGTACCCGGGCATGTCCCACGCCACAGGCGTTACGAACGAGTCGACAGGCGCGCCGGCCTGTATGCCCTTGCAGAAACTCTCCACCGCGCTTGCCGCGCCGAGTTTTACCATCTGCACTATATCGGAACGCGGCTCGTCAAACGACGGCGACGTCTCATACCCCAGAAGCTCAAATAAGCGCGCGCAGAAAACTACCGTCTTCATAGCTTGCGCCACCGTATGCGGCGCCATTAACAGCCCCTGGTATAACAGCCTGTTGATCCCCAGCGTCGCGCCGCATTCCCCGCCGACGCCGGGAGACGTGAGCCTGTACGCGGCGGCTTCGACAAGATCCTCTCTCCCCGCCACATACCCGCCGGTCGGGGCAAGCCCGCCCCCGGGGTTCTTGATCAGCGACCCCGCGACAAGATCGGCGCCGGCGTCCCCGGGTTCATCAGTCTCGACAAACTCGCCGTAGCAGTTGTCGACGATAACGGCGATACCCGGGTCGAGACTATGCACGGCGCCGCAAATCTCCCCTATTTCCTTTACGGACAAAGCCCGCCTCTCGGAATAACCGCGCGATCTCTGGACAAAAACGGCGCCGACGTTGTTCCCTCCGCGTATCGCCGCCGCTATCGCTTCATGATCCGGCCGTCCGTCGCCGCAAAGCTCTATCTGGGAATAGCTTATTCCGTACTCCTTCAGCGACCCCCTGTATCCGCCGGACGTCCCGATAGCGCCCCTGATCGTATCGTACGGCGCCCCCGTCACCGACAAAAGCGTCTGCCCGGGGCGCAGCGCCGCGAACAACGCCGCCGTTATCGCGTGCGTGCCGTTAACGAACCCCGCGCGCGCGATCGCGCCGGGCGTCCCCATGACGTCGGCGAAGACGCGGTCAAGCGTTTCCCGCCCTTTGTCATTGTATCCGTAGCCGGTCGTACCGGCAAAACAGTTCTCCGAAACGCGGTGCAGACGAAACGCGAACAGGACTTTTTCCGTGTTCGCCAGGGCGACTTCGTCTATGTGTCTGAACCGTTCTTCGACGTCGCCCGCTGCGAGCGCAGAAAGCCGCTTCACCTTATCGGAAATCTCAAAAAGCTTCATCAGCGCTGTACTCCCATCTCTTCGAGGAAGAGCGCTGCAAGTCTATATACTGCTTCCAGATCCGAGCGCTTGGCGACGCACGACGGCGAATGCAGGTTTCTCACCGGCGCCGCTATCCCCGCCGTCTTTACTCCCGCCCGCGACCTCTGGATAGCCGCCGCGTCTGTGCCTCCCGAAACGACGTTTTTTGTCTGCCACATAATGTCGTTTCTGTCCGCGAGACCGGTCAATACGCCGAAAAGCTCCCTGCTATAAATCGTACCGCCGTCCATAAAGGGTATTACTACTCCGCCGCCCGTCCTGCAAACTTTCTTATTCACGGGAACCGACGGCATATCGGCGGCGGTCGTCGCTTCTATTATCAGCGCGACGTCCGGGGACGCCCGATGGGCGGCGGTGTACGCGCCGCGCGTACCTACTTCCTCCTGCACGGTGAACGCGAAAAGGCAGTCGACCGGCAGATCAGACCTTATCAGCTCAATCAGTATCGCGCAGCCAAATCTGTCGTCTATCGCCTTCGCCTTGATGAACCCGTCGCCGAACTCGCGTATCCCGGCGTCGAACGCTCCGGTATCGCCCGGCGATACAAGTTTTTCAGCCTCTTCCCTGCTTCTCGCGCCGATATCTATATACATATCGTCCGTTTCAAGAGCTTTTTCACGGTCTTTACCCTTGGTAAAGTGTATGGCCTTGCAGCCAATCACACCGGGAACGCGCTGTTTTCCGATAGTCGTGTTTTTCCCGACGACTACTCGATTATCGACCCCTCCCGCCATAGCGAATTTCAGATATCCGTCGTCCGTTACGCTTGTGACTATCACGCCCACTTCGTCCATATGCGCGCAAAGCATCAGTTTTTTTGCGGGCGTGACGGCGCCTTTCTTAAAAACGACCACGTTGCCCATGACGTCTGTGGTCACATCGTCCGCGTACGCGCGGACGCGGTCTATAATATAGTCCCGCGCCTCGTACTCGCTCCCGGAAACTCCGCTCAACGCGCAAAGCGCCTTTAGTTCATCAATCAGCATATCAGTCCACCCCTAACCCCGCGCGCCGTTCGGCGCGTTAACGGCGCATTCACGCAGAAGCCGCGCCGCGCTCTCTATGTCTTCAAGCGAAACCACCTCGTTGGCGCTATGCATATACTTCAGCGGGATACCAAGGATCGCCGTGGCTATCCCCTCACGCGATATTTGAATTGCGCGCGCGTTCGTGCCGCTGTCCCCGCCGGGTTCGACGTCGATCTGGAACTTTATGTCTTTTTCACGCGCCAGGCGGACAGCCGTTTCCGCAAGTTCCGCGTTGATATTGGGGCCGCGGCTGATGATCACGCCGCCCCCCAGCTCATCGCTGACCTCCGCCGGCTTCGAGTCAGGTGTTTTCGCGTGTCCAACGTCGACGACATAGCAAACGTCCGGATGAATAGCGTAGACACCCGGCGCCGCTCCGCGCGTTCCGACTTCTTCCTGCACGCTCGCCATTACATACAGGTCGACGCCGAGCCGGGCGTCTTTAAGCATTTCGAGCGCTCTGATAATAGCCGCGATCCCTGCGCGGTCGTCAAGCGCTTTCCCGCACACCCCGTTCTCTCCGAATCGGCGCGCGCCGCAGTCCATCACGCCGGGCGTACCCGGCGGAATCGCGCCGACCGCTTCCTCCTGCGTCATCCCGACGTCAATGAACATATCTTCGATCTTTATATTCTTTTCTGAATCCTCTTTTTTCAGGACATGTGGCGGCATCGCGCAAACCACGCCGTATAGGGGCGGATCGGTCATTATCGCGACGCCGGACGCGGGCAGCATTCTCGCGTCAAGGCCGCCAAGCGGGGCAAAGCGCAAAAATCCTTCCTCAGCGCCTGTTACGACCAGGCCGATCTCATCAATATGCGCGTCGAACATCATCTTGCGCGCGCCTTCCAATCCGCACCGGCGAACGCCGATCACATTCCCGATAACGTCGATCCGCGTTTCGTCCATATAGGGTTCGAACAAGCTTTTTACGTGCTCCGCCGCACGCTCCTCGAATCCTGACGGCCCCGGGATCGAGCACAACTCTATCAGCAAATCAGCAATGTCCATCGCTAAACCAACCCCCTCACTATTTTTTTTCGCATGCGAGTATAACAACTCCCCGCGCTTACTACCATGTGACCCACGTTTCTTCGCCTGAAGAAAGCTCGCTTCTGCCGCTCCGGCTCATCAGATCCTTCATGGCTTCCCGCGGGTCTTTCGCTTCATACAGCACTTTATACGCTTCGCCGCATATCGGCATCTCCACGCCGGTCGCGCCGGACAGCTCGCGCGCGGCTTTCGCCGCGTAATAGCCCTCGACGACCGCGCCGACCTCGTTCATCGCTTCCTGTACAGGTACGCCCTTACCTATGAGTATCCCGGCTCTGCGGTTTCGCGAATGGCGCGACATACAAGTCACGATCAAGTCGCCCAGCCCCGCAAGCCCCGCGAGAGTTTCCTTCCTCCCGCCCATCCTGACGCACAGCTCCGCCATCTCCGCCAGACCCCGCGTCATAAGCATCGCAGCGGTATTGTCTCCGAACCCCAGCCCGTCGCAGACGCCCGCGCACAGCGCGATGACGTTTTTCAAGGCGGCGCCAAGCTCGACCCCGATCACGTCGGTCGAGGTATAAACGCGAAAATACTCATTCATCAGCAGCTTCTGCACACGTTCCGCGATTACGACGTCGCTTGACGCGGCGACGCACGCCGTAGGAATCCGCCGGGCTACCTCCTCCGCGTGCGTTGGGCCTGAAACAGCCGCTATGGCAATATCATCGCCGAGCGTCTCTCTGATTATTCCTGTAAATAAACCGGACGAGTCCTTCTCTATCCCTTTCGACATGCAAACAATGACCGCCCCGTCTTCAAGTATCCCCTTAAGCTCCCGTACCGTATCACGCACAGCATAAGACGGCACGGCGACCACGACGCCTTCCGCGCCGCGCGCCGCGTCCCGCGCGTTCGTCCTGATATCAATATCTTCCGGAATCCTGACGCCGTCGAGCAACGGGTTTATACGGGTTTTACGAAGGACCGCGGCTTCATCGTCAAACTTCGACCAAATCGTAACTTCATGGCCGTTGTCGCGCAGAAGCAGCGCTATCGCCGTACCCCACGCGCCGCTGCCGAAAACCGACATTTTCATAAGCGGAAGCCTCCCGTCATACCCATATGCCTTCGCTAATCAGCGAGACGTCTGAAGTCGTAACCGCGATCCGTATAGGCAGTTTAACGCTAAGCCCTATTGGCGGATCTTGAATTTCGACTCTTCGCCCCTGACAAGCCTCCTGATGTTCGGGGAGTGCCTCGCTATGATAAGCAGCGAACACATAAGCATGGCCGTGAACTCCCATACGCCGCCTATACCGAACGCGGCGATCGTGACCGGAAAAGTCGCTCCCCCGACCATCGCTCCGAGAGAAACATACCGCGTCATAGCGGTCACAATAAGGAACATCCCCCAACCGATGATCGCCATCCGCCAATCCATGAGGATCACGACAGCCCCGGCCGCCATCACGCCCTTCCCGCCCCTGAACTTGTAAAATACAGGGAAGCAATGCCCCAGCATGACGAAGAATCCCGAGATCGCGCGGCCGAGCACGGTCATATCATAGTATTTCGCGAAAAGCCACCACCCCAGCAGGACGGGCGCCACCGTTTTAGCGACGTCGATCGCGACGACCATAAGCGCTCCGCCTTTTCCGAACACGCGGTAGAAGTTCGTAAGCCCCGGATTACCGCTGCCCAGTTCCCGGATATCCTTGCGGTACAGGATCCTGGCAGTTATGATCGCTCCGTTGACGCTCCCGAGCACATAAGCCGGCGCAACCGACGCCAGCAACACCAGAAAGAGTTTCATACCAACCTCCATCTCAAATGTTTCCTCACACGGCGCTTAATGGATGGAGGTACACGCATTTTGTACGCGTTTGATATGTCTTCTCACGCTAACCTCCATCTTGATCCCCTTTAGTTCTCGTTCCGCTGCCTGATAACCATCCGGACCGGCGTCCCTTCCAACCCGAAGACGCTCCTTATCTGGTTTTCAATGTATCTTATGTAAGAGAAATGAAAAAGCTCCGCATCGTTGCAAAAACACACAAACGTAGGCGGGCGGACGCCGGCTTGCGTCATGTAGTATATCTTCAGCCTGCGGCCCTTGTCCGACGGCGGCTGAACGCGCGCGGTCGCGTCGGCAAGCAGACCGTTCAGAGTTCCCGTCGTTATCCGCATCGACGCCTGATCGTTGACGAAGTTGATCAGCTCGAACAGCCTGTCGACCCTTTGCCCTGTCAGCGCCGATATGAACAGAACCGGCGCGTACGCCATGAAGCTCAGGTCGCGCAGTACGTCGCGCCTCATTTTCTCCATGGTGTTCGTCTCTTTTTCTATCAGATCCCACTTGTTGACAACTATAATACTGGCTTTTCCCGCCTCGTGCGCAAGCCCGGCTACCTTCGTATCCTGTTCCGTAACGCCGTCGCGGGCGTCGAGCATAATGATACAGACGTCCGAACGCTCGATAGCCAATTGCGCGCGCAATATGCTGTATTTCTCAATATTTCCGCTTATTTTTGATCTGCGCCTAATTCCCGCCGTGTCGATAAAAACGTACTTGCCGTGTTCGTTTTCGAACTGCGTGTCGATGGCGTCCCTAGTCGTCCCCGCGACTTCGCTCACGATGACGCGCGTTTCTCCCAGTATTTTGTTTATGAGCGACGACTTGCCGGCGTTGGGTTTCCCGATCACGGCGACGCGAACCGCGTCGTCCTCTTCGTCGTCAAGGGTCTCCGGCCGGAAGAGTCTCACGATTTCATCCAACAGATCGCCCGAACCGTGTCCGTGTATGGCCGATACCGGAACGGGGTCGCCAAGGCCGAGCGAATAAAACTCAAATATATCCGGGTTGGAGGAACCTGTGGAGTCCATCTTATTGACGGCCAGCAGCACGGGCTTCCCCGATTTCAGCAGTATCGTCGAGACTTCCTCATCGGAGGCCGTGACGCCCGCGGTAATGTCAGTTACGAAGACTATGACGTCCGCCGTTTCGATAGCCAGCAGCGCCTGCTCCCGCATAAAAAGCAGGATCTCCGTGTCGGCCCTCGGCTCGATGCCTCCTGTGTCGACTATATTGAACTCGCGCCCGTTCCAGTCGGACTTTGCGTACAGCCTGTCCCTGGTCACGCCGGGCGTATCTTCAACGATCGCCAGCCGTTTTCCGACAAGCCTGTTGAAGAGAGTCGATTTCCCAACGTTTGGCCGCCCGACTATCGCGACCAGTGGTTTAGCCACATACTCCTCCTTATCCGGCGCGCCCGATGGCGCGCGTCGCTCATGAACCCCCGCGCGCGTACAAGTCGCGCATCGCTCCGCACAGCGGGTCATTTTCCCAAAAACGCGTCCAGAAGGTCGGCGCCGTCCTGTTTAACGACCCTTACCGGGACTCCCAGCTCACGGACAAGCTGCGGCAGCGTGACGTCGTCAAGAAAAACGATATCTCCGCGCCTGAGCATGTTTTCCGGAATCAGAAGCCTTGACCCAAGATCGCGGCCTTTTAGCTGCGAAATAATATCGCCGCCTGTGACGAGTCCCGAGACGGTGACGCCCTCGCCGAAGAACCTGTTTTTGATCGCGTATACTTTTCCGTTTATTCTATCATATTTCGCGGCGGCGATTTTTAAAAGATTTGTTAAATATTTGCAGGCCAGCGTCCCTGTTGCTATGGAAAACGGTTCCCCGGGCGCGGGCGGCGGTTCCCCCGCGTATGGTTTTTCCGCGAACTGTTTTTCGGGGAACGGGCTTTCGTCGTACTGTTTTTCGGGATCCGGGTTTGCCGGGTCGTTCAGCCTGTCCCGGAATTCCGTTATGAGCAGCCGCATCATTCCGACGCCGTTTTCCAGTTGCGGATATCCTTCATAGTATCCGTGCGGCGGGAGTTTCAGCCCCGCCGTTATGTACAGCTCGTCAGCGCAGTAAAACACTCTGGATCCGCGTTTCCTCAAGCACTTGCCGGAGTACGCGTTGACCTGCAATAGTGTCCGCAGCGCAAGTTTTCTGTCGAACGGCTCAAGCTCCGTAAGGCCCTCGCGATGAGCGGTCAGACCGACCGGAACGATGGAAACGCTGTTGACAGCGCGGCCGAGCGCAAAGAGCCCCTCCATCGCTGCTTGCAGCTCCGCGCCGTCGTTTATCCCCGGGCAGCAGACGATCTGGCAGTTGAGCGTTATCCCCGCGGCGGCCAGCTTTTTCAAGGCCCGCGCGCCTTCGGCGGCAAGTTTCGTTCCCAGCATATACGTCCTAAGACGCGGGTCGAGCGTGTGCACCGACACGTTGATCGGGCTTATGCGCAGCTTTATGATCCGCTCAATGTCGCGCCGCGAAAGATTCGTCAGCGTAACATAGTTACCCTGCAAAAACGAGAGGCGCACGTCGTCGTCCTTGTAATACAATGTCTCGCGCATGCCGTCCGGCAGTTGGTCGATAAAGCAGAATATGCACTTGTTCGCGCAGGAACGCTGCTTATCCATAAGCATCGTCCCGAACCCGAGGCCTAAGTCCTCGCCCTCCGGTTTGCGAAGACGCACGAGCTTGATCCTGTCGTCAGCTCCTGTAAGTTCTATCAGCAGACGACCGTCATACGAAAAGTATTTATAATCAAGCACATCGCCGATCGCGTTCCCGTTGATCCTGCGCAAGACGTCCCCCGGCTCGATGATCGTCCGTGACGCCGGGCTCTCGGGCGCGACGCTGATGATAACATTTTCCATGAAAATCCTCGTAACATTTCACGGGGCGCCGCGTCTGTACTCTGATTAGCGTCAAAACGCTTTCTGAGTGTTTCGACGTCCGGCGACAAAAAAAGGCGGGGGCGTCTAAACGCCCCCCCGGAACCAACAACCGCAGCAAGCGCCGCGATGCTTGTATCCCCGCTGCCCCCGGCCTTTAATCAGCGCTCACCCGGTAAAAGCTCATGCTCCTACTTCGCGTCCGTTATATGTCCCGCACGCCTTGCACATTTTATGCGGCAAACGAAGTTCCCCGCATTTCGGGCACTTTATTAGCCCCGGAACCGCCAGTTTCCAGTGCGTAGAACGTCTCTTATCTCTTCTGGCTTTCGATACCTTACTCTTCGGAACAGCCAATTTGAACACCTCCCGCCGTAATATACTTTTAATCAGTCGCCGCTGTTCAAGCGCTGCAGATCCGCTTTCTTTCAGCAGTCGTCAACTACTCGTCGTCCCGCTCGTCCAGAAGCTGCCCGAGAACGGCAAGCCTGGGATCGGTCTCTTCTTTGCAGGAACACGGCCCGTCGTTCAGGTCCGCTCCGCACCTTTCGCACAGCCCGGCGCATTCCTCGCCGCAAAGGAGCCTTTCATCCGTGTCAAGGACAAATTCTGTAACGATTATCTCATCGGCGTCGATCTTGTCTCCCTGTAGGAAGTACGCGTCGGAATCTGTACTGTCCTCTCCTCCTTCAGCGAGATATGCCGATACGCGTTTGTGCACGGGGCGGATAAACTCCTTGAGACATCTTGCGCAGACGCACACGCAGGTCGCGTCTACATTCGCTGAAAACGTCAGCACTCCGGCGCTGTTTACTACGTTTCCGGCCGCCCTTGACGGTTTTGTCACACGGACGATCGACCCGTAAGCCGCGTCCGTCATGTCCGGTTCGAAGTCGAACCAAACCTTACCGCCCGGAACGCCAATTATCTCTCGAAGATCAATAAACATGCCGCCCTCTCACACTCGCCAAAGGATTATACGCTATAAAATATATTGTTGTCAACTGTTTTTTGTGCTATAGTAATTAACTGACACAAAAGCTGTCAGTTAATTACTAGCCGCGCTTGCGCGGCTCGCGAGCAAGCAGGAGCATGCAAATGTTTAGTGGGGTTGTGGGCGCAGCTCACATTAGTAATCAACATTATGAAAGAGTTTATAATAGGACCGAACGACGCCGGGCAGCGCCTCGACAGGTTCGTCGCAAAGGCGGCGCCATTGCTGCCGGCGTCGCTGGCGCAGAAGTACATCCGCCTCAAGCGTATAAAGCTCGGCGGTAAGGGCGCGGATCGCGCGCGGAAGCTGGCTCGCGGCGACGTCATCAGCATGTATGTCAACGACGAGTTTTTTGAAACCCCGACTGCCGGGAACGCGTATCTGAAGATCGGAGACCCCGCGCTCGACATAGTTTATGAAGACGCGAACATTCTGCTGCTCAACAAGCCTGCGGGCATGCTCTGCCACAGCGACGGCGGCGACTTTGCTTCCCTTATTTCAAGGGTGCAAGCCTATCTTTATCAAGGCGGCGAGTGGCGGCCACTCGAAGAAAACGCGTTCGCCCCGGCGCTTTGCAACCGCATCGACAGGAACACGTCCGGCGTCGTCATAGCGGCAAAGAACGCGGAAGCGCTTCGTATTCTGAACGATAAGATAAAAAACCGCGAGACAGATAAATATTATCTCGCCTGCGCGCACGGCGTTCCGGACCCGCCGTCCGGGCTGCTGGAGGGGTACATTTTCAAGGACTCCGTAAAAAACCGCGTTTACGTTGACTCGTCGCGGCGGCCCGGCGCGAAAACCGCAGTGACGGAATATAGGACTTTGGCGTCCGGAAACGGTTTGTCTCTGCTGGAGTGCAGGCTGCTGACAGGGCGGACGCACCAGATCCGCGCGCAGCTCGCCGCCGCCGGCCACCCTCTGCTGGGGGACGGCAAATACGGAGACGGGCGGCTGAATAAGCCCTACGGCGAGCATCGTCAGGCGCTTTGTTCACACAAGATCGTTTTCGCCTTCAAAACGGACGCGGGATCTTTGTCGTACCTCAAGGACAGGGCATTTGCCCTGTCAGACGCGCCCTTTGTAACTAAGTACTTTCCGGGGGTGAAAATATAGTTGTCTGTTCAGGGGGTAGCCCGTTTGCAGAGCTGCGTGGCGTGGTTTTTGTTGTTCGC
>Ga0082212_10012704_pt1 | contig 10596 bp, 5 predicted proteins | sample TergutNt197P3_FD_71548 | JGI IMG/M metagenome (GOLD analysis project Ga0082212, IMG submission 71548) | Neocapritermes taracua P3 segment gut microbial communities from Petit-Saut dam, French Guiana - Nt197 P3 | ecosystem: Host-associated > Arthropoda: Insects > Digestive system > Gut ...
GGTATCGGCAAAAGCGGGGTCTTCGGGATCCCGGTGGATGGGCCAGTTATCCCTATAACGGAAAGGCTCCCGCATATAGGCGTACTCGCCATTGAAGGCGGAACCGCTGACCCGGCTCCAACCTACGGTGCCGTTATGATAGGGGCTGTGCTCCAGCATGACCGGGCAAAGGAAGCCAGCGGCTGTTCTGGGGCGCATAATATAGACGCTGACCCGGTCGCGCAGGCCGTCGCGGTCGGTGTCGCAAGGCACTTCCACATAGACTATTTCGGTGATAGCTTGGGAATAGGTGAAGATCGGCTGGGTATCCCCATCCACTATCCAGTTGGGATACAGTTCCATGTTCTTGTAGATGCCTTTAGCGAAGCCATTGCCGAAAATCAGGAAGGGGATCTCCGGGGTGGGGGCTATGGTCGGAACCACGTTCGGCTGTGCGTAAATATTGGCCGTGTCGAAGCTAAGCGCGGTTTCTATTCTGCCTTCCAGGGCCTCCTTGACCTTGAATTTCAAGGTCACCAGCAAGACGTCCTCATCGCAGGGTTCGCCCACATTCATGTTCATGGCCGGGATGTTGCGGACGGTGATCAGGTTGGGGGATTCTTTTTGGATCTGGCTCATCCAGCCGCTGATGTTCTCGTAACCCATGTATTCGAACAGTTCCGTGTCATAGGCTACCTTGGTTTCCGCCATCGTGTAATTGATGCCGCCCTTGAGCATCACGTTCACATAGAGGTAATCGCCCAGATCAAGCCAGTTCTGATCGGATTCGAACCATACTTTGAAATCGTCGTCCGGCAGCACAAAATCTACGCCTTCGATGATCATCTGATACTCGGGAACTTGTACGTTAATGGTTACATCTTTGTAACCGGGGGCCGAAGCCGTGATGGTGTAGCCCAAATCGGGGAACTGTGTTCCGCCGGGGATCGGGTTATCTACCTGCTTGGAGGGGGTCACATACCAATCGTAGACGCCGCTTGCCACTTCGTATTCCGCAGTCTGTGTTTCCGTGAATACGCCGCTTTCCCGGCCGTTTAAGGAGGCCCAGGTCTGCGCCGAGCTGGGAGCGCCGTAGATCTGCGGGCTCTTGATATCCATTTCCAGCTTCAAGGTGGCGTTGGCGATCGGGTTGCCCGCGCTGTCTTTGACCGTGCCTTTGATGCGCGAAGCGAATTCTTCCGCAAAGGACATATTTTCCATATAGGCGCCGATATGTCTTTCAAACTGCCATAAGCTCGATTCTATGCCCGGGTTCCTGTCTTTGTTCAGCGTCAGCGTGACTGGGCCGTCTTGCGATTTTTCATGCATTTCCCTGGCATAAGGCTTGGAGGTTCCCAGTACCGGGATGGTGATATCGGCTAAGGCTATGGAATTGTTGCCGCTGCTGTAGGCCGAGATCGCCGGGGTATAATGACCGTAGCCGCCGTCGTGGGGGTAATTGCTGGCGCCCACGAACAGTACGGCGACAGCGCCTTTATCCTGCGCGGCTTTCACTATGCGTGTATTATCCACCCCGCCGTTTTGGCTGCGGTGCGTGACCAGTATCTTGCCGGTGAGGTCGCCCAGGGCCTGCGCCTGCGCTACCGTGGCAAAGCTGCCGTTGCTGGGAGCTCCGTATCCCACGGTAAAGGGCGCGCTCATAAAGGCCACTTCGCCGGTGATATCGGCCGGTAAGGAGGTGGCGTTGCCCTGATTGCCCAAGCCGGTGGCGCTGGTGGCGTAGCTTACCAAAAACTCCCGCTCTTCGCCGTAGGCGTTGTTGTAATTAGTGGTGGCGCTGAACTGGTTCGTGCCATTGTAGGCCGGCACGAAGTTCCTGCCGTACTCATACAGGAAGGGCAGCTGCCTCAATGCGCCGAACAGGTAATCCAGGCTTTCGCCGCTATAGGCGTACATAACATTGGTGAATTGATCCGAGTGTAGGTTATAGTAGTTCTGCCGACGTCCCAAATCGTTTAAGGTGACGGTATCCGTGATCCTTACCGGCTCTTCGTTAAGCGAGAAGGCCCAGGGATACAGCACCAGCTGACCAGAGGTATGTCCGCTGATGGCCGAGACTATCATGTTTTCCCGCACCAGCTTGCTGATAGCCTGTGTTTCCGGTTCGCTGTTGGGCGAGGCGCCGCGGAAGGTATTGGAGGCGCCCATGGTGCTGACCGAGCCGTTAAGGCTGCCCCAGCCATAGGCGTAGTTTCTGTTTATATCGATGCCTGTCTGTATATTGCTGGGGTTCCATAAATTGCCGGTGGCCGGGTTGATTAGGCCGGTCATCCTGTTGCGGTTGCCGCGGTAGTTGCCGGGGTTGGTCTGCATATCGTACAGGTTGCCGTCCGGGTTGGTGACCGGGATGAACCAGCAGGTGGTGGAATTCAGCAGATCCGTTACCTGCTGTACTTTGCCGTACTGGGTAATGAGATACCAAACCGTATCCATGCAGCGCTCGTTGCTGGGCCATTCACGGGAGTGGTTGCCGGCAAAATGCAGCGAGGCGGGCCGGCCGTCTTTGCCGCCGGGGTTATTGCTTATTTCCAGCGCCACTATAGGTATCCCTTCAAACGAGGCGCCTACTATATGCTTCTTCACCAGGTGCGGATAGGTGGCGACCAAATAGTTCATGTCGGCGTAATAATCGGTCACCGTGCGGTAGCCTTCGCGATCCGGGAAGCCCCATTTGGGGTGGAAGGATACCTGGCCGCCATCCCTGCCGGCGGTGGCCGGGTCGAGCACCGCGTTGGGGTCGGTGATCAAAGCGGGTATGGCGAGTGGCCCATTGTTGGTGCCGCCGACATTATTGGCCCGTTCCGGCATACCGGGGATGGGGTTGGCGCCACGGTACTGGGTATAGTTAAGGGCGCCGGCCATAGCCTCGAAAGCCGGGGCGTATTGAGGTTTGCCTTCGTCGATGATTTCATAGGCCAAACCGTTTTGCGCCAGATAATCCAGTTCGTCGCCGTGGACGATCAGCGTGAGGATATACTGGTAATCCTCATAATCAAAGTTGATGATGTCAAAACCCGTAGCGTACAGGGCGTCCGCCGCCTCCGCATCGGGCAGCGTTACGGTAACGACCGGGCAATCGCCCGGGTCTATTCCCGCCGCGGATACAGCCGCAAGCGGCACTGCCGTTAAAATTAGGGCCAAAGCCAGCACGAGCATAAGAAGCCTAGTTTTTTGCATGAAATCAATCCTTTCTTTTTAAAAAGCATTTATTAGGCGGAGTAAAAAAATCGACTTGAATAATTACATTATTGACGCGAATAATTACATTATTATAGAAAAATCTACCTCCTCTCTAAGTTCCTCCATAACTCTGTTCCAAAGTAGCTTTGTTGCAATACACCTATGTTGCAATAAGTAATAATAAACAATTCTATTATACTAACAACTCGCATATCCGTCAATAATTATTTTTGAAAACAATTCTTTTGAAAACAATTCTCATGAATTCCTATTACGTACATAATATGGTACTCTCTCTCTGTAATTACGCAATGAAGTACAGAATACTGTACAATATTCTGTACTTCATTCTGCACACTCCATCCTTTACGCACAGGATTCTGTACTTACTCCAAACAAAAAAGCCCCCGCAGGGGCTTTTTTGTTTGTGTATGACTGTTTGTTTTCTATTCTTGGGCGTAGAGACTCAGGTTGGCGGTTACCGGGGTAGCAAAATTCCAGAGCGTTCCGCCGGTAGCCGCGGTGTACCAATCGACATCGAGTATCTGCGGGGCGACGGCGTTGTTATCGACATAGCGGGTTAAAAGGGGTTCGCCGTCTACATAATAATCTATGCGGCGGGCTGTCGGGGCGCCGGTGACGTAGAATATCTTGGTATCGCGCGTTACTTTGCCGGTTTTATTAGCCGCTTCGAAGGTAATAACATGATATGTTTCCGACAGGGCGCTGTCATTCATGACAGCTTTCAGCGCGCCGGTGGCGGAATCATAGTCAAACGCGCGCGGCATACCGTCTACAAAGACGTGTATGCTGCCTTCATCAACATCGCCCGCTACCACCGCGCCGAGGTCCGGCATCCATGTGGCAAAGGCTGCGCCCATCGCGAAATCAGCCGTTACCTGTACAGGTTCGCCCGTGCCCACGGGCGCTTCCGCAAAGTCTTGGATCTCTTGGATGACCCTTAAGGTGTTCTCGCCCATGATCTTCTTGATTTCCGACTTGCGGTAACCGCGCGCCACCATTTCTTCGGTCAAACGATAGTAGTACGAGGCGTTAGGCAGGTCGCTAGGCATGCCGCCGCCGTCAAAGTCGGAACCTAAGCCCACATGGTCTACGCCGATCAGGTTGACCGCGTAATCGATGTGATCCACCAGTTCCTTCAGGTTCCTCTGCCCCGCCGGGCCAAGGTAACCGGAGTAGAAGTTCTGCTGCACTACCCCGCCGGATTCGGCTACGGCTATCAACTGCTCGTCTTTTAAGTTACGGGCGTTAACATATACGCCCCAGCAGTTGGAATGGGAGGCGAATATAGGGGCCTTGCAGTGTTCCACCACGCCCCAGAAGGTGCGGTCGTTCATATGCGAAACGTCTACCGCTATGCCCAAGCGGTTCATTTCCCGGATCACTTCCGCGCCCAGTTCTGTTAAGCCGCCGGTGGAGGCTACGTTGTTGATGTAGCGCTCGTTAATGCCTTCGCCTAAGTCGTTGGAGGTGCTCCAGCATAAGGTGATATAGTTTACCCCCAGGTCTTTGTACTGACGTACCAATTCGATAGCGTTATGCGCTTTCAGCGAATACGCGCCTTCGATAGCCGGAACGCCTACTAACTTGCCGGCTTCGTAGAGCTCCACAATTTGACTGGGTGTAACAGCGACGCCGAAGGTATTCGGGTTTTTGCCTTCCGTCCAGTACAAAGCGTTGAGCAAGGAGAGTATGGTGCTGGCCGGACGGTTCGGGGCGCTGGCGTTGTCGTTGGTGTAGGCGCCGAAGAAGGCTACATCCAAGCCGCCCGCTCTCATTTTAACCAGATCCAGCTGAGCGCTGCTGATGCCCAAGCCGGGGTCCCTGCTGGGCAGGGAGCTTTGCAGCACCTGAGACATGGAATCGTTATGGGTGTCGATGGAGATGATGCTGTAATGCAATTCTAAGGCGTTAATGGGTATCCTCACTTCAACTTCAACACCCTTGCTATTGCTTACAGAGGCAGTGGGATACTCCGGAGTGGAGTATACATTTACAGTGTCAAAGCTGAACGCGGTTATCACTTCGTCTGCCGGCAGACCATCTTTTACCAGGAATTTCAAGGTAACCAGTTTTACCGGATCATCGCAAGTGGCGCCCGCATTCATGTTTATATTGGATATATTGCGGGTGGTGACCAAATTGGGGTTCTCCTGATAGATCTGGCCCATCCAGGCGGTCAGATTTTCGTAACCGACATATTGCAGCAGGCTGGTATCGTAGGCTACCTTGGTTTCCGCCATGGTGTAGAAGAGGTCGCCCTGGAGCATAACATCCACATAGACGGTTTCGCCGGATTTATAGAATGTTTTGCCATCCGTCTCAAGCCACGCCAAGAAGTTGACAAATGTCACAACATTGGTGAAAGCGGAATGCGGCTGGCCTTCCGCAAAATCTATGACCAAATCATAAGCGCCTTCCGCGGCGGCAAAGGTAACCGTGTATTTGCCCTGGCCCAGGGAGGTAATGGCTAAGGCTTCGCCGTCAAAGGTCGCGGTCAGGTTAGCCACATCACCGGGCGTGGAGGTTTGATTTAGCTCGTCAAAGATGTAAGTGGTAAACGGCACCGTTACTTCTTTTCCGGCTAAGCAGCCGACGCTAAAGTCGAAATCGGAAGAAATAGCGTACGGCAGAACAAAATCTATGTCTTCCAGGGTCTGCTGATACAGGGGATCGGCAAATTCTACGGGATCCAGACCTTTGGCGATCGCCAAAGACTCGTCCACGGGGAATTTGATGTTTTTGAGAATGTTGAATTTGCCGTTAGCGCTGGCGGTGATATCCCAGCCTTTATCCGGGTATTCGCTCTGCTTGGAAGGAAGTATCGACCAATCGTAGACGCCGCCTACCACGTCGTATTTGGGGGTGTGGTATTCTTTCCACTGCTCGCTGTCCGGGCGCATAACGGTAACGTCGGAATCGTTGGCGTTAGAGGTCAGGGCGACGATCTTGCCTTCGATCAAAAGGTTGCCGTTTAAGGTCGCCTGGGAAATAAGGTCGCCATTTGCGTCGGTGATCTTACCTTTTAGATGATTGGTGTATTTAGCGGCGAAGCTCATATTCAGCATGTATCCGAACTTATTCCTATCCCACTGATAGTAGATAGAGGTGTAGTCTTTTCTGTCGGCATGCATGGTCAGCTTGATGGTGGGATCCGCCACCAGGGCTTTATGAATGTCGAAGGCGTAACCTTTGAGCACGGAGAAGATCGGGAAGCCGGCCGGATAACCAGCCCCGGTGACGCCGGGCGTCATTTCGCCGTAACCGCCGTTGGCCGCCAAGTTAGAGACCATCCAGCCTACCGCGCCTTCCTCTTTAAGCAGGGCCGCGATCTGGGCGGTAGCGGCAGCGTTGGTAGAAACGGTACCTCTGGGGCCGCTGGTGGGATTAGCGGTTACCGGAATGTGGGAATAGAATATCTTGCCCTTAACGTCCATACCGGCGGCAATTTCAGCCTGTACTTTTGCTAAGGTGACGGGCCTGTACATCGGGCCGTCGGGAGCGACGTTCTGATAACCCAAGTCGAAACGCTCGTCGGACATCCAGGCCACTTCGGCTGTAATGTCTGCGGCGGGGACAGTGTTGCTGCCAAAGTTCACCTTAAGGTTCTTGGGCCTGCCGGCGGCGTCGAGGTAATCTACAGTAATGTAGTTATTGCCGGTTTCATTGCCGAGTATAGGCCCGGCTTGCCAGTTGCCGTATTCGTAGGTGAAGCCCAGCGCCCTCATGGAACCCCACAGGTAGTCGTTGATCTCGCCGCTTTGGGCGTACATGACGTTGCCGTTTTGGGGCGTGTGGCCGTTGATGGCGGCTTGATCCCTGGCCAGTTCGCGGAGGAGCGGATGCGCGTCGTCCGGGTTACGTAAAAAGGCCCAGGCAAAGATGATCAACTGGCCGGAGGTGTGGCCGGAAACCGAGGAGACGATGTTGTCGCCCCTGTAGAGGCCGGAGATCGCCGTTGTTTCGGGTTCGCTGTTGGGGGAAGCGCCGCGGTAGTTGCCGCTGGTTCCCGCAGTGCTGCTAGAGCCGTTATTGGAACCCCAGCGGTAAGCCCAGTTCCTGTTCAAGTCTACGCCGCGGGCGTTGGTACGGCGGTTGCCGCTGGCGCTTCTGAAACTAACCATGTTACCGTCGCCGTTGGTGTAGGGCATGAGGTAGATCCTGGTGGTGTCGATCAGGTTTGTGATCGTCGGGTCGGTTCCATAATTGGTGCACAGATACCAAGCCAGGTTCATGCACAATTCGTTGGAGTCTACTTCGCCGGCATGGTTGCCCGCCTGATGCAGTGTAGCCGGGCGGCCATCCCACACGCCGGGGGCGCTGCAGATTTCCAGAGCGTATACGGGTATCCTGTACTGCGGCTGCGGCACAAAGCTGCTGGCGTTCGTGCCAATGCCGTTGGTATAACCGGCCAGTACCATATTGGTAATTTCGGGGTATGTCTGAGCCAGGTACTTCATCTCGCCCAAGTGTTGCACGGGCGTTCTGTAGGTGGCGTGTAAGGGGAAGCCGTCTTCATGCCAGCCCATGGTAGGAAACATACTGGGGTCGAAGACATAGTTTTCCATGGTAGCCGCATCCCACAGGTAGCTGGATGAAACCAGTCTGTCGCCGCCGGTGCTGCCGGAGCCATAGGGCCTGGCGTCTACATAGCCTTGGCGTACCAGGTAATTTCCCGGTCTGACGCCGGTGGTGACCTCTACAACGCGGTTGACCGCACCCAAGGGCGGATCGGCCGCCAGCGCCATAGCGGCAATAGAGAAGGTTAGAGAAAGCGCGACAAAAAGCGTGAGAATGACCAATAATACTTTCTTCTTCAATTAATTTACCCCCTTTTTTAATAATAATGGCCTTCATACAGATAGATTGGTAAAGCACTAGAAACAATTAACTCTCTTATTAAATAACTACACCTCCTTGTCTGATATTATACCAAAACCATACGTGATTTTTACTCATAAATCACATAATAATAAAATTTTCTACTGCTTTCCAGCTTATAAAATGATTTTGCGTAATTATCAAGCAATATAAACAAATAGACCAAAAAATAAGCCACATACCAAGTAATAATTGGCATGCGGCTCATTATATGTGACTTAATTCAACCGAGATAGGCCTTTTTAACCGCCTCGTTATTCAGCAATTCCTTGCCGCTGCCCTGCATGGTCAAGCGGCCGGTTTCCAGCACATAGGCTGTATCCGCCGTATGCAGCGCCATATTGGCGTTTTGCTCGATCAGCAAAATAGTCACGCCCTGGCGGTTGATCTCCCTGATGATCTCAAAAATACCTCTTACCACCAGAGGCGCCAGCCCCAAAGAAGGCTCGTCCATCATCATCAGTTTAGGGCGGCTCATCAGCGCGCGGCCCACAGCCAGCATTTGCTGCTCGCCGCCGGAAAGGGTACCCGCAGCCTGCCAGGTGCGCTCCTTAAGGCGGGGAAACAGATCGTAGACCCAGTTTAGGTCGTTATCCAGGTTGTCTTTGCGCAGATAAGCCCCGATCTTCAAATTCTCCAGCACGGTCAAATCGGGAAAGACCCGGCGGCCTTCCGGCACCAATGTGACGCCTAAGGCAACGATACGGTCGGAAGGCAGAGTGGTAATTTCCGTATTTTGAAAAAATATACGGCCGGCGGCCGGTTTGACCAGCCCCGCCACGGTGCGCAAGGTAGTAGATTTTCCGGCGCCGTTAGCCCCGATTAATGTAACGATCTCTTTTTCCGGCACTTCGAAGCTGATACCTTTTACAGCTTCAATACCGCCGTAGTTGACCCTGAGATCTTCAATCTTCAGCATCTTCCGCCACCCCCAAATACGCGTCGATGACCCGCTGATCGTTTTGAACTTCCTCAGGAGTTCCGTGGGAAATAAGCTTGCCGAAATCCAGCACATAAATGCGCTCGGAAATCTTCATCACCAGATCCATATGATGCTCGATCATGAAGATCGTGAGCTTATACTGCTTGCGGATCTGGCGGATAAAATCGGTCAGTTCCTGTGTTTCCTGAGGATTCATGCCCGCCGCCGGTTCGTCCAAAAGAAGCAGAGAGGGACCGGTAGCCAGAGCGCGGGCGATCTCCAGCCGCCGCTGCAGGCCGTAAGGCAGGCTGGAAGCAATTTTATCTTTTAAGTGCGCCAAATTCTGAGCCTCCAGCAGCTGCAAAGATTCCTCCCGCATACGTTTTTCCTCTTTGGCGTTTAAGCGGAAAGTGGCTGAAAAGACATTCTGTTTGGCTCGCATATGCTTGGCAATAAGCACGTTGTCGAATACTGTAAGAGCCTTGAAGAGGCGTATATTCTGGAAAGTCCGGGCTACGCCCCGTTTGGTTATTTGATCGGGCGTATGAGATACCACTTTGGTATAACGCCCATTGTTTTCTCCCTTGTAAAGGGCTTTCATCTTGCCTTGGGGATAGTTTTCCACAATGACTTCGTCATGCAGAGCGACCCGGCCATTGGTGGGCTCGTAAACCCCGGTTATGCAGTTGAAAGCCGTGGTCTTGCCCGCCCCGTTGGGGCCGATGAGCGCCACGATCTCCCCCTTATTAACTTGCGCGGAGAAGTTATCGACAGCCATAACACCGCCGAACTGCATGGTCATATCTTCCAGCTTAAGGACTGTATCAGACATTTTGCTCACCTGCCTTAGGCTCGCTTCCGCCAAGCAGCTTTTTAAACCATTCTATTAACCGCCCCACATAATACGGCAGTTCTTTATCCCCCAACAGGCCTCGGCGGAAGAATAAGATCACCGACATGATTATGACGGATATTATTACCAAGCGGAAACCGTTGCGGAATAATTCTATATGCACGTTCACGTCCATATTAAACATCGCAAAAAACTTTGTGATAAAAAGCTCAAGCTTCGAGACCACATCAACTCCAAAAAACGTGCCGGAGTCAAAGCCTCTCAGCCACCATTCCATAGCGAAGACGAAGAGCACGGCGGCTATACAACTGCCGGAAATCGAACCGATACCGCCCAGTACCACCATGAGCAGTATCTCGTAGGTCATGGCGACTTTAAAATTATTTGCCTGCGCCGCGTTGATAAACATAGCCAGCATAGCGCCGCCCACGCCGGCAAAGAAACAGCTGATGCAAAAGGCCAGCTGTTTATGACGATACAGGTTGATACCCATCGCTTCGGCGGCGATCTCGTCTTCTCTGATAGCCTTAAACGCTCTGCCATAGGAGGAATTGACCAGCATCACAATAATCACTATACACATCACGGATAACAGCAGCGCCATAAAGGTTCCCAAACTGTAGGTAGCGCCGCCGATATCAACTTTGAAAGAGCTAAACGTGACAAAGTTCTTTAAAGGATTAGCGCCGTTGGTCAATAGACCCAGTTTGCTCCACTGAAAGACCGCGCGGATGATCTC
>Ga0082212_10012705_pt1 | contig 10595 bp, 10 predicted proteins | sample TergutNt197P3_FD_71548 | JGI IMG/M metagenome (GOLD analysis project Ga0082212, IMG submission 71548) | Neocapritermes taracua P3 segment gut microbial communities from Petit-Saut dam, French Guiana - Nt197 P3 | ecosystem: Host-associated > Arthropoda: Insects > Digestive system > Gut ...
TGCGATATGCCGCAGTTGAGCGCGCGACCGCGCATTGTCATGCCCTCGCGCGTTGACATTATCATGCCCGTGTATGGAACGGCTATACGAATGACCGCGATGATTTTCGCAAATGTATCATCGCCAATACCGTTGCCGAATGAACCCGGGTCGATGCCGTCAGCCGGACATATACGCGGCACGCTTATCGTATGCGGCCCGACGCCGTGTACAGCTTCAAGGTGTTCAGCGTGCATCAGCAAACCGGCCAGTTCATAACGGTAAAATTCCAACCCAAACAGCACCCCGAGCCCGACGTCGTCAATGCCGCCGAGCATCGCGCGGTCCATCGCCTCGGTATGATACGCGTAGTTATGCTTTGGCCCAGTGGGATGAAGCTTTTCGTAGCTTTCTTTATGATAAGTCTCTTGAAAAAGGATATAAGTGCCGATTCCCGCTTCTTTCAGCTTGCCGTAGTTTTCGGCCGTTGTGGCCGCGATATTGACATTGACGCGGCGTATAGCTCCATTCCTGTGTTTTATTCCATATATTGTTTCAATGCTTTCGAGTATATATTCAATCGGGTTGTTAACGGGATCCTCACCGGCCTCAATAGCGAGCCGCTTATGGCCCATATCCTGAAGCGCGATAACTTCGCGGCGGATGTCGTCCTGAGTCAGTTTTTTACGGGTAATGCCGCGGTTATTATAATGGTACGGACAGTATACGCAGCCGTTGACACAATGATTTGACAGATACAAAGGAGCAAAGAGTACGATACGGTTTCCGTAAAAATCCTTTTTGATCTGTCCGGCAAGCCGGAATATCTTCTCATTCTTCTCCTGTATATCGCAGTTGAGAAGCGCCAGCGCGTCGCGGTGAGAAAGGCCTCGCCGTTCTTCGGCTTTTTTAAGGATATTGTCGATCAGTTCGACGTTATCACGATTTTCTTCTGCCCATGCAAGCGTATTCAAAATTTCTTCATGGTTGATGAATTCTTCGGCGACGGACGATTTTGGGTCATATTTAATCTTTGAGGTTGGTTTCATTGAACGTATTCCTTTCTCAACGAGCTATGTAATTCAATTTTTCTTTTATTTTAACTGAACAGTCGGACGCGGATTTATGGAAGCGTGGTCGCCCCTTGCCATAACCGCCCGATATCCGATTGCGGCCATACGGTCCGCGATGTCAGTGATATTATCGGCAGACGCCGGATTTTTTCCATCGTAGATTTGGTATTGCCCGCGCTCGACCGGCGGCGTCAGGTTCGGCATGATGACGTTGGCTCCGGCCAGTATAGCACGTTCATATCCACTTTTATCCAAAGTTCCTAACGCGGTCGTCGCGGGCAGGAGCGCGTCGGGCAGCATCAGGCGGACGAGCGCGAGCAGTATGAGCGTCAGTTCGACGGAACCCGCCTGTTCATCGGCAAAAGGCGTGTCTTCGTGTGGGATGAACGGGCCGATGCCCGCCATGTGGGGCCGTAATTTTTGCAGATAGAGAAAATCTTCGGCCAATGTTTCCGCTGTTTGCTTCGGCGAGCCGACCATAAATCCCGCGCCGACCTGATACCCAAGGGCAGATAAGTCGCGCAGGCAGCGCCGCCGGTTTTCAAACGACATTGTTGAAGGATGCAACTTAGCGTAATGGGCGGCGTCGGCTGTTTCATGCCTTAATAAATAACGATCCGCTCCGGCCTGACGGTATTCCGCGTAACTTTCACATGGTTTTTCCCCGAATGAGAGCGTCACCGCCGCGTCCGGCCATTTTTGTTTGATTTCTGAAACTAAGGTACAAATACGCTCATCCGTTAATCCGGGGTCTTCGCCGCCTTGCAGCACAAAAGACCGTAGCCCCAATGCATATCCATGACGGCAGCATTTTATGACGCGGGCATTATCGAGCCGATAACGTGTGACAGTCGTGTTGCTCTTGCGTATGCCACAGTAAAAACAGTCATTCCCACAGTAGTTCGTAATTTCGATCAGACCGCGCAAAAACACGTCCCCGCCGTAAACGCCGACAGCAGCCTCGCGGGCGGAAGAGAACAGATATTCTTTTTCGATATCGCGCCAGGAACGAAACAGCCGGATGTACTGCTCGCGCTCCAGATCATGCCAGACAGCCAACCGTTCGATCAATTCAAGTATATTCCCCACTCCCAGCTTACTGATGTTTGCTTTGAATAATAATATAGCATGGATTTGAGAAATATCGGAGCGAGGTTTTAATTAACCTGCCCGGGCGCTTCGCGTACAGCCGTATCTGTAATTGAATTCCAATATAACGCGGCCTGTTTTGATCAGCTCCGTTTTGTGTTCGATCATGTACGGGCCCAAGCCTCGTTTTGATGCGACGGACAGCGACGCGCCCTTGCCCATTACCGACACCCTGCCTTCCAAGCCGCCTTCATGCGTGGGGATAGTGCCCTTCACTTCAGCGCTGAGATACACGTCCGTGACTTCGCCATTACGCACATCGATAACAAAATTGTTGTAATATTTCGCTTCGACGCCCATGCCTGTACCCGCCGACAGTTTTGCCTTTACTCCGACGCCGACGCCGATTTCCACTTCCTTTGATTTCCAGTCGTAAGCCACGCGCACCGCTGCCAATTCCACGGCTTCGATCTCGACATTGGTGTTGCTCAGTTTTAACTCGACCGGCCCGAATGCGACGGAAATGGTGAAGCCGTTGGTCACATCCTCGAACAGCGACTGCTCATGCGCCATAAGTTGCTCAAGGGCTTCACGCGCGGCCTCCTGCGCTTCCTGCAAATCCTCTAATGAAACCTCAGGATAATAAGATCCTGTCCCGAAGTTGGCAAGCCAAAGTATGGCAGACTCAATATGATTACACGAATCAACGTATAAATCTAAGACCCTATGTTCCGGATGACGCGTGGCGCGCGCGAATGGCAGCATCTTTTCCCAGAGCTGCCGCGAGACTCTCTTTGACTCATCGTAAAACTTGGAAATAAGCGGCATTCGTTCTTTAAAGCATATGTCTTCAGCCTCGTTACACGCAAGCTTCAGTTTTATTTTAGCGGCTGTTTCTCCGATTATTCCTTTTTCCGCTTCATAAGTCTCCCAAGCCTCTTTATTTTTTCTGACTAATTTATCAAAACTTTCGACTGATGCAGCGTGGTATTCATCAGACAGTTTATGTAAATATCTAAGGGCGGCGTGTTTGGCATTCCACAGTACACGAAAGTTATAATCCCACATGTAATCGAGCGGCGTGTGCGGATAATGGCTGCCGGTGCCTCTTTGCTGCCTTGCGGCGTCGGCCGCCATCGCGGCGGGCAATATGACACTGTTGTACCTTTCTACTTGCTTCTCATGGTCCCAATCCCAATACGCCTTTATTTCGTCCCGCATTTCATAGACTTGCCGCGCCGTCCGGTAAAGACCGTTGGGGAGCGGGCGAATGCTGTTGTTAAGCATTGCCTTGTCCGAATCCGAAACTGTGTTGACCTGTTTTCTTATTTGCCGCGCTTCGGTGGGGAATACGGGCTCCATCATATCCGCCGGCGTTATGGGTTCAAGCTCGCAAAACTGGTTGAACTTGCGCAGGATTTCCTCCTTGCTGTCGCCGTCTTTTGCTTCCGTCATCCCCTCAGTGGCTTTTTCCTGCTTTGTAAGCCGCTTGGACAGTTCGCCGTCGTTTTCTTTCAGCTTGTCGCCAATCTTACTCGCCGCCGCCGATAAGAATGTCCCGCCTTTTTTGTTGAGTATCTCGATCTTGAGGTTCAGCGCCGCGCTGTTGCCCGGCTCTATGGCAAGCGCGGCTTCAACCGCTTCGAGCGCGCCGTCCAGGTCGTTCAGGTCGAAAAGCGCCCAACCCAGCGTGATGTGGAAATCCGCATCATTTTTATCTATGGATATGGCGTAGGCGGCGAGTTTGACAGCGTCGTTCAGCCTGTCGCTGTCGGTGATAAAGCCTGCCTTTACGAGCATCGCCGCCAGAGTGCCCGTGCCCCGGGCGTACCCCGGCGCCCAGCCGACAGCAGCGGCGGCGGTGGCCACGGCGTAGTCGCCGTCCCCGTTGAACATGGCGACGACTCCCGCGTTTGTGCACAGGGATTCGGCGCGCGCAATATCGTTTGCTTTGCCGTCGAAAGCCACGCTTCCGGCGTCGCGTGTAAATTCGCCTTTCAGGCTGCCGTTCAGCGCGGCTGAATGATAGCCGTAATATTTTTTCGCTATCGCGAGTACCTCGCCCGCGGCGGGCGCGGACACGTCGATTTTAGCCGCGGTAAAGCCCGTTTTTTCCGCCGCCTCATCCGAGGTTCCAACGCCCCGCAGGAAATCGCCCAGCGTGCCCTCCCTTGCCATTTTTTGCATATTCCGCATGGTTTCGATGGTATCCGCGTCCATGATCTGACCGGCTTCGCTCATCATTTTGATCGTTGCGTCGATGTCCATGTTGAGGTACATTTCGGTCATTTGTTCTATCATTTCGTCGGTAAATTCACCGGGCGCGCCATCCGCCGCGAAGACTCCGCTTACTGAAAGTATGGAAAAAATCGCTGCGCAGATCATCGCAGTGAGAAAAATTTTTTTCATGGCTTATAGTTCCCCTTTTGGATTTTTTTTGTTTGAGAGCATATAGCACATATGATAATCGTTTTCTCTTATAATAATAGAGGGCGCGGGATAAATTATTTCGAGAGGAAAAAATAGATTGAAAATAGCAAATTTTCTCCCTTCCGTTTTCAAAAACAGGAATTACAGGCTTTATTACATGGGTGAATGTATATCCCTCACGGGGCTTTGGACGCAAAGGGTCGCCATGAATTGGCTCGTTTATGGGTTGACGGGTTCGTCGTTCATGCTTGGCCTCATCGATTTTGCGACGCAGATCCCAATTTTGATTTTTTCGGGGATAACGGGGGCGATAATGGAAGGAAGGGACATCCGCAAGCTCATGATATTCTGCCAGTCCCTCAGCATGTTGCACGCTTTTACGTTAGCCGCCCTTACGCTATCGGGCTTGGTTCGCTATGAATATATATTGCTGCTCGCGATTATTCTGGGGATATCCGACTCATTTGAGATCCCCGCCCGCCAGGCCATGATCCCCGCGCTTATCGACGAGCCCGCCGACCTCAGCAGCGGGATAGCGTTTATATCCATGCTTTTTAATGTAACGAGGCTCATAGGCCCATCCATAGCGGGATTTATCATTATTATCGTGGGCGAAGGAATATGTTTCTTCCTGAACGGAATGTCGTACGCGCCCACTTTGATCGCGCTGCTGATAATAAGGCTGAGAGCTTCTCCGCCCATGGCGAGCCGCAATGTGTTAAAAAATTTCAGGGAAGGGATCGGTTACGTAAAAAATTTTCTGCCGATACGAAATTGCCTGACGGGGATGGCGCTTATCAGCTTTTTCGCGTATCCTTACCTCACTTTGATGACCGTCTTTGCCCGCGATATCCTTGGCGGCGAACCCACTACGCTGGGATTTCTCATGGCCGCCAACGGCTGCGGGGCGTTGTTCGGGGCTCTGCGCTTATCGTTCAGAAAAACCCCAGTCGGATTGATGAAGGAAATGGGACTTGCAACGGTGGCTTTCAGTTTCTTTCTCATATTGTTCGCTTTATCGGAAAATTTTTACGTTTCATTGCTTACGATATGCTGTATCGGTTTTTGTTCCATCACGAGCGTGATTTCGTGTTCCACGATAAGCCAGACGCTTGTGGACGAAGATAAGCGCAGCCGCGTTATGAGCCTTCATGTCATAGCCACGGTCGGCGCCACGCCGATCGGAAGCCTGTGCGCCGGAGGGATCGCATCCGTCTTCGGCGCTCCGCTGACGCTTTCCGTTTCCGGGGCGGCTGCCATGATAGTCGGTTTATGGTTGCTCAAAATAAATCCGAAAATGAGGGAACTCGCGCGGCCCGTGTATGAGAGAAAAGGGTTTTTGTAAACGATTTACAGTATACGATCGAAAAACAAAAAGGCATATTGCCTACGCGCCCGCGCCCGGCTGCTTATTTAGCGGAACGATCTCTATTGTATAGCCGAGAGGGTGCAGAACTTTGAAAAGGGTATCGATCTGTGGCGTCGTTTTCATGCTTTCAAGCCGGGCTATCGCCGGTTGTTTTATACCGGAGATTTCAGCAAGCCCCCTTTGTGACAAACCTTTTTCTTCCCGCGCTTCGATCATCTTCCCGATCAGGGCGATTTCAAAATTGATACGCTCGCGCTCGGCGGGGCTTACCCTTGTTTCGTCGTTCATATAATCGGAAAACGTATCAATGGCTTTTTCGTTAATCATATCATTCACCGTGCCTTTCAATAAAATCCTTCAGTTTCGCCCGCGCTTGTTCTATTTCACGCGGCGGCGTTTTTTGCGTTTTTTTAATAAAGTGATGTAACAGCACAAATTTATTATCTTTCCAATAAAAGAAAAATATACGGTTCGCAAGGGGGCGCAGCTCCCACAGGCTGCCGTCAATGTGCTTTACTATCGGCTGGCCTATGCGTGTTCCGTATCGTTCCAAAGCTCCGATATACGCAAGTATTTTGTCACGGTTGACGCGCTCTGTTTTACTCGTTTCGCCGCGTTCTTTCAACTCATCCAGATATTCGACTATTTCGGATTTTCCGTTTTTGTCACGGTAAAATTTCACTTCGTACATGGTATTCCTCCTTGCAACTTTATGATAACATATTAGTTATCTCTTTGCAAATAATTTAAATTCCCAACTGTTTTAATTGTACGGTTTTAATTGTACGTTGTAACTGTAAATTATTTTTACTTGACAGAGCGCGATATTGATTTTATAATGACTCGCGGCGGGTGATTTCTGTGAATGACGAACAGGGATATTTGGAAAGAAGAATGTTGTTGAACAGATTTTATGATCATTACAAGCCGCTTCTCACGGACAAACAAAGAGAGGTATACGAGATGCATGAGTTCTCGGATCTGTCTTTGGGCGAGATAGCCGAACATTACGGAAAATCGCGGCAGGCCGTACACGACCTTTTGCTGCGGACGAGAAGCAAATTGGAGATGCTGGAAAGTAAATTAGGTTTAGCGGGACAAGAAGGGAAAGAAAATGTTTGAGGCCCTGAGGGACAGGCTCGATTCGATTTTTTCAAAGTTAAAAAATAAAGGCAAACTTTCGGAAGCGGACGTCGATTTGTCCCTGCGCGAGGTGCGCAAGGCGCTTTTGGAGGCCGACGTCGATTACAAAGTTGTAAAAAATTTGACGGAGAGCATACGCGCCCGCGCGGTCGGAACTGCTGTTTTATCCTCGATAACTCCGGGGCAGCAAGTCATCGCCATAGTTTATGAGGAAATATCCTCACTGATGGGGGATGACCCAGTCCCGCTGAAAATATCCCCAAGGCCTCCGACCGTGATTTTGATGGTCGGGCTTCAGGGAAGCGGAAAAACGACCACGACCGTGAAATTGGCAAGGAAACTTCAAAGCGGGCACAAGCCCCTTGTCGTTGCCTGCGATTTGAAAAGGCCCGCCGCTATCGAGCAGCTTAAAGTGCTTGCCCAACAGGCGAAAGTTCCTTTTTACGGCGTTCAGGACGGGACCACCGACGTTATCTCCGTCATAAAAGGCGCGATGGAATACGCCTCGTCGCATTTGATAGATATGATCATCATCGACACCGCGGGGCGGCTGCATATCGACGAGGAACTTATGGATGAGCTCGCCTCCATTCATGGGTTCGTCCCTCCGTCCGAAACTTTGCTCGTGGTTGACGCGATGACGGGGCAGGAAGCGGTCAAGGTCGCGGGAACTTTTCATGAAAAAGTGGCCCTGACGGGGACGATATTGACAAAACTCGACGGAGACGCGAGGGGCGGGTGCGCGCTCGCGATCCGCTCGGTCACGGGGGTGCCTGTGAAATTTGCCGGAGTGGGAGAGGGAATAGACGCCCTCGAACCTTTCGACGGCAAAAGAATGGCGGGGCGCATCATGGGAATGGGGGACGTCGCCGGCCTTTTTGAGAAAGTGCAGCAAGCCGTAAATGAAAATGAAGCCGAAAAAATGATGGACGTGATAAAAAGCGGCAGAAATTTCAACCTGGAGGACTTGTTGACTCAATTTCAGCAGATATCGAAAATGGGCCCGATCGGGAAGCTGCTTGAGATGCTGCCGGGTTTTAACAAGCTCAATTTGAACAATAAAGATATCGATCCGAACGTCATAAAGCATAATTGCGCTATAATACAGTCTATGACCCCTTCCGAACGCAGAAATCCCGCGATCATAAAAGGGAGCAGGAGAAGGCGCATCGCTTTGGGCTCTGGGACTACGGTTCAAAAAGTAAATCAGCTGCTTGCTCAGTACGAGCAGATGAAAAAGGTATATAAACATTTTGGAAAAACGGGAGGGCATGGATTGAACTTAAAAAACCTGTTTGGACGTTAGGCTTAAAATAAATTATGGAGGTGTTGTGTGGAATGGCAGTAAGGATTCGATTGGCGCGTCACGGCAGGAAGAAGAACCCGTTTTACAGACTGGTGGTCGCGGATTCTCGTTCGCCGCGCGACGGGGGGTTCATTGAAATGTTGGGGACTTATGACCCCATGGTCAACCCTGCCGAGGTAGTCGTTAATGAAGAAAGGGCTTTGCATTGGCTTGGGGTTGGCGCTTTGCCTTCCGATACCGCCAAGGTTCTGCTCAAGAAAAGCGGGGTATGGGATAAGTTTGCCACAAAATAGTGAAATAAGATCGTTCACAAAAAATATCTGAGGAGGTGTGTTTTTTATGGCAAATTACAAAGAATTGGTAGAGTTCGTCGCAAAACATCTTGTTATGAATCCGGACTCAGTGACCGTTGAGAGCAGCGAGGACGAGCATGGGGAGATAAAAGTGATGATCCGCGTGGCTCATGACGATATCGGGCGTATCATAGGAAAACGCGGGGCGACCATCAACGCTATCCGGCTGTTAGCCAAAGCGAGCGCGGTTAAGGCTGGGGAGAAGGTCAACGTAGATATTTTCGAAGAATAATACCAAACAGTTTCAACTTGGTATGGTGGAGTAATCATGCAGACCGTTGTGGGGCGCGTTGTCGGAGTACACGCTTTGAAAGGGGAATTTAAGGTTCTGCCCCTTACCGACTACCCCGAACGATTTCATTCCATGAAGGCGCTGCATCTTTTTCGGGATGAGGATCACGTTTGCAGCGCTTCGGTCAAAAATGTGCGCTTTTTTGACGGTAAGGGTCTATTCATCTTGGAATGTGATGAATTTACCGATCCTGACGCGGCGCAGTCCATCGTGGGATGTACGATCCGCGTCCCCGATGAGGAACGCGCGGCTCTCCGCGATGGGGAGTATTGGATCGACGACCTCATTGGCATGAGCGTCATTGAAATCGAGTCGGGCAATTTTTTGGGAAAAGTCAGGGATGTGGTCAGAGGGGGCGGAAACGAACTTTATCTGATAGACGGCCTGGATGGAAAAGAACATCTCATCCCTGCCGTCGGCGAGTTCATTAAAAATATAGATGAGCGCGCGCGTTCAATTTCTGTCGCTTTAATTGATGGTCTTTGGTCTTAAAATTCGGATGAAAGTCACCATAATCACGGCGTTCCCTGAATTCTTCGACGACTTTTTGAGGACGAGTATTATCGGTCGCGCGGTGAAAAACGGGCTTATTCAAGTTGACCGCGTTGACCTCAGGGAATTTGGCTCGGGCAATTATCGCCAGATAGACGATTATTCATTCGGCGCGGGCGGCATGGTGCTGATGGCTGAGCCTTTGAGGCTTGCCCTCGAGTCCGCGCGGGGCGAAAATTCTTCTGAAACCGCTTATGTCGTGTGCCCTTCTCCGCAGGGGCGGCTTTTATCCCACGATATGGTCAAGGCCGTCTCGGGCAAAGAACATGTCGTGATCGTCTGCGGGCATTATGAAGGGATAGATGAGCGTTTCATAGAGCGATACGTTGACCTTGAATTTTCGATTGCCGACGCGGTATTGAGCGGCGGGGAGATTCCGGCGATGGCTTTGATCGACGCTATGGCGAGGCTCGTCCCGAATGTCGTCGGGCGCATGGAAGCGGTCCAAAATGATTCGTTTTACACCGGCATGTTGGATCATCAGCATTACACCCGCCCCGCCGAATGGCAGGGGATGGAAGTGCCGGAGGTTCTTGTTTCGGGAAATCAGTCCGAGATAAAGGAGTGGCGCAGGAAAGAGGCGATTCGCCGCACCCTTGAGAGGCGGCCCGATTTGATAGCGCGCGCGGATATAAGATTTTATATCGAGCTTTACGCGGCTTTCATCGTTTCGGGGCGGCAGGAACCTGTAAATGAAAAAATGCGCGAAGTTTCAGATTTATGCAAGAAAAATTTTGTCATCGAAAATTTTTTGGTCTCGGACGGCCCGCGCCTCGATGGTTTCAGGCGGGCAAAAGATTTGGAGCAGGTCATAAAACTGCTGACTAAGAAATACAAGGGCAGATATCCGTTCATGCTCGACTTTGCGGATAATAAGGTCAGCGTGACGGATTGGGCAGATTTAAAGAGTAACATTCTCGGATCCGGTTCGCCCGTGCTTTTTGTCTGCAATATCGAACCGGGATTTTGGGAATCAAATATTTTAGCTCTGACTTTGAGCAAACTCAGC
>Ga0082212_10012706_pt1 | contig 10594 bp, 7 predicted proteins | sample TergutNt197P3_FD_71548 | JGI IMG/M metagenome (GOLD analysis project Ga0082212, IMG submission 71548) | Neocapritermes taracua P3 segment gut microbial communities from Petit-Saut dam, French Guiana - Nt197 P3 | ecosystem: Host-associated > Arthropoda: Insects > Digestive system > Gut ...
AAGTTCAATACAGTGTATGCGCTTACGTCGGGCGACTCCATATTTATCTGGTCATACCAGATCGTCGCTTCGTCGAGCCCGTTCTCCGTGCCGCCCTCAAAGGCGGGCAACCCGTCGCCGTCGTTATCGCGGTATTTCATGAACCAGTCAGCCCAGCGTCCCGCCCGTTCATAAAGCATTTCTATCTTGTCGCGCGGCCACACTTTCGTTATGTCGCGGTGGCTCATAATGTTCTTCAGCGCCCAGCCGTACACAGGCGGCTTGATGCCGTTCGTCGCAAGATAGGATTCATCGTATGAATCCGCAAGCTGCCCCTCGTCGCTCTGCCGGTGGAGATATGCTATCAGCAGTTCAATAGACAAATCAGTGTGCTCCTGCATGGCTACTGCGTTTTGCACCTGCTGCCATTGCGAGCCTATCACCCCCGGGAACATCATTATCATCCAGTTCGGAGTCATCTGCGAGGGCGCTACGAGATGTGACCAGAGAACATACGCAGTCTCTTCGCGCTTCTGCTCGTAAGGCTCGATGTAATGCGGCATTTTTTCGAGGAACTCCTCCCAGTCGGCCTGCATAGAAGCCTTTGCAGCGGAATATGACGGATACTCGTCGCGGACAAATGTGCCGTATAGGAATTCTTCGACCACCAGCGAGAACCTGCCTTCCGGGTTTGGATGAGTCCATCCGCGCAGCTCAGTGTAGCAAAACTTGTTGAAATCCCATGTGTCGTCAAATGAGAATGACGATCCGTCAAGCCCCTTGAACAGCAGCGGGCTTGCGTTGCGCATCGGCGATTCCCACGCGCCGTCCCGCCTGCGCTTTACGACTTCATACCCCTCTCCGTTTCGGGTGAAAAACAAGCCCATTTCCGCATCGCCTTCGGCAATGAGTTTCGAGCTGTCCGCCCATGTGAAACGCACATCCCCGTGCAGCGTGCGAAGCGTGAGTTCGGCTGCGGCAGTCTGGATCGCAAACGGAACCCTGCGCCCCTGATATGTCGGAAAAATTCTGTATAGCCTATTGTATGTCATATCTCCCGAATGGCATCTGTTCCCCCTGTTCGTTATCAAGTGCAGCGCGCCCCTGCCATAATTAGCTGAGTCCGCCTGAAGCCCCAGCCATGCCCCGCGGCGCGAAAACATCTGCTGCCCGACTCCGAAAAACTGCTTGACGTCACGAAAGTATTTGTCCATATGTTTTCCACTCCTCAATAAAATAATAAATTTACTCTTTCAGGAATCTGTGCTAAAATATCATCGTTTGGACGGTCAGCTTACGTTCGGCTTGCTAACCTTTTCATACTCTAGCATTATTAACAGAAATGGTCAAGGAAATCTGCAAGTTCTCGTACACTACTAATAAATAAATAGGAGGATCGAGCAATGAGTGAGGAAAGACGCCAGGAGTATATGAAGAAATACGTCAGGACGGGCAGCGACGTCATCTTACCAAAAGAGAAAAACCCGTATCCGCAAATGAAATACGATTCGTTCAAGCTGGACGTCACGCCGGACTTCGGAGGCTTCGGAGGAAGCACGCTGTGGTCGAATATCTATGAACCGGTGAACATGCAGCCGGAACCGATAGTATGCGACAGGCCCCGTTACATTACGCTCTTCGGCGGTGTTCCGACAGATTTCACCAAGCTATACGGCGCAGCAGAAGTCACGCTGGGCAGAAGCAAGGCAGACCTAAAAACATTCGTTTTAGCCGAGCCGTTTGCGGTCCATGTCAAAAAAGGCATGCTCTACTCCATAAATATCACAAAAGTCAGCATCCCCGGTATTCCGATCAGCTACAACGAGTTCATTCTTGGCGAAAACGCGCCCCTGTCCGAAAAGTTCACGGAAGATGCAAACGCAAGCTATTCCTCATACATAAAGACAGGCGGCACGATCGTAGCAAGATACCCCGACATAAACAATGTACCTTGCCCGATCATGACTACGGACAGTAACATGTACTCATCTAATGACATGATGCGGCGCACCTGGATGCCGATAACGAACGCTCACATAATGGCAAAACAGTCGCACACACATGCATTCACTGAGTACCTGGTATGCTACGGCAGCGACCCGGCTAACATGTCCGACCTTGGCGGCGTTATCGAGTTCACGATCGGCGAGAGCCTGGATACGCTCGAAGTCTTCCGCATCGATAAAGCGACGCAGTTCTGCCTGAGGGACGGCTTGCTGCACAGCCCGCTCGTTTTCAGGGAAGTGAAGGATCCAAGAAAACCGATAATATTCTGCGAGGTCTCCTATGCCGACGGACTAGTCCAGAGCCAGAAATTTGACAACATCATTCCGGATGACGGCCTGCCAAGCTACGATTATTAGAAGGATGCGACACAATAGGTAATCATTCATATAGCATTCGGAACACTTATTTTCCGCGGTTCCTGCATAAATAATTCTATATAAGCAAGGGGCGACATAACAATGCAAGAGACTGGCAAAAATACATCCTTCTTCAAATCCGGCTTACAGCGCAAGACGCTTATCCCGACAGGCATTCTGTTCGTGCTGGCGATCGCCGTGCTGCTGGTGCTTTCGATCGCAGAGCTGAACAATGTGTTCGATAAAGTCATTAACACAACGCAAGACAGTTTTGACAACGACACAAAAATCGCCGTCGAAACAGTGATTGGGGCATTGCAGGCAAACTATCAACAGCATCTCGACGGATCGGCTTCATCATTTGAGGTAATGCAAACCGCCAAAAAAATAGTCCGTGACGCACGCTACAGCAGCGCCCCGGATAAGCACGACGACGGCTATTTCTGGGCCGATTTGGCCGACGGCATATGCGTCGTTCACTACAACCCCGCTAATGAGGGTGCTATGCGTTGGAACGCACAAGATATGGAAGGCACCTATTTCATACAGAAGTTCATCCAAAACGGCGACGCCGGAGGCGGCTACTCTGATTTTTATTTCGGCAAGCCCGGCGATGAAACCGGCTCTTACAAAAAAAGAGGTTATACCGCGAAGTTTGAACCTTATGGATGGTATATCAGCACCGGGAATTACTATGAGGACACCGACGTAATAATCGATGCCATAAACGCGCAGCAGAAGCGGATCACCATTGTCCTTATCGGTGCGAGCGTCGTCATCGCTGTAATAGGGCTGGCAGTAATGTCAGGCACATTGACCCGCGTCGCGGTAAAGCCTATACAAAACATTTCCGGGCAGATATCCATGCTATCGCGCGGAGATACGTCGGTTACCGCCGCTCGGAGCATCGAGCGAAACGATGAGATCGGGGATCTTGAAAAGAGCATCATATCCCTTGCGCATTCCATGAATGACCAATCCGGTATTATGAACGCGATCGCGGGGGGCGACTACTCATCGGAGATCGAAATCCGCTCGGAGAATGACGATATCAACAAAGCCATTGACAAAATGCTTGCAAGCACAAACAGCATGCTCAGCCAGATAAACGCGTCAACTGTCGAGGTCGCGTCAGGCTCGAAACAGATTGCCGATGGGTCGCAGGCGCTTGCGCAGGGCGCTACAGAGCAGGCTGCGGCAGTCGAGCAGCTTTCCGCCTCTATCTCCGACATTGCGGAAAAAACAAGGACGAACGCAGAGATGGCCGATCGCGCCGCCGCGCTTACGAATACGATAAAGAACAATGCGGAAAAGGGCAGCATGCAGATGAGCGAAATGATGACTGCCGTCGAGGATATCAACCAGTCCAGCCAGAGCATAAGCAAGGTCATCAAAGTCATCGACGACATTGCTTTCCAGACCAACATCCTCGCCCTCAACGCTGCGGTCGAAGCCGCCCGCGCGGGGCAGCACGGCAAGGGCTTCGCGGTCGTTGCAGAGGAAGTGCGCAACCTTGCTTCAAAGAGTTCGGAAGCCGCAAAAGACACCGGCGTACTTATTGCCAGTTCAATGGAGAAGGCGGAAACAGGCGCGCGCATAGCTAATGAGACCGCCGCAAGCCTTGAAGAAATCGTTTCAGGGATCAACGAGAGTAACCAAATAGTCAGCGAGATCGCCCGCTCTTCCGAAGAGCAGTCGGCAGATATTGCGCAGATCAATGTGGGTATCGACCAGGTGACCCAAGTCATCCAGCAAAACAGCGCGACTGCCGAGGAGAGCGCCGCAGCGTCAGAGGAGATGAGCGGCCAGTCTGCAATACTGGAGGATCTTATCTCACAATTCAAGCTTCACGACGCAAGCGCGAGCGCCGGCAGCCGGTTCTCTTTACCGCCCGGAAACAGGTATTAGTCAGGGCTCAGGGGCTAGGGGGCAGGGGTTAGGGCCCGGGGTTAGCAATGACAGCTGTTCGATTGTTATCTTTTTGTTACTATTTGTCATCGGGTTTTAATCGACAATTATTTCATTCTATGTAATAATTGATTCACAATTATTTAATATATTGGTAATATACTCGTTGTTCCTTACAGATTACTGATGTTAAGCATGTTACCCTCCAACCTCCCTCTCCTGAAAACACGCGGACATACTGATCCGCGTGTTTTCTATTTATAACTCCAATTACGGTATACAAAAATCACTTCCGCTTACTCACTATGATCGCATGGCTAAGCTGAGCGCATCCGACGCCGAGGAGTATTCCAACTCCCGCGCCGATCAGTGTGTCTATCCAGCCTCCGTCTGTAAACGCAAGTCTGCCGCCGCTGATAATAAATGCAATCAATGCTCCGAGTACCAGACCCAGCGTTACAAAAGCCGCGTAGAACAGCCCGATAACCTCATGGCTCGCCGGGTCAAAGTTCTCGTAGTACTCGCGGTAGCGGTCGTGCAGGCCGGCGCTTGCATCTGTGTCGCTGGACGCTTCAAGTTCCTCTTTTGCCTTCTCAAAGGCTTCCTGCTCCGGCATGCCCTGTGATATCAGGTCGTTCATATAATCACTCATGTAGAGCACTAAATCGTTCTGCGCCTCGATCGCCTGCTCGGAGCGGTTCTTGAACCGCGACATCTTTGCGTCGATCTTATGTTTAGTAGCTTCTGTTTTGTAGCGCAGCTTCTCCATATATGTCATCTCCGCAGCGTCCAAATAATACTGTGACTGCTCCTTTGCAAATTGCTCGATCTGCCGCATTGTTTCCTTATTAAAACTCATATTCCCACGCCTTTCCGCTAACTCCATACTCCTACCTTCTAATCCCTGACCCCTGGCCCCTGACCCCTGACCCCTGGCCCCTGACCCCTGACCCCTGGCCCCTCACTCGCCGCTGCCTCTAATAATGTTGACCCGTTCTGTCAAGAACTCCCATCGCATCCAAAAAGACGCGAGCTCGACCCGGCCTTTTTCATTTAGTGTATAAAACTTCCTCGGCGGGCCGATTTCAGACGGCCTTTTCTCAATGTGGACCAGCTTGTTTCTTTCCAGACGCACGAGCAGCGCATAAAGCGTTCCCTCTGCTATCCCGTCAAGCCCGATAGCGCTGAGCCGCTTCGCAATCTCGTACCCGTAGATCTCGCCGCTGCCAATTATCTCCAGCACGATGCCTTCCAGCACACCCTTTAACATCTCGCTTAAATTATCCATCCTCACCACCCCGTAACAAAAATGCAGCCGTACATAGTATTGCTATGTACCGCTACATAATATCGCAGAGTAGCGCGTTTGTCAACATGCTTTTTTAATTAATTCCTAAGTGAACGCTGATTAAGATGATGGTGGGATTTAATCAGCGTTTACCTAAGATTTTTAAAGAATCCTCTGAGCAGCGCTGCGCATTCATCGGCTAGTATGCCTGCGAATACTTGAACGCTATGTCCATATGGCTCCATAAACAGATTAAGGACACTTCCGCATGAACCAGACTGCTCGTCTGCCGCGCCGTAAAAAACTTTAGAGATACGCGACATGATGACGGCCCCTGCGCACATGGGGCAGGGCTCAAGCGTGACATACAGTGAGCAACCGTTCAGCCGCCAGTCCCCGACCGCTGCGCAAGCATCTCTAATAGCCTCGATCTCCGCATGAGCAGCAGCGTCATGCTCCTTCTCCCGTCTGTTGCGCCCGCGCCCTATAATGGCGCCGCCCGCGTCAGTGATAACGCACCCGACAGGAGCTTCGTCATCCTCTCCCGCCTCCCGCGCCAGTTCCAAAGCAAACCCCATATAATACTCATGGTCTATCACAGCGAATTAACTCCAAACTTATTCCTCATTCCTCACTCTACACTACCTCCTGGCCTCTAAAACCCCCAGCACACGCAGAAAATATTCCGGCAAATCAGAGCAAATCTCCATCTGCTCCGTTGTGGATGGATGGATAAACTTCAGTTTTCTCGCGTGGAGGCACTGTGCGGACAATCCAAGCTCCGGCTTTTTAAGCCCGTATACAGTGTCGCCCGCAATGGGATGCCCGATATGCGCCATGTGGACGCGTATCTGATGGGTCCTTCCGGTTTCCAGACGGCATCTGACATGCGTGTACCCTTTGTATGCCGCAGTGACCTCATAATGCGTTACCGCAGGCCGCGAGTTTTTTTCTGTTACCGCCTGGCGCTTCCTGTCGCGCGGATGGCGGCCTATCGGCGCATCGATCGTTCCTGTATCGTTTTTGAACGCGCCCCGCACAACTGCGTCATATTCGCGCGTCAGCGTCCGTGCCGAAAGCTGGGCTGCAAGAGCAAGATGCGCCCTGTCGTTCTTTGCAGCAATGATTAACCCGGACGTGTCTTTGTCTATCCTGTGGACGATTCCCGGCCTCTTCACGCCGCCGATCCCTGATAAGGAGCCGCCGCAATGAGCAAGCAGAGCATTCACAAGCGTGCCGTCCGGATGACCGGGCGCAGGATGTACGACCATGCCTCGCGGCTTGTCGACGATGATTATGTCATCATCCTCAAACATGACCGCGAGCGGAATCTCCTGCGCGGCTGCGGCGGACTCTCCGGGAGGAATGCGCTCTACCGAGTAAACCTCACCCGCCGACGTCCTGTGGTTTTTTCGCACAGGCGCTCCCGTAAGCGTCACGCATCCGGCCTCGATTAGTTTTTGCGCGGCGCTCCTCGTCAGTCCTTCTATAAAAGAGGCGAGGAATACGTCCAGACGTTCCCCGCCATTCTTGGATAAAATATCAGTTACTATTTTTATCGTCGTCATTCTTTGTTTTCGTCTTCAAATCCATACTCGCGAAGCAGGTCGTCGATGTCCCCTGCCTCATAATCCTCCGCTCCCTCCAAGTCTGATTCGAGCAATCCGAGTTCGTCAAGCAACGACGGCGACTCTGGCTGCGCTTCAGCAATGTTCACAACCGGCTCGGCCGCGCGCAGCGGAGCTTCGGGCATGAACGGCTCAGTCTCTGTCGCAGCCGGAACGGTCAAATCGGATTCTGCAGGCGTAACATCGGCGGCGGGCGTCCGCATCGGCGCAAAAGGCGAAATCGGTATTTCATCGTAGTCATCCGGCTGGCGGTCAGGCATAGGTCTCAGATAAGGCTTCAGCGTTTCGGCTGTACCCTCTTCATCGTCAAAGTCATCGAAATCATCATAGTTTTCATCGTAGTCATAATCGTCGTGATCTTCCTCTCCAAACGAAGCGCTATGCGTATGGCTGTGCTTGAAAGCGGGGCTGTCCGTAATGTCCCCGGAGCTTTTAGAAGATCTGAACGACGATACTATAAAAAACACAAGGAATGTCAGCCCTCCGAGCGTAATGAAGATATCCGCGATATTGAAGATTGCGAAATCAATAAACTTAAACTCAAACATATCAACAACATGCCCGACAAACACGCGGTCAATAAGGTTTCCGACAGCGCCGCCAAGCACAGCTGCCAGCCCGAGGGTTCCCCAGAATCCCTCTGTATATCTTAGTAATATCGCCACGATGATGATAATAGCGACAAACATTACAGCGGCGAGCAGCCATCTCTTTCCCGAGAGGATGCTGAAAGCAGCGCCGTAATTCTCGACATGCGTCAAGTTGACTACTCCTGGAATCACGTCTTTATGCTCCCCTACCGCCAATGTAATCGTGATCCACCGCTTGAAAAGCTGGTCGAGCGCAACTACTAATGCTGAAAAGACAAAACAAAGCATTTTATTACCTCCCCCCTACTACAGCCAGGCATCTCGGGCAGAGTTCGGGGTGTTCGCCGCTCTTTCCTAAGTCCTTGTCATGGGTCCAGCATCTGGCGCATTTCGGCATTTCGCTCGACTTGACGGATATTGTCACTCCGGGGAACTCCGTTCCCGCGTAACCTTCTCCGCTGCCTTTAACTACATTCACGGCGGACACAATGAGCAGCGTCTTCAAGTCCTGCTCCGCTATCTGATCAAACGCGATGCTTGCTTCGTTGCTTATGTACAGCGTCACCTCAGCGTCAAGCGGTTTGCCGATTATCTTATCGGCGCGCGCAATTTCCAGCGCTTTATTTGCATCGTCGCGAAAGCGCAGCAGCTTTTCCCACATCTCTTCGCGTTCCGGTGTGAACGCGTAGCCGCTATTTTCCATCGGCATATCGTTATACAGGACACTTTCGTTATCCGCGGCTTTGTGGTGCGGCATCTGCGCCCAAATCTCTTCCGCTGTGAACGCGAGGATCGGCGCGAGGATGCGAACAAGCGCGTCGAGGATCATATATATCGCCGTCTGCGCAGACCGGCGGGACACCCCGTTCGTTTCGTCGCAGTAAAGCCTGTCCTTGATTATGTCGAGGTAGAAGTTCGACATGTCTATAGTGCAGAAATTGTGGACAGCATGGTATATCGTATGGTATTCATACCTCTCATACGCTGCGTTGACGCTAGTTACCAGCCTGTCGAGCTTTGCGAGCGCCCAGCGGTCCAGTTCCGGCATGTCGTCTATCGCAACGGGCTTATCCGGGTCAAACCCGTCCAGATTGCCAAGTATGAACCGCGCGGTGTTGCGGATTTTCAGGTAAATGTCTGACAGTTGCTTAAGGATCCCTTTCGATATGCGCCCATCGGTCCTGTAGTCTGTGGACGCGATCCAGAGCCGCAGGATGTCTGCGCCGTAATCCTTGATGATCTCAGCAGGTTCGACCATGTTCCCGAGTGACTTGTGCATCGCCCTGCCCTCGCCGTCGACCGTCCAGCCATGAGTAATGATCCTTTTATACGGCGCTATGCCGTTGACAGCGATACTCGTAAGCATCGAAGACTGGAACCACCCTCTGTACTGGTCGCCGCCTTCGAGATACAAATCTGCGGGGAACTGCAGGCCGGGGAATGTGCCCGGCGAACTAAGCACGCCCGCGTGCGTCGAGCCGGAATCGAACCAGCAGTCAAGCGAATCCGCTCCCTTTGTGAAGCTCGATGCGCCGCAGTGCGGGCAGCTCATGCCTTCCGGGAGGATCTCCCCGGCTTCCATCTCATGCCAGGCGTTCGAGCCTTTTTCTCCGAAGAGTATTGCAACGGCGTCTATCGTTTCCGGTGTACAAACCGGTTTTTCGCATTCCCCGCAGTAGAATACCGGTATCGGCATCCCCCAGTGCCGCTGGCGCGAAATGCACCAGTCAGAACGTTCGACCAGCATCGCGACCATGCGGTCCTTGCCCCATTCGGGTATCCACTTGATACCGTCACATGCTTTTACGGCAGTATCCTTCATCGCGTCAACCGAGGCGAACCACTGTTCCGTAGCGCGGAAAATTACCGGCTTTTTACAACGCCAGCAATGCGGATATGAGTGTACGATCTCCTCTGAAGCAAACAGCGCGCCGCTTGCTTTCATATCCTCAATTATGGCGTCGCCGGCTTTGGAGTAGTACATTCCCGCGTATTGCAGCGCATCCTGCGTCATGACGCCATGATAGTCCACAGGCGTTATCACCGGCAACTGCGGATACTTGCGGCACACGTTAAAGTCGTCCACGCCGTGCCCGGGAGCCGTGTGAACGCATCCTGTTCCCGCATCGATCGTGACATGGTCTCCGAGGATTGCCAGCGATTCACGGTCGTAGAACGGATGCTGTGCTGTCGCAAACTCAAATGCTTTGCCCGGCAGCTTTTTCAGCACATCAAACTTTTCGACCCCGGCTTTTTTGAATACCTGCTCTGCCAGAGCCGATGCGACGATGTATACTTCCCCGTTAGCTGCGCAGACAGAATACTCAATGTCCGGGCCGAAGCAAAGCGCAAGGTTGCCGGGAAGCGTCCACGACGTAGTAGTCCATATGAGGAAGCTTGCATTATCCGCTCCGGGTACGCCGTCCAGCGTTCCCTTTGCGTCCTTCACCCTGAATTTTACAAACACGGCTGTGCAGGGAACATCGGCATATTCGATTTCTGCTTCCGCCAGCGCTGTTTCATCCGTCGGGCACCAATAGACTGGTTTTAAGCCTTTGTAGATATACCCTTTTTCATACATCGCGCCGAAAACACGGACTTCCTCCGCTTCAAAGAGCGGGTCCATTGTAAGGTATGGATTTTCCCAATCGCCGATGACGCCAAGACGTTTGAACTGCTCGCGCTGGCGGTCAACATAACTCCCGGCGAACTCGCGGCATGCATTGCGGAACTCCGGGATCGACATGCTTTTCCGGTCTAGTTTATTCTTCTTGATAATCGCGCTCTCGATTGGCATACCGTGGTTATCCCAGCCGGGGGTGTACGGGGCATACCAGC
>Ga0082212_10012707_pt1 | contig 10594 bp, 8 predicted proteins | sample TergutNt197P3_FD_71548 | JGI IMG/M metagenome (GOLD analysis project Ga0082212, IMG submission 71548) | Neocapritermes taracua P3 segment gut microbial communities from Petit-Saut dam, French Guiana - Nt197 P3 | ecosystem: Host-associated > Arthropoda: Insects > Digestive system > Gut ...
TAAAAAAGTGTTTTTGGCGTATGCGAAAAATGTTCATCCTTCAATCCGCCTCGGACATGAGGAATGACACTCCGGCTGAAATACAATGCCCGGCACTGCGCATCGAACACCACCTTGACGCACGCAGGGTCTTCGAGTTGTTGCCGATTCCGAATCGGTGTTGCCAAGGTACTCATCACGGCATCGGGAGTGTCGATGAGCATTTGAATCGCTAAATCAATGGACGTCCCTGCGATTTCCGGCTCGTCCCCTTGAACGTTGACGACAATATCAATGTCATCGAAAGCGGCGGCGGCTTCGGCGACCCGATCAGTACCGCTGGGAGCGTTCGGATCGGTCATCTGCACTGAACCGCCGAATTGTTTGACGGCATTGAAAATTTCTTCGTGGTCGCAAGCAATGGTTACACAAGCGGGCAACGTTGCCTTCAGTGCCGACTCGTAGGTATGCTGAAGCAACGGCTTGCCGGTATCGCACAACAACAACTTGCGCGGCAATCGAGTCGAAGCGTACCGCGCAGGAATGATAATGGCACTTTTCATAGAACGAGTCCATTCTACCAGATACACAACGAGGGTGAAAGGTAAGAAAACTCAAAAAGCGTCATTGCATCGAGTACCGCGGGTCCACGTTCACGATTCGTCCTTCGGTGGGCGAGGGTTCTGCCGTTGCGTAGCGGCTCGGACTCGGCTCGGTAATACATACCGGTACTTCTTCCAAGACCTCGACGTATTCTCCGTCAATGAAGGTCATCGGCGAGCAGTAGGGTGTTCCGCACATTCCTCTGCCAAAACAGTAGGGCAAATTCTTGATCGGCGGCTCTTTCCGCAGCAGGTTCCGAATGAAAATTGCCGGATCACGCGCTGCCTTGTCGGTCAAGACTTTCACATTATGTGCAATCGGCTTGGCATCTGTCCGAAGCATCCAATCGACCTCGTCGGTAATTCGTTCGACATTATCAAGCGTTGCCAATATCTTATCGTAGGCATCCGAATCACGCACCAACCGCATCACGGTTCCATCGCCTTGGCGGATGTTTTGGACAATCATCGTGAGTTCGCTAAACAACGTTTCCAGTCGAAGGGCACTCCGTTTGACTGCCGAAATGGTTGCCGGAACATCGCCTTCCACTTGGTCGGCAATCGCCGTAAGGACTTCCAGTGTGTGCGTAATTTTGTCGAGTCCCGCATTCAAATTTTCCAGTGAAATACTCCCCTTTTCGATGAGTCCGCGAGTTTCGCGGACGAAAAGCGTCGATTCGTTTACGAACACTCGGGAACGTTCGACCACGTCCGGTAGATCGACAATCAACTTTCGGACATTGCCGTGCACCGCAGGATCATTGACGATGCGTCCGATTCCATCGGTTGCTTGCCGCATCGAATTCATCGTGAGCCGCGTTTCATCAACGATTGCCGAAAATTTTTGCTGGTACATGCCCAATTCTTCCGGTGTTCCCACGACGTTATTGAGCCGTTCCATAAAATCGGCAACGCCTTGAACAACTTTCGTCAAATCACCTTCGAGGTTGCTGAAACCGCTCAATAAATCGCCCGAACTAACGCCAACGAGACAAGGAGTGGCTTTGAGATCACGTTCTTCTACTTTCTCTTTGAAATTTGCCTTTTTGACAAAATTGATGGAGGTATTTCCCGTAATGACCGTTTGCTGAATTCGGCATTCTTCGTCCGTGTAGAGTTTTTTCTGCCGGTCAAGGTGAATCGTAACCTGAACCATCTGATCTTGGTCGACGAGTTCGACGTGCGTAACCCGACCGATTTGAATTCCATTTTTGAGAACCGGAGTGTTGCGCACGATGCCCGGGGCGCGTTGAAAACGAACCAAAACGACGCTTTCGCCGCCTCCAAAATTGATCACGGGTCGCTTGCCGAAAAAAAACGTCATCAGAACAAGGCTGACGATGCAGGCAAGCACCATGATTCCGATCCGAAATTCCTGACGCTGGGTTTCCATGCTTCGGGTATCGGTTATTCCGGTAAGGCAATTTAGGAAAAGTTTGCCGATTTTGACACAGTTTCAGAATTTTTCCTGTTTTTTCCATTTTTCCTCTTGACAAATCAATCGTGTTGGTGTATTATGTCAATAGAACAGTAACACAGCCTTTTTGAGAAGGGGAAATACCGTGTTTATAGAAATCGATCCCAACTTGCCGCAGCCGCTTTTTGAGCAGGTTGCCTTGCAAATCCAATTTGCGATTGCCGCCGGAACCATTCGCGTCAACGAGATGGTTCCGTCTGTCCGTGAACTTTCCCGGCAACTTGCCGTCAATCCGAACACCGTTGCCCGAGCGTATCGGCTGCTTCAGGACGAAGAAATTCTCATTCCTCGTCGCGGAGTGGGACTCGTCGTTGCCGAACACTCCCAAACGGCATGTCAAAAGCAGCGGACGGAGTTTTTCAGGCAACGTTTCCAAGATTTTTTGCAAGAGGCGGCGCGGAGTCAACTCGGAAAGGAGGAACTGAATGAGATTTTACGACAATGACCGCCCTGCAAGGGCAAGGGATCGTGTAACCTTTTGGGCGGGTTTGTCTTGCCCTTACAGGGCGGCTGATTGTTTTAGGGACACGTTACCCAGGGCGGCGCGGAGTACCGCTTGCCCTGGGCTATTATGTGTCAGCCTTACAGGCTGGAATTTGCCCCTTACAGGGCAAAAAAACAGCAAATTAAACCTTTAACTTTTAACCACGAATTACAATATGACAAACGAAAACGACATCGTTATTGACCTTTCCCATGTTTCCAAGCGATTCGGCAAGCATGCCGCTTTGGAGGATGTAACGTACCAAGTCCGCCGAGGCAGCGTGTTTGCTCTGCTCGGCGAAAATGGTGCCGGTAAGACCACCACAATCCGAATCCTGCTCGGACTGTGCGAACCCGACAGCGGAGAACGCTCCGTGCTCGGACTCGACAGCAAAAAGGATGACCTCCAAATCCGGCAGGCGGTCGGCTATGTTCCCGAACAGCCGGTCTTGTACGATTGGATGACCGTTGCCGAGACCGGTCGCTTTGCCGCCTCGTTTTATCCGGCAGGATATATGGAGCGGTTCGAGGGTTGGCTCAAAGAGTACGATCTGCGTCCCGAGGCAAGGATCAAATCGCTTTCCAAGGGGCAGCGGGCAAAGGTTTCCCTTTCGGCGGCGTTGGCTCACGATCCCGAATTGCTGGTTTTGGACGAACCGACCTCCGGTTTGGACGCAATGGTGCGCCGTGAGTTTTTGGAAAGCATGGTTGACCGCGCTGCAACGGGTCGCTCCGTGTTTTTGTCGTCGCACCAGATCGGCGAAGTGGAACGTGTTGCCGACACGATTGCCATTATGAAAAAATCGAAGATGCTGCTCGTCGAATCGTTGGATTCCTTGAAGAGTCGGACGCGTTCGATTACGGTCACGTTTGACGGCGACATACCGGTTTGGAGCGGCGAGCCGTTGCTGCAACAGGTGATCGACCAGCGGGTGGACGGTCGCGAACTGCGAATGCTCGGACACGAAATTCGGGAAGACGTTGACCGAGTGCTCAAAGAGCATCCTCACGTTGCCCGCTACGAAGTCCGCACCCCCTCGCTGGAAGAGATTTTTGTAAGTTATATGAAGTGAAAGGAGTTAGGAGATAGGAGTTAGGAGTTAGAATGCCCGCTCCTAAACCTATCCCCCGACCCCAACCGCCAAAACTTCCCCTCCTATCTCCTAACTCCTAACTCCTGACTCCTCCCATGACAACCTTATTTCACAAAGAGTTTCGACAGCACGGCGCATTTGCCGTTGCGATGATTTGCATGTGCCTGCTCTTTCAGGCGGCGTACTGCGAGTGGTGCTATTTTTTCACTGCGCCCATTGAAGCCCAAACCTATTTCAGCCTTGCCATTGTCTTGACGGCACTCTATGCAGGCGGAGCGGCGGCACTGGCGTACTCGACCGAACATGCCGAACACACGTTCGTCTTCCTGCGCAAACTGCCGATTTCGCTGACCACGATTGCACTAGGCAAAACCGGCTGGGTCGTCAGCGGAACGCTGCTGGTGCTCCTCGGAAATCTGTTCCTTGCCCTCATTTGGACGGGCGGGAACCTCGACGGCGATATTGCTCTCGCTTTCAGTTTCGGAATCGTCGAAGCACTCGTCTGGGGACTCTTCTGGTCCACTCGATGCAAAAATCAAGTGAACGCCCTCCTGGCAGGCTATCTTTGTGCCGCCGGAACGCTTGGCATTCTCGGCAACGTGCTCGAAGGGAGCAACACCTCTGTTGTCAATGCGTACATTGCCATCATGCCGTACCGGATAGCAGTGATATTGCTCGTCGGTTGCTTTGCCATTCGGGGAATGTGGCGATGGTTCGACTACGAAACGAAGCCCTCCGTCCTCAGCCGATTGGTTCCCGAAAAAATGACGCTCGGCTATCCGCAACATGTGCAGTCCCCCTTCCTTGCCCTCGTGCATCAGCACATCCGGCATGCGTCGCTCCTCTATCCGCTGGGCATTTTGTGTATGGTCGCTTGGACGGTTTGCTTGATCATCTTCTGCTTTGGTTGCTTGCTCAACATTGGAACTCCTCAATTTATAAATCGTCCTTCGTCGAATGAAGTGACTTGGTGGCTGGGTTCTCTCGTCGTCGCAAGTGTCTATGGCAGTGCCTTGTGCATAGGACTCTTTTGGGCAACGATTTTCGGGCATGATCAAAAGAACGACTCCTATCGGTTCTTGAGCCGGCTCGGTATTCACGAAGGCAAAGTTTGGTGGAGCCGAATCGTGCCCGGTCTGGTCTTTTACGTTCCCATAATTCTCGGTTTTGCCGCTTGTGCATTGGCAAACCTCTATTGGCAACTACATCTTTCTTATAACAACAGTTATTGGGTAAAGGATTTTTATGCCCATTGGGAGTTAAGGCTTTGGGAATACGTTTGGCTCTGGGCACCGATAGTGCTTACCGTTTGGCTTGCCCCAATGGTGGTGGGTTCCTTCATTTCCATTTCGTTCCGCAGTCAGATGGTGGCGATTGCCCTCACCGCCGGCGGACTTTGTCTGCCGATTGTTTGGGGGATGTTCATTTTTCAATTTTTCGGTTGTTCCCTCTGGTGGACGACAGTGCCGATGTGCATTGCCCTCTTGATTGGCTCTCGAATTCGAGCAACGTATTGGCTCCGGGAAACATTTACCTGGCGCAGCCGGTTGATTCCGCTGGTGCCTCTCTTCGTTGTAACGCTTGCGGTGCTGATTGCGATGCCGTTTGTGCGAGTCTATTCGGTGCCTTACGTTTCGTGGGAAGAAGTCGAGTCGTATTTTGACCAGATGGAACTTCGGGAGCGGCGTACACCGGAGGAGAGGACGGCATTGTTTCGGTATGTAACCACCCATCATGAATTCCCGCCGGAATTTCGTCTCGAACAGCGGAGGAACCTAAACTATCGCGGATGTCCAACCTCGCCGGATGCGGCGGAGGCGATTCAACTCCAACTTCAATTCTACAAGGATGCCGTTGCGAATGCGCTTAATTTTGACGAACAGGTGTTGCTTCAGTATGTTGATAATCGCTGCCATCAAACATATACCGGTTCGAGAGGTGACAGCGACGAAAGGAAACGTTTGGCGGGGATGGCATTAGCCCGGCGTGTTCTCTATTGGGAGACGGTGCGAATGGACCGGCTCCTTCGGGTTGGAATGGTAACAAGGTTCGTCAATTCCGGCGGGCTTCAAAATGAGGATGCTACGGCGATTCGTGATTGGTACAGGCGAACTTTTAACGCTGGGATCGCTCGCAGCGTAGCGTTTGACGGATTTGCAGGTTGGTACGATCAAGATGCACTCCCACTCCATTGGCAACGAGTGGAACGGGATCAGCGGTTACGTTTGGTGTTTGCAGCGATCAACTGTTGGTACTGGGATCACGACAAAACGTTGCCGGAGTCGCTCGACGTTTTGGTCGGCACGTATTTGGACGAGTTGCCGGTGGACGCTACGACGGGCAAACCGGTGGAACTGTACCTGAATTCGTTGAAGCCGGAGAAGACCTCTATTGAGATTGCGGAACTGGGACCTGATCCGTTTCCTAGCAGGGTCAATCTGGAAGAACGCTATGGCAAGGGTTTTCCCGATAAAGACTACTGCGGGACATTCATTTGCCTCGGCAATCGGGCAATGGTGATTATCGATCCGCCGGTGGAGGAATAATGTTTGGGTGTTACCAAAAAAACCGGGGGGGTTACGCCGCTGTGCTCTTGGCGGTAGAATCAGGATATGTCCGATGGAGAACGAAAAAAAATAAGAAAGTCCCGAAAACCAAGCCTGTCCGAACGCATTGATCTGTCGGTACTCGAAAAAAACCCGCCGCACGATCTCGATGCCGAACGAGCCGTCCTCGGAGCATTGCTCCGCGAACCAGAACTGTGCGACGATGTCGTCATGGTTTTGCGCGATCCCGATGACTTTTACCACGACGCTCATAGGCGTATTTACAGTCATCTGATGAAGATGCGCAGCGACAACAGCAAAATTGATCTGCTTTTGTTGGTGAACAACCTCAAAACAACCGACGAATTGGATTTGGTCGGCGGTCAATACTATCTTGGCGAAATGATGACTGCCGTACCAATTTCGGCGCATGCCGATCATTATGCCAAGATCGTTCGAGAAAAGGCAACCTTGCGAAACCTGATTCACACAGGTTCGGAAATCGTTCGGGATGCTTACGCTCCCGAAACGCAAGCGCAAGACCTTCTTAATCAGGCGGCATCGCGAATGAATAGGCTTTGCGAAGATCAAACGACCAATCAAGTTACCGATATGGAAGCCTTGATGCTCGATGCTGCGTCCTACATAGACCGTAAAATGCAAGGTCTCGTCGATGGAGTTAAAACCGGCTTTGTCGATTTAGATAATTTGATTGGCGGACTCCATCCGAATGAACTGATCATTCTGGCGGCACGTACCGGAATGGGAAAAACGGCACTGGCTCTCAACATTGCCGCCAATGTTGCGATTCTGGATCAAGCCGTTCTCTTTGTTAGTCTCGAAATGGCAAAAATTGAGTTAGGCACGCGGCTAATTTGCTCCCACATTCAACTGGACAGTTATAAAATCCGTTTCAACCAGTTACACAGTAAGGAACTTCGGCAAGTTTTGGACGCTGCGAATGAGTTGGGGAGAATCCCCATGTTCATTGATGATACGCCGCAACGCTCCGTTGCAGAAATCGCAGCGGTTGCCCGAAGATTGAAACGGAATCACAATTTACAGTTGCTCGTGGTCGATTACATCGGCTTAATCCGACCGGAAAATTCGCTGGAACCCCGGCAGGAACAGGTCGCCAAAATTGCCCGGCAACTGAAATTGTTGGCAAGGGAACTCCATATTCCGGTGCTCTGTCTTGCCCAGTTAAATCGGCAGGCAGATACACGAGGCAAGGATGAGCGTCCGCGTTTGTCGCATTTGAGAGAGTCGGGAGCCATCGAACAGGATGCCGACGTGGTGATGTTCGTTCATCGCGAAGAAATGGGCATGAGTCGGGAACAAGCGGAAGAAAAGGGAATTGTCGGCAAGGCGGAATTGATTGTGGCAAAGCAGCGCAATGGAGCCACCGACGATATTGACTTGATGTTCCATAAGGATTGTACGCGCTTTTTCAGTCCATTGGAGCACAGCGCAGCAGGGCTCAAGGAGTTTGAAGACAAAACCTCGGCAGATTTCAACGATTGAACCATTTCTTTGCCCCGGCAAGTGCACGCAACACTACGTGGGGCTTGAATTACCGCCGAAATAGAGTAAAATGAACACGGTCGTTTAATTGATCTCAAATTTTTACAACTCAATGCCTCCATTTTCCAAAAAGTCCAAATTCAAACAACGCAAGCGAGCCAAGGCGGGAGTCCAAGTCCAGAAAAAAGACCCGCTGATGGTAGGAGGACAGCGTCCTCGACCGATGTTCGTCGATTACAAGGATGTCGAACTCCTTAAAAAATTGACCAGTCGGCAGGGTAAAATCTTGAATCGTCGAAAGAGCGGTTGCTCCGCAATCAGCCAACATGCCGTAGCGGTTGCCATCAAACGTGCCCGATTTATGGCTCTGTTGCCCTACGTCACCGATTAAGACTCAACGACCGCTATCCCCTGACTTGTCAACGGTGCCGGTTCGGTTATAATACGAGCCTTATATCGTTAGGAGACCGAATATGGCTAAAGGTAAAAAAAGCAAAAAGAAAGCGGAAACGGTCTTTCTCGTCTGCGAAGAGACAGGCGAATACAATTATGCCGTCCGAAAAAAGCCGGGCGGCGAAAAACTAAAACTAAGCAAATACTGTCCCAAACTGCGCAAACACACTGTTCATAACGAAAAGAAAAAATAGCGAATATCGTTTTTACGGCGGTGCGCAGAAAGCCAAAATACCCGAAATACCCCATTCCCCTCTCATTCCTTTGAGTACGTCGAAACGTTGGACAATCCGTCGGTCTGATTCTGTGTTGGAACGTTTATTGGTTTCGGCGGCGGGCGTTTCCGACCTCGTTGCCGCACTGCTCGTTGCAAGAGGAATCGACTCCGTCGAATCGGCAAACGATTTTCTCAACATCAGCCTGAAAACGCACCTCCGCGAGCCGGCTCTATTGCCGGGTTGCAAAGAAGTTGCCGAGCGGGTCTTTCAGGCGATTCAGGAAAACCAAAAAATTGCCATCTACGGCGACTACGACGTGGACGGCATCACCGGTATTGTCATTCTCCATCAAACGATCAACGATCTGGGCGGAACCGCCTGCTACTACATTCCGAGCAGGCTTGATGAAGGCTACGGTCTCAATTCCGATGCCCTCGAAAAATTGGCAAAAGACGGCGTAAAAGTTGTCGTTACCGTCGATTGCGGTATCAATAGCAGCGAAGAAGCACTCACGGCAAAGCGGTGCGGCATTGATCTGCTCATTACCGACCATCACACGCCGGATGCGGAACTTCCCGATGTCGTAGCGATCGCTCATCCGCAACTCGTCCGCTGGAATGGAAAACTTGTCGCTCCGGCAGCACTGTCAACCGACGAACTTAAGCAAGCCGAAAAATATCCGTTTCCGTCTCTGTGCGGAGCGGCGGTTGCCTTGAAAGTCGCCTGGGCATTGGGACAAATTGCCCACGACGGTCTCGGCAAACCCGTGTCGGAAAAGTTTCGCAAACGGTTGACCGAAATGCTTGGATTGGCAGCGATGGGAACGGTTGCCGATTTCGTGCCGCTCCTCGACGAAAACAGGGCATTGGTCAAGGGCGGACTGCAATTTCTGTTACCGCCGTCCGCCTCGCTGGGACTGCAAAGTCTTTTCGCCGTAACAAAATTTGACGCAAACAAATCGCTGACACCGGAGTTTGTGGCGTTTCAAATTGCTCCCCGCCTGAATGCCGCCGGTCGGCTTGGTCATGCCGGCTTTGCCGTTGAACTTTTGATCAGCGATGATCCGAAGCGGACAAAAACGCTTGCCGAGGAGATTGACCGGCTGAACGATGAACGCCGCTCGATGGAACGGCGGATTTTTCACGAAGCGGAGCAACAGGTGCTCGAACATTTCGATCCTATTGCCGATCAGGCGTTTGTCTTGGCAGGCGATTGGCATCGCGGCGTGATCGGCATCGTGGCGGGTCGGCTGATGGATCGGTATCATCGTCCCGTCATTTTGTTGGGAAAAGACAAAATGGGACTTTCGCCGGCGGTCGGATCGGCACGCAGCGTTGCCGGTTTCAATTTGTATGATGCTTTGAAAACGTGTGGGGAACATTTAGTCCGTTTTGGCGGACACGAAGCGGCGGCGGGACTCACGATTGAGGACAAAAACATTGATGCTTTCCGAAAAGCGTTTTGTGAAGTGGCGGCACAGCGAATTTCAATGGAAGAGCGGATTGCCGAATTGTCGCTGGACGGTTTTTTCCCGTTGGCGGCGTTTACTCCGCAATCGGTTCGGCAAATTTTCCAGTTGGCTCCGTTTGGCAGTGCGAATCCCAGTCCGATTTTTGCAGCGGAGCAGATTACGGTGCACAATGTTCGGTCGATGGGTCGGGAAAACAACCATTTTTCTGCCGAGTTTTATCAGAGCGGCGGCTCCATACGCGGAGTGGCTTTTCATCGAAGCGATTGGGTTGAGGAAATGAAACCGTACAGCGCACCGATGGACATCGCGTTCAGGGTCAAAATCAGTGATTTCAATGGACGAGTGGAACTCGACATTCTCGACTGGCGGCGCAGCGATAGATGAGTCAGAACCACATTGGTAAAGTGCGCTGTTTGTGTCATTCCCGCGAAAGCGGGAATCCAGACGGAATATTTTCATACTCAACTCTCTGGCTTCCTGCCTTCGCAGGAATGACGGAAAAAGCAAACTTGCAGGTTACGTGCCCTTTCGGGAGAGGGGACGCAACTTTGCAGATCGAGTGACAATGGTCAGGAACCCTATTTTTCTTCTGACCGGCAACAAGGGCAGAACAGTCCGCAAATTTGTTTTCCGCCATAGTTCCAAAGGAAATAATCGAGTCCTCCCCAGCGACCTGAAGGAATCAAGGCAAGGAATAACAAGGCAAGCAATTCGACTACGTCTTTGCTGACGAACATGAAGTTTCCG